>ERZ1643251.1680-NODE-1680-length-24602-cov-4.651933_pt1 | contig 24602 bp, 23 predicted proteins | sample MGYA00579261_ERZ1643251 | MGnify/ENA primary metagenome ERZ1643251 (study PRJEB29033, sample SAMEA4952267) | chicken gut metagenome | biome: Broiler Chicken; feature: Gastrointestinal Tract; material: Caecum | place: Ireland | collected 2018 | study: Broiler... | reverse complement strand
ATAAACAAAGCAATAATAAAAAAAGCCGTCGGCGGACTGTAAAGTCCGCCGACGGCTTTTTTACCGCAATGCAGAGATTTCGTGATTATTTCGCCTGACCGCACATAAAAGTGAGCGCGCATTATAAAAAAGCCAACCTTACAGGTTGGCTTTTGAAACTTAATTATTCACCTTTGAAAGGCAAAAGAGCTGCTATTCTTGCGCGCTTGATTGCCTTTGAAAGTTCCCTTTGATGCTTTGCGCACGTTCCGCTCATGCGGCGGGGGAGCATTTTGCCCGATTCGGTTACGAACTTCTTTAAACGGTTTACGTCCTTATAGTCGATAACCTCTACCTTTTCCTGGCAGAAAACGCAAACCTTTCTGCGGGGCATTTTTTTATAGCTCTTCTTTACGGGTTTATCTTCCATTTTATTTTTCTCCTTTTATTAAGTCAGATCCGGCAAAGGCTGTCCGTGCGGCAGCCCGCCAAATTCACGCATTAAAAAGGAATATCGCCGTCGTCGTCAAAGGACTGCAAAGCGGGCTTGTTGCTGCGCCTTTCGCCGTGCGACTGAGAGGCCGAAGAAGGAATATCCGCTTCGTAACCGCTGTCGCCGCTCTGCGAACGGGGAGTTAAAAATTCGACGTCGTTGCAGTTAATGTCAACCGCCGTGCGCCTTACGCCCTGGCTGTCCTCGTAATTGCGAAGTTCTACCGAGCCGACTACCGCGACTTTATTGCCTTTTTTTGCGTACCTGGCAACATTTTCACCCAAGCCGCGCCATGCCGTGCAGTTAAAGAAATCGGTCTGGCGTTCGCCGCCCGACGTATAGTTGCGGTTTACGGCGATTGCAAAACGGCAGATTGCCACGCCCGACGATGTTTCGGTAAGTTCGGGGTCGCGGGTTAAGTTGCCTATCAAAAATACTTTGTTCATTTTACTTTCCTTTTGTTTTACGCTTTTACGGTAATAACTCTTCTTAAAACTTCGGAAGAAAGACCTGCTACGCGGTCAAGCTCTTTAACTACGCCGCCTTCTGCTTCAAAGGTCATAAGAACATAATAGCCGTCGGTCTTATAGTTGATAGGATACGCCAGCTTTTTTACGCCCCACTTGTCAGTGGAAACGACCTTACCGTTGAAGTCTGCGACGATAGCGGAGAACTTCGCTTCAAAAGCATCTTTTGCTTCGTCTGCGAGCGCGCTGTCCAACACATAGAGCATCTCGTAAGTTTTCATTGAATTCACCTCCCGGACTTATTCGGCGTACCGACGAAGCGGCACGCAAGGTGTGCGCAAGCATTGCCTGCGCCGTATTTTATGCGGCATCCCGCAAAATACCTAAATATAATACATTAAAGTTTTTAAATTGTCAACTTATTTTTTGCAGAGTATTTCAGTTGCCCTGCGAAAGAAGTCCCGCCATGACGTCTACGGCGTACAGAAGATCGTTTACGGAACAATGCGCGATGGGGCGCATGACGTATTCGATCCCGCCGATTTCGACGATAGTTTCTTCGTCACCCGGCTGCATACCGTCTTCATATACGGCGACCGGCACTTTATTTTCGCTTGGAGCGTTATTGAGCACACCCGCTTCGTACAGATCATTCATAGTCGCCGTGCCGATGTTGTTTACCGCCGCTTCGACCATCGCATTGAGATCGTTGAGCTTATAAGAAACCTCGTGACCGTCGGTATAGAGAAGAAGTTTCCAAACGCCCACAGCCGCGCCGCGGGTATAATATTCGCCGCCATCGAAACTTTCAAGTCTGCCGTCGTCGCTCACATCGTCGTTATCGGAGTTGACGAGCACATAATCGCCCCCGGCAGTCTTTGTATAATAAAGGTAAGCCGAATCGAAATTATCCTCCGTCGCGGCAGTCCACTCTTCTTCCCCTTCCCCTATGCCGTAAATGGCGTCGGAATAGACATTCTGGACGGTAAGGTCGTCTACCGTATCGGCAATGCCGTCTATCGTCGAATCCTTGATGAGGTCGAGAATCTTGTTTCCGCCTTCATAGCTTGTGATTTCACCTATCGTAAGAGTAGACGTCATTTCGGAAACCCTGTCGTTGAGCACGTCGACCGTCGACGCGGGAACAATTTGACCGTCCGCAAGCTCAACGCCCGTTATTATGCCGTTTTCACCGACAGTTATCGTGCAGGGTTGGGTTGAACCGTCTTCCGCATGGTATGTCGCCGTGTAAACGCCGTCATTTTCGACGATATCGGTGAGACCGTAGCCGATATAAGCCATGATTTCATTATCGACGGAAATATCGATTACCGCGCTTATCTGTATGTCTTCGATGAGCCCGCCGATATCGCCGACCTTGGAGGAAGCAATCTCTTCGCCGTCCTCGCCGACGACTCTGTCCACGATGCCTTCGGCGACATAGACCTGCGCCTGTCCCGCGCGGAGAATACCCTGCTCATCGGTGTATGTATATGTGCCGATATATGCGTAATCGCTTCCCGCGGGCGCTGCCGTCACGTTTGTCAGCCCGTAAGCGATATAAACGAGCGTCCTGTTGTCGGGAGCGACGTTCAGAACCGTTGAAACTTCAAGTCCGTCAACGTTTGCGTCGACGTCGATTCTTTCATCGATAATATCGCCGAGAGTTACGCCGTCGAACATTTCATTGAGGATCTGGCTGTCCTCGGCGAGCATGTCGCCGAAAAGCTCTGCCGCGTCCACATAATAGAACGTGCGGGACGCTATCGTACTGTCGTAGAATGTTCCGATCGTAACCGCAAGACTGTTGCCCTCCGAATCGGTCAGGTACTCGAGCTGTCCGTCCTCATCGGTTATGTAATTGCCCGTATAGCGGACAGGCGCCGAGCCGTATTCTTCGGGATATTGGTTTGCCGCGTCGGGAGCGTTATATGCAAACGTGCCATCCTCCTGCTCGGTCGTGACGGTGTAGCGGTCGGCAGAGGCGTCGTAATAGAAGTACTGTCTGTAAATATAATCGCCGTCGACCATGCCCTTAGTGGGCTGCAACCACGCTTCGGGGTCGAGACCGGAGGGATAATCGCCCGAAAGCTGACCGTCCATCTCATAACGCGCGTATCCTTCGTCCGTCAGAACGTATTCGTCGTAATATACGATATATTCATCCGACCCGTTTGACACCGCGCTCGCCTCGGAGCCGAGCAGAATGGTCTGCAAAAAGGCGTTTTCTTCAAATATGCTCGACTGTCCGTCCTCGCCGAACGAAGTTATAAGTTCGTAGGGGCGTATCGACATAAGAACGGTTTGGCTGAAATATTCGGCGAGACTGTCAACTGTCTGCGACATGAGTTCGTCATGGTCGATATAAATGCCGTAGTTCTGCGCGTCGGCGTACAAATCCTGCAACGCCGCTTCGAGCGCGGGGGAAAGGCTTATAATTTCGCCCAGCGCCATGTCGTTCCAGTTGGTCGATATGGCGGTAATTTCGTTTATAAGATCCATTACCGTCTTTATATCGCCCGTAGTGTCGATCAACTGATTGCCTTTGCCGTCGTCGTTCTGCTGTCCGAACATACCGAAAACGTCGTCGATGTTGGAATTGGCTATGTAGAATCCTGCGCCGACAATGACGCCGACTTCGACGATTATGGCAAAGAGAAAACCGAGAAGAAAGGCTATCAGCCCGGTAAGGAATTTTCCGCTCTTTCTGGTTTTGGTGGCTGTCTTTGACATATACCCTCCCCGACGCGGGCGCGCGCCCGCTCTGAATATTATAGTACGTTTTCATTATAACGCATATTGCGATTAAAATCAACTGTCCGCGCAAAAAAAGGCGTCATTTTACGCGATAATGTTGCTTTGCGAGCGCTATAAGCGCAGTTTTATTGTTGAGAGAGCCGTCTTTGAGGCATTTATCGAGAAGAAAAGCTATCGCCTGACCTGTTTTTGCCTGCGGAACGCCCGCATTTATAAGATCCTCGCCGCGCACCGCGAGGTCGGCGGCGTTCATCGGCACGCCCTCCTGCAACATGATGCGGCGCGTCTGCTCCCAGCCGTCCGCCGCGCCGCCGCGCACGGCGGCGCGGCGGATGGCGCATACATCGCCGAACACCTCGTTGTTTTCGCGCACGAACGCGCGCACTTTCGCCCCCCTGCCGGCAAAGCGGGCGGCATCTATCAGGCGGGACAGGCGAATGCGGAACTGTTTTGGCAAAGGATAGACTTCGAGCGCCTCCTCCGCTTTCTGCCCTCCGAGGGCGTAAAGAAAGGCGTGCAGTCTCAGCCCCGCGGGCGCGCGCCCTGCGGCGGCGACGGCGCGCGCGACTCCGCTTTGTCCGAGCGCGGCAACCGAAGGAAATACGCGGACGAGCGCACCCGTTTGGTCGAGTGCGCCGAGCGACCTTTTGCACCCGCCGGCAAGCCCGTATTTTTCATCCGCGCCGAACATTGCGGAAAGTTCGCGCCACGATATTGCGGGGGACAGCCCCGAAAGCCCGTCAGCGCAATCCCGCGCCGCTAAAATGCATTCGTCATCCGCCACAAAGTTAAGTTCCCCCGCAAAGCGCGCGAGGCGCAGTATGCGCCGGGCATCCTCCGAAAAAAGCTTTACGGCAGGGGCGCACGGCACGAGCTTCCGAGCTCTGATATGTTCGATTCCGCCGAGCGAATCGACGAATTGACCCGCACATATGTCGTAGTAAACGGCGTTGCACGTAAAATCGCGTCGGCGCGCGTCGGCGCAGATGTCGTCCGTGAAAACCACCTTTTCGGGCGCATGACCGCAGCCCGAATACGTGTCTGTGCGGAAGGAAGTAAATTCATACCCCACCCCGCCGAAAGTAAGTTTTAAACTGCCCGTCGCCGCGTACTGCGCCGTCAGCGTAAAACCGAGCGACTGCGCGCATTCGAGCACGCGACTGAAAGGCGCGGGCGCGCATATATCCCAGTCGCGCACGGCGGGAACAAGTCCCGCGATATAGTCGCGCACGGCTCCCCCTACCACGTACAGAGGCGAAGGAAAGACGGCGGCGAGTTGTTTTAATTCTTCAGGTAAAATATTGTTCATAAGATATCTAAAACATTATAGCACATTTTTATTTTGTTTGCAATTATTGCAAATATATTGTATAATACTTTTAAACATACAAATAGGCGGGGCAGACGGGAGCGGCTTGCCACGCTTGCGGGGATGAAAGAGAGATGTACCACATTATAGTCAATTCAACGCGGTTGAAGGGCAAAAACGCCGACAGCATTGATATTGTAAAATCGGTATTCGACAGAGCGGGCAAACAGCACGAATTTCACTACACCGAACACGCGGGACATGCAAAGGAAATTGCCGCGGAACTTACTGCGAGCGGCGAAAAGACGCGACTTGTCGCCATGGGCGGCGACGGGACGCTGCACGAGGTTTTAAACGGCATAAAAAACCCCGCAATGTGCAGGCTGGGAGTAATTCCCATAGGAACGGGCAACGACTTTTCCGCCGCGGCGGGCATACCCGAGGACAACATTAAATACGCCGCGCAGATTATAGCCTTCCGCGCGCCCGTATTCATCGACTATATCAGCCTTTCCACGGGGCTGCGCTCGCTCAACGCCGTGGGGTGCGGAATGGACGTAGACGTGCTGAAACGCACCTACGCCTCTAACCGTACCGGAAAAAGCAAATATTATTATGGCTTTATAAAGAGCGTGTTCAAGTACAGAGCGCGTTCGTTTTCCGTCGAAATAGACGGCGGCAAACGCAGACACTACAACGGACTTATCGCCTGCCTGGGCAACGGCAGGCAGATAGGCGGCGGCATAAAATTATTTCCGCGCGCCAAAATAGACGACGGTAAACTCGACTTTATGATAGTCGACTACCTTTCCGTATTTAAAACCGTAATAGCTTTTGCAAAGCTCGCCTTCGGCAAGCTGAACACCATTAAAGAAGTGACGCAGTCACGCTGCAAAAAGGCGGTAATATACCCCGAAAGCAAGCAGTTTACCATACAGGCAGAGGGCGAACTTTACGACTATGAAAATCTTGAAAGCATAACCGCCGAAGTTGTGAGCGGAAAACTCAGATTTTATCTCCCCGCCCACGACTGAGCTTAAATGCATTGAACGGCGCATATGCACCGACCGACAGAATGATAGAAAGATATTACAGACGGCTGCTCGACGGAGTTCCCTCGGGACTGGTCGTCACCGACAAAAACTTAAAAGTCGTTTACACCAACGCCGCGTTCAGGGCGCTGTTTCCCGCAGTGAGCGCCAAAGGCAGCCTCGGCAAGGTTGTCGGGTGCACGGGCGACGCAAAAAAATGCGGCTCTTCCGACTGCGTAAAGGGGTGTATGCTGTACCAGGCGTTCGAAGACGCGCTGTATTCCGCGCGCCCCACCATGCAGCGCGTTCAGCTTTCGGTGAACGGCGAGGAGGGCGAAACCGAAATTTCGTTCGTGCTGACGGTAAAACCCATTGCCGACGGCATATGTATGGGGATAATTGACGACGCCCTGCAAACCGAGCTGGCGGGCGAGCTGCGCTCGGCGCGCGCCATTCAGCAGAAACTGCTGCCGGCAGGCAGATGGGTTGCGGGCAAAAGATACTCGTATATGTACATTCCCTGCCGCGACATAGGCGGCGACCTACCCGAAATTTTTGCCGTCGAAAATTCGGCGTGCGGAGTCATAGCCGACGTTTCGGGCAAGGGTATTTCCGCGGGAATGCTGACGGCATTTGTCAAGGCGGCGTACGACAAGACGGCATTTTCGCCCGCGCAGGCGATAAGCTCGCTTTCTGCGCGCTTCCGCGAGCTCAATCTCGACGAAAAAAACTACGTCACCGTTGCCGCGGCGAGGATAGACGAACACAGCATAACCTATTCCATGGCGGGGCACAACGTGCCCATACTTTTAAAGTCGGGCGGGGGCATAACGCGAATAATGCTCAACTCCCCTCCCGTTTCCAACTGGTTCGACGACCCGAGATATTTCGAGGACACAATACCCTATAAAAAGGGCGATATACTCGTACTGCTCACCGACGGTGTGACCGAGTGCCGCAATGCTGCGGGCGAGATGTTCGGCGTGGACGGAGCAATGCGCACGCTATCCTACGCGCGCACGGGCGAAGAGTTCATAAAAGACCTTGAAACAAACCTGAGAGAGTTCTGCAAGGAGCTGAACGACGACATCACGGCGATAGCCTTTGATTTATAAAAAGAGCGCAGCATATACTGCGCTTACAGCATAAAACAACACATAAAATGACGGGCGCGGGGCGACCTTTGAAAGGTCGCCCCGCGCCCGCTTATTATACATGATTTTATTTTTTGAGCTGGGAATACAACACGTCCTCGAACTGAACGCCGTAGCCGTGCCAATCGGCAGTGGCTTTGAGGCAGTCGGCTACAAGCCTTCCCGCCGCGTCGCAGGCTTTTGCGAGCGTCGATCCGTTGAGGTAGTGCGCGGCAAACGCCGCGGCGAAGATGTCGCCCGTGCCGTGCGAAAATTTGGGAACCTTTTCCGAAAGAACGTATTCAAACGCCTTTCCGTCGTATATGAGCTCGCCTATGAGCCCCCTCTGCTCTACGCCCGTGATTATCGCCGTCGCCCCTGTGGCAGCGTACAGCTTTTTGGCGATATCTTCGATATATGCGCCGTCGTACTGCGTTTTATACTCCTCGCCGAGGAGATAACAGGCTTCGGTTAAATTGGGGAGAATAATGTCGGCACGCTGCAAAAGTTTGCCCATGGCGGCGACGTATTTTTCGTCAAAGCCGCCGTAAAGTTTGCCGTTGTCGCCGAAGGCGGGGTCGATTATGACGGGCGCGCCATTTTCGGAGAACTCGTCGAAAGCCTGCCTGCACAGCTCCATTATGCTCTCCTTGCCGAGATAGCCTAAAAGGAACGCCGAAAATCTGATGTCGTTTTCCTTCCACTTTTTATAGATTTCGGGAATTTCGTTTGTGAGGTCAAGGTAAGACCAGCTTTTGAACATGGTATGGTTAGACAGCACCGCCGTGGGGAGGATTGCCGCCTCCACGCCGTAGTGAGAAAGCACGGGCAGCGCGACCGTGAGCGAGCACTGACCGACGCAGGATAAGTCCTGTATGGTTAAAATTCTTTTTCCGTTCATAATAAGACTTCCTTTTACATAAATTTTATTACGCTGTATATGTTATCACTGTTTTGATAATAATGAAATATCCAAATCGATAAAACTTTATATGCCCAGGCGGGGTGACCCGTCGTGGCAAACTCCGCTTTATGCAAGCCATGTAGCCATGGCTTGCAACTTGTGCTCCGTTGCCACTCGGCTTCGCGCAAAAGCCACGGTTTTGCGCGAGTGCTGATGAATTGATTAGGTACGCTCTGCGCAAGCAAACTTCGCCTTGGTAAGCCCCCGCTTGCGCAGGTGCTCGCCTTTGCTCGTTTGCTTTGTATGGGAGTTTTCTCCGTGCATACGCACGTCGAAAACTCTTTAATGCAGTAATTACCAAATGCGGCGGAATATTAAAAAGCGCCCGAACAATGTAGCGGACGCTTTTTAATATGGAGAGAAAAATATTGAAAACTCATTATTTGGTGTGGTCGGTGGGGAGCGAGCGCAGCTTTAAGGTTCCCCCTTTAAATCCGCGCCCTTTATGCAAACGAAATTTTCCTTCCGTTTACATTTATAATATACCCCATATTTATTAAAACTAAACAATAATAGTGTGAAAAGTAAGTAAAATTCGTATTTTTCTTTACAAATCGTTTTTAAACAGGTTTGAAACCGAAAATTCGCGCGCGATTTCATCGAGGCGATTTGTCATAAAATAGCTGTAATAGCCGTCGGGCGCGAAAATGCAATGGTCGTAGAAGCGCACGTTGTTGAGGCTGCATATCATCTGCACCTTTTTTGTCATATCGTCGTCGGCGGCGGAAGGCGAACACGGGCAATCGACGTGATTGTGCGCCATATATACTCCGTGAGGGCGGTAAACCGAAATGAGTTTGACAACCTCTTCCGGGCGAACGACCACGCTTTCGGGGTCGCCGTCGGTAAACGTGCAGATGCGTTTTACATCGCCGCCCTTGTCGAGCAGGTAAAATTCGAGCGCTTCGGTGCGCCTGCCCGCAAGGCGCGCGGAGGCAAACTGCCTGAATTCGGCATTATTTTTAATTACGGCGAAGCTTGAACAATTATTTTTCAGGCGCATACATTCGCCTATGCATTTCAAGTAGAGAGCGACGTTTTCGCCCACCCCCTCTACGAGCATGAGTTCGTCGAGGTCTGCATTGATGACCTCGTTTATGCTTGAAAAGCGCTGCAACAACGCGTGCGCAACGGGATTGACGTTTTTGCGCGGATAGGCGTTGAATAAAAGAATTTCCAAAAGCTCGTGTTCAAAAAGGTTGTCGCCCTGTTTAAGTTTTTCCCAAAGGCGCTGGCGGTGTCCCTCGTGCATACCTGAAAAACCTCTGAAAACAAATTTTGCAAAACTGCTTTAAAATATTTTACCACACTTTTAAAAAAGTGTATAATATTTTAGGGTCAAATAAAAAATAAGGAAAGGTTTATGATTAATTATTTTGACGACATTGTAAAGAATATAGCCCAGGCGGTGACGTACGATTCATCGCAATCGCAGGCTAAGCCGGGCATGCCCTTCGGCGAAGGCGCCGCAAAATGCCTTGACTTTTACCTTTCGCTCGCCGAGTTCATGGGTTTTGAAACAAAAAACTACGACAACTATGTCGGCGAAGTTTCGTGGGGGTCGGGCAAAGATTTTGCCATTCTCGCCCACGTCGACGTCGTTCCCGCAGGCAACGGCTGGACGCACGAGCCCTTCGGCGGAGAGATAGACGAAGAGAACGCAAAAATTTGGGGCAGAGGCACCATGGACGACAAGGGCCCCGCCATGATCGCCCTTTACGCCATGAACGCGCTCAAAGACGAGGGATTTGTTCCCCGCCGCACCATAAAGCTCATACTCGGCTGCAACGAGGAGACTGGCTGGGCGTGCATAGACCATTACAACAAAGTCGCAAAGATGCCCGAAGAGGGCATTTCGCCCGACGCAAACTTCCCCGTTATTTACGCCGAAAAGGGCATTTTGCAGGCAAAGTTTGAATTTGCCGCGCGCGGAGGTTTCAGCGGGCTTAAAGGCGGCAACCGCGCCAACATGGTTTGCGACTACTGCGAGGTTGAAGCGCCCGAAGACGCGCCGAAACTTAAAAAATTCAACCTCGCCGCCGATGGCGGAAAGATTGTTTCGCGCGGGAAGAGCGCGCACGGCTCTACCCCCGAAATGGGTATAAACGCCATTCCCGCCATACTCGGCTACCTCGGGCTGGACGACATCAAAGAGGCATTGTTCGGACAATATATGGGTCTTAAAGGTCTGAAAGACGAAACGGGCGAGCTGACTTTTTCGCCCAACCTCATCTCGCAGGAGGGCGACAAAATTTACGTCACATGCGACATCCGCTACCCCGCCACCTTTGCGCGCAAAAAGATAACCGACATTCTCGACGCGCAGGGAACGCCATACGAAATAGTGCACGATCAGGCGCCCCTTTACAACGACAGGAACGGCAATCTCATTCAGACATTATTGGGCGTTTACAACGAGGTGACGGGCGCAAACGCACAGCCCATAGCCATAGGCGGCGGAACATATGCGCGCGCGCTTAAATACGGCGCAGCGTTCGGTCCGGAAGAGGACGGCGAAGAGAGCACCATTCACCAGGCTGACGAATACATAACCTTTGAAAAGATAACAAAGTGTTTTGAAATTTATAAGCTCGCGCTCAAAAAACTGTGCGGCTGAAAAATTTAACCGCACCGCGCCGCGGCTTTGCCGCGGCGCGGATTACATTTGCTATTGCAGACAATTATCAATTTGTTCAGGGTTAAAGACATTATTCAAACGCGCCGCGCGGAAATTTATCCGCGCGGCGCGTTTGGTTTATTCGTTATGTAAATTTTCCTCTTCTTTCTGCTTTTCGCGCTTTGCCGCCCTGTCCATTCGGGCGAGCTCGAATATTATGGGAAAACAGGCGGGTATGCCGATTATTATGGCTATGAAACCGCTGTCGTCGCCGATGCCCGCCACCATGATACCGAAAAGCGCAACGGCGACGAGCACGACGAGCATGATTATCAGCACTATTCTTAAATTTTTCCGACTCATGAAAAAGTCCTCACATAAGGTGTTTGCGGATGGCTTTTATAGCCGTGTTGGCGATTATATCCGACCCCTCGAACGAAGGATGAACGCCGTCCGCAGAATAGAACGTATAGGGCGTGCTCTGGCACAGCCCGTTGAACATTTCGTCGTAAGCGACAAACTCGTCGCACATATCCACGCACACGCGGTGAATGATTTCAAGCTCCTGATTGAAGAGCGGGCGCATGCGTTTTTTGTCGGGCGCGGGCAGAAGGAAAGGTTCAAGGAATATTACGACTATGCCCGCCTCCTTCAACTTTGCTATGAGCGTTTTAAGATCGCGCTCGAACTGGTTGAGGTTGAGTTCCTTGCCGTACTTATATTTATGGATGACGTTGTTGATGCCTATCATTATAACGACGGCGTCGGGCTTGTAGTCGATGACGTCGCGCTGGACGCGGGCTAAAAGGTCGCACACCTCGTTGCCCGAAACGCCCATGTTGATGAGGTCTATATCCATATCGGGATATATGGGGCGGAGCTTGTCCGCAAGAATTTTTACATATCCGTTGCCGAGCGACGCGGGGTCGCTGCGGTCCCTGTCGCAATCGGTAATCGAGTCACCAAAAAAAACAATTCGCATAGTTTCACGTTCCCTCTTATTTTGATATTACCATTCTATCACACCCCGCCGCAGTTGGCAAGCGGCGGCGGGCAAATACTTTATTATTTTTATAAAGCCTTATCTTTTGCGCCGGTTATAGCATGAACGTTGCTTGTTTATAATTTGCGCGATATTCTGCCCACCCACGAAGAGTCGGGATTTTCGAGGTAATTTAATAGGGTTATAAAATTTGTAGAAGGCTTTACCCTGTAATCGCGGCTTAAATGCTCTAAATTTTCCTTCATTATATAGTAATTGCGCTCGTCGATCTGCTTGTTTATCAGCCTCCTCTGCTCGTCGCGGGCGCGGTAGTTGTCCACCCCTGTAAGCTCGCGGATAACGGGCGAGTTGCGGTGCTTGCTGTTGGTTTCGAGGCTGACGGGCGCAAAGTGCGACAGCTGCACCTGCATGGTGCAGGGATTGGAAAAATAAACGACATACTTTGAAACGCGCTTGGCGTGAAAGCGGTCTATCTTGTCGCAGACGGCTTTGAACTGCTCGTATGGGTAAAGCTCGGTATCGCAGAACACCACAACGAGGTCGGCGTTGTCGTTCTGGAATTCGCTCTGATAGACGGGCGGAATATTGGTCAGCGACTTGGCGTTTTTTATGCGCACAGTATATTTTTCGTTCCACAGCCCGAGGTGGAGAAGGCGCAGGAGATAGTCGAACTCCTCGTATCCCTCGCAGATTATGGTTATGCGCTTAATCCTGCCCTTCATCTTGCTCCCTCCCCAGAAGAACGGATATGAGGTCGGGCTCGGGCAGGGCGCCGAGGTCGCCCGATTTATACTTTTCGAGCACATCCCCCTCTGCCTTTGACCCGCCCGTAAGGAAGAGAGACAAAGGATAGAGTTTCACGTCGCCGTTCTGCTTTGCGGCAAACCAAATCTGATCTCTGCGGAACAGTCTGCGGCAGTCTAAAAGGGTGACGTCGTGCACGGTAAAGATGAGCTGAGCGCGCTCGTTGAGCTCGTTGTTGAACAGCGAAACTATGGCGCGGGTCAGCTTGAAGTGCAGGCTGGAATCAATTTCGTCGACGACGAGGATTTTGCCCTCGGTGAGCGCCTCTATTATATAGCTGGCGATGGCGACCATCTTTTTGGTGCCGGTGGAGTCGAAGGTTAAGCTGCGCACGGCTTTTCCGCGGTGAACCGAGGTTAAACGGTACATATCCTCGGGGCAATCGGGCAGGGAGAACACATTTTCCTGCGGGCGGAACGTCGCGGGGCGGGATAGCTCGTCGGAATATACATAGTCGTCTATGTCGAGGTCGGCGAGTTTTATAAGCTCGACCGTCCTCTCCCTTATGGAGAGATTGTTTTTGAGGACGGAGACGGTTTTGTCTATGGGGATGTTGTTCATATCCACCACCTCGATAGAGCGCGCAAACGCAGTTAAAATTTCGCGGCACTTCGCGGCGGCGGGATATCTTTGGGTATTTACCGTATATATGAGGATATTGCTGCACGAAACGAGGGGCAACAGCTCGGCGAGGGCTTGATCGCCTTCAAAATAGTACTGACCGCTTTTGCAATCGCGCACGAATATTCGCTCTGCCGTCGTACCGTCGCCGCTTTGCAAAAGGCGGCACATGCATTCATACACAAAGCCGCGCGGCTGTCCGTCTTGCAGGGTACTGTCGTAAACGAACTCATAGCTGTAAGCCCCGCCGTCCTGAGCGAACGACACGCTTATTTTACACTCAGAACTGTCCGTAAAAATATTGACGGGGAAAGAGTAGTCGACGTCAGAAAGGACGGCTTTGACGGCGGCGATAGCCTTCAACATGCAGGTCTTGCCCACGTTGTTTGCGCCATATATGCACGCCGATTTGAGAATGTCAAACTGCCCTTGCGGGCAGACGTTGGAATAGAATTTTTTTATCGACTTATCGGCAATGAAAGACATGCCGGCTTGCTTGCCGAAAACGAGAAAATTGTTTACGCTTATGCTTAAAATCATGCTGCGCCCCCTTTAAAATATTTTAACACATATTTTTTATTAATGCAACAACCGAATTTAAAATTATGGTTCGGGCGCGCGGCGCGGTCTCGGCGGAATGTACATGGGCGGTTTACGGCTCGGCAGCTGCGGAGCCCGCCGCATAAAATGATAAAAAGGCTTTACAACGGGCGCGGGCTGTGGTATAATAGCGCGAATAAAAATGCGGAGTATTGCAATGAGCGAACTGCTTTTAAAACTTTTCGTACCCAAGGGCGACGCCGACGACCCCAAAGTGAGGGGCGCCTGCGGCAGGCTTTCGGGCATAACCGGCATAATTTTAAACCTCGTACTCGTGGCGGGCAAGCTTGCCGCGGGACTCATTTCAGCCTCGGTAGCCATAATCGGCGACGCGCTCAACAACTTATCCGATGCGGCGTCGTCGGTAATAACTCTCGTCGGGTTCAGGCTGGCGGGCAAGAAACCCGACAAGGAACACCCCTTCGGTCACGGCAGAATTGAATACGTCACGGGGCTGATAATTTCGGTAGTAATAATTTTTATGGCGCTCGAACTCGGGCGGTCGTCCATAGAAAAGATAATCACGCCCGAACAGACACAGTTTTCGTGGCTGACGGCGGGCATACTAATTGCCGCGATAGCCGTAAAACTTTGGATGTTTTACTTCAACCGCAAGGTTGCAAAGCGCATAGATTCGCAATCGATAAAGGCGACCGCCACCGACTCGCTTTCAGACACGGTTGCCACAGCCGTGGTGCTTGCCGCCACTATATGCGGGCAGTACACCGACTTCCCCGTCGACGGCGTTGCAGGTCTCGCAGTGGCGCTGTTCATTTTAAAGGCGGGCATAAGCGCGCTCAAAGAAACGCAGGCGCCCCTTCTGGGCAGGCCCATGAGCCGCGAACTGGCGCAGAAGATCGACAGCTTAGCTATGGAACACCCCGACATATTGGGCGTTCACGACCTTGTATACCACGACTACGGGCCCGGCAAGGCAATTGTAAGCTTTCACGTAGAAGTGCCCGCCGACAGCGACCTCGTGACCATTCATTCGATGATAGACCACATCGAACGCGAAATAGACGAAAAATTCGGCATAGAGGCGGTGATACATATGGATCCCGTTTGCTCGGGCTGTATATGCGGGGAAATGCGCGAGCTTGCCGAGAGCGCCGCAAAATCCGTCGACCCCTCCGCCACCATCCATGATTTACAGGTTGAAAACAGCGAGCAGGGCACCAAAGTTTACTTTGACATGGTTATATCCTTCGGGCTGGACATTACAGACGAACAAGCGGCGCGCAAGGCCGAAGACTTTATTAAAGAGCGCGGCATAGACGCCGAAATACGCGTAGATCACCCGCTGATAGACTGAGCAACCGGGGAGCGATTTGTGTCGCCGCCGATAATGTATTATCTTTGAAATTATTTGACATGCGCCCCGCGCGGCATTATGCCGCGCGGGGCGCATATTTTTTATAAATTATACTGTACCTTTGTCCCTGCTTGTCATTTCGACTAAGTGAGCGCCGGCGAACGCACGGAGAAATCTATCATTAAAACTGTACCGTGCTTTATATCCCGCTTTGACCGCGCGACAATATTTCTATCAGATCGCCGTCGGCGGGGCAGAAGTTATAATCTTTGAGTTCATCCGCCCCCACCCACTCGATGCGGCTGTGCTCCTTTGCAACGGGTTGCCCCTCGTATATGGTACAGTCAAAGAAGGATATATCCACAGAATACTGTGGATAGTCGTGGACGGCGCGAAAAATTTCGGCGCCCACCGAAAGGGTGATGCCCAGTTCCTCGCGGCACTCGCGCACGAGCGCCTGCCGCTTGCTTTCACCCTCCTCCACCTTGCCGCCCGCGAATTCCCAATATCCCGCAAGGTTCTTGCCCTTGGGGCGGCGGCATATAAGAATTTTCTGACCGCGGCGTATTACCGCCGCAACAACTTTTATCATATAATTTTCCTCTGCTAGCTATTTTTGCGGGCGCGCGGCGCAATCGCCGCGCGCCCGCCTTTGCAAGTTTTTTAAGTTGTAGTTATAAACAATCGACAATTTTTATGCAATTGTTGATAACTTTATGCAAAAATATATGTTTACATGTGCAAAAGCCCCGCTTTCGACCAAATAATCTGGTTATTGTCAATAAAATGTTGATAACTTTTTTATAAACATATATTTTTTATGCTTTGAACAATCCTGAATGTGCATAACTTTTTGTGCATAACATGTAAAAATATAGTCACGCAAGGCAATTTTACGAAGGTTATCAACAATTGAACGGCGAGTTTTCGACAGTGCGCGCGGCAGTTATTACTTTATGCAAAGCCGCGTTATGCGGCGCATTAAGACTGAATGCGCACAGAGCTGCCGCCCGTCCTGTTTTTGGTGACGATAATCTGTCTGTCGATGCGCTCTTTGAGCTCGGAGACATGCGAAATTATGCCGACGAGGCGGTTACCCTCGGCGAGGGATATGAGTGCGTCGATGGCCTGGTCGAGGGAGCCCGAGTCGAGCGAGCCGAAACCTTCGTCGACGAACATAGTATCCAGCCTTATGCCGCCCGCAGCCGCCTGAACGACGTCCGAAAGCCCGAGGGCGAGCGAAAGCGACGCCTTGAACGATTCGCCGCCCGAGAGCGACTTTACGCTGCGCACCGAACCGTTGTAGTGGTCCATAACTTCGAGTTCGAGCCCGCTCTGACTGCGCAAGTTATCGGCACTTTTGCGGCGCATAAGCTCGTACTGCCCGCCGCTCATGCGAAGAAGGCGGAGGTTTGCCTTGGCGATTATGCGGTCGAAGTAAAAGGTCTGCACATATGTTTCGAGCATGACCTTTTCCTTGCCCTGAACAGTGCCGTTTGCCGTGTTTGAAAGGGCGCGCAGAAAGATGAGCTGCTTTTCGCCTTCGCCCAGGTTTTTGCGACACTCGGAAAGTTCGCCCTGCGTGCGTTCGTTTATTTTTATGCGCGCCGAAAGCTCGCGCGCACACTGTTCGTTTTGGGATATCGCCGCCTTTACGGCAGAAAGCGCTGCCGAGCTTGCAGCTTCGTCAATCTCCTTCCCCTCGTCGATCAGGCTCTGCAACTTGTTTATTTCACCGTTGAGTTCGCTGACTTTGGCAGAGCGCGCCGAAATGTCCTTTTCGCACGCGGCGAGCTGTTCATCATATGCGCTCCTTTTGCCATTTAATGCCGCAATATGCGCCGACAACTGCGCTTTTTCGCCGAACGGCAAGCCCTGTGACAGGGTGGCAATGCGGCTGTCACATACGGCAAGTTCCGCCGCCGCGGCGGACAGGCGGGAAGTGTAGTCCGACACGCTGTCCGTAAGCGACTTTATGTTGCTTTCGCCGAGGGATATGTCGCCCTCAACTGCTTTGCGCCTTTGGGCGGCGGAGGAAAATTGTTCCTCCTGCTCGCGCATCTGGCGCGCGCCCTGCTCGATTTCTTTCAACTGCCCGGCTATCGCGCTTTCGAGCCCGTCGACGTCGCGCGGCAGCCCGTTTTCTTCGGCGAGGGCAAACAGCTCTTCCTGCGCCGAGGCAAAGCGGGCTTTAAGCTGACCCGCCTCGCCGCCCGCCTTTTCGCGGCTTTCAGACAGTTTTTCATATTGGGTTTTTAAAGAGTTGAGCTGCTCCTGCGTGAGCGTTGCCCCGCACATATGCGCGGGCGAAGGGTGAACTGCCGACCCGCAGACGGGGCAGGGCGTTCCCTCTTTGAGCTGCGAGGCGAGCACGCCCGCCTGATTGCGCAAAAAGGCGTCGTGAGCGGCGTTATATTGCTCGCGCTTTGCCACCGTCTGCCCGTCGAGAGCGGCGAACTGCCGCTGAGCTGTTTCAAGCTGCAGCGAAAGCGCGCGCACCGCCTTTATCCGCTTAGCGATGTCGTTGAGTTTTTTATAGCTGTCGCGCGCGGAGTTTAACTGCTCGCGCACCTTGACGAGGGAAATTTCGGCGCCTTCGAGCGACTTATACTGCGCGCGGTCGGATTCGAGCTTTTTCTGAGCCGCTTCAAGCCTGCCCTTTGCCTCTTCGAGGGCGGAAGACAGCTTTTTATGCACGCCTTCAAGCTGCGCGCGCTGCGCCTGCACTTTGCCGAGCTCGTCATACTTCGGAAGCAGCGCCCCGCACGAAATTATTTCGCGCGACACGCCATTCATCTCCTCCGCGCGCTCTTCGAGCGACTGTCTTTGTCTTTGCGCCCGTTCGAGTTCCTGACCCTGTTCCCCGCGCAAGGCGACAGCATCGTTCAGCTGCGCGCGCTGACGGCGGCGGACTTCGGCTGCCGTCAGCGCGCCCTGAGCTTCGGCGAGCTTTTTGTTGAGTTCCCCGCGCCCGCGTTCAAGCTGCGAAAGGAGGCGTTTATCGGCACATATTATCGCATCAACCAGTTCGAGGGCGTCCTCCGACGCCCCTCCCGACTTAACCTCCTCCGTGCGGGCGCTCAAAGGGCTTTCGGGCGGGCAGTCTATGCGGCTTATACACGCCGCAAGCATTTCCCTTTGCCCCTCGCACGCCCTTTCCGCCGCGTTGGCGGCAGTGCGCAGTTCGTCCTGCAACGTTTTGAAGTTGTAAGTTTTGAATATGTCGCGGAAAATTTTCTGCCGCTCCTCGGTGCCGGCGTTGAGAAGGCGCAAAAACTCGCCCTGGGCGATCATGACTATCTGCATGAACTGCCCGCGGTTGACGCCCAGAATCTGGCAAACGGCCTTGTCAACGTCGGAGCGTCGGGTTATGACATTGCCGTCGGGCATGGTCAAAAGGGCTTCCGCCTTGCGCTCGGTCAACCCTCCCCCGCGCTTTGACGGGCGCATATATGCGGGGTTACGGCGTATTTTATATATTTTTCCGCCGTTTGAAAAGATAAGTTCGACGTCGGTAGGCGTGTCGTCCGATGCGTATTTGGAGCGCAACCCGTCCACCTCCCTTACGCCGCCGCTCGGCTCGCCGTAGAGGGCGAAAGTTATGGCGTCGAAGATGGTAGTTTTGCCCGCGCCCGTGTCGCCCGTGATGAGGTAGAGCCCGCTTTCACCCAGCTTTGACATGTCGATATCCACCTCGCCCGCGTACGGTCCGAACGCCGATATTTTTATGTATAAAGGTCTCATTCCTCGCCCTCCCAGATTTTTTGGATGAGTGCGCCGACGTATGCGCGCATTTCTTCCGTCATGGGCTTGCCGTTCTGCTTTTCATACAGCTCGGCGAAGAGCTGTCCGGGGGTTTTGTTCTGCACGTCGCCCGCTTCGCCGAGGTCTGCCTCCGCGCGGGTGCGGGCGTTGTCGTATTCGAGCACCATGAGCCCCGGATAGAATATGCGCAGTTTTGCAGCGCCGTCGGGGATATCCTCCTCGTCGGTGAGGACAATTTTGAAAAAATTGTCTCTGTTCTGCTTTGATACAAAGCTTTTAGCCGTAACTTCGGCATAGCTGCCGCGCACGACGACCCAGTCGCGGCGGGGAGCCAGGTCGACCTCGCGCACAGTTACATCGCCCTTTTTGCCCATTTCGACGATAGTTACGCTCTTTTGGTGCGAAGCCTCCGAAAAGGAATATTTAAGGGGCGTGCCGCAGTAGCGAGCGAAGGACGCGACGTTCTGCGGGCGGTGAATGTGACCGAGGGCGACGTAGTCGAACGCCCCGAAAGCGGACAGGTCGACGTTGTCCGTTCCGCCGACCGAAATTTCCTCGCTTTCGCTGCGCACCGCGCCCGTGACGAACTGATGGGTGACGAGCACGTTGCGTTCGGCAAAGTTGACATTCGCATGGGAAAGGGCGACCCTGACCGCGTCGGTGTAGCTTTGAACAGTTTCATCGGGAAAGACCCGCGCGACGTTTGCGGGCTTTATGAAGGGTAGAAGATAAAAATTCACCCGCCCGAACCCGTCGTTAAAGGTGACGGGCGCAAGGCCGCCGCCGTAAGCGTGCGCAATGAAAACGCCGCTGCCGCCTAAAAGGTCGGAGCCGAAGGACAGCCTTTCGGCGGAGTCGTGGTTGCCGCTTATGACGAGCACATTTATCCCCAAAGATGTCAGGCTGTTCAAAAAGCCATCGAAGAGCTTTATCGCCTCTACCGGCGGAACGGGCTTATCGTAGACGTCGCCCGCGATTATAACCGCCTCGGGGCGCTCGTCCCTTGCAATGTCGGCGATTTTTGAAAGAATATACTCCTGCTCCTCAATCATGGAAAATTCGTTTACTCGCTTGCCGAGGTGCAGGTCGGATAAGTGCATGAATTTCATGACAATGATTATACCATAAACGTGCGCGCATTTCAACCGCATTAAAGACAAATAGTGTTCCCTAAATCGTCAATAAAAATAGTTTTGTCATTTCGACCAAGGTGCAAAGCACCGAAGTGGAGAAATCTATCAGTAAAATAAGAAATAAAGTGAGATTTCTCCATGCGCCCCCGCGATTAAAAATCGCGGGGCTTAGTCGAAATGACAGAAAGGATAATTGTATACACTTTTTGCAAATTTTTTAAGGCAAAAACACCCCGAAAGTGTATTAACTGTATTTAAAAATTATTGTATTATTTGTATTAACTGAACTAACTGTATTATAATTTATTCCGTCCGCGCACACCTGATTGACAAAACGGGCGCTTTGCATTATTATATAATAAATTGTCCGCATTATATAATCAATTGCCCGCGGCGGGCAAAGCGGCGGGCAAAAACGCCACAATTTACGGTTAAAAGATGAAAAATTACGTAATTAAAGTTACGCTGAACAACACCGATTGTTCGCGCACCCTTGCAATTCCCGCCGACTACGGCTTCGGCGAGCTGAACGACATTATTCAGATTGCCTTCGGCTGGGAAAATTATTTTTACCACGAGTTTGACGCGGGCGGCACGCTCATAGCCGACGACGCGAACGAGGACTTTGATCTTCTGCCCGAAAAGTTCAGGTACGAGTTTGAGGCTAACCTTGAATTCTTTTTGATGAACGTAACGCACATGACTTACACCTACGACATAGAGCAGCCGTGGGTGCACGAAATAGAAGTTGAAGGCGTGCTTGAAGAAGGGTTCGAGCGACCCGTGCTTTTGGAGAGTTCGGGGCGCATGATAGTTGAAAAACTTCTGGACGACGACACAACGAGCGTTACCTTCGGCGACGCAGTCAACAAAGACCTGATAAACGCCATTCTTTCCGAAACCTTCGACTATTAATAAAAGCAAACAGGGCGGCGCCCGCTTCAAGCGGGCGTAGCCCTTTCCCATTTACTTAAAACTCTCTTTAAACTTTTTTGACGGGGAATGTAAGCGTGAAAGTCAAAACGCCGTCCGAAAGGTCGGCTTGAAGGTCGCCGCCCATGCTTTGGGCGAGGTTTCTGGCGATGGTCAGCCCCAGCCCCGTGCCGCCCGCGCTTCGCGAATTGTCGACGGTGTAAAACCGCTCGAACAGCTGCCCGACCTGTTCGGGCGCGAGGTCGGGGGCGTCGTTTTTAAACAGGGCTACGGCGCTCTCCCCGCTTTGGCAAAAGCTTATTTCAAAAAAGTTCTTTGCATACCGCGCGGCGTTGTGCAGAAGATTGACGACTATGCGCTCGAACGCCGAGGGGTCGGCGTAGATGAGCACGGGATATTCGGCGAAGTGTGCCACGACTTCAAGCTCCTTGTCTTCGAGCACGACGCAGTTGTCGGCAAAAGTTTCGCGCAGCTGTTTGCCCGCGTCGAACACGGCGGGCGAAAGGGAGATGTCGCCCGAAATGACGCGCGAATATTCATAGAACGCCGCAATTAGCTTTTGCATGGAGCGCGCCTTGCGTAAGATAGTCCCGAGCAGCTCATCTGAAAAAGCCCCGTCGGTCTGCATGATGCGGATATAGCCGACGATGACGGTGAGCGGCGTGCGCAGGTCATGGCTTATCGCCTCTATCTGCGAGCGGAAGGCGCGCTCGCGTTCGGCATAGCTCACCCTTTCGGCGCGTATGCGGGCGAGCATGTCGTTGACGGCGGCGATAAATGCGCCGAGCGGCTTTTCGGGCGATAGCAGTCGCAACACGTGGTTTTGGGTGAGGTCGGCATTTATCTCTTGAAGTTCGACCGTGCATTTATTGAGCGCGGAACGCAGAAGAAAGTAGCGCGCGGCAAAGTATGCCGCCGCGAGCGCAGATATTGCAAACAGAACGATAAATACCGCCATAAAATTTTCTCCCATACGCAAAGAACCGCACATATAGTGCGGTCAATGCAATTTATATTTCTTTTCTTCTGAGGACGAGCCAGCCTGCGAGGGCAAAAATTGCCGTGCCTGCCGCACCCGAAACGAGACATTTGATTATGCCGTCTTTGGTCTGCCAGAACGCCTCGGTTGCGTTCATCATATCCATGAAATTCATGGGCATCCACGAGGCAGCTTTTGCAAAAAAGTCGACCTGATAGCCTATCCATTGGCACACGTAGGGCACGAGGACAAAAACCGCCAGCCAGATGAGAATTCCTATGACCCCCCTGTCGGTGAGGTCGACGCAGAGCACGGCGAGCACGAGCGATGCCACCGCCGAGGGCAGAACGGCGAGCGCCTGCTGCATTACGTCTGCCGACGAAAAAATCCCCTCGTGACGGAGCAGCGCATAGGCGCTTGCAAAGTAAACGCCGAGCGTTACCAGCATGATGCCGAGACAGAATATAAGGCTGACTATGAGCTGCGAAAGCATTATCTTTTCGCGCGAGACGCCGAACGCCACGGCGTTTTTAAGACTGCCGTTCTTGCCTACCCCCTCGTACAAAATATAGACGAGTATCGCCGCCGCGTAAACATACAGGCTGGGCAGCTGCAATAAAAACTGCATGGAAAACGAAGTGTTGCCGTAGCCCCAGCCGGGATTTATGGCGGCGAAAATTGCCAGTCCGCAGTTGATGAGAAGAGCCAGCCCCACGAATATGCCCAAAGTAACGTAGGTTGAAAGGCTGTGGAAAATGCGATAAAATTCGCTCTTGATATAGTTAAGCATGCGCGCCCTCCTTTAAATGCATGTAATAATCTTCGAGGGAGCGATTGTGATGCTCTAACCCCGTGACGAGAATGCCGTTCTGCGCGGCGAGGCGGCTGTACACCTCGGGCGCGCGCTTGGGCGCGACGAGGCGGAGCTTGCCGGAGGGCGTGACGATGTAATTTTCGTCCGAAAGATATTTGTCGAGCAGCGCGGCGTACGCCTCCGCGTCCGACACCGAAATTTCGATATAGTCGGCGCACTTTTCGGCGAGCTGTTCGGCGCTGACCTCTTCAATGAGTTTGCCGTTTGAAAGAAAGCCGAAAGTCGTTGCCGTTTGTTGCAGCTCCGAAAGTATATGGCTGGACAAAAGAATGGTTATGTTCTTGCGCGCATTGAGCGACTTTAAAAGTTCGCGGAATTCGTGTATGCCGCTGGGGTCGAGCCCGTTTATGGGTTCGTCGAGAATGAGGATCTGCGGCTCGCCTATGAGCGCTATCGCCAGTCCGAGGCGCTGTTTCATGCCCATGGAAAGCTGGCTGCACTTGGATTTTGCCTTGTGCGATAGCCCGACGACTTCGAGAATTTCAGCCGTCTTTTTTCTGTCGGGTATGCCCTTCAATATGCGGCAGTATTCCATATTCTTTTCGACGGAGAGATTGGGGAAGCACCCCACCTTTTCTATCATGGCGCCTATCTGCCTGCGGGCGGAAGAGAGCGAGCGGGAATTGTCGCTGCCGAGCACGCTGACTTCGCCTTGGCTCAGGAATATGTGTCCCACAATTGCCTTTAAAAGCGTGGTTTTACCTGCGCCGTTGTCGCCGATGAGACCGTAAATTTCGCCGCGGCGGACGTTTACCGAAACGCCGTCGAGGGCGTTCAGCTTGCCGTAAGTTTTAACCGCGCCGCGCGTACGTATTACGCAATCTGTCAATTTTTTTAACCTCCTTGAACTGCGGTTCAACCGCCTGTTACGCATAAAGTATAGCGCACGGACGGTCAATAAGTCCTCAAAAAAAGGTCAAGAAAGGGTCAATTTTTGGCGAGGCGGAAGCCTATGCCGTAGACAGACTGAATGTAATCTTCTTCGCTGTCAAGCTCCTTGATTTTTCTGCGCAGGTTGCTGACGTGCACGTTAACCGTGTGGTCTGTGCCGTAATAGCCGTCCTTCCACACGTCCTCGTAAAGTTTTTCGCGCGAGTACACCTTTTGGGGGTTGAGCATAAAGGCGTACAAAAGCTCGTATTCTATGGCGGTGAGCGCAAGCTCTTTGCCGTACACGGTGACTTTGCGGAGCTCGGGATACATGACTATATTTTTGTATTCAAGCTTTTGTTCGCGCGGGGCTGAGGGCGCGCGCCGCCGCAGCGCCGCGCGTATGCGGGCGAGCACCTCCTCCGGCTCGAAGGGTTTGGTTATATAGTCGTCAGCTCCGACGTCCAAAAGGGCGACCTTGTCTGACGTGGCGTCCTTTGCCGAAAGAATGATTGCGGGGATGTCGCAGGCGAGCTCGCCGCGCAGCTTTTTGAGAACCTCCGCCCCCGTCAGCCCGGGGAGCATGAGGTCTAACAGGACGAGGTCGGGCAGGCTGTCCTTTAAAAGCAGCACCGCCTCCGTGCCCGAATATGCCGAAGTTACGGCATAGCCCGCGCCCGATAGTATGCGGCGGAGAAGGTCGTTGATGTCGTTGTCGTCCTCGACGACGAGAATTTTTTCGCGCATGATTTTGCTCCGTTTTTTGCCCGCGGCGCAATCGATATCCGCGCCGCAATATAAGTTACACATTAAATATACAACCGCGCACCGCCTTTGTCAACAAAAATTTTTACGCGCGGCGGGGGACTGCATATTGCAGTCCCCCGCCGCTATGTTAATTGGTGAATTATCATATCAAGTGCAACAATTAAGATAAAAAAAAGTAGTTCATATA
>ERZ1643251.1679-NODE-1679-length-24607-cov-17.612537_pt1 | contig 24607 bp, 29 predicted proteins | sample MGYA00579261_ERZ1643251 | MGnify/ENA primary metagenome ERZ1643251 (study PRJEB29033, sample SAMEA4952267) | chicken gut metagenome | biome: Broiler Chicken; feature: Gastrointestinal Tract; material: Caecum | place: Ireland | collected 2018 | study: Broiler... | reverse complement strand
AGGATACTTGTCGCCAGTACAGTATCGACTCAAATATTCAAATTAATTAATTAATTAATTAATCTTTTTATTTAGTGAGTACTTGACAGGTACTAGTATCTAAATAGTCCTTTTAATTTTGTTCGCTTGCTGCAGAGGATATTTCGCACAATGGGACATATTCAATATTTTTCATCGAAAAATATAAAGTATATGCAATTGCAATCAATGTTAAAATAGAATAAATAACATACATAACAGTAGATTGTCTACTGTTAAAGTCATCTTTATTAAACAATCCATTGACAAACACAATCAATGTCATCATTAACCAAATTGTACCAATAATAAACAAAGGAACATATATCGCTGATATTTTATCAATGCCTGATATAATTGAAGAGCCTAAAGAGAATGATATAATAATACTTAATATGTTATAACCAATATTTGCGATTTTTTCATCTACAGAATCAACTTTTTTATTAATCTTCGATTCTAATTCTTTTGTTTTATATTCAAGTTGATTAGATTTTTTTTCTGAAACATTAAGTGCCTGTCGAACCATAATGTCTTTAAGTTCATAATAATTATGTTTAACTTGTGTAAGTAAACTCTTATCAACATCGGATTCTTCACAAGCAATTATACGATCATCTATTTCTGATAAGATTTTCCTAGTGAAATCTTCGTCTAAAATTCTATAGCCAGACTGCCTTAGCAATTCTTCTGTTGTACTTAAATCTTTTTTTAATCCTTCATTTAATATTTTAATTGATTCTTTTTGAACATTATTATTGACATCTATTTTTTTTAATTTTATAATGCGGTGAACACGATGGTTTGTACTATTCTGATTCATCTAAAAATTCTTTCCGAAACCAGCTTTTTGTTTCTTCTTTTGAAATAATACCGTCTTTTCCGTAATTAGATGTTTCACCGTTTTTATGCCATACCTTGTTCCATGGAGAGTTCTTTAAATGAGTCAACGCTACTAAATAAGATGAAGAAAAGTTACCGAAAAATTCACATGTTTTTTCAACACTTTGTTTAACATCAGGATTATCAATATCTCTACATTCATCTTGATTAATAACTATTGGATGATTCAAAAAAGATTTATACTTATTATAAACATTAAGTGCAACTGGGCCATATGTCAAAGCATTAAAATTATCATCAAACAATTGAGATTTCCCAGTAAGATTCATATAATAAGCCTCACAAAAATAAAGTAATTTTTGTAACTTAAGATTTGTTATATTTTTATCTCGAGAAGCAAACCAGCAAAGTATAAAAGTAGCAATATCATTAGCAGAATATACATTATTCATACTCTTCACCCTTCCTTCTATTCTACATAAATTATACCACAATTTGTTAAAATATTCTAGTATCGCTTTGATCATTTGTCAATTCCTTTCTACTTTATTTATATTATGTTTCTATTTTTATTGTTCTATAAAAAGCAAAAAAAGGCCCATCATTTCGATGAGCCTTTTATATTACAGTATTATTTTAAATATTGACTAGCACACATTCCAACGGTACCATTATACTCTACTTTATCCATTGAGTACCCTTTGGCAGTCGTATAATTCTCTTGTAGAACTGTAACTGTCGCATTGTGTGGCATAAGTGTAATTTTTGCACTATTGTCCAACTTCATTAGGTACAAACCATTCGTTACACCGACTCGTTTGGTTTTATTTGCAGTTGTCTGTACAGGTGCTTGCTGTGGTACTGATACATTGTCGGTAGGCATACTTTTAAATACTAAACCACCAGAATCTACGCACTTAGTGAAATCATCATTAATGTACATTACCTGTTCTGGTGGAAGTGATGTACCACTCATCACCCAAGATCCTTTGGTGTTCTCTGTCCAATTATCACAATGACCACGTCCACATGTAATATGTAAATGGTTAGCAGTTGCTCCGTCTGTTCCCTCGTAACAAATAATTTGTCCTGCTTTGATTACATCTCCAACTTTGAATTTAGAAGTGATTGATCCATCGTTCCAATGCGTCAAAGTAAGCCATACGATATCCGTAAATGTCGGTGTTTGGACTGGTTCTACTGTCTCTAACCAGATTGTATTAGTCGCATAATTGCCAACTCCACGAATAGCGACTACTTTCATATCGACTGGAGCAAAATAAGCACTTTGCTTGCCATCGACACCCGCACAATCAATTGGATAATCAGCCGGCGTTCCATGAGAATGATGATAGTGGCTGGCCGTTCCGTTATAATTTTGTGTGATTCTCATTGTTTCCATGCCAAAATAAAACTTATTCATTTTTTGTTACCTCACTTTCAACCGCATTGCTTGTCGTTTCATTTGGGTTCTTTTTTGTAAAATAGAACGTGAACGTCATCGTTGCAAACGGGATAAACACGTCCGCTTCGATTCGATTCGTGAAGAAACCTATTACTAATGTAATAGCCATTAAAATAGTAATAATCGATTTTAAATCGATTAATTTTGTAATTTTCTCTTTCATAATTTATCTCCTTCATTTTGAATTTTGTAAATGTTCACTTACATACCAAACAAGTTTATCAATAACTTGGTTGTCTGTTTTAAAATTTTCTTTTTTGAACCAATGGATTGCGATAAAACCGATGATTTCATCTTCTTTATTCTTAATTGCTATATCGTAAAATGCTCCAACTTTTATACTCTTTTTGAAGTTATACGTGCTAGGCATTGTATCTTTTAATGTTTCCAAGTCAGTGCAAACGAATTTTCCGTTGTCCATAATTTCTTGTACGAATTTGGGCATGCAATTTGTTGGTAAGTTTAGGCATTGTTGTTGAACTGGTTTATTACCCGCTTTACATACCTCGTATGTACATGAGAAACGATAGAGTGGTCTATTATTAGAACCATGTTCCCCATTATGAAATTCATAAATGTGTATTCTATCGGCATTCAGTATTTCTTTTACAGATTCCAATTGTTCGACTACACCAACGTCCATCTTATTCTGTTTTGGTAGTAATTTTGCCACGTCAGTTTTTTTAAAATATTTGTTAAGGTATTGCTTGCAAGTAATTAAGGCTATGATTATTCCTGCTACGGCGATACCTATTTCCTGTGCTATTGTGTAAAAATTCATGTATTTATCTCCTTTATCGTTTTATATAAATTTTGTGTCCGTAGACGAGTACTTCATTTTCTTTAAGATGATCATCGTATTCTATGTAATACTTCGTTCCCCAGAAACGTTTCCAAAACCATATTAGTTTCTTCATCTATTATCCCAACGTTCGTACATCAACGAATGTCATATTATAAACAAGACTATTGCTTTCAACTCTCGATACTGTTCCTTCAAAATAGTTTCCGCTCACTGGCGAAACTATCATTGAACTTTTATTTGTTGTAATCTTATCGTTTTCATACACAACCACATCATTTGCGGAACTAATTGCGTTATTCACATAAAATCTTATCCTCTTAGGTGATGAGTACTCAAGAACAGAAAGAGTTGAACCGTTATCAAGGCGTATTGGATTTGTTCCAATGTTTGTTTTTGAAAAGATATCGTCTGGAATTGTAAAATAGAACCTAGTATTTCTAGTTATAACATCTCCAACTTGAACAGGACGAATATTTTCATCTTCTATGAATATATGGCGATAGGCTTCATTCTCATTTACTTCCGTAACAATAGCGTTTGAATAACTTCCTAGTTTTACATCTTTTTTGGTTGTAGGCATGGCACCAGTAACATCGCATCTATACATTAGATTTGAATATCCCCCGCAATAAATTTCATAAAATCCCATGCTATCTAATTTTTCATAAATATCAATGTCATTTGAATTTATTAATACTCTAGATGTATCCCATGAAAAATCAACTAAAAAGAACCCATCAGGAAAGTCTTGAAATATAGTTTTCCCAGATAGATTATCTCCAATCATGATTCTTCTTTTGTATGAAATAGAAGATTTTTTATAAAACACAACACCATTTTTTACAAGACCGCTAACCGTTTTACCATTTACGCAAGCACCAGCCCACTTCTTTCCGTTCATTACCGTTCCCATATCTATTCCTCCCAGAAATAAATATTGTTTGGATGTTGCGTACTTAATGAGATTGCATTGTTTTCATCGGTTGCTTGAACTACTGTAACACTTGTGCCGTTTGCTCCAGATGGTCCTTGTGGGCCTCTTTCTCCTTGAGGGCCTTGTTCTCCTTGAGGCCCTTGTGGTCCTGTATTACCAGTATCACCTTTTTCACCCTTTTCGCCTTGCGGTCCTTGTGGACCAGTTGCACCAGTTTCTCCTTTTGGTCCTTGTGAACCATCTTGTCCATCAACGCCATTCTTTGCTTGTACGTTTACCGTTACGTTTGAACCATCAGATTTATTGAATGTAATCGGAGTTACTGTATTTGTTCCACTTTGATAAGAACTACCAGTTGTTGCACTTGTAATACTTACACCGTCTTGTCCATCTTGACCGTTAGCACCAGTAGCCCCCGTTGCTCCAGTATCTCCTTTGTCTCCTTTATCACCTTTTTCTCCTTGTAATGCTGGGATATCTACGAATTGTCCCAGTTCGTTTCTAATTTTTATTACTGACATATTTGCACCTCCTCTAATATAAAGTAATTGTCCTTTGGTTATATCCAACATTTCCTGCCTTATCACTAATATTGTAAGTGATAATATAATCACCCAATTCTCTGTTTGACAGTGTTGTATTCCATTCAAAAGGTGGAACTTGTTCGCCTATTGTACCGTTTGGATTTTTCTTGAACCACCCCATATTTACACTTGCGAACGAAACGGCATTATCAAGGTTATCAGTTGCAATACCTGGTTCTGGGTAAGTATAAATATCAACACCAACTTCAAAAGTGTTTGGTATATTACTTAAATCAATAATTGGAGCCGTCTTATCAACAATGACGGTTTTAGTACTTTTATTGCCCGATGAATCAGTTACCTCTATAATTACGTTTCCATCTTCAAAATTAAAATCAATACCGTCTAATATTTCTATGGAATTACCAGTTTTACTTAAAATTTGATTGTTTATTTTTATGGAATCGATATTTGTATTATCAGTTATTTTTAAATTTAATAATCTATAATATCCTTGCGAACCCAAAGAAGTAGGTAAAATTTCTATTGTGGGAGGAACATTATCTATATTTTTTTCCCAAACCACATCGCCATTGTAAATGACTTTCTTAACATCATTTCCATTGTACGTTATATTTTTTGGCTCGTTTCCATTAAATATCAAAGACATACTATCACCCCGTTATCGTCAACGTTTGTGTTTCACTATCGTATGAAAATGTAGGTATACTTGGTTTATTACTCAAATCATTATACGAACCACTGGTGGCAACACTAGATAATTCACTTGTTTTTGTATAGTTTGTTAAATCACTAACACTGTTTGTAATAAACCCACTGTCATTATCTAAATCACTTGTTTTGGTTGGAACTGTTACGGCGTCGCCACTAGGATTTATCCACACTTGTACACTAGAATCTGTCGGCTCTGTTTCACTAATTACTGTTTGTTGAACGCCAATATCATTTAATGTTTTATTTCCAATCAATTCAACGGAATTAATTTGTGGCTTATTGGTTAGTTCGCGATAATTAACTGTTCCTTGGCTACCGTCTAGACCGTTCTTAGCACTAATGTTGACCGTTACGTTAGAACTGTCGCTTTTATTAATAGTTAACGGGGTAATTGTATATCCGTCGCTTTGTGTTGGCGTTCCAGTTGTTATCGTTGTAATGCTTACTCCGTCCGAACCGTCTTGTCCACTTGGTCCTGTTGGTCCTTGTGGTCCAGTTGCTCCCGTTTCGCCTTGCGGACCAGTCGGACCTTGTGGACCTTGTTCACCTTGCGGACCAGTCGCACCAGTTTCCCCAGTGTCGCCCTTATCCCCTTTTTCACCTTTAAGACTTGCCTTTTGTTCTTCGGTTAGGTTATCAAATGAAACGGTTCCGTCTACGCCATTTTTAGCGTTAACATTGACAACGGTAGTGCTGCCGTCGGACTTATTAAAGGTAATAGGAGTAACTGTATAATCTCCGCTTTGTGAACTTTCGCCAACACTTGCGGTCGTAAAACCAACCCCAGTATCGCCTTTTTCTCCTTGAATACCTTGTATACCTTGAATACCTTGTTCTCCTGTATCTCCCTTGTCTCCTTTTTCTCCTTGAATACCTTGGTCGCCTTTTGGTAAAACTAAGTTCAAAACTTGACTTGGGCTTGTTCCTGTGATAGTAGCGCTTGCGTTGTCACCTTTCGTTACTGTTCCAATTGTCAATACATTTGACAGACCAGTGTTTCCTATATCTCCTTTGTCCCCCTTGTCTCCCTTTGGACCTTTAATATTGACTGTTTGTGGATTTGGCAAACTACCGTCATTACTCCACGATAGATCTCCATTAGTTGCAACATTAGGAGTAAATATCGTTCCAGTATCACCTTTTTCGCCTTTTTCACCTTGCGGACCTTGCGGTCCAGTATCACCTTTTGGTCCTTGAGGTCCTGTTTCGCCCTTTGGACCCTGTGGTCCCATGTCTCCTTTGTCACCTTTTTCGCCTTTCAAGAAATCAATATTTCCAATAATGCTTTGTTCATCTTTAATGATACCAATTATCTTATCTTCCACTTTTACACCTCGTTTTCAGGATGAGTTACATCATATTCTAAAATGAATTTTCCTTTAGTAACAGTGTATTCATCGTCTTCTATAATCACCGCCACATCATAATAATAGATTCCTAGTGGCAGATTACTTGTATCACTAGCGGAAATTTTCACTCGATATGATTGAATATTGTCAAGATATTCAATGCCACTTCCAATCTTCTTTTGTAAGATAAAATCAGTATTATTTGGATTTGATTTCACTGTAAAAAAAATTTTTGCATTAGGATTATACTCAACAGTTTCGCCTGATAAATAATTTAATTTTAGTATCAAATACTTAGTATCTCCCCGCGTGTGAATTAAATCTACTACTTTCATTTATTGCCTCCTTCTCTATTCAGATTTTGCATACTTAATCCAATTGCTCCATACACCATCTTTAAAAATACGAGTATGAATGGTGCCTGATTCATAAGGATATGCAATCTGAAATCTATTTGAATCTAGCGCTCTTGTTTTAATAAATAATGTATGAATAATGTACAATTTTTTATCATTTCCACTTGGATTATTTAGATGATTCGTTATGATTAATTCCTCTAATGTTTGATTTGGATCTAAATTTTCATCTTCAGAAGTAATTCCGTTCGATATTTTTGTACCAAACTTATCATAAGCATCCATTCCAAATTCAAACGCATCTTTACTAGAAACTTTTCCAAAAGCGATTCCTCTGCCACTTGCATTGTAATTTATTAATGTAAATGCACTTGATAGCGGTAAATCTTTTGACGTACTAGTGAAATAGTCTGTCGCTTCTATCTTAAAATCGTACTCGTAGTCGCCATCTATATTTTGAATAATCTGTGTCGCACTTAATGAGTAACTTGCGTTATCTAACGCAATGTCCGTCCAGTTTGTTTCATTTTGTTTTTTGTAAAGTAAATGAAATGACTTTGTATTTTTATTATTGATGGGACTAATACTTGCATTTACTGTTACCTTTGCATTTGAACCTTCATCGTTTAGTGTTCCATCAATATCACATCGCTCGACATTAAACGCTTGAATCGTTGGTGTACTGTATTCATCTACGTTATATTTGTACGTGGCATTTTTACTTCGGTTTCGACTATCCGTAACACTTACAACACAATTCTGTGAACCACTACCTATCAACACGTCCGTTGTAAATGTGTTTTGCGTATAAGTAGCACCATTAATTGATACCGACCAACTTTTTATTGTACTGCCATACGCCCCATTTGCCGACGCACTACCGCTTATTTTTGAACGTGACTGGACAAACACCCCAAATTGTGCACTTATACCGCTTACTGCTTCGGTTAACGTACAACCCGTTACACTCGGTTTAAATTCGTCCGTGTCGGGCATCGTTACGGTATAGTCCGTATATTTTGTTCCAATCAAAGTTGAACCATTGTACGTATCGCAATAAATTCTTAACGTTCCGCTTGTACCGTTTGGAATACCAGTTGCTAGGCTTTTCGGGATGGTCCATGTTGTGTTATTTGCTAGCCCTGTTGCTATTGTTCCAGTCATTGACCCCCAGCCATATCTTAAAGTATGGGTAAATGAGGGGCTAGCACGATTCGTATTAATAGTAATGCTACTGCCTAATTGAAATGTACCAGTTGCGGTTGGTGTACTTGCTCGTGCGATTGGTGTTAGAATTTCGCTAATGCTGTTTGAAACCGTTCCAATCCACGAACCTGCGTATGTAATGTTTAATCCGAAACTTACAGATACGTTCAACGTTTTATGACCGTCTGGATTATGAGGTACATTTTTATTTGCTTCGCCAAGTAATTTACTAGAATTATTGTTAAGAGTTCCAATAGACGTGCTAAAGTAATAATTCGTTCCGTCAATTGTGATTGTTCCGTTCTTAGTAGCGCTTGAAACAACTCTACCATTTGTTGTAACTAAATATGCTTTTACGTTTACGGGCGTGTAATTACCCGCTACATTGCCCACGGATGGTGTTGTAACAATTCTTAAAATTAGCCCAGTGGCTATTGTGCTATCATATTGTGCCATTTAATCACCCCTTTACCTTTTTGAAATCCAAAGACCCGTTATTTCGTGGAATAAAAGCAAAATTACCTACTGCAAGCGAATGAGTAAATTCGCCATCTGTTATATAAATTCTGCCATCTGTTATATATGCTACTTCTACATTATTGTTGTAAAATGACAATCTGTCATTTTGTAATTCTAATGTAATTTCGTTACCAACTTCACCTAAAGTAATCTTTCCGTCGACAAAGCGTATGAATTTAATCAACTCTTGATAGTTTGCGTTAACTGTTCCGTCAATGCTAGTTATTTGTTGCACTATTTGATTGAACTCAAATTCCCAACCTTGCGCTGTCTGTGACATTTGTGTTGACATGGTTTCTTGCAACTCTTCGATGGTTGTTGATAATGAATTTCCCATTTCATCGATTGCTGTTTGTGCTTCTGTGGTTGTCATATAACTTTCGCTGACTTGAGTTAATATTTCGCTTGGCATTTGTTGAATAATAGAACTATTTTCTATTTCTTCATTAACAATCACAGTAACATCTTTGTTTGTTACAAAGTCGCTTGTCATATTCTCAACTTTTTGAATTGTACTTTGTTGATCACCAAGTTGAATTCCCGTCAATGTGGATTTACTTTCACCTAATGTTACCGTCATAGATTCTGGTTTTGTTAAAGGAGTCTGCTTTTCAGTTAGTAAATATGTCTTAGATATGTTATGTGGTGTGGATTGTACTTTTATATAACTTCCCATTCTGAAATTTGATATAGATTTATCAATTGTATTTAAATCAATAGCATTTAACTGAAGTGTACTTTTCAACATTACGGCTTTATTATCTAAATAATCTTGTGCTTTATTTTTTAAGTTTGTAGGTAATGTCACATCATCCCATGTTGTTTCTTCTACTGGTGCCACGATCCAACCATAGAGTGCAAGTGCTGTTTCATTTACTAAATAATCTTTACCTTCATTTACAGATGTAATTGTAAGTCGTTCTTTTGTACCACCTTCATTTTCGATTTCTGCTCCCAAAGGAATAACAACCGAGTATGTTTCACTTGCATCATTATCAACCGCTATATTAATTAAATTGTTCCCAAATTCAATTGTTTGAGTGGATATTATTTGTGAGTCTCCCTCTGTAAAATCGTCTACCCAATCAACAAATATGCCGCTATTTTCATATCTTTCAAGCATATATCCGCCAATGGTTTCGAGAAGTTTTGAGGTTATACTATTGAATGTGTTAACATAATCTTCACTACTTCGATTTATATAGTCATTATTGTCTAAATTAGCACCTGTCATCTTACCAATATAAAGTACTTTTTCTCCATCTACCTCATAATATGATTTTAAAAAACTAGCATCTGGCACAATAACCTGTTCATATAAAGACTTTTCGGCATCATAAGTAAAATAAATTTTATTCGACATAATAGTTGTGTCACTCGTTTTAGAAAATGTTCCAACTTGTGTATTATGATTGTTTATAAAATATTGAAATAAATTTTGTGGACTACCTTGAAATTCAAATGGTTTTTGCATAGTGTCAACTAAAAAAGCAAGCACACTTTCGCATGTTACTTGCTTACTCTTATCCATTTGCTGATTGTCTTTTATAATCCTTCCCTTAAAGATTGTTGCACCATCTTTTTTCAATACGATTTTGGGAATTAATTTGTCCAATTTATCAAAGTGTGGATGATTAGGATAAATTTGGAAACTCAATTCGTTTATCTTACTCAATTTTTCAGTTAAAATTGGATTTACTAAATAATAGTCAGTTCTTAAGTCATGAAGAAGGAAGTCCTTATAAAAAATTTGATACATTAAATAATCCCTTCTCGATATGTGAATTTCAAAGTTCCTGTTCCACTAATAACATCAATTTTATTATTTCCTTCCTTTAACATAAAATCAGGGCTTTCTAGATGTTCACTAATACTAAATTGAGTATTTTCAAATTTAAAAACAATATTTCCTGTACTTTCAACAATTGGCATTACTTTTTTACTAAGATTTTGCAAAAAAAACGAATCTCCTGGTTTTACATTTTTTTGAATAATTGTTTCATGTTTTTTCATTTTATATGGTTCACAATCACAAGTAATAGAAATGTGAGCGACAGTTGTATCGTTTGTAAATGACGAGATTTGACATCTACCTTCATAATAAAAATCAGAATCAACATCTAATGTTATTTTTCTTCTCTTACCATGTAAATAGGATGAAATTTTACTTTTTAAATTCCACCAATCATCAGGATCTTGAAACATGTCAAAGTTGAATGTAAGAACTCTGTTCGAATATACAACTTCATTGTTTGCTCCAGTCAAATCTAATAAACCATTTCGTCCTTCTATTTGAACATACTTAGTTACAACTGTTGGATCAGCAATATTTTTTGAAGTCATTAACAAATCCCAGTCTTTTATCGAATGCATATCATCAAATTGAACCCCGTTCATATAAACACCTCTTTCTAATATCCTCGTTTTACTTTTGCGGTGATATTTCCTAATTCATTATCCATTTTAGAAGCAATTTTTCCAACTAGAGTCCCATCATCTAAGACAATATATCTATCTAGATTTTCTAAAATTTCCGGCATATATTTGTTTAATATATTAGACAAACCAGCAATATCATCTGTTTTATTCTGTTGATATTTAGAGTTCATAAAATTAGTAGACGATTCCAATATAATATTTTTTTTGAAATCCGGGGAATTAAATTGCCCATTTAAACTGTTGTTCATTTCTCCTAAAATATCATTTCCAAAGCGACTCACTGTTTGTAGTGCTTTCTTTTTCTTATTTTCTACACCGTTAATAAAGCCTTCATCTAAAAATTCTCCCATTTCTGTAGATGCTTCTGAAGGAGAATGTTCTTTTAACGATGACCTTAATGTATTTAATAAATTTAGTCCGAAATTAGCAATAGTATTATAAGCACTCCCCTTTCTTTTATTGATTCCATTATCAACTCCAGCCACTATATTTTCTCCGGCAGTAATTGCCTCTTGTTTCTTAGAAAGAACACCATCAGCAAATGCTTTGCCAATATTTTGACCAGAAGTTTTAATTTTATCAGGAGTCTTATTCGTTTCATTTTGAATAATGTCATTTAATTGTTTTGTTGCGTCTTGGACTGATATTTGCCCATTTAATAAACCGTTTGTTAAACTTTCAGGAATTTGAACTCCAGAATTCCGAGCTTCATTTAGAGATTTTGAAAATTCAATAGCATCATTTAATTGCGTATTTGCATCTTGAACGCTTATCGTTCCATCAATTATACTTTGTGCTAAATTATTTGGAATGATAGCACCATCGTTCTTAGCAGTTTCAGCAGCCTGGTTAAATTTAATCGCTTCATTCAAACGAATTATAGCATCCTGAACTGATATTTGGCCATTATTTAATTGTTCACTTAATTGGCTTGGTATTTGTAAGCCGGCATTTTGAGCGTTAATCACTGCTTGATCAAAAACAATTAAGTTATTTAATTCATCAATTGATTCAGGTACAACATACAATCCATCTAATATTCCTTGAGCAACTGATTGAGGTATCTCTATACCTTGCTCTTTCGCACTATTTGTTAATTCCGTCAACTTCTGTTGAAGTTCTGCTTGATCAAACATATTATTAACGTATTCTTGAGTACGATTGTATTCATCATTTAAGTTTGTTAAAGAGTTTGTACTTTCATCAAGGACTTTCTTGGTGTTTTCATACGCTTCTTTTTTAATTTTTTCGTTTTCAATCAATTGAACCCATTGTTTATTTAATTCAGAATTGAATCCTCTTTCTAAAGAGTTATGTTCTTTTTCAAATTGAGCAAGTTCTTCTTTTGCTTTTTGGTACTCTTCTGTTGCTTTTGTATGTTCTTTTGTTGCCTCAGCATTTTCAATCTCCGCTTTGGCCATATCAGATGCAATACTAGTCAAGTTTTCTTGTGCTGCTTTGGCTTTTATCAAATCTTTTTGAGCGGCGACATTACTTCTAATTGCATCTGTAGACATATTCAATGCATCTTTTTCTTCGTCGTAATTCAACTTCAAATCAGGCATTATATCATTCAATTCTTGAATTAATAACTTCAGTGTTTCTTTTTGAGCATTGCTTTTACTTTCTACATTGCTTAGTTTTTCAATTTTATCTACTAAAATATCAGCATTTGCACCTTCTTCTTCTGCACTCGAAAGAGAATTTTGTCTCGCTTCGTTTTCTTTGGTTAATGCTTCCGTAAGTTCTTCATGTTTTTCTTTTAAATTATTGGCTGACACCCACGTTTCATCCATTTGACGTTTCTGTTCGGCCATTTTTTTTGTTCCTTGTACCACTGCTGTAATCAATGTTGCTAGAGCAGTAGCAGCTAAAACATATGGAGCGGCAGAAACAACAGCATTATTAGCGGCTTGAGCTGTCGTCATGCTCTTTAATATCGTTACACCTTCGCCACCCCATTCAATAAATTTCCCAACACCATTAACAAGAGAACCAAATCCATTTACTGCACTTCCTAGCAATGCTAATAAAGGTGTGATTGTCGCAGCCATTAGAGCAAATGTTGCCACATTCTTTTTGGTTCCATCATCTAGGTTATTAAATTTTTCAACTAATTTTGCTACAGAATCTAAAATATCTGAAACAATTGGTAAAAAACTACTGCCTAAATCCGCGAGCGTATTTTTTATTTTCTTTATAGCAGTTTGCATCTTGTTGGACGTTGTATTATGCATTGTATTAGATGTATTTTCAGCAATATCCTGAATATTTTCGAACTCATCTCCTACAGATGTCAGAGACTTAATAAAATCAAGATTTGAGTCTTCGCCCATTGTCCCAAATGCAGTAGCGGCCATTGTTAAAGCTTCTTGTTCATTTGTACAATCACTAATTCCTTTAACGATGCTATCTATAACATCTTTCTGTGTAGCACCGCCTTTTTGCCATGACTTAAATACTTTTTGCGTATTTTTATCAAAAGAGCCAAGTTTTTCTTCAATTGTGCCATCTGCTAATCGAGTTGTCACTTCATTAATTGCATCATTAACTTTATCTAGATTATAGGCACCATTTTCTGACCCGTTTTTTAGTAATTGAAAATATTCACTAGCACTATACCCAGCCTGTTTAAATTTACCAACATATTCTGCAACATTGTCTCCGAGTTCACCTGAAAAGTCTAAACCTTCTTGTGCACCCTTTACAAATAAATCAAATGCTTCGTCTGATGTTAATCCATATTGGTACATTAGATTTCTAATGCCACGCAAAGTTTCTTGAAAATCCATTCCATATGCATCTTCCAACATGTAGGTTTTTTCAACAACTGATTGCAATTGTTCATCTGGCAAATCTCCTAAAATATTAGAAACGATTCGCATCTTATCTGCAATATCAGCGTAATCTTCACCATAATTGCTATCATGGATGCTCTGCAATATATTTCTATATTTGTCGGTTTCGTTAATTGCTTTACCTGTTGATGAAATAAATTTTGTTGTTGCATCTTCTAAAGATGTTGCTGTTGTAATAGCTGCACCCAACCCTGCAGTTGCCGTAGCACTTAATGGAGCAAACTTACCGCTCAAATCTTTTATTTCTTGACCAGCATCTTTTATTTTAGTACCAAATTCTTGAACACTTTTCCCTGCGAGTTCCATTTGTTTGCCCGCTACACTTGAAAATTCTTTCAATTCATCTTTTAAGTTGTTTAATTTCTGCTCTGTAGCAATTATTTCACGTTGAAAGTCACGATATTGTTCTTGTGTGATTTCTCCACGTTCGAATTGTTCTTGAACTTGTTTTTGGGACTCCTTAAGAATCTTAAGTTTTTCGCTCGTTTCATCAATTGCCTGTGTTAACAATTCTTGTTTCTGTGTTAATAAGACAACATTTGATGGATCTGCTTTAAGTAATGTATTTACCCCTTTTAATTCTGTTTGTAAATTTTTTGTTTGTTTTTCAACACTGGATAGTGCATTTCCTAGTTTATCTGTATTTCCACCAATTTCAATTTGAATTCCTTTTATTTTTGAACTAGGGCATATAATCACTTCCTCTCATACAAAAAAAGGAGTGTTTGTTATTTAACACTCCTCAGTTGTTCCTTTTTTTCCCTTATCTTATCCCTTTCAGGTTCAGTTGTTTCCAGTCTTTTTGCATTAATTAAATATTCGATACCGTCTGACGTCATAGAACAGTTATATATAAATGCTTCTCTTAGATAAAACATAAATTGTATAATGTCTAATTCTTCAACATCAAAAAATGAAATATTTAAATATTTTGAAACTGTCTTTTGTTCAATTGTTTTTATTTCATACGGATTATTTAATTTTTGTGATGTGGGATAGTAAGGGATCTTTAGTTTTTTTGACTAATAGTACCTTGAACCCAAGTAAAGTATTTTGTAAGCAAATCGTATATTTCATCATAATCTAACCAATCTTCTATCTGTTTAGTTGTAACTGTATAATTTTGTCGATTACTGCTCAATGCTAACGATATTGCTTTAACTAAATTGTCGATTTCCTCATTATTATATTTGTCGCTAGTTTTAGTCAAAGCTGTTATTGCACGAAAAACTTTCAATTTTGGTGGATTTACATCAATTTTTTTCCCATTCTTTAATTTAACGGGAAAATATCTTTTTTTGACATCTGTCATATCATAATACATATCAATTACATCTCATTTCTACGCTTCTGCGTCAATCTCTTCATCAAGAATAATTAATGTACCATCTTTATCGTTTGGTAGAGCAGTAAATTGCGCATCAATAACAGTCTCATTATCAGTTGCAAAAGTAAGTGTAAATCCACTTGTATTCTTTCCGACAATTGTTAAACGTACATCGCCATCGACGTTATCCTCATGAACAAATCTAAGTAAATACGATTTGCCATTATCATTACCAACACCGCCAATTTTTGTAGTTCTTTTACCATTACCTTCAGTTACTTTTCCAGTACTAGATAATTTCGTCAAAGTGTTTCCATTCCATGTCATAATTCCAGATGTTAGAATAGCTTCTTCACGAGTGATTTTCTGTTTCTTAACTTTGCCTAAATCATCTTCTGCAGTATAATACTCTGGCGTATATTGTAAAGATGCTCCTCCTTTAATCCATCCTAATATATTTGTTTCAGTTTCAATTGTTTCATCTTCTGGAATTGTACCATTAAATTCAGTGCAGTATAAAATACCACTACCTAATGTGATTGTTTCATTATCTCTTTTTGCCATATTTTATTCTCCTTTCATTTTTTCGAAAACTGGTTCTAAATCATAAATTGTTACCCACAATTTATCGTCATTTAACCATTCTCTACTCTTTTCAAATTTTATATTTTTTTTATTAAAAAATTGGTCTATCGCTTTTTCTGATGATGTATTTGCTTTATTATCATAATGTTCGATTGTAATATTGTGGATTTTTATATTATTTTTCTGATCAGCACCTTCGAAATCTATAGAATCAAGATAGATATTATAAGGAATCCCAGGAGGCGATAAATATCTGAGTTCTTGAATATCGAATCCAGTTCCTTCTTTAAACCACTTTTCAATATCCATTCTCAATCACTTCCTCAATTCCTTTTTCTAAATTGTTCTCCATTTTTTCATAATTTTTTGTTATGAAATCATTTGCCTTTGTTCGTCCACCATTTTTTGTTGCGTGTCCATTTTTAATCAAATGAGTGAGACGGTATTCTGGATCTTTTACATACCAAATATTTTTATAATTGTGCGGTTTATTAATCATATTTTTTTTAGAGATGTGTTTATAGTATTTTTTTCGATTTCCACGTGGTGCATCTCTTTTTGTATCTTGAACAAATTCATTAGTACAATTATCTATTTCTTTTCTGATACCATTGTCGATAGATTTATGATACATTGATAATTCGTTCATGATTGTTTCTGATAAATCTTCAATTTTAACTGACCGCATTATTAAACTCTCCTACAATTGTAATGTCATGATTTTTCATTTCTTTGTTATCAACATTTTTTATATCAAATATTTTATTTTTGTATCTAATCCTATACATTGCAGTATTGTACTGAATATCATCTATTTTTTTACAATATCTAGTTTTAAAGTTAAATGTTCCTGATGTTATATTAGTTGAAGCATTATAGTATTCTTTACCATTAGATTTATTGATATTAGCGTGGCATGGATGATAATCACTCCATGTTTCATCATCATTAATTTTTTGAATCATTATTGGTTGATTGTACGTTGCCATTATTATCCTCGTATTTCAACTGCATAATAAAATCATTCTTTAATTTAGATATTGTGTTATTTTCTTTCACAATTGATGAGCTTCGTTCGTACAAATCTTCAACGACAAAAAGGACTAACTGTTTAGCCCTCTCATCGTTTTCTTGATATGAACCTACTGCCCCATCTAACCATTCTTTTGCAAGTTTAATATATCTTGTTAATCGTTCATCATGATCGTTAAAGTCGATTCCCAACTCTTTTTTGACTTCTTCTAAAGTAAGCATATATTACACACCTATGCAGTAGCAATTAGTTTGATTTCGATATAACCGTTTACGAACGCGTCTGCGTCGCGAACTTGGACATCTTCACGTTCAATTGCTCTGAATAACGTTAAATCTTCTTCGAACGCATTTAATTCACCTGCAGCGGCCACATTTGAAGTCATGATATTGATTCTTTTACGGTCAAATAATTTAATTCCTTCTTTTAAATCACCAATAACAAATGGTAATTTAACTGCTGTCATTTCATAATAATTTTGGCTGGAAGGGTTGCCAGATGGTTCTTCAACTGGAGTGTAAACTCCTGAATTTTCTGTGTAATAAGTTTTTCCGGATGTTACTGTGGCATCTGCTGATTTTGTATAAACATTTTCACTAGCAAAATCAGCGTTTGGAATTACACGAACTGGAATAGTAGTAGCACCAGCCGTTAAGACTGACTTCATAGGTTCTGCCGGATTTGCTTGTAACAAATAATTACCGTCTGTATCTTTCAAAGTGTCAAGATATTGTAATCCATCATCGTTTGTTACGATTGCAGAGGTTCCCTTGAATGCTTGACCTAACGTAACGTTTAGTACTTTCTTGATATCGTCTAGTCCAGTCAAAACAGTCTTTGCCTTTGTATTAATTGCATTGATGATTAATTTGTTACGTGTAACCCGACTCTCATCAGCAATCCAAGTTGTTATTTCGTCGTAAATATTGGCATCGCTATCTTCAAATAATTCGTTTGCTACTGGTAAGATGCCTGCATATTTACCGATTGTATATGAGATTCTGTCGTATTTAGGAGTGTTCTTTGTTCCAATTGTTTCACCTTCACCAACTTTTGAAAAACCAGTCTGTGAAGAACGTTTCTTGTAAGTTCTCTTACCACTGTTTGTAGAAACAGTTTCAACACTTACCAATTGTTGTAATGAAAATTTGGCTTCACGTAGATGCTCAATGTCAGTTGATACATCTTCTGGTACAGTGTAACCACCGTCGGTGTTAGTTCCTTCGCTCATAGAATTTCGAATTTTTCTAATACTATTAGCAAAGTTTTTAACTTTATCGGTTGCTTTGGCTTTGTTAACGACTTCATCGCCCAATTCCTCTTTTTCATTATTGAATAAACGTTCAGCAACTTTATATTCTCTTTCTAAGTCATCAATTTCAGCGATTTTACTCTCTGCTCCTTTAATATCTTTTGACTCAAACAATTTGTTTGCTTCATCGTTTAGTAATTCAATTTGTGCTTTGATTTCTCTCATTTTCTTATTCATTTACATCATTCCTTTCTTTCATTTTTTTAATAATCAATGAGGATTTAATCAAGCCTAATTTGGCCTTGATTTCTTGTTCTTTTGATTGATTTTCTGTAGAAATCGATTCTTTTTTGTCGTTTTCTAGTGTTTTTTCGTCAATTTTAGGAGAATTTTTCTCTTTTTTTTGCTCTTTTTCTTCATTTTTTAATGACTTTTTAATAAAATCTGGCACGTTATGATAATTTTTAAACAAATTACTATGTATATTTGCAACCGCAACTTTCTCTTCATTAAGAATTGTAACGTTGAAATATTTATCCATATCACTAGCACTTAACCAAGTTTCATCGTTAATTAAGGATCTTATTTCGTCTTCACTAACTTTTGATTTGTTCATGTACATTGGTAGCATTACGTTTTCTTCAATTTTATTTAATGCGTCAATAGTCTTTTGCATATCGATTGCATTTCCTACAGCCCAAGACATTGGTTTATGAACCATCACTGTTGAATTTTTATATAAGTATAAGTTGTCTGCTACCATCATTAAGAATGAAGCAGCGCTTGCACTTAATCCGTCAACATAAGCATCTATATGCGTACCAGCGTCTTTCTTTCTCTGCAACATTGAAATCATCGTTGAAGCGGTAAACACATCACCACCCGGTGAATTAATGTATAGGTTTATTTTTTGAACATTTCCGATATCGTCAAGTTCTTTTTTGAAATCCATTAATCCGACATCCGTTTGGCTTTCTTCTCCGGTCCAATAGTCAACAGATTTTTCTTGAACAATTTCACCATATATAAATAAATCTGCTGTTGAAGGAGATTTGTTTTTGAATTCGTAAAACTTCTTCATTATTCATCACCCCCTTCCGTTCCTTTGGCCCCATATTGTGAACCAATTTGATTAATCTCAATTGTTGAACCATTTCCAATCAATTTATTTCCACCTTCTTTTGCATCTAGATCTAAAAATGCTCTTGCCTCATTTGGAGTATATAAAAAGTTAGCAATTCCTTTTGTAAGACTCTCTACCTGCGTCTTTAAATCTGTCCTTAAAAGGATTCCTGTACTAAATTTAAAGTAGTATCCTTGCTTAATTTCTTCTGAAGTAAGTAATTTATAATTTAACTCCTCTTCGTATTGCTCTAATATATACAATAAAGTTTCAACTAAAAAAGCCAAGTTTTGACTCTCGCTCGAATTGTAACTTGACTTTGAATAATCATTGATTTGCACAGGTTTTATACCAAATGCATTAGCGATTTGCAATGCACTGTATTTTTTTAATTCCAAGAATTCGTTATCGGCTAATTTAGTTGTTAATGGAGTTAAGTCTGTCCCTAACGGAATCGGAATTAATCCTTTTCCTACATCAACTTCTCCTTTTGCATATTTCTCGATATTTTTAAGAAAATTTTTGACAGTTTCATCTTTTAAATCGCCGGTATATTTTACGACGGCCTTTGCTGTAAAACCCGAATCGTAAAGAGCATTTTGCATTTGTTGTGCCTTTTGGTTTCCTTGAATTGTCGTACTTAATATTTCTCTTACACTCAAGGACTTAATTCCATCAAATGTAGTTGACGTTTTAAAATGCAAAATTTCCTCACTTGAAAACTTATATATTTGTTCTCCAGTATTGTATATATACCAAATATCTGGAATATCACTTAACAGTTTTCCATCATCATACCAAATATCAACCTGAGTGCTATCTAACGGTATTAATTGTAAATTTTTACCATATCCACTTATATAAACATAAGCATTTCCATAATGATTTCGACATTGTTCAATTGTACTTTTAAACACAGTGGCAGTCATGTATCGATTGGGTCTATTTCTCACAACGTTATACAAATTGTGCTTTCGTGCCTCTATCACACCGTTTTTCTTGGTTTTTTGTAATAACTTCAATGGTAACTTACCAACTGCTTCACTCAATATTTTTAAACAAGCAAAATATGTTGCTTCTGATCTTTCGTCGCGTTCAAGATGTTTATCGATTCCTAAAAAATCTGCAAGTTTAACCCATTCTGTCATATCATATTTATTTTTGGGCTTAAAAATTTTGTCTAATATTTTCATTTTATCACCTCTAATTCCACGACATTTGTTCTAAATACTTATTCATTTCTTCTTCTAAATTAACTTTATTATCATCTTCTTGTAATTTCATATATGCAATATGAGCATCAATAATCGCATCAACTACGTCTATTCTCTTATATTTGGCATGAGGTTCTTTATCAACTTTCTTTTCATCAAATGAATTCTTAACAATTTTTGCGTTACTTACAGACCAACTAAGCAATTCATTTTTTTGATTATATTCGACTTTTCCTGATTTGATATTTAATTGCATATCCTCTGTACCATCATTTAAAAAACGAGCGCTCTGAGTAATCATCAACAATGGAGCTCCGAATTCCTCTAAATCTGTCAAAAAAGTATCAGCGTTGTGAGGATCATATCCTATACCTTTTACATTAAGTTCGTATTTATCAATTAATTCATGCAAATGCTTAATAATAAATTTATAATCATTTTTATATTCATCACTACTACCCGTAACCGTTAATAGTTCTTGACTTTCCCAAACATCGTAGGGAGCTATATCAGTTTTAATATGCTCCTCTAATCTTCCCTTCGGCATAAAAGAATGACTATAAATATAAAATGACTCTCCTCTTGGTATTTCAATTGCTATACTTGTTAAATCTCCTCCACTTGACAAGTCAAAACCAATATAACAATCTCTGTATCCATCAACTAATACAACATCGTCCAATGTCTTATTTGATCCACATGCTTTCCATTTTTCTAACTCAACAAATGAATTATCAGTATTGTTAGTCCATAAATTAAGCCTTTTTATCATGAAATCACGAAGTTCATCTCCGCCCATATCTTTGGCAGTTTCTGCATCAACGTGTAACGTTTCAATTCCTTTTTCTGTTGATGCTAAATATGGATTGGCTTTAATATAATTGGATTCGTCAAAAATATCATCACCTTTGTCTAAACAGTAGATGTCAGCAAAGAAATCCTCTGCAGTATTAGTTCCCTCCAAAATATTTATCGCATAACTATCCATGTCGTAGCAAAATGAATTTTGTTTTTCTCCACGAGTTGTAATCATAGACACAAGCGTTTCGTCTAACGCAACGGTTCCATCATAAATTGTCTTGTAAATTTTATTTGATGTGTGTTGATGTAATTCATCAATACTACTAAAAATAGATTGAAAACCATCGTCTAGGCCAGATTCTTTGGATAACGCTTCAATCGTGGACTTAGTTTGTTTTGAAACAATCATAGATTTATAATCTTTGATATCAAACATCTCACTCAAATCTTTATCAGACTCGATAAATTTAGCCATAGCTTCCCAAGCAATTCTAGCTTGTCGTTTCTTTGTTGCAACTGTAAATAACTTACCATAATGATACCCACTAAATCCTGATATATAAGTGCCAAGAATACCGTTTTCAATTGATTTGCCGTTCTGTCTAGCTTTGGAAATATATGAACGACGAAATCTACGAAAACCATTTAATTTTTTCCATCCAAATCTGGAGCCGATATCAAATGCCTGTTCTTCTATTAATTTAACAGGTTTAGGTTCTTTACCATCTGCGATAATAAGTGTTTCTGCAAATTCTAAGATTCGTTCACTTGCATTTATATCCCAATAATACGGAAAATCCTTTGTCCTTTGTTTTTTTAAATTTTCTAGATGTCTTTTACATGCTAAATAGTGATATCTGCATGATATCACTTTATGTTCAACAACTTTCTTAGCATGATCTGTAACTCTATCTCTAGATAACGAACTTTGCAAATTTATTTTCTTTTGGATTTTCCGGTGTTTTTGGTAAAATCAATTTGCATCGAGAAGTAATTGTTAGTCCTAAATCATTGGCACATGCTCTACATTGCTTAAATGATTTATCTTGAAGGGTCATGATTCTATCTAATTGGTCAATATCATTTTTTATTTCTTTTTTATTTAATTTTTTTGTTAATGACAAATATGTGTGCTTTGAAATGATATATCTTGCCAAGCAATCCTCGTCTAGTTCTGTCATTATTCCTATATAAAGCAATTTTCTTGCGATTTCTTGGAATTCTTCTTTTTGTTTTTTTGTTAAATAGCCTGGTATATTAATGTTTTTCAAATCCACTTTTAACTCACTTGCTTGGCGCTCAGCAATCTCTTCTTTTGTAAGATGTTTTTTGCCCTTTGCTTGAATCAATTCAATTGGTTGACGTGTTCGTGGCACCATATCACTTCCCCTCAAACAAAATTTTATTTGGGGAATTTTTTCTACACAATACTCCCCTGCACCGTTCCCAAGCGAATTCCAAATACTTTTTTAACCACCCCTGGCATATAAAAATTACTATTTTTGAGTGCTATTTCCTTCTTGTAAATTTTTATTTTTTAGATTTTCATTATCCTTATCTTCATCAGTTCCATTATTTTTATTATTTAAATTATCATTATCTTTTTTATTATTTGATTTCTGGTTATCTTTACTATCTTCTTGCGGTGAAGTATTTTCTTGTTCGCTGTTATAAATGATTGCAACTGGTTTATCTTTATATCTTGCTTTTAAAATTTCATTAGCTCGTGATTCGCTGGCAATCTCAAATAATTCTCCATATTTGATTTTCTTACGTTCTTTAGTTAAAGTAAGATCTGTCATGTCGATGACAACTTGTTTTAGTTTCATTCTTTACCTCTTTTCTGAAATCTTTTATGATAAAAATTATGACAATCTATGCAAACAGACTCTGTATTATTGTAATCGAGACGCTTTTCCCATCCTTCATCTGTTTGAATCGGTTTTTTATGATGTACTTCTGTAGCAATTTTTTTAATTCCTTTTTTAGCACATCGCTCACACAAATATTTGCTATCTTGTAATCTTTTTTCTTTAAGGAGTTTCCATTCACTACTTTTATAAAATTTTAAATATTTATTATCTCTCGTTTTATTGTATTTTCTATTCGAGATAATATGTGATTCTTGCCTCTCAGTTTCTACAATCTTTAAACATTTATTACAGTATCTATTTGGATATTGTATTGTTTTTTTACATCTAGCGCATAATTTTATTACCATGATTTCCTTTCTTTCTTGCACCAAAAAAAGTCATCCGTTGTGGATAACTTTTTTTATTTGTAAAAATTTCTACATTTTTACATTTTAAATATATCACTTTTTTTCTGGACAAAACGGACAATGTTTGTTTTTTTGTAAAATTCTATCATGCTCTTTACGAATCGAATCAACAGTTGCATTTGGTCCCATTAAATTTGCAATCTTTATCCATGACAGTTGATCAATGTATCGATATGTGAAAATTCTTCTGATTCTACTAGTTGGTAATTGGTCGATAAATTTTTCTAACTCAATTTGCATTTCTAATAATTTATTATATCTGGTTGATAGTATATTTCTATATTTTTCTATTCTCTTTTGAATTCTAGCATCTTGTCCGTATATTTTCGTATGACACAACATAACGGGACTTCTAGTTGTACTATCAACGACATCACATACTGTCTCTTGCGATTTTGGTTCTAATTTCTTGATTTTTTTGTTTAATAATTTAATTTCTTCTCGAATATCGGCCAATTGTTTTAATGCTTCTTTTAAATTCATCTACCCAACTCCTTTGTGTTTATTCAGATATAACTTCTATCTTCTCGACAGGTGCATTGTCACAACGACCTGTTGAATATATTCCAATTCTTTCTCCATAATAAACTTTTACATTCTTTCCAATTGAATCCCTAGCAATTTGTGCTACTTCTTCATCCTCGATACAATATTCCTCTTGTGCTGTTTCTGATGTTTTAATAAATACTGCTGTCGTTCCGAAGAAATTCTTGTCAACACTCGTAATTGTGCCAATCGTAGAACCAGAACCTGCATCCATTTTAATAAATGGAATCGTTAAACAAAATGAAATAAACAAACATCCTGCAAGACAACAACACCCATTAAAAACATCATCTTCTTTTGTACCGATTACCAATAAAATAATTCCTGTAATGATAAAGCCCAAAATTAAAATAATTAAAATGATATCTAAAAAATTCATACTTTTTATTTTTCT
>ERZ1643251.1675-NODE-1675-length-24626-cov-8.355053_pt1 | contig 24626 bp, 23 predicted proteins | sample MGYA00579261_ERZ1643251 | MGnify/ENA primary metagenome ERZ1643251 (study PRJEB29033, sample SAMEA4952267) | chicken gut metagenome | biome: Broiler Chicken; feature: Gastrointestinal Tract; material: Caecum | place: Ireland | collected 2018 | study: Broiler... | reverse complement strand
GGAGGGCGTGGATGTGTCCATCACCGGTAACTCCACCAACCCCACCCGTTTCCAGCATCCTGTGGCCGGCACTTACAAGAAGGAGTGCGTGGAGCAGGGCAAGAAGTACTTCTCCGTGGCCTCCGGCGGCGGCACCGGCCGTACCCTGCACCCCGATAACATGGCCGCTGGCCCCGCTTCCTACGGTATGACCGATACCATGGGCCGTATGCACTCTGATGCCCAGTTTGCTGGCAGCTCCTCCGTCCCCGCTCACGTGGAGATGATGGGCTTCCTGGGCGCCGGCAACAACCCCATGGTCGGTATGACCGTATCCGTGGCTGTTGCTGTTGCTGAGGCTCTCAACGCCTGAGTCTTTCCCCAATGACACAAATCCCCGGAAATCTTCGGATTTCCGGGGATTTTTATAATTCCAGGTCATTTTCTCACCGCAAGGGGCGTTTTTCCCGGCTGAAGGTGTAAGCCCTACCCACCCAGTCCAAAAGCTCCCCGTCCACTTCCCGGCACTCCCTAAGGGGAATGTGGTGGGTCCAGCGGCCGGGGTAAGGCTCCGTTGCCACCCAGACCCGGGGAGACGCCAGCCTCTGCCCCAGCCCCAGGGTCACCACAATGTATTCCCCTTGGATGCCTTTCATCCTCGCCATGGAAACGCAGCAGAAAACCCTTGGATTCCGGAAGGTAATCTGGGTTTTCTGCACCTCCAGCGCCGCATCGGGGCAAAGGGCAAGCAGCTTTTCCCGGAAGGCTTCATACAAAGCCAGCGCCCCGGGCTTTCCGTCAAAGAACATCTGCTCATCTATGGTCATTGCCGCAAAAGCTCTCCTTTTCTCAATATTGCACCCCCGGCCAGAATATCGCCGGGGGTGCTTTGGGTGTATGCCGTTTTCAGGGGATGATTCCCAGAAGGTTCAGGCGGACCGTTTCTCCGTAATACAATCCCAGTCCCAGCCGGGAGTAGTACTCGTCACCGCTTTCCGGCTCCCGCTCCAGGATGTACTCCGCCATCTCGTTGATTTTATCCACTCTGCTTGCTCCCTCATCCAGAGTGGCAATCACCTCGTGGGCATAGCTCCAATCCACGCTGTTCTCTTTCAGCACGCTGCTCCATTCCGTTCCGTCCGGACGGGTGTGCTCATAGCTTTCCACCAGCTCCTGGGCACGCACCATGGCCGCCTTTACCGCATTCACATCCGGGTAGATATAGTCTCCGCCCTCCTGCTCCCGGAGTATATTGAGGTATGCCGCACCGTAGCAGCTGAAGAACCAGCTTTGCGCCAGAGAGTTATTCTGGCAGTACACGGAATCCACACCCCGTACCTGGTCAAACAGCCCGAAGGGAAATATGGTATCGTTCCCCAAAGTCAGGCTTCTCAGGGATGTGGCATTGTCCAGGGCTCCTTCGCAGATATACACCGTGTTTTCCCCGGAGGGGGTGTCCGAAAGATCCAGTTCCTCCAGATTCGCCGGCACGTCCAGCAGGACACAGCTGTCATCTTCCAGGAAACCATACACCACGCCCAGCTCATCCACCATCACGAAGGACAGGGCACCAACGCCCGTTTCCATCTCAATGGGGTAAGCCCGACATTCCTGGGGCAGCACCTGCCGGAAGTCTTCCGGCTCCATGGCATAAACCGCCCGCAGGGCATCACAGCCGGAGAAGCAGTCCTCCCCGACACTGGCAAGGGTGGCGAAGGTGGATACCTGCCGCAGACCGGGGCAATCTTCAAAGGCGCCGTCGCCAATGACGGTGCAGGTATAGGGCAGCCATACCTGCTGCAGCTCCTTATGACCGGAAAAAGCCCCGGCGGCAATTTCCGTCACCTCCTGATTATCAATGGTATCCGGAACAAAGAGCATGCCATCTGCATCCAGTGTACCCTCAAAGCCTACAATGGTAATGCCCTTCTCCCCTGCCAGGTAAACCAGGCCTTCCTCCGACACCTGCTCCTGGGGCTCCGTCTGTGTGGGCGGGGTGGTGGTGGGCTGGGTGGTGGTGGGCTGGGTGGTTTCCGTCTGGGTCTGGGAGGGCTTGGTGCTGTGAATCCAGGCCTCGCCCTTGGGGGTATCCTCCTTGCTGCCCAGCGCCACCGCCGCCACAATCACCAAGGCCAGGGCGGCAACACCCGCCGCAACCCATTTCCAGGGTTTCCGGGCTGTGGGCTTTACAGGTTCCGGCCGGGGCTCCTGGATATCCAGTTCCCGGGCCAGCTCCTCCACCGTCTGGGTACGCTCCTTGGGCTGCACCCGCATACCCCGGAGGATTGCCCCATCCTGCTGGGGGGTGAGTCCCTGACAATAGTGGGAGGGGGGCTGCAAATCGTCATGCTCCAGCCGCTCCAGGGCAGAGGTGGGCATAACGCCGGTGAGCAAAAAGTAGATGGTGGCACACAGGGCGTACACATCCGTATAGCTCCCCTGTCCGCCGGTAAGGTACTGCTCCACCGGGGCAAAGCCCTGCTTCAGCAGCACCGTCATGGAGTTGCCGCCGCCCACGTTTCTTGCGGAGCCGAAATCCAGCAGCTTCAGGGTGCCATCGGGCATCCACATGATGTTATCCGGTGTGATGTCCCGGTGAAGAACTCCCAGCTTGTGAATCACCGCCAAATCCCGCAGCAGCGGGGGCAGCTTGGGCAGCAGCTCTTCCGGGGGGATTTTCCCGCCCATCCGGGCGGCCTTTTCGTGGAGGGGGGTGCCGTCCAGGTATTCCATTACCAGATAGGCCGTGCCCCGCTTCTGGAACTGGTCCATCACCTGCACCACAGAGGGCACTTTGTCCATGGTGGCCAGCATCCGGGCCTCACCGCTGAAGCTTTCCAGTCCGGTTTTGAATTCCTCCTCATACCCCGGCTTGACCTGCACCGTACCGTCCTGGGCACGAACAGCGCTGCGCACGGGGAAGTACTCCTTCACCGCCACCAGCTCTCCCCGCTCCCGGTTCAACGCTCGGTATGTAATGCCGAATCCGCCCTGTCCCAGCACCTTTTGCAGCTGATAGGTGTAAAGGGTTCCCTCCAGAACCGTGCCGGAGGACATTCCCAGATTGTCCTGGGTGGTAAACAGCTGGGTTCCGCAGTGGATGCAAAATGCCCCATCCCCCGGCTGATTGCATTTGGGACAATATTTCATGGTTTACACGCCTCCCTTCACATCAACTACAAAGGTCTCCTGCTGGGAAGCCAGGCTGAACCGGTCTCCCGGCTTCAGCTCCACCGCCTGATTTGCCGCCAGCCGCTGGCCGCCTCCCAGGTAGGTGCCGTAGCTGGAGCCTGCGTCCTTCAGGTAGAGCTTTCCCTCTACCACCGTCAGCTCACAGTGAACCCGGCTGATCCCCTTCACGTCCTGGGGGTATACCAGCTGGTTCATCTGGGGATCCCGCCCCAGGCGCACCACATGGTTCACCGCATAGCGTTTTCCCGCAAAGTACCCGGACACGCCCTGAATCCGGAAGCCGCTGTCCCCGGGAACGGTCTGGGGCTGGGGAGTCCGGTACACCGGCGCTCCTGCCCGGGGCTTTCCGCTTCCCTTTTTCCGCAGGACAAGCCAGACCCCTGCTCCCACTGCCGCCAGGGCCACCACCACAATGGCAATCCAGCCCCAGCTGCTGCGGACATTGTAGTCAATGCCCAGCTCATCCAGAGCCTGACGCACATAATCAATGTAGATGGCATAGTTCAGGCTCTCTGTGGCGTTGGCGGTATAGGTGTTGACACCCACCACCTTGCCCTGGGAATTGATGAGGGGGCCGCCGGAATTGCCTCCATGGATGGTGGCATCGTGCTGAATCACCTGCACATCCCCCTCTGAGGCCATGGTGGTAAACCGGGAGACAACGCCTGTGGTCACGGTCACATCGCTGACCCGGGAATTGTAGCTCTGGGTATAGGTGTATATGGGAAGCTGCTGGTTTCCGTTGGGGAAATAGTTTCCGGAAAACTCCCAGCCGGTAGCAGTGGACACATCGTCGCTCAGGGCAGGAAAGCCCAGGGCATAAACCTGCTGTCCCACCCCCAGGGTCTCCGCCCCCGCAGCCAGCTCCAGCGCCACCCGGCCCGGTACCCGCTCTCTGGCCTGCAAGACCGCAAAGTCGAAGTCCTGGGAGATGTAAAGCACATCACACGCAACCATCCGCTCGGTTTGGATGTCATAAATGGGGGGCAGGGCATCCACGGTATACAGCTGCCCCTCCGACTCCACCGCCCGGACGGTGGTGGTATAGGAATCTTCCTCCAGCATCAGATACACCCGCTGGGACTGGGTCAGGCTGCCGTCCTGATTGGCTGCCGTCACCACATGGCGGTTGGTTATAAAGATATCCGTTTCCTCTCCGATTTTGCCTACGCCAAAGGCAGAGCCTACGCCGGCGTAAACCATGCCGTCGGAAAGGGTTGTTTCCGCATACACCTGCACCACGCCGTTGGCCGCCTGGGCCGGTGTCTGATCCTTTCCCGCCACCATAACCGGCACCGACAGCACCAGGCACAGCACAACGAGAAATATCGCCATCCTTCTTTTCATGGCAATCGCTCCCTTCTTTTCTTCTTTTTCACAGGGTCTGCAGTGAACTTGCTCCACGGTCGGAGGTCTGCAGGCCTCAACACTGCAAAATCACAGCGGTGTAATTGTCCTGTCCGGGCCAGGCCTTTTCCTCCACGGCCTTGCCGATGGCCTCCGCGGCCTCCTGGGCCGGAAGGCTCAGGTACTGCTCCAGTTCCAGAACAGTCAGCGCATTATAAACGCCGTCACTCATCAGCAGAAACCTGTCCCCCGGGCGAATGGCAACAAAATCCTCCGGTTGATCCACATACGCCAGCTGTCCCATTCCCAGATAGCTGGTAAGCCCGGCGGCCTTGGGATGGCTTTGGGCCTCTTCCAGAGTGCCCTCTCCATTGACGGCGTTCAGCTCCAGCCGGCAGCGGTAATTGTGCTCCCGGTTCAGCTGAAGCAGGCTTCCGTCCCGGAACAGGCAGATTCGGCTGTCCCCCACGGAGAGGAAGTAAAACCGCTCCTCCTGCACCAGTCCCAGCACCAGGGTGCTTCCGCTGCCGCCCAGATTCTCCGGCCCCAGCATCCGGTTCACCGCCCGGTTCGCCTCTGTCAGCAGCCGCAGCAGCTTATGTCGGGGCTCCTCCTCCGGCTGGGCGTAAAAGCCGTTCATCACCGCAGATACCGCCGTCTGGCTGACTGCATCGCCGTTCTCCAGTCCGCCCATACCGTCCGCCACCACCGCCAGCAGGCCGTGGGTGGGATACAGGTCTTCCGGGGATACGGAAAAGCAGTCCTGCTGACTCTGCCGCTGCCCCTGGGCGTGGAGCCTGCCCACCAGGGGAACCGCCAGAGGCATAGTCTGAGCCGGAGCGGCTTTGCGCCGCTTCCTGATTCGGGACAAAAGCAGCGCTGCCAGAATCCCCACAGCCAGTCCCACTCCCAGGGCTGCCGCCACCAATGGCCAGGATGGAACCAACACCATGGTCGTCAGCATCTTCATGGCATCAGCCCCGCTTCCAGTCAAAGTTTTCGCCGCACAGAGCAACAAAAATCAGCTTGGTGGTGCCAATGGAAATCACATCGTAATTGTGAATCTCCACCGGGTTGAGGACGGTCTTGCCGTTGACCTTGATGAGATTCCGCCCGGCAGAGGGGCCCACGTAGAAAATGGACTCCGTGTCGTCATAGGCAATCATGGCGTGGTTCTGGCGGGAAATCTGGGTATCTCCGGGAATCCGCACGTCTCCCATTTCCCTGCCTATGTAGTTATAGCCTCCGTGGAGCCGGTAGTCATTGCCCCGCATCGGGCCTTCCGTGCACACCAGCCAGCCCACTACCGGGTCAGTGGTGCCCTCGCCCCGCAGATCGCCCCCGATGGTGGTGGGCTGGAAGGGGGTAACGCCCCCCATTCCGCCGGGTACAGGTGCCTCCGTCTTGAGGAAGCCCCCTACGCCGCCGGGATTGGCAAAGGGTTCCGTGGGGGGTACGCCGCCGGGATTGGCAAAGGGTTCCGTGGGGGGTACGCCGCCGGCCTGGGCACAGATGGGACAGGTATTGTGCAGCGCCGCATTGTAGTAGTGGCCGTTGGGACACTGGGTGGGTTGATTCTTGATTTCCATAATCATTTCCTCCTCTGTAATACAACTGTATTCCGGACAAGAGCAGTTTTCCGTCCCCGGATTTTCCGTCTGAATTTTGTATTCTGGTTATACCATAGCATATCCCGCAATTTTTTGCAAGTATTATTGGCATTTATCGGCTTTTCCCATAAAACATACGCCCTGCCTTTCCGGGAAGGCAGGGCAATGTATTTCAGAGGGTCAGAGGCTCCATTTTATCCTGTTCCGTGATTCTCCGCAGCACCCGGCAGGGATTGCCCACGGCTACCACACCGGCATATCCAGGTGGCAAGAGCAGTAAGCCTGCCTCTTTTTCATAATCTCCACCATTGTCATGTGCAAAACCTCACTTTTGTAAACTCCCGGGTATTATACCACAGGGGCAAAGCCAATGTCAAAGCGCCCTGAATGTTGTCAATTTGCATAAATTCAAAATCAGAATTTGTGCAATTCCACAAAAGGCCCTTTGCCTTCCGCTTCCTGGTTTCTCCCCAGGATAAGCCTCTGAAGAAGATTCTTGCCATCTCCGGGGGCATGGTGGTATGTATGGTGATTCTCATGTCCCTGTACGGTGCCTGTGAGATGGCCTTCCATACCGGTCTGTGGAGCCAAGTGCCGGTTATGTGGGTCAAGAACATCCCCTACAACTTCATCATGGCCCTTCCCTTCCAGTTCCTCATCGCCGGCCCCCTGGTCCGGAAACGCTTCCGCACCCTGTTCCCTGTGGAAAGTTAAATGCTAAGGAAGCTCTGAATAAATAGGCAAGAGCTGGTAGCGAGGGATTTTTCGTCAGACAAAAGAATGGAAAACAGGGGAATACTGTATGTATTTCCTGTTTTTCATTCTGCATGGCTGGCGAAAAAGATCCGCTGTCCAGCCGCAGACGATTTGTTCAGAGATTCCCTAATAGCTTAACAGACGGTAGTGGGATTGTCTTATAAATATTGAACTTCTTCACGGTTTAGTTGATTGATGGAATGAGTGATGTGTTGCATTTTTTAGAAAAGGGCGATATAATATAAAAAACTACTTTTGGAGGCGAACTATGAAGAATCCTCCCTTTGAGATTACGAATACCATTATTGATCTGGTGGTGGAAATTGCGGAGCTGGTGGGCAAGCTGACATCCATACATCAACTGTCTGCAAACCCCATGTTGCGTCGTACCAATCGAATTCGTACCATTCATGGCTCTCTTGCCATTGAGCAGAACACTTTGTCCTTGGAACAAGTGACAGCAGTGCTTAACGGTAAGCATGTCCTGGCACCGCCGAAGGACATTGCGGAAGTGAAAAACGCTTACGAAATCTATGAGCGATTAGACGAGCTGAACCCTTACGATGTGGATGATCTGCTCACTGCTCACGGAATTATGACCCGGGGACTGGTAGAGGAATCGGGCTGTTTCCGCAGCCGCCCGGTGGCGGTGGTGGACCAGCAGGGGAATATTTTGCACTTCGGTACGCTGCCGGACTATGTTCCCGGTCTTACCAAGGATTTGCTGGAATGGACGAAAAATAGCGAGGTGCATATGCTGATTCGCAGTTGTGTGTTCCACTATGAGCTGGAGCAGATCCATCCCTTTGCGGACGGCAACGGCCGGATTGGCCGCCTGTGGCACACGCTATTGTTGAGTAAGTGGAATCCTGCCTTTGCGTGGCTGCCGGTGGAATCTATGATCCATGCCAACCAGCGGGCGTACTATGATGCCATCAACGCATCCAATGCCGCTGGAAGTTCCACAGCATTTATCGAGTTTATGCTTTCAATTATCAAAGCATCTCTCATCGACGCAATCAAAGCGAGCGATGCGATGAGCGATGGAAAGATGGATAAGGAAACCCTGCGCTGGCTGCAGATTGAAAAATTCTTGGAAACCCATGCGTATATTATGAACGCCGATGTCCGGGCACTTTGTAATGTTTCTGCGGCTACTGCGAACCGTATTCTCGCAGGTCTCGCTGCGGAAGGTAAACTCAGAAAATGCCGAGTTAATGGCCATTGGGCGTATCGATTTGTTAGAGATTAGAAATCGATACATTTTCAATCTTACTATTAAGGAAACTCTGAATAAATCGTCTGCGGCTGGATAGCGAATCTTTTTTGCCATCCATGCAGAATGAAAAACGGGAAATACATACAGTATTCCGCCGTTTTCCATTCTTTTGTCTGACGAAAAATCTCTCGCTGCCAGCTCTTGCCTATTTATTCAGAGCTTCCTTAATCACATAGGGGACTGCTTAAAGTACAAGCAGTCCCCTATTGTCATATTTGAAGCAAGGCTTATTCTTTATCCTGCTGCTTCCAGCATATTCTCAATAAAGATACCATAGCCCGTAGTGGGGTCATTTACCAGCACATGGGTCACAGCGCCTATGAGCCTGCCGTCCTGGATGATGGGGCTGCCCGACATGCCCTGGACGATGCCGCCGGTCTGGCTCAGGAGGGTGGGATCGGTAATTTTTATCAGGAAGTTCCGCCCCTCTTCCCCGGATTCGGGATAGATTTTCAAAATCTCCACAGAATATTCCCGGGTCTTTTGATTTTCCACCGTGGAGCGGATGGTGGCCTCACCGGTATGCACCTGCTCCCACTGGGCCGCCGGCAGGGCTTCTCCCTGCACCGGCTGTTCCAGCTTGCCGAATACCCCCTGGCTGGTATTTTTTTCAATGGTACCCAGGGGCTTTTGACCGTTCAGGGCACCCATGAGCTGGCCCGGCGTGCCCACCTTGCCCTGGTTCACCCAGAGGATGGTGGCCTCATAGACGCTTCCCTGCCGGATGCGCAGAAGCTCCCCGTTCCCGGAATTTACCCCATGGCCCAGGGCACCGAAAGCGCCGGTTGCCGGGTCGTACCAGGTGACGGTGCCCACCCCTGTGACCCCTTCCTTGAGGTAAAGTCCCAGTTTGGGACCCTGCTGGGTAATCTGGGGAGTGAGCTTCAGGGTCAGTACTTTGCCGCCCCGGTCTATGGTTACCTGAACCTGTCCGTCGGAACAAAGAAGCGCCTGGCGCACATCCTCTATACAGGTTATGGTCTTGCTGTCCACCTTCACCAGACGGTCACCGATTTTTAAGCCCGCCGCCTGGGCTTCCTGCCCCAGCGTCTTGTCAAAAGCCGCCACCGTCACCTGCTGGTCCTCCAAGGAAATCCCAATCAGTTCGCCGCCGGGAATCAGCAATCCCTGGGCGTAGACGCTGGGTATCAGCAGTAGGAGCCATACCAGCAGAATGGCCGTGGTTTTTGTTATTTTTTTCATTTCCCTGCCCTCCATTTGTTTGCTGCCCCTTTAATATACCTCACAATCTCCTTTCATAACCCTTGCAAAAGTCGAAAGTTTTGGCCATTGCTGGGTTCTTTGGAAAAATGGTGAATTTTATGATGGGGCTGTCCTTTTACCTATTGACAAAGTAGGTAGGAAGTGCTATATTACCTATGGTTTTGATAGGTAAAAACGAAGGAGAAATCTACCATGAAAGTTTACGCAGACAACGCTGCTACCACAAAGATCAGCGAACATGCACTGGCAGCCATGCTGCCCTGCTACGAAACATATTACGGCAACCCTTCCAGCCTCCACACCATCGGCCAGCAGGCCAAGGAGATTCTGGAGGACGCCCGCAGCCGGATGGCCAAGTGCCTGGGCTGTGAAGCAAGAGAAATTTATTTCACCTCCGGCGGCAGCGAATCCGACAACCAGGCCATTCTCTCCGCCGCCTACACCGGAGCCAAGAAGGGCAAAAAGCACATCATTTCCACCGCTTTTGAGCACCATGCCGTGCTTCACACCCTGAAAAAGCTGGAAAAGGAAGGCTTTGAGGTCACCCTGCTGTCCGTGAAAGAGGGGCACAATGTGAAGGCCCAGCAGGTAAAGGACGCCATCCGGGAGGACACGTGCCTGGTTACCACCATGTACGCCAACAACGAAATCGGCTCTATTTTGCCCATTGCGGAAATCGGCAAAATCTGCAAGGAAGCCGGGGTGGTATTCCACACCGATGCTGTTCAGGCGGTGGGGCATCTGCCCATTGATGTGAAGGCCGAGAACATTGATATGCTCAGCCTGTCCGCCCACAAGTTCCACGGCCCCAAGGGCGTGGGTGCTCTGTATGTCCGCCGGGGTGTTCCCCTTCTGAACCTGATTGAAGGCGGTGCCCAGGAGCGGAACAAGCGGGCCGGCACGGAAAACCTGCCGGGAATCATGGGCATGACTGTTGCCCTGGAGGATGCCTGCGAGAACATGGAAAAGAACGCCGCCTATGTGGCAGGTCTTCGGGACAAGCTCATCGCCGGTCTTTCCCGGATTCCCCACTGCGCCCTCAACGGCGACCCGGTAAACCGGCTGCCCGGCAATGTGAGCTTCTGCTTTGAGGGCATTGAGGGCGAGTCCCTCCTGCTGATGCTGGACGCCCTGGGAATTTCCGCCTCTTCCGGCTCCGCCTGCACCTCCGGCTCCCTGGATCCCAGCCATGTGCTGCTGGCCATCGGCCGGGTGCACGATGTGGCCCACGGCTCTTTGCGCCTGTCCCTGAGCCACTACAACACCCCCGAGGAAATGGACCACATCATCGCCTCCACCGCCCAGGTGGTGGAGACCCTGCGGAACATGAGCCCTGTATGGCGGGATCTGCAAACCGGAAAAAGACAGTATATTTTATAAGGAGAGAGTACAATGGCACTGTATAGCGAAAAGGTTATGGATCACTTCACCCACCCCCGGAATGTGGGTATCATTGACAACGCCGACGGCGTAGGCGAAATCGGCAACGCCAAGTGCGGCGACATTATGAAAATGTATCTGAAGGTGGAAAACAACATCATCACCGATGTGAAGTTCGAGACCTTCGGCTGCGGCTCCGCCATTGCCACCTCCTCCATGGCTACCGAGATGATCAAGGGCAAGTCCATTGACGAGGCCCTTCAGCTCACCAACAAGGCTGTGGCAGAGGCTCTGGACGGACTGCCCGCCCACAAGATGCACTGCTCCGTACTGGCGGAGGAGGCCATCAAGGCCGCCGTCAAGGACTACTACGACAGAAACGGCATTGCTTACGACAAGAGCCTCTTCCCCGATGAGGAGTGCCCCCACTGCCACGAGTAAGCGATGATTGTATCCACCAAAGGCCGGTATGCCCTGCGGGTGATGGTGCATTTTGCCCTCCACGGCAGCGACCGCTATATCCCTCTCAAGGAAATTGCCGAGTCGGAGAACATCTCCCAGAAGTATCTGGAGTCCATTATGACGGTGCTTTCCAAGGCGGGCTTTGTGGATGCGGTGCACGGCAAAGGCGGCGGCTATCGGCTGAACCGCCCGCCCAGGGAGTACACCGTGGGGAGCATTCTCAAGCTGACGGAGGGGAGCCTGGCTGCCGTATCCTGCACCAGTCAGGGGCCTGCCGCCTGTTCCCGCTCCACCTGCTGCCAGACCAAGCCCATGTGGGACAAGCTGGATGCCATGATTGACAGCTTTTTCGAGGGCATCACCCTGGCAGATTTGATTGAGCAGTCCCATGAATAGAAAAAACGCCCTTTTCCCTCCGGGGAAAAGGGTATTTTTTGTTGGAAAAAGGGAAACTATGTGATACAATGGAAAGAAAAAGCAGGAGGCGTTTCATGGGTATTGTGGTGATTGGTGCAGCCTTTGTGGACATCAAGGGCTTTCCTCAGGATATCTATATTCCCGATGGGCGGAATGTAGGCAGAATTGAATACATCCACGGCGGTGTCAGCCGGAATGTGGTGGAGGACATTGCCAATGTAGAGCTGCGCCCCACCTATGTGGGCATTGTGGACGACACCCCCCTGGGGCAGGATGTGCTGAAGAAGCTGCAAAATCACAAGGTAAATACCGACTATGTGCTGGTGCTGCCCGACGGCATGGGCACCTGGCTGGCGGTGTTTGACAACAATGGGGATGTGGCCGGCTCCATTTCCAAGCGGCCCAATATGCTGCCCTTAGTGGATTTGCTCCGGGAAAAGGGCGACGAGATTTTTGAAAAAGCCCACTCTGTGGTGATTGAAGTGGATTTGGACAAGGAAATTATCAAGGAGGTCATCTCTCTGGCCCAGAAGCACCATGTCAAGCTCTTTGGCCTGGTGTCCAACATGAGCATTGCCGCCGAGCGCCGGGACTTTTTGCAGAAGTTTGACTGCTTCATCTGCAATCAGCTGGAGGCTGGGCTGCTGTTTCTGGAGGACTACCGGGAAAACACGCCCCAGGATCTGCAAAAGATTCTCCTGGAGAACATTCAGCGGGCAAAGATTCCTTCCATGGTGGTTACCATGGGGGCAAAGGGGGCAGTATTTGCCAGCTGCACCGGGGAGCAGGGCTTCTGCCCTGCCAAGAATGTCCAGGTGAAGGACACCACCGGCGCCGGGGATGCCTTCTGCGCCGGAGTCTCCATGGGTCTGACCTACGGCAAGACCCTCTCCCAGTCGGTGGAAATCGGCACCAAGCTGGCCGCCGCCGTCATCACCTCCTCGGAAAACGTCTGCCCCCGGTTCCTGCCGGAGGAGCTGGGCTTGGAGATGTGTCCAACTGCAACCGTATAAAAAAGGCGGAGCCTCGGCTCCGCCTAAAATTTCTCCATAATGGCCACGAGGCCCGCCTGCAAATCCGCTTCTGTGGCGCCGGACTGGTACAAAAGGGTCTCCTCGGTCTGGCAGCCGTGGGGCACGGCCCAGGCACCGGCATCGTCGCCCGGGGCGATTTTTCCTCCGATTTTCAGGAAATACCGGACATTTTCCATGGCGCTTTGAAGGATTGCTTCCACCGCCGCCTCCTGGAACCGACCTTTTCCCCGGAGAATTCCGATGGTGGAGAGGGTAGGAACCCAGACTGTCCCCGATTCCTTCATGGCGTGAAGGGCTTCTTCATTCAGGTAAGCCCCATGCTCGATGGAGTCTGCCCCGGCTCTGGCTGCCGCCAACACCGCATCTGCGCCGTTTCCGTGGGCCATCACCGCCATGCCCTCTTCCTGGGCAATGTGGACAAGCTCCGGGATTTCCCCCAGCTCCGGGCCCTTTTGCATAAGAACTCCGAACCGGTCAAAATCCATCAGGCCGGAAATCATAATTTTAATGAAATCCGCCCCCATTTCCCGGTTTTTTACCACCAAATCCCGGTATTGGGTGAGATTTTCATAGGTGGTGCCAATAAAGCCGCCGTAGCAGCCTTTCCTGCAAAGAGGAGCCAAGGGGGTGCGGTAGGTGATGCCGTAATCAGGAGCCAGGCTCCGGGCTTTCGCCCCTACCCCCCAGCGGTCCCCACCGTCCCGCAGGTAGGTATAGCCCAAATCCGCATAGGTGGAAAGCAGACTGTGGAGGTAATTTTCATCGGGTTTTTCCCGGTGGCGGTCAATGGCTTGCCGCCAATCCCTGCCGTCCAGCAGGGCGTGGATGTGACAATTTCCCTTCATGGCTTAGCAGCAGAAAAGCCTTCCCCTACAGCAGCACATTTGCAGGGCATAGCACATACACAAGGAGGCGCAGGGGCTGGCTCCCATGGTGAAGCCCCGGAAGTTCCCGGCCTGCTGCCGGTAGGTGCTGCCCCCTCCCTGGATTCTCTCCAGGGTATACAGGTACTGGGCATTGTCCGGCTCCATGGATACCGCCCGCTTGATATGCTCCAAAGCCGTCACCTGGTTCCCCAGGCCGTCATTGGCCAGAGCGGACAGATAGTACCACCGGGCGTCCTTTTCCGGTGCAAACTGCAAAGCGTTCAGAGCCTCCTGATATCTGCCGAAACGGATGTACTGCTCCGCCGCCCGGTGGTACTGACCCTGCTGGGAATCCTGCCGGGTCTGACCGCCGGAATAACCGCCGCCAAAGGGATTGAAGCCTCCGAAGGGGTCGTAGCCGCCGTAGCTCTGGCCGCCATAGCCCTGGCTGCCTCCGTTCCGGGCAGCCTTGTCGGGATTTTTGATTTGCTCATAGGCAGCGTTGATCTGCTGCATCTTTTTGGCGGCCTCCGCATCTCCCGGGTTCCGGTCCGGGTGGTACTGCTTGGCAAGCTTCCGGTAAGCCGCCTTGATTTCTTCATCGGTAGCCTGGGGACTGACCCCTAAAATCTTATACGGATCTTCTATCATGGGTTACCTCTCCTTGTTCTCTTCCTTCTGCTTGCCCCGATAGGCAATCCACACGCCGCTGTAAAGGATATTGTCCAGCAGCTTCTTATCCTGCACCAGAGGCAGACTCTCGTAATACTGGGCACACCGCCCCATGGTCAGCACTAAGTACTCCTCCCACCGGCTCCAGTCCTCCCCGGTTCCCATGGCCAGGAAGGGGTTGTACCGGTGGTGCCGCCGGTCAGAGCGGTAGTCCACAGCGGCGTCTGCCAGATAAATAAACCGTCCCAAAGCCTGCCCCAGCTGACGAAGGGCATTGGCCCACAAATCCTCCCGGTACACCATCAGCTCCCCCATAAGCTCACCGAAGGCACCGGCAGGGCCGTCCGGCTCCGGGCAGGCGGCTTTTTCCAAATCACTGAGCTTTTGAAGGCAGGCCTGCACCGCCTGGCTCTGCCGGGGATACCGGGCGGCGATTTTCTCCGCCGGTTTTCTGAACAACAGGGCTCCGGCTCTGCCCTTCAGGCTCTTATCGTCCTGCCAGTCGTCCAGGGCCTTATAGTAGGCCAGCAGCACATTCATATCTGCGGCATAGTCGATACAGGGGTTGGAAAGGTAGGGCCGTGGGGAAAGGGGATGAAAGCCGCAGGCCGGCTTTCCGGACGCCTCCTCCGGCTCGTACAGGCTCATAAGGAGCAGGGCCAGGAAGGTCATATCGTATTGCAGGGCCAGCCGGGCAGTACCGGAAGCCCGCTCCCGGATGCTGCGGCAGATGCCGCAATATACCTGCTGGTACCGTTTCTTCTCCTGAGGCTCCAGTTCTTCCACATCCGCCATCACAAAGCCGAACATAGCCAATCCCCCCCTTTTTCCCTATTGTATCGGTTCATTATGAATAATACTTAAACATTTCCCCTATTTTTCCTTTTTTTCCTGGGCGGTAAGGTAAGCATTGAGGGCTCCGCCGTAGAACAAAATGGAAAGGCAGAAGTACAGCCACAACATACTCAGGGCCACGGTATACACCGGGCCGTAGAGGTTGGCGCTGCCTCCGAAGTAGTTTACATAAACAGAATACAGGTCGGTGTATATCAGCCATCCGGCGGAGGCCAGCATGGCTCCCGGCAGACTGTCCCGAATCCGGTTCCGGCGGTTGGGCAGCACCACGTAAATGGCGGTGAACAGCACCGTCTGGATTCCCAGCAGGACGAAAAACCGCAGGTTCACCACATCCATCAAAAAGGAAAACAGGGCCCCGTCCTTCCAGGACAAAAGCTTCAGCAGCTGATTGCTGAACACATGGAGCACCAATGTCAGCAGCAGCACAATGAGAAAGCCGAAGGTATACACCACGCTGATGAGCCGGGTGTAAAAATAGCCCCGGTCTTCCTCCACCCCGTACACCCCATTCAGGCCCCGGAGGATACCGTATACCCCCCGGCTGGCGGCCCACAGGGCTGTCACCGCCGAGATGGAGACCACGGCGGTGGAGGTGGAGTAGTAGGTGTTGAGGATAATTCGCTTGGCCCCGGACATAAGGGCGCTGGGGATGAAGCCCTCCAGCATATCCGTCAGCAGGTTAATATCCAGGCCGGTGTAGCGAATCACGCTCATCACCAGCATCAGAGCCGGAAAAATAGCCAGCAGCACGAAAAACCCGGCATTTCCGGCGTACACCGACACCCGAAGGCGGGAAATATCATCGAACACTTTGAAAATTCTCTTTCCGTTCCGGCGAATCCATGCACCCACGGCAACCCCTCCTTTTGCTGCTTTAGGGAAACTCTGAATAAATCGTCTGCGGCTGGATAGCGGATCTTTTTCGCCATCCATGCAGAATGAAAAACGGGAAATACATACAGTATTCCGCCGTTTTCCATTCTTTTGTCTGACGAAAAATCTCTCGCTGCCAGCTCTTGCCTATTTATTCAGAGTTTCCTTTAGAGAAAAGGCCCTCTGCCAGGGCAGCGGGCCTTTCTGATTTTCCCCGATTATTCTGCGGAAATCATATAATAATATACAGGCTGACCGCCCCGGAGCAGGTTCACGTCTGCGTTGGGGCAGATATTGCTGAACAGGTCAGCGGTTTTCTGGGCGTGCTTTTCCTTGATGTCCTCACCATAGTAGATGGTGATAAACTCCTTGCCGGAGTCCCGCACCTTTTCGGCCAGGGCCCGGAGCAGCACCTTGATGTCCTGGCTGGTGCCAAAGAGGGAGCTGCCGTAGATGGCCAGATAGTCACCCTCGTGGATGTCGTGGCCGTCAAAGTCGGAGTTCCGGGCGGCGTAGGTAATCTGCATGGTGTCCACAGTGCCAAGAGACTCGGTCATGGCCTCGGTGTTTTCCTCCACGGTGCCTTCGGGATTGAAGTTCAGCATGGCGGTCACGCCCTGGGGCACAGTCTTGCTGGGGATAACCACCACGTGCTTGGGGGTCAGCTCATCCACCTGCTGGGCGGCCATGATGATGTTCTTGTTATTGGGCAGCACCAGCACCGTTTCTGCCGGGACCTTGTTCACCGCCTCCAGGATGTCCTGGGTGCTGGGGTTCATGGTCTGGCCGCCGGAGATGATGCCGTCCACCCCCAGGTTGGAGAACACGTCCGCAAGGCCGCTGCCGGCGCACACGGACACCACGCCGATGGGCTTTTCCGGCTCTGCAATCTTGGGAGCCAGCTCCTGCTCGCTCATCACCTTTTCGGTGTGCTGCAGGCGCATATTCTCAATCTTCACCGTGACGAAGCTGCCGTACTTCACAGCCTCGTGGAGGGCTGCACCGGGGTCGTTGGTGTGGACATGAACCTTGATAATCTCATCATCGTCCACCAGCACCAGGCTGTCCCCCAGCTCGTTCAGGAACGCCCGCAGGTCGTCCGGATTTCCGTCCCCTTCCCGGGACACGATGAACTCGGTGCAGTAGGTAAAGGTAATGTCCTCGTCGGCAAAGTCGGAGAAGTCCGCCTGCTCCTTCACCTCTACCGCACCCTCGGGAACGGCGATGTCCTCACCCCGCAGGGCGCTGAGCATAGCCTCCAGGGCAAAGAGCCAGCCCTTGCCGCCGGCGTCCACCACCCCGGCCTTCTTCAGCACCGGGTTCTGGTTCACCGTATCCGCCAGGGCCACCTTGGCCTCGGCAATGGCAGCCTCATGGACGAACTCCAGGTAGTTATTCTCCCGGGCGGCAGTGGCAGCCTTGGAGGCAGCCAGCCGGGCAACCGTCAAAATGGTACCCTCGGTGGGCTTCATGATGGCCTTGTAGGCAGCGTCCACGCCCTCCTGGAGAGCATGGGCCCACAGGGTGCCGTCGCACTCCTCGTGACCCTTCAGAGCCTTGGCCATGCCCCGCATCAGAAGGGACAGAATCACGCCGGAGTTACCCCGGGCGCCCCGGAGCATGGCGGAGGCGGTGACGGAGGAGGCCTTCTCCAGGGAGGGGTCCTCGGTCTTCCGCAGCTCGGCAGCGGCGGCGGAGATGGTCATGGACATATTGGTGCCGGTATCGCCGTCCGGCACGGGGAATACGTTCAGCTCGTTGAGCTGCTGCTTGTGAATCTCGATGGACGCCGCAGCGCTGATGAGCATTCTGCGGAAATCCGAACCGTTAATAATCTCGCGCAATGGTTCCTACCTCCAAATTATCCAATCATCATGGAATCTATATATACATTCACCTTCCGAACCTTGGTATCGGTGGAATTCTCCACCACATAGCGCACTTCGGAAATGATGGAGCTGCCTACGGTGGCCAGGTTGACCCCGTTGTCCACCATGATATGCAGATCAATGGAGATGGACTTGTCCGGATGGAACTCCACCCGAACGCCCTTGCCCATGGATTCCCGCCGCAGCAGATGGTAAAGGCCATCCGTCACAGAACGGGCTGCCATGCCCTTGACGCCAAAGCAGTAGGATGCGGCGGTGCCTGCAATTTCCACATAGCCCTCGGTGGTAATACACACATTGCCCTTCTGGTTTTCCTGACAAATCATACTCCGTACCTCCTTATAAAATCGGGGTTACACCATGCTCTGCTCCCAGCAGTCAGGAGCAGTAAGGCCCATCATCTTCACAATGGTGGGAGCCACATTGGCAAGGCCGTAGTGACCCTCCCGGATGACCCAGGTCTTATCCTTGTCGTAGATGATGAAGGGAACCGGGTTCAGGGAGTGGGCAGTCCGCACAGAGGTCTTGCCATTCTTGGTTTCCGTCATCTGGTCGGCGTTGCCGTGGTCGGCAGTGACCAGAACCATATAGCCGTACTTGTCGGCGGCCTCCAGGATGGCTGCCAGGCCCTTATCCACACACTCCATAGCGTAGATAACTGCCTCCATGACGCCGGTGTGACCCACCATGTCGCCGTTGGGGTAGTTGCAACGCAGGAACTGGAACTTGCCGGAGGCCATAGCCGCCACCATCTTCTCGGTGATTTCCTTGGACTTCATGGCAGGAGCCTGCTCGAAGGGAATCACGTCGGAGGGCACTTCCTCGTAAACCTCCAGGTCTTCGCAGACCTTGCCGGAGCGGTTGCCGTTCCAGAAATAGGTCACATGGCCGTACTTCTGGGTCTCGGACAGGGCATACTCATGGATGCCGGCCTTGCACAAAACCTCGGTGAGGGTGTTGGTAATCACAGGGGGCTGCACCAGATAATGCTCGGGGATGTTCAGGTCTCCGTCGTACTGGAGCATGCCGGCAAACTTCACGCCGGTATAGTCACCCCGGTCAAACTTGTCAAAGTCCTTCCGGTCAAAGGCCAGGGAAATCTCCTGGGCCCGGTCGCCCCGGAAGTTGAAGAGGACCACGCTGTCGCCGTTGGCAATCTTGGCCACAGGCTCCCCGTTTCTTGCCACCACGAAGGGAGGCAGGTCCTGGTCGATGCAGCCGGTCTCCTTCCGGTAGGTCTCCACAGCTTCCGCAGCGGAAGAGAACTGCCGGCCGATGCCCTGGACATGGGTGCGCCAGCCCAGCTCCACCATGCCCCAGTTGGCCTCGTAACGGTCCATGGTCACCTGCATACGGCCGCCGCCGGAGGCGATGGCGTAGTCGCAGCCTTCGGTGTTCAGCTCCCGGAGAACTGCCTCCAGCTGAGCCACGTACTCAAGGGCGGAAGTGGCGGGCACATCCCGGCCGTCCAGGAGAATATGGCAGTAGGCCTTCTTCACACCGGCAGCATGGGCAGCCTTCAGAAGGGCAATCAGGTGGCTGATGTTGGAGTGGACGTTGCCGTCAGACAGCAGGCCCAGGAAATGCATGGCCTTGCCGGACTTGGCATTTTCCACCAGGTCAATCCAGGTGTGGGAGGCAAACAGGGTGCCGTTTTCGATGGACTCGCCAACCAGCTTCGCACCCTGGGAGTAAATCTGGCCGCAGCCCAGGGCATTGTGACCTACCTCGGAGTTGCCCATATCCTCATCGGAGGGCAGACCCACGGCGGTGCCATGGGCTTTCAGGTAGGTGTGGGGGCAGGTGGCAAGCAGACGGTCCAGGGTGGGGGTGTTGGCCTGGGCAACAGCATCACCGCTGCCGCCGTCTCCCTTGCCTACGCCGTCCATAATTACAAGTACAATGGGTTTTTCCATAGGTATTCCCTCCGTAAAACATATTGATTATGTATTTTTTGCGCTTTATCAGTCGTACTATTTTACTACATTTCCCGGAAAGTTACAAGCTATTTTTGAAATTTTCTGTTCCAAAGGAAAAATCTCTGAAAATTCGCCGTTTTTTGGGCAATTTCTCAGAGATTTTTTCTTAGGAACCTCTGATTCAATGGGCAAGAGCTGGAAGGAAGAGTTTTTCCTCAGACAAAAGAATGGAAAACAGGGGAATACTTTTTGTATTTCCTGTTGTCCATTCTGCATGGATGGGGAAAAAGATCCGCTTTCCAGCCGCAGACGATTGATTCAGAAGTTCCCTTATTTTAGTTCATGGCTGGGCCGCCCTCCCGGAAAAGGGCTCCGATGCGCCGCCGCAGGGCCTCCGCCTCCGGGGTGTTTCCCGTACCCTGGGTGTCAATCCAGGTAACCGCCGCCTGCTGGGCCTGCTGAAGGGTAGTAAGGTCTGTCCCCAGATTTCCCATGCGGAAGGCCGGAAGTCCCGACTGGCGGGAGCCGAAAAAATCCCCGGGGCCCCGGAGCTTCAAATCCTCCTGGGCAATCCGGAAGCCGTCGTTGGTCTTACAAAAGGCCTTCAGCCGCTCCAGGGTCTGCACATTCCGGTTTTGGGTGGTGAGGATGCAGTAGCTTTTGGCAGAGCCTCTGCCTACCCGGCCCCGGAGCTGGTGGAGCTGGCTCAGGCCAAACCGGTCTGCATCCTCGATAATCATTAAGGTGGCATTCGGCACGTCCACCCCCACCTCAATGACTGTGGTGGCAACCAGCACATCCCCATCCCCCCGGGCAAAGGCGGACATGACTGCGTCCTTCTCGGCGGACTTCATCTGTCCGTGAAGGAGCAGCACCTTCAAATCGGGAAACACCCGCTTTTGCAGGGTCTCCGCCCAGGTTTCCGCCGCTTTCAGGTTCAGTTCCTGGTTCTCCTCCACCGCCGGGCAAACCACGAAGCACTGGTGCCCCTCCTGGGCCTGCTTGCGCACAAAGGCGTTCATCCGGCTGCGGTAGCTTTCGTTCACTAAGAACGTATCCACCGGCTGCCGTCCGGGAGGCAGCTCATCCACAATGGAAACATCCAGATCTCCATACATTAAAAGGGCCAGGGTTCTGGGTATGGGGGTAGCGGACATGACCAGCACATGGGGGCTGTTCCCCAGCTGGGAGAGCTTTGCCCGCTGGGAAACCCCGAACCGGTGCTGCTCGTCGGTAATCACCAGTCCCAGGTTGGAAAAGCTGCCGCTTCCTGCCACCAGGGCGTGGGTACCCACCACAATCTGAGCCTCCCCGGAGGCCATGGCATCCTGCACCAGCCGCCGCTGCCCCTGAGGAAGCGACCCGGTAAGCAATTCCACCCGGATGCCCAGGGGGGCAAAGAGCTTTCCAAGCGAGGCGGCGTGCTGCTCCGCCAGAATTTCCGTGGGGGCCATCATAGCGGCCTGGAAGCCGTTTTTTACTGCAAGATAAGCAGCAGCTGCCGCCACCATGGTTTTGCCGCTGCCCACGTCTCCCTGAACCAGCCGGTTCATCACCCGGCCCTTTGTAAAGTCCCCCACAATCTCCCCGATGGCCCGGTTCTGGGCATTGGTGAGGGCAAAGGGCAGCGCCTGATAAAAAAGGGTCAGATCCAAATCTGTGAGCACCGCCCCGGGCTTTTCCTCCCGGGTGTACCGCAGAAGGGCAAGGCCGGCAGAAAAGAGGAAAAACTCCTCAAAAATCATCCGTTTCCGGGCTTGCGCCGCTTCCTCCATGGAAGCGGGGCTGTGAATCATCCGGTAAGCCTGGGCCGCCGATAAAATCCCGTATTCTGCCCGCACCTGGGGGGGAAGAATCTCCTCCGGGGGGTCGCAAAGGGCCAGAGCCTGAGAAACCGCCTTGCATAGGGCCGCATTGGAAAGGCCGGCAGTCAGGGGGTACACCGGAAGCACCCGGCGGGTCATCACCGGGGGGCTGTCCGGGGCCTCAAACACCGGATTGGTCATGCCGTAGCCGCTGTAATCCCCTGACAGCTGTCCATAGAAAATATACTCTTTTCCATATTCCAGCTGTCCTGCGGAGAATTTCCGGTTAAAGAAGGTCAGGGTCAGCCGGGCGGTGTGGTCTGCCACCTGCACCCGGGTCAGGTCCAGGCCCTTGCGGATATGGGCCGCCCGGGGGCTGCCTGCCACCATGGCCCGGAAGCAGGCCGGCACCCCTTCCTCCAGCTCCCCAATGGTCACAAGCCGGGTTCTGTCCTCATAGCCCCGGGGAAAATGGCAGATTAGGTCCTGGAGCGTCCGGATGCCCAGCCCCTCCAGCTGCTTGGCCCGGGTAAAGCCCACCCCTTTTAAGATGGTTACCGGGTCTTGTAATCTTGCCATGGTCACGCCCTCCTTTCCAAAATAAACCCGCAGGAAACTCTGAATACATCGACAAGAGCCAAATTCAGAGTTTCCGCCTCCTAAAATGAAAAAACTCCCTCCAAGCACTGCTCGGAAGGAGATATTTTCAGAGAAATCAGGCCAGCTTGTTCAGCCGCAGGGTCATGCTGCTCTTCTTCCGGGCAGCAGTGTTCTTGTGCAAAAGACCCTTACCGACAGCCTTGTCAACCGCAGTCACAGCAGTCTTGTAGGCAGCCTCGGCAGCGGCAGGGTTGCCGCCCTCCAGGGAAGCCTCAAACTTCTTGATGACAGTCTTCAGAGCGGACTTGGCAGCCTTGTTCTTCTCATAAGCAACCTTAGACAGTTCCACACGCTTCTTTGCGGACTTGATGTTGGGCATGGTCACACCTCCTGTTCTGTGTTTTATCTCATGCGTTTACTGATTATACCTTGACTTTCCCATAAAATCAATACCTTTTTCAAAAAAATTTCCCCAAACCGGAAAGAAAGGGGAAATTCCCTCCCCGGAGCCCCGCCTCTTCCGTGGGATGCACCTTGTCAAGACCAATTTTTTTCCGTTTCTTTACAAAACCGTCGATTTTTCCGTCCGGGGAAAAAGGGGAAAAAAGTCGAAACCGGGGAAAAACTCTTATGTCAACCGTTTTGCATACGGCCTGTGGATAAGCCTTGTGGATAACTCTTGTGGAAAACTCTGTGGAGAATGTGGAAAACTCCCAGTTATCAACAGGTATTTTTCCCCTTTGCCCTTTTGGCCCCTGTGGAAAGGCTGCATACGAAAAATGCATAACCTGTGGAATACCCCCGGGTTTTTTCGTGTTATGTTTCCAGGATTCCCCCGGCTGTTATGGAGGGTCTTCGTCGAAAAAGTTGGGAATTTTTCCGGCCCGCCCGATTTTCGGCGGCTCCCGGAGAAAGAGGCTTTGAAAATTTTGTGAACATTCCACAAATTTCTTCCGGGTATGATTTTTCCTCCCCCGGAAATACTATCCATCAGGTTCTGCACAGGAGGTTTGTATGCAAGGAAAGGTAGAAATCTGCGGTGTGAACACCGCACAGCTGAAAATGCTCCCCCAGGCAGAGATGGAACAGCTTCTCCTACAGGCCAAAAACGGGGATAGTCAGGCCCGGGAACGGCTGATTGAGGGAAATCTGCGGCTGGTGCTGTCGGTTTTGCAGCGGTTTGACCGTCGGGGCGACTGCCCGGACGATTTGTTTCAGGTGGGGTGCATCGGCCTCATCAAGGCCGTCTCCAACTTTGACCCCACCAAGCAGGTGCGCTTCTCCACCTACGGCGTGCCCATGATTGCAGGAGAAATCCGCAGGTATCTCCGGGACAACGCCCCCATCCGGGTATCCCGCTCCATCCGGGATGTGGCCTACCGGGTGCTCCAATGCAAGGAGGCCATGGTTGCAAAGCTTGGGCGGGACCCCACCCTGGAGGAGCTTTCCCGGGAGCTGGACATCCCACTCAAGGATGTAGCCGAGGCCATGGATGCGGTGTGCGCTCCCATGAGCCTGTACGACCCGGTGTATGCCGACGGGGGCGACCCCCTCACCGTCATGGACCAGGTTCGGGACACCCGGAACACCGACGAGCAGTGGATGGAGCGCATCGCCCTCCGGGACGCCTTCAACACCCTCTCCCCCCGGGAAAAGCAGATTCTCTGCCTGCGGTTTTACGACGGCAAGACCCAGATGGAGGTGGCCGGGTCTCTGGGCATCTCCCAGGCCCAGGTGTCCCGGCTGGAGAAAAACGCCATTGCCGCCATGCGGAAAAAGGTCAGCATCATTTCTTCTTAAAAGTTCTATTCTGCCCTCCCCGCCCATAGACTGTGGCAAGTAACTTCCAGGAGGGGATGGGTATGTCCTTTACAGAGCTGCGGTGCAAAGAGGTCATCTGTGTCAGCGACGGCCGGCGTCTGGGCTTCGTGTGCGACGTCATCATCAAGGTGCCGGAGGGCTGTATTGAGGCGATCCTGGTTCCCGGCCCCAGCAAGTTCTTCGGACTCTGGGGCCCGGGGGAGGACTATGTGATTCCCTGGGGGCGGATCTGCAAGGTGGGGCCGGATATCATCTTGGTGGACATCGACCCGGAGCGCTGCCGCCGTCCCAGGGAGCGCAAGGGCCTTCCCTTCTGAAAAAGCTTAAAAAACCGGGATTTTTTCAAAATACCCCTTGCAAAATGTCAATTCATCCGATATAATGAATCAGCATGGGCTTTGCCCATAGTATTTTACACCACACACCCGGGGATCGCCGGAGATTGTGCTTATTTTTAAGTGAGCCGGCGGGATGATCGGGGTGGAGGAACAACAAAAGGAGAAAATTAAAATGGCTGTCGTATCTATGAAGCAACTGCTGGAGGCCGGTGTACACTTCGGTCACCAGACCCGTCGCTGGAACCCCAAGATGGCTCCCTACATCTACACCGATCGGAACGGTATCTACATCATCGACCTGCAGA
>ERZ1643251.1672-NODE-1672-length-24644-cov-7.035463_pt1 | contig 24644 bp, 23 predicted proteins | sample MGYA00579261_ERZ1643251 | MGnify/ENA primary metagenome ERZ1643251 (study PRJEB29033, sample SAMEA4952267) | chicken gut metagenome | biome: Broiler Chicken; feature: Gastrointestinal Tract; material: Caecum | place: Ireland | collected 2018 | study: Broiler... | reverse complement strand
GCATGTGCATGCATTCAAGAACTTCTTGATGCTCTTGATTCTTATATTCCTGAACCAGTTCGTGATACTGACAAACCATTCTTAATGCCAGTTGAAGACGTATTCACAATCACAGGTCGTGGTACAGTTGCTACTGGTAGAGTAGAGAGAGGAACAGTTAAAGTTAACGATACAGTTGAAATCGTTGGTATGGGCTCTCAAAAACAAACAGTTGTTACTGGCGTTGAAATGTTCAGAAAGCTTCTTGACGAAGCAGTTGCAGGAGATAACGTAGGACTTCTTCTTCGTGGTATCCAAAGAAATGAAATCGAACGTGGTCAAGTTCTTTGCAAACCAGGTTCAATTCATCCACACACAGACTTCACAGCTGAAGTTTACGTATTAAAGAAAGAAGAAGGCGGACGTCACACACCATTCTTCAATGGATATCGTCCACAATTCTATTTCAGAACAACAGACGTTACTGGAACAATCGAGCTTCCACAAGGCGTTGAAATGGTTATGCCAGGCGATAACGTTAGCATGACAATTCGTCTTATCACACCTATTGCTATCGAGCAAGGCTTACGTTTTGCTATCCGTGAAGGCGGCAGAACAGTTGGTTCAGGTGTAGTATCTTCAATTATCAAGTAATTGAACAGACTTTAAAAAACAGCTTAAATCCAACCCAATTTAAGCTAAAAATTAAAAATAATAAAACTTAAAAACCAACCCACTTTTAAGTTTAAAAGTTTAAAGACTAACCCACTTTAAACAATAAAGAGCGAACTCTAATTTTAGAGTTCGTTTTTTTAATTTCACCTAATAGCAAAAAGGTAAAAATGTTTTACAAAATTTAAATTTATATGTTAATATGTAATTAATTTTTAGTTTTCTATGCCTTAATCAGTAAACAAAAGGGGAAAATTTATGAAAAAATCAAGAATTCTTTAAATTCTAATTGTAGGTATATTGGAAGATTTTTGTTTTCCTATGCTAGTATAGGTGAAAGCAGCCAGTTATTTAACGTCAACCTATTTAGAAAGTAATTGGCAAAAAAATCAGTAAAAAATCTCCACTTTATGTGGAGATTTTTATGTAAAATCAAAGCTGCGTAGTAAGCGTTTTTATTTGAAGGAGCAGGTCGTTTGCTATGGCTATAAGCGCGTTCGCGTTTGCAGGGTCACGAGATGAGAGAGTGCAAAGGTCGCGAATGGTATCAGAAAGCAGGGCAATAGACGTTTTGGCTATATCCTGCGGGCGAACACGAATGGGTAGAAGTGTGGAAAACACGGCGTTAGGGTAGAGCTTTTTAAAGTTGTCTATTATTACGCTCATGTTTTGCGCAAGTGTGGCGTAAACAAACCTATTTTTAACAAAACTTCTAGAAAGCGAGCCTTCCACGTATAGCCGCCAAACTCTATTTAAATTGTCCGCAATTCTGTTTATAAGGGCTATGTTGTTATTAGTGCTTGTAGGTTGGGCACTTTCTTCTTGTAGGCTTGTGAAATTAAAACCTTTTTCTTTTAACGCTTCCGTGTAGGCGCGTGCCATATTTTCATAATTTTCTAAAATTTGACAATCATTATATTCCATTTTCCCTCGCTTTGTGTATTTATATGAAGGTTAATGCTATTTTGTCAAAAAAAAATCACAGGAAGGGGTACAAATCCTGTGATTTTAATTTTGTAGAAAGTCCGCTATTATACGAGTTGGCTCTACGGCTTCAAGACTAGGATAAAACACAAAGCCTTCTGCCATATTCTCATATTCTAGCCATTTAATATTTTTACTTATGTTGTTTTTGCAAAATATACTTATATAGCCTCTAAGAAGCTCGCGTTCTCCATTTATTATTAAACTTTCTACGTTATCGTCGAGCTCTGTTAGATATGGGGCATTAAGTACTTTAAAATCTTCTCTAACTTTGGCGTCTAAAAAGGGGCTACTAAGTTGCATCCAGGGTGAGATGCATACTATTTTTTGAATATTATTTAATTTATTGTAAAGAGAAAATGTTATGCCACCTCCTAAACCTTGACAAAGAATAGAAGGGGAAGAAAAGGAATTTATAAAGGTTAAAATGGAACTTGGGTTCGGGGAAGTGTAAAAGGGTATGTATATTTTATAATTTGTAAGGGTTGCTAATTTTTTTAAAAATTTTATTTGATAATTTAAGGGGTTTTTAGAGTACATTCCACTATGTATAAATAGTAGTGGGCGCATTCCGTTTTCGTTTATTACGAAATAATTACTTTCTCTCTCTAAAACTTTGTTATTTTTAAGACTTTTTATTTTTGTTCTAGATGAGCATTTAAGTATTTTACTTAAAAAATTGTATTTAAAGGTTAGTTTTAAATATTTAGTTTTAATTATTTCCATAAACTCTAAAACGGGAAGCTATAAAAATTTGTTTATTAATTCACTTTTTAATTTTAAAAATTCTTCCTCCGAAATCTCTCCTTTTTCTTTCTTTTTTTCAAGTTTTGCAATTTCTTTTGCTAGGTAATCTGCCTTATCTTGAATAGTGGCGTTCTCTATGTCTATAACGTCTGTGTTTGCTTGTTTTCTGTAAATAACTCTGTATCGAAGAAAGCTAGATAGCACAAAGTTTGTATAAAAAGTAATTAAAAAGGTTATAAAACTTCCAAATATTGCTATGAAGGTAAGAACTAAAAATACTTTTTGTTGTTTTATAAGCTTTTCTAAATCTAGCCTAGATACTACTATCATGTAAATGCCAATGCCAAAAGAAATAATTATGCTGATAGCGTCGTACACAATTAGATATATAGGCAAGCTTCTCACTATATCTAAATAAATATTTACCGATGCTAAAATTGCAATCACTAGGCAAATTATGCCTGAAATTAAAATTGTTTTTCTTGGATCTTTCATAAATTCCTTAATTGTATTTTACACCAAAGTTAGCCACATTTTTTATATAAAAATGTAAAAATTTTTGTTATTTTCGCTGGCTCCTCCTTTTAGGACACATTAAAATGCCCTGCTCAATTTTATCTAATATTCTAATTAGCTCCTTTTCTTCTTCGCTTTTTAAGTTCGAAGTTATCGATTCACTTTTAAAAGATGAATCTGAAGCAAGGTCTGCAATTCTATAGAATTTCAATAAAATCAAGTCTTCGTTTGTCATATTTTCCTCCTTGGATGCCATTAAGATATCATTTGAAAGTAAACTGTTTGTTAATTTTTGGTAAATTTTTGGTTAAATTTTAAAATTTTCAAAAAATTTTTCAAAAAATTTTATTTTGAAAAATTAACCTATTATTTACTTAATATGTGCTATAATTTAACAAAAGGAGAACAATATGTTTAACGTATTAGTTGCAGAAGACGACAAGAATATTAGAAAACTTATGGAAATACGCCTAAGCGCAGAAGGCTATAACGTGTACTCTGCCGGCGACGGCGAAGAAGCCTTAAAGCTTATGGAAGGTAATCAAATTGACATTATGATTGTAGACGTTATGATGCCTAAAATGGACGGCTATGAACTTGTTAAAACGGTAAGGGAAACAGACAGCCAAATTCCAGCCATAATGGTAACGGCTAAGGGAAGCATTCAAGATAAAGCCAAAGGTTTTAACGTGGGCATAGACGACTATATGGTAAAACCTGTGGAGTTCGACGAACTAATTTTTAGAATTAAGGCGCTACTTAGGCGAGCTAAAATAGTTAACGAAAGAAAGATAACTGTGGGCGACGTAACGTTAGATTACGACACGCTTTCTGTATCCGGGCATGGAAAGAAAGTCACGCTTTCAAAAAAGGAGTTTTCTATTCTATTTAAACTTTTGTCTTATCCAGAGCGTTCCTTCACAAAAGCTCAGCTTTTCGACGAGTTCTGGGGTTACGATTCCTATGCCGACGAAGATACTATTAAAGTACATATCAATAAAATTAGAAGCAAAATTTCAGATTTTCCAGAAATAGATATTGAAACAATTAGAGGAATAGGCTACAAGGGAGTAAAGAATGAAAAAACATGATAAAGTCAAATTTTCGCTTATAATTCAATTCACATGGATTATATTTATAAGCTTTTTAATTTCTATGCTAATTGTGCTATTTGCAACGGCAATCATGCGTTGGGCGGGCATAGATTTTAGAGCCTTTAACACAATTTTAATTTTAGTTTTTGGTTTTGCCGTAAGTTTAATTTTAGGAACGCTATTTGCCGTGCTATTCTTTAAGCGAACGGTAAATTTGGCTGACGATTTAAAAATGGCACTAAAAAGAATTTCAAAAGGCGATTATAGCGTAAGGCTTGAAAACACGAGTGATAATAAGGACGGTATTCTTTACGACGTAATAGAAAACTTTAACAAAATGGTAGAAGAATTGGATTCCGTTACTATTCTTAGAAACGACTTCATTTCAAACTTCTCGCACGAGTTTAAAACGCCGATAGTTTCCATTAAAGGCTATGCCGAGCTTATAAAAAACGGCAAAAATTTAACGGAAGAACAAAAACAAGAATATTTGCAAGTGATTATAGACGAAAGTAGAAGACTTTCAAACCTTGCTTCCAGCACGCTGCTTATGAGCAAACTGGATAGCCAAACAAGCCTTACGGAAACGAGCGTGTTTTCTGTTAACGAGCAATTAAAGCAGTGTGTGCTTGTGCTTGACAACGAATTCAAGGCAAAAAATTTGGAAGTTAAAATTAAACTAGGCAAAATGAGAGTGGACGCGTCTGTGGATATGCTTCAACAAGTTTGGATTAATCTTCTTACCAATGCCATTAAATATACGCCGGAAAACGGCATAATTCGAATAACATCTACGGAGCTTGAAAAGGAATATATAGTTTCAATTTCAGATAACGGAATGGGAATGAATGAAGAGACGTTAAAGCATATTTTTGACAAATACTATCAAGGAGATAATTCCCATTCCACTAGTGGAAATGGGCTTGGGCTAAGTATAGCTAAAAGAATAGTAGAACTTAGCGGTGGTAAGATAGAAGCAAGCAGCACGGAAGGTAAGGGGACTACTTTTAGTGTAAGGCTTCCAAAGTTAAAGGAAGACTACTTTCCTGCTAGACCTTGAAAGAACGCCTATGCTGTTTTTGCGTGAGCAAAAACAATAACCCCCGCGGAAATTTTTCCGCGGGGGTTATTTAAGCGGGCTTTCAGCCCGCTTGCATAGGCGTTTATCTTAAAATAACGCTATTAAAGAATCTCTCTTGAAAATTAGTAAGCGCTCTAATTTCGTCATCGTTAAAATATTTATCTTCTGCGCACACTATAAGCTTATCGTCGTTATCGTCTAAGCGATGTATAACGGCTATAACTTTACCTTTAAAGTTTTCGAGTGGAACGTATTCTCCTAAAACATAGGCGTCAAGCTCTTCGCCGTCTCCGGAAATTGTGTTTGGAATGTAGCCATAATTTACACCATAGTAAATGTTATGCTTTGGGTGTTTTGTGCCAAGCGGACGGTCTATTTTAACGTCTACAACTTTGCCAATGTACTTTTGCGTTTGGTTTAAAACAAACCTATCGTTATTCATAATTTCATTAAAGGTTTGCTCTTCCGTTAAGTTTGTGGTGTAAAGCACGTTATTTGGGTTATAGTTTTCTTTTAGAGCATTTTTAAGAAGTACTATACTTCTTTCTCCCATTTGTGAGTCTAGTGGGCGAAGTTTATCACGTTTTATAATTGTTTCTTCGTCTACTAAAAGAGCAATAAATTTAACTTTTGCAAAGCTAAACTGCCTTGCTAATCTTTCCGCTCTATCTTTTGGAATTATGTAGTTAAAAACAACGTCAAAGCCTCCTTTTAAGGAGTTATCTATAAGGCTTATAACGTTTTTCCAAAATATATCAAAATGGTTTCCTTCAAGCCAAGGGCTAATGTAGCCGCCTTTTACAAGGTGGTAAATATCGTCACCTTCAATTAAAATGCTTTTATTCAAACTATCTGCAATTAGTTGAGATATAGTGCTTTTGCCAACGCCTGCCGGGCCTGTAATTAAAAATAAATTATTCATATTTATTTTTTAGCATAAAAAATTAATTTTGTAAAGGCAAAAAATTTAATTTTTTCATATTAATTAAATATGAAAAATTATATTGATGAAAAATTTTATAATTTAATTAATAAGCTGGAAAATGAAAATATTTATAATATTTATATAAATATGGTAAAAAATTTTAATAAACTTGATATTTTAACGCAAAAATCTATTGAGGATTTTTTAAATAGGTTTAAATATTGGGGAAATATATGTACCTCCGAGCAAAATTTTGAGTGTTTATATTTAAAGGCAAATATTTTAAAAAATAATTTAACGGATTATATTTGGCTATATGAAAATTTAGAAGATTATAAATCTAAATATATTTTATTTTCTATTTTAAACAATTTTTATTGTTTTGATTTTGAAAATTTATCAAATTGTATGGAAAGAATTTATAAACATTATTTTGATCTTGACCTTTTGCCAAATTTAAAAGATGAAATTTTTGTAGACGTTGGCGCTTACATTGGCGACACAATATTAGACTATATTTCCACTTATGGAGAAGGCTCCTATAAAAAGATTTATGCCTACGAACTTAGCGAAGAGAATATAAAATTTTTAAAACAAAATTTAAATGGCAATAAGAATATAATACCCAAACAAAACGCAGTGCTGGAAGAAAATAAAATTTTAAAATACTCCGACAATATAGATAGCTCTGCCACAAAGTTAGAAGAAAGTGGCGAGTTAAGCGTTCAGGGCGTAAGCCTAGACAGTGACCTTGAAGAAGATATCACGATGCTTAAAATGGATATAGAAGGCGGGGAGAAAAATGCGATAATTGGCGCAAAAGAACATATAAAAAAAGGCAAAGTAAAACTTTTAATTTCTGTTTATCATAACAATACAGATTTATTTACCTTGCCAAAATTAATTAGAGATTATAACCCAAACTATAATTTACATTTAAGATATTACGGCGGCCCAATTTTTCCTACGGAAATTGTGCTAGTTGCTTTACCAAAAAAATAGTGGCTAAGCCACTATTTCATAAAGAATTTAATTAGTTTTCTTTTAGTTTTTGTGTAAGGTGCGTACCTTATTGGTAGGTCTAAAAAGTTATATTTTTTAACTATGCTCTTAAAGTTTGAAAAGGTTTCAAAACTTTTATAGCCATGATATTTGCCCATACCGCTACCGCCAACACCGCCAAAGGATAGGCGTGGATTGGCTAGGTGTATTATTGTGTCGTTTATGCAGCCACCGCCAAAATGGAAGCTGTTTAAAGAGTATTTTATGAACTTTTTATTGTTTGAAAATACGTAAAAGGCGAGCGGGCTAGAAAAACTTCTTATAATTTTTTCCGCTTCGTCAAAATTTTTGTAGGATATTATAGGCATAATAGGCCCGAATATCTCTTCTTTCATAACGGCGTCGTTTAAAGTTACGTTATCTAAAATTGTGGGTTCTATTTTTAAAAATTCTTCATTTGTCTTTCCCCCATAATATACCTTGTTTTTGTCTATAAGCCCGGAGATTCTATCGAAGTGTTTTTGGTTTATAATTTTTCCGTAATTTTGGTTGTCTAGCGGCGAAGAAGTATACATTTTTATAATCGCTTCTTTAAAATATTCTAGGAACTTATCTTTAACCTTTTCGTCTATTAGTATATAGTCTGGCGCAACGCACGTTTGGCCGCAATTTAGAAATTTGCCGAATGCAATTCTTGTGGCGGCAATTTTAAGGTTCGCACTTTTTTCCACAATACACGGGCTTTTGCCGCCGAGCTCTAATGTGTAAGGGATTAAGTTGTTAGATGCCCTTTTTGCCACTTCCGTGCCAACGGCTATGCCGCCTGTAAAGAATATGTAATCAAATTTTTGGTCAAGAAGCTCCTTGTTTTGCTCTCTGCCGCCTTCCACCACGGTAATGTAGCTAGGCGGAAATATTTTAGAAATTATTTCTCTTATTATTTTAGACGTGTTAAAGGAGTAGTTAGACGGTTTTAACACTGCGCAGTTTCCGCTAGCTATGGCGCCAACAAGCGGGTCTAAACATAACATGAACGGGTAGTTCCAGGGTGACATTATTAGCACAACACCAAGCGGTTCTGCCATAATAAAACTTTTTGAAAAGCTGTGCGCGAGCGGCGTTTTAACCTTTTTGGGTTTTATCCACTTTTTTAAATGCTTTATGGCAAAGTTTATTTCTGAAATAACCATGCCTATTTCGCTCATGTAGCTTTCTTCAAAGCTTTTACCAAGGTCAAGCTTAATTGCGTCTGCTATTTCAACTTGTTTTAAAAGAATTTCGCTTTTCAATTTTTTTAGTGCGGATAGTCTGAAAGAATAGGGCAGTGTGTGCTTAGAATTAAAATAATCTTTTGAGCTTTTTAAAATTTCGCTGATTTCCATTTTACACCTTTAATTTTTTATAGATTTCTTCAAGCTCTTCTTTACTAAAAAGCTTTGGAACTGGATACAACGGGTTAGCTTCGCTATCGGCGTTTTTAGCTAAAAGTTCTATGTCTTCCTCTTTTATTTCTTTAAAGCCTTCTTCTATACCCATGTTTTTATTTAAATTTTTAATATAGGAAATAAATTTCTCACAAGCCACTTTGTTTGTTTCATTTTCATCTGCAAGTTTACATATTTTTGCAAGTTTTCCAAGCTTTTTATATACCTTTTCGCCGTATATTTCTAGCATTACCGGCAATATTTTTGCGTTTGCAAGCCCGTGCGCTACGTGATATTGTCCGCCAAGCGAGTGTGCTATTGCGTGTACGTAGCCTACATAACTTCTAGTAAAGGCGTTACCCGCTTTGAAAGATGCAAGTAGCATATTCTTTCTTGCTTCTGCGTTTTTGGGGTTAGTGTAGCACTCGTAAAGGTTTTCCACAATAAGCTTGCTTGCTTCTTCGCTCATGCGACGAGTGTACTTTGTGGTAGACCTTCCAATGTAAGCTTCTATTGCGTGAGTAAGTGCGTCCATGCCCGTGGTGGCAGTTAAACCTTTTGGAAGGTTTAGTGTTAGCTTGTAGTCTAGTATTGCGTAGTGTGGAATTAAAGAAAAGTCGTTAATTGGAAATTTGAAGTTTGCCTTTTCGTCTGTAATGACGGCGGCTAATGTGGTTTCGCTGCCCGTGCCTGCCGTGGTAGGAATGGCTATAAAGGTTGGAAGGCGCTTTCTAACTTTTAAAAGCCCTTTCATTTTTTGAATGCTCTTTTTAGGTTTTACTATCCTTGCACCCATAGCTTTTGCGCAATCTATTGCAGAGCCGCCACCAAGGGCAATTATAGCGCTCGCGTTATTTTTTAAGTAGAACTCTTTTGCGCTTTCAACTTGCGAAATCGTTGGGTTAGGTAAAACTTCGCTGAAAATATGAAGGTCTATATTTTCCTTTTTGCAAGTATCAATAAGTTCGTCTGCTAGCTTTAAATCTAAAATGTCCTTACTGGTAACAAGAACTGCGGAATTTATGTTTTTATCCTTTAAAACTTTGCACATATCTTGGTAACTATCTAAAAGCTTTGGTTCGCGGTAAGGAAGCAGTGGCAAAATTATTCTAAAACATATCTGAAAAATTCTACAATATGCCCTTCTAATAAAGCTCATCTTTTTAACGCTAGCTATTTCGCTTTGGTTCATAAACAGTATGGAGTAAGCAAGCACAAACTGTGCTGGATAGTAAAAAGCTAAACAAAGCGTGCCAAAATCTGTGGCTAGGTCTGTAAATCTACCTAGCACTAGCATTAAGTCGGATAAAAAGAAGAGAAGTGCACCAAGGCTAATTAGTGCTAGCAGCGTGTTTGAGTATTTCGTGCTAAAAAGTAGGTTTGTTATGCTCTTTCCTAGCATAAATGAAATTATAAAGGCGTAAACGATAATTACAGGGAAGAGTTCTCCAAAATCAAAAGCAGGCACAAGTAAAATTACACACAAGCAAATAGCAAATATAATTAAGCCTGCAACGATATCTTTAATATTAAATTTTTGTAAAAATGAAAAGCTTATTATAAAGAATACGTGGCCGAGCCCAAACAAAATTGCGCCCACTATAAAGTAGTCTATAAGAAGAATATCGCCTAAAAAACAAAAGATAAGTGCTATAACGTTAAATAGGGCGTAAAGTTTTAAGTTTTTTGTTTTAAAATCTTTGAATAAAAGTATAAAGTTTAAAACACCTAAAACTAAAAACAGCCCGCTTGCAATGGTTTTGTAAATATAATCTTGGTTTGGGTTATAGATATAAAGAATATCCGCGGCTGCAATAAGCACGGCAAAAATTGCATTCATTATATAAAGGTTTCTTACTTTTTCCATAAAATTCTCCTTGCAAAATATTATACATAACTTTTGTTTATTTTAAAAGTAAATTTAAGTAGTAATAAAATTTTTGCACTTTTTGTTGTAAATATAAAAAAGCCGCAAAACTTTGCGGCTTTTAGTTAAGTGCATTTCTATTTCTTATCTTCGTCTGAATTTACCATGCTTTCTTCTGTTTCCGGAACGCTATTAGGCGTTTGAGCTTTTTTTACTTTTTTATTTGTTTTCTTATCTTTCTTTTTATCAACTTTTTCTTTTTTCTTATTTTTATCTTTCTTATGAATTTTAAAAGCGCCTAAAAGGTCGTGCGATTCTTTTGCAGGTCTCACTTTTTCAACGCGCTCTGGAAGAGTTTTCCCAATAACAATGTTTTTAGGGTTATCCTTTCTATCTCTAACTTCAAGTTGATTGTATGGTACAGAAATTTTGTGTCTTTTAAATTCGTTGTATACCCATTCCATAACGTAGTAGTAAACGTCCCAATAATCGTCGTTATCGCACCAACAGTTTGCAAAGAAGTCTAGGCTAGATGCGTTCATGGTTTTAAGTCTGCAAAATGGTTCTGGGTCTAGGTAAACTCTGCCGTCGCTCTTCATAACGTCAGTTACCACCTTTTTTACAAGTTCAACGTCGCTTTCATAAGCAACTGAAAAGGTGAATTCTACCCTACGTTTTGCGTTTGCTCCAAGGTTTATAACAGGTGAGTTTACAATTTCAGAGTTGGGGAGTGTAATTTTTTTATTATCCGTAGTTAAAAGAGTGGTAAACAAAAAGTTTATTTCTGTTATGTTTCCTTCTACGCCGTCTACTATAATATAGTCGCCCTTTTTGAACATATGGTTAGATACTATTACAATTCCGTTAGCAAGGTTTGCCATATTACTTTCAAGAGCCATACCTACGGCTAGGATTAGTGCGCTTATTGCAGTAAGTATACCCGTAATTTCTATACCGATAATGCTAAGTAGGCTTAAAATTAAAACTAACCACAAACCAAATTTTAATGCAGTACATAAAAAGTTTTGTGCAATACGTTCCATTTTAGTTTTGCTTAAAACTTTTTTCAGAATTTTTAAAATTATTTTAATAACTAGTATGTCAAGTATTAAAACAATAAAAAATAAACCAATGTTCCAAATGTTATTTGTGAAAAAATTTACAATGTCATTCCAAATTTTACCCCAATCCATAAATGTTCCTTCTTTTTTATTAGATATTTCTTATTTTAGAACTTTTAATTATAATAGTCAATAATTATAGTAAAAATTGTTGAAAAATATATAAAATTTTATTAAAATAGCCTTATGGATAACTTTGTTTGCTTTGAACCTGTTGTGGATAAGAACTCCAAAATTTTAATACTTGGCAGTTTTCCTAGCGTAAAAAGTAGGGAAATTAATTTTTATTATGGAAATAAACAAAATAAAATTTGGAAAATATTTGAAAATTTTTTTAAGGAAAATATAGGCGAAAATATAGAAAATAAAAAAGCTTTTTTACTTTCTCATAAAATTGCAATGTGGGATATAGTAAAAAGCTCTAATATAAAGGGTTCTAGCGATTCGGATATTTTAAAAAATAATTACGAAATAAATGACATTTTAAAACTATTAAAAAAATATCCTAATATAAAAAATATTTATTGTAATGGAAAATTAAGTTATAATTTAACCTTAAAATATTTTCCAAATTTAAAAATAAATTATTTACCATCAACAAGCCCAGCTAATGTTAGCTTTAAGTTAGAGCCTTGGAATAAAGCACTAAAATTAATTGGATAGTTCTTGGGATAAATTAAAAAAATCTTGCCAAACGTTTTTTCCTTTAACTCCTGAAAAAATATCTATTTCGTTTGGCGCTATTTTATCTATGTCTTTCCAAGCTATTGGCATGGAAACTTTGGCGCCCGATCTTGCGCGCAAAGAGTAGGGTGCTACACAAGTGGCGCCTTTTGTGTTACGCTGCCAGTCTAAAAAAATCTTATTTTTTCTTGTAGCCTTTCTAATGTTTGAAGTAAAAAGGTTAGGGTACAAACTTTCCATAAGTTCTGCCACACGCCTTGAAAATTCGCTGAACTTTTGGTAGCTTAAACTTTTTTTAAAGGGTACAAGCACATGATAGCCTTTGCCGCCACTGGTCTTTAAATAGCTTTTAAGTTTTAGTTCGTCTAAAACGGATTTTAATTTTTTGGCACCGTCTCGAAGTGTTTCAAGTGGAAGCTTTTCGTCGGGGTCTAGGTCAAAGGTCATAATATCCGGGCTATTTAGTTTGTTTACTTTGTTTGCCCAAATGTGAAATTCTATGGTGCCCATTTGCGCTTGAAAAACAATGTCTTCTTCCTTAGTTAAATAGAAATATTCGTCGTTTTCCGTGTCTCCGCCCATGAAAAATGTTTTTATGTGTTTTCTTTCTGTTTTTGGGTGCTTTTTGAAAAAGCATTCGCCATTTATCCCGCTATGGCACCTAATTACGCTTATTGGTCTATCTTGTAAAAAGGGGAGCATGTATTTTGCGAGCCTACTATAATAAAGCACAACGTCCTTTTTGGTTATTTTTTCTTTGGGGTAGATAATTTTGTCTGGATTTGTAATTTCAAAGTTCAACTTTTAACCTCCAACGTTACGTTTTTAGCTAGCTTATCTTCTCTTAAACCTATAAAACTTGCTTGCCTTAAAAGGTTATCTTTTGTAATTTCGGCAAATTGCACTTCGCAAACAAGGCTTGGTTTTAGCCAGTTGGCTGAAAATTTCACGTCTTTAAAAGGGCAAGTTTTTTGTTTTAAATTTTTAAATTTTAACGAGAATTCGTGCCTTATATTTTCAGAGAAACCTGTGCCCGTTTTGCCGGCGTATATAAGCTCGCCGTTTTTATAGTAGCCCAAAATTAAGGCGGAAAGCTCGCTATTTTTTTCCGAAGTTAAGTAGCCGCAGATTACAAACTCTTGCCTTAAATAGCATTTAATTTTAAGCCAATCTTCCGTGCGTTTTTCAACATACGCTGAGTTTATTTTCTTTGCCATTATGCCTTCAAGCCCAAGCTTTTTTACGGCTTCAAAGCACTTTTTTCCATTCCCAACAACGTAGTCTGAAATAATTATGTTTTTAGGAAGATTTTTTAAGTTTTCTTTTAAAAGCTTTTTTCTTTCAATAAGCGGAAGATTTCTTAAATCTTGCCCATTTAAAGCTAGAATGTCGAACACGACGTAGCAAAGTTTACTCTCATTAAACTTTATAGCTTCTTGCAGAGCGCCGAAATCCGTTTTGCCAAAATTGTCAAACACCACAACTTCGCCGTCTAACACTAAACTTTTATCCTTAGAAATAGAAAGCAAAGCTTGTTTTAAAGAAGGGAATTTTAAGGAGTAATCTACATTGTTTCTTGTTAAAAATTTAATGGTGCCCGTTTCTATAAAACTCACAATTCTATAACCGTCGAACTTGATTTCAAATAAATAGTCTTTACCGCTTGGCACTGTTTTAGATAGCGTTGCAAGCTCTACGCCAACCTTACTAAACGGATTTTTGCTTACATTTTTGCCTTCATAAATAATTAGCCAGTTATCGCCTTCCATTTTTACAAAGGCGTATCTGCCCTTAATTTTATCGCCTGAAAGGTCTATTTTAAAACTGCCATTTTTTAAGCCCGTTTTTAAACTTGTGGGGCAGGAGTAAGTGCCCTTGTCATAAATCTCCACAGTTCCAGCGCCGTATTCGCCCTTAGGGATAGTTCCGCTAAAATTTATATAGCTTAAAGGGTGGTCTTCAACTTTAATTGCTAGGCGCTTATCTTTTTTATTTGTGGGTAAGCCCTTAGGTACAGCCCAGCTTAAAAGTACGCCGTTAAAGGAAAGCCTAAAATCGTAGTGATCGCGCCTTGCTCTATGAAATTGAATTACAAACCTTTTATTTTCGCCCTTTTTAATTTTTCCCTTAGGCTCTTTGGTCTTGTCAAAATTCCTTTTGTCGTTATATTCTTTAAGCCTCATTTTTTAGCCTCTTTTTAGGAGTTTTGGAAAGGCTTTCCTTTAAGGCGTCCATTAAGTTTATTACGTTAGAAGGCGCCTTTGCTTCTTTTTTAATAACGTAGCTTTCTCCGGCAACTTTGGCTTTAATTGCCTTTTTTAGCCTTCTATTATATTCGTCTTTAAAATTTTCCGGCACAAATTTTTCTGTCATTTGCTCTATAAGCGTGCTGGCAAGTTCTAACTCTTTTTTTAATATTTTGGGCTTTTTTATTTCAGCCGTCTTTACAACTTCGTCGTAAAAATATAGCGTGCTGGCAAGCATTTTACCGTTTTTTGCCCTTAATAAAATAAGCGTTTCCTTTGTTCCAAGTACGCATTTTGCTATTCCTGCTTTTTTCTGTTTCTCCATGGCGTCCATAAGCACAAAAAACGCCTTTTCTGCGCCAACTGGATTTACATAGTAGCTCTTTTCAAAGTAAATAGGGTCAACTTCGTTTAAATTCACAAACTCACTTATTGTAATGTTCTTATCCTTTTGCGTTTTTAGCTTTTCAAAATCCTTATCCGTAAAAATAACGTACTTATCCTTTTCATACCGATATCCTTTAACAATATCTTCGTTTTTTACTTCCTTGTTATCACAGTCAACACACGTTTTTTTATATTTTACACGGCTCATAGTTTTTTTGTCTATAAGGTTAAAGCCGATATCGTTGTTTTTTATGCTTGCATTAAGCGTAACGGGGATATACACAAGCCCAAACGTTATTGCGCCTTTATAGGAATAAGCCATATTTTCCTCCTAGCTTAAAGTATTGTCAAATAAAAATTTGTTAAACTTGTTGAAAAATGGACGCGTGCTCAATGAAAATATTGTACAAATATTCTAAAACATATGCGTATTAAGCATAATTTTGTACAATTATATATATTTTGAACAAAATTATTGTAAATTTTGTAAAAAACTCGGCATGATTGATTGACATTTTTCGCCGCTATTTTTATAATACAAACATTAAGATAAAATTATTGTAAGGGGCGATAAATGAGACACGTTAATTTATCTAGAAGGGAAATAAATTTATTAGAAGACGTATGTTTTACAAAGCTTTTAACAATAGACAACGTTGCTATAATTGAAAAAGATAGCGATATAAACGTAGTAATTAGAAATATAACCACAAAACTTTTGACACTAGGTAAGGAAAGCCCTTACTATGCGGAGTTGAAAAGTATTTTAGAAAAATTTGTTAATTTAAGAGATATAGTTTTTAAAAGATAGAGTTAAATGTTTGATTTTATACTATTTTTTTAATATAATTCCTTTAAAGGAAATAAAATGAAAAAAATAAAATCAAGGAGCTATACTCATTTTTTGAAAAGGGAACGGAAAACTCTTTTGAATTTGAACTAGGAAAAGTGCAGGATATAATTTTAAGCGCTCCACATGCAGTTAGCCAAACCAGAGAAGGAAAAGTAAAGTTTGCTGAGCCAGAAAGCGGCATAATTGCCAAACTTTTAAATAAATACTATGGCTACACAATAATTTATAAATCTAAAAATATGGGTGACGATGCAAATTTTGATGCAGATTCTCCTTATAAAAAGTTTTTGTGTGAAAAATGTAAGGAGTTAAAACCCTTGGTGGTGCTAGATTTGCATGAGCTTTCAAAAACTAGGGAATGCCAAGTAAATATCGGTTCGGGTTATGGAAACACTGTGCATAACGATGCTGAAATAATAAATAATTTAATAAACTGTTTAAATAGGGAAGGTATTAAAAAAATAGTTACCGACCACCCCTTTGCTTCCAAAACTAGCACAATTGCCACCTATATATCAAAAAATGCGAACACTAAGGCAATGCAAGTGGAATTAAATTATGGTTATTTAACTAAAAGTAGAAAAAACCTTTTTCGCGTTATAAAAGCAATACATAATTTTTGCACGGCTTTAAGAACGCAAAATGAAATTAGACAAAAAAATATTGATATCTCTGAGCTATACAGCTTAGACGAAGAGTTCTATAAAACTCAAGGTCAAACGGATTTTGAATATAGTGTAGGCGACTCTCAAATTGTAATTTCAGCTCCGCACGCCAAAGCTGGAATGGTAAACAATAAAGTTAAACTTTCTGAAAGCATGACGGGTGTAATATGTAAGGTATTTAATAGAGAATTTAATTTTTCTACAATTTACAAAACTATGGATAATAACGAAGACTATTCTAATTCTTTTAAAAATCCATATAAAGAAATATTATTTAAAAAGTTAATTACTAAAAATACTAAACTTGTATTAGAACTTCACGTAATAAATAAAGATAGGTTTGAAGACCTTTTAATGTTTTTGCCTCAAAAATACGATAATTTTAAAATGTATCAAATTATAAATATAATAAATAATAATAATATTGGTAAATTTTCAATAAATTCCATTTTTGACCAAAACAAAAAGGCACGAATAACAAATCAACTAAAAGGGAAATGTTTTAAGTTACAACTATGTTTTAATCAAAGATTAATTGAAGATGAAGAAAAATTCAAAAGAATAATTTTAACTTTAAAGGACATAATTTCAATATTTGTAGATTAAAAAAATCCACGATACTATAAACTCGTAGCAAGTTTATAATTTCGTGGACTTTTATTTTATAATTCTTGTGTAGCTGTTGCTTGGTTATTTTTTAAAATCTTTGCTAATTTACTTTTGTTTGTTTCTGCTATAATGCTAGCAATTTCTGTATCTGTAAGTGTTTCTTTGTTTGCATATATTGCAACAGAATCAATTGTATTAGGATTAGCTTGATGAACCGAGTCAAGAACAAAGTCTCTATTAGCTCTTAGCCTTTTAGAAACATATTTAAAAGCGTCTACATTTTGTTTAACGGCCATTGATGCTAAATTTGTATCGTCTCTAAGATTTTCTGGGAGAAATTGAAGATTCCTACCTTCTAATGTTAAAGCTTGTTTAATAACGGCTTTATCTTCTTTAAGTTTATCTGATACATATTGGAAACTATAAGGGCTTATTTTTAACACCTGTAAAACAAAATCTTTGTCGTTTTTAAGTTCGTTGGAAGCGTATTTAAATGTATTAAAGTTCCCGTTTTCAACGGCGGTTAAAACAATTTCTTTATCATTTTGAAACTTAGGTAAAATGTGCACAAGAGCATGACCTTTTAGTTTTACAGCAGATAGAATAAAGTTTCTATCACTTTTAAGTCTTTCAGAGGCATAATCAATTGCAATAAATTGACTTTGCATTGCTTCTAAAACAAATTTTTCATTATCTTTAAATCTATCTGAAGCGTATTCAAGGGCTGTACCTCTTTGTTTAATTGCTGCTAAAACTATATCTTCATCATCTTGTAGCTCTTTTGATGCATATTTTAGTGAATCACCAAAATCTTTAACGGCATTTAAAACATATTCTTTATTATTTCTAAGTAAATTAGATTGATCGTAAGCTAAAGCAAGGGCAGGGGAGGTTTTAGCCATTTCTAATATAATTTCTGGCATTTTTTTGAATTTTTCAGGTGCATATTCTATAGCATGACCATTTTGTCTGATGGCGGCTAAAACAACATCTTTATCATCTTTTAATTCTTTAGGTGCATATTTAAGCGCTAAACCATCTTTTTTCATTGCTTCTAAAACAATTTCTTTATCTTTTCTAAATTCATGAGGTATAGTGCTAAATAGCATAGCAGAGCTATGTTTTACGGCTTCCAAAACAATTTCTCTATCATTTTCAAAATCTTTTGAAATTTTATCATTTGAAATTTCTTCAAGAACATAACCATCTTGTTTTACAGCTTCTAATATAAAGTTTCTGTCATTTTTAAGTTCGTCGGAAATATATCTAAATGATGAAGCACTCTTTTTTATAGCAAAAAGTGCAAAGTTCCTATCATTTTTAAGAGCATAAGAAGCATATTCAAAAGCAGATGCTCCACCTATTTTTACTGCGGCTGCAACAACGTCCTTGTCTTTTTTTAAACCGCTTGAAGCATATTTAAGTGCAGAAGCATTATTTTTTACTGCGGCTAAAACAATCTCCTTGTCATTTTTAAGTTCATCGGAAGCATATTGAAGGTCGCTACCAAATCTGCTAACAGCTAAAAGCATAAAATTTTTATTATTACCATAGGTGCTGTTTAATTTGTCGCCATCAATAAGCATATTGTTGATAAAATATTTACCATAACCATAATAACTCATAAATATTTCTCCTTATTTATAAATAATATAACATTAATACATTTAAAAGTCAATATAAAACCAAAATAAGTATGAAAGAATTTATAAAAAATTGTATAAAAAGGTACCAAAAGTGAAGTGAACCCCGAAGGATTCACTTCAAAACTTGGCACTTTTTTTATCCAATATTTTTGTTTTACCAGTTTATATAACGAATTATGCTTTGAAAGCAACAGGCATTTGCTATTTATTTTAAAAATTTAATATAAAAAATCCCTAAACCACTTTATGTTTAGGGATTAAAATTTTTGGCGGGAAGACCGCCAACCAATCCTAACACTAAGGTGTTTATTGGAGTTAATTGGATAAAAATAAAATTTAACATATAACTCTATATTTAATAATTTTCCCCAGCAATCACTGTATGTTTTCTTTTATTATTTATTATGTCGGGCAAAGTTATTCTATTATTTAAAATTTACATAATACCTTTACATCCATAAGAATCATTTATTTTTTCACTTTTTGTTAATCGTTTCAGTAAAAAACATTATATAATATAAAAATTTTTAGTATTTTTGATTTTACTTTCATTAACAGTTTAATCTATAAAAATTTACTCATGTTGTCATTATGCATTAATTAAAATAATCGGTAAAATTATGTTCAAACGCTCCGTCTATTTGTTCTACATTTACTTAAAAAAACAATTTTGTGACGAAATTACAAAATTGAAATATAATTTAAAAATTTTTTAAACCAATATTCATTTTTTTCACTAAGCAATCTTGTCAATTGATAAAATTCATTTTTTAAATCTTCTTTACAATTATAATAAACAGGCCATATTTTTTTTAAATAATATTGACATTTATAACATTTTTTGTTATCTTATTTTTATAGGAGAGCTTATGAAGTTCGATATGATTTTTTATAATACTGCCGAATTGTTTTTAAAAAAATTAATTGACTATATTAATGAATTTAACAATTTTAAAGTTATGTCCTTAACCGCTTTGTATTTGGATGACAAATATTCTAAATTTATAGAAGATATCTATAAAGAAGGCTGGATTCCTGAGGAGGATTTAAAATTAAAACAAGAATTTGTTAAGGAAAACAAGAGAACTTCAAAGGCGTACATTTTAGAGGTTGAATGTAAAGATTTAACGCAAGAATATAGTGAAAAAAAGGGAAAATTTATATATTCAACAATAGAAAACTTAAAAAGAAATATTCGACAAAAATATAAATTAAATGTTCCAAATTATTTTCACGACATTTTAGTGCACGCACCAGATGATGAAAACGAAAATCAATATTTGATAAACCTTATAAATTCTTATAAAGAAAATACCAAAAATAAAACAAAAATATTTGTTGTTGATAAAGAAGATGAATATGTACGATAAATTATCTAATAATTTAAATAAGCTAATAAATTTTAAACAAATAGATATTCTTTACTTAGCCACAGCAAGTTTTGCAAAATTTTTTGAAAAAGATTTCGATGATATAGTTATAAAAAACATAAAAAGTTTGGTGAAAGATAAAACTTTGGTAGTCCCAACTTTTAGTTTTGATTTTTGCGATAAAGGGGTTTATTCTGTAAAAGAATCTTCTACATTTTGCGGTGGCATTTCTAGTAAATTTATTTTGGACAAAGATAGTGTTAGATTAAAATATAATCCAATACATAATGTAACTATTTGGGGAAAACTGAAAAATGCCTTTAATAAAAAATACACTTCTGCTTTTGGGGAAAATTCTTTTTTTGAGGAATTGAATAATTATAAAGTGGGGGTTTTACTTATTGATTGTTCTTTTGATGATGGTGTGCCATTTGTTCATTGTTTAGAAGATAGATATTGCTGTACATATAGAATCCCCAAAACTTTTTACGGGAAAATAATAGATAAAGATGGAAAGGTAAATGATGAAATAATAACTAGAATGGTTAAGAAACGAAATGTTTTAGTTTCCGCAACAGAAATAGGTGAAAGATTTTATAATACTCACTATGTAAAACAGATTAAATATGAAAAATCAAATTTTGTTTATTTTTTGCTTAAAGATTTTTACAAGTTTTTTAATCCAATATTTAAAAAAAATCCTAACATTATGGAGATAAAAAATGAAACTTGAATATAAATTTTTACATAAACCTAACCGTTATTTAATTGAAAATTTAAAATTTGTTTTGAATATAAAACCGAATTTAAAAATAAATAAATTTTATGTAAAAAACAATATTTTGTTTTTAGATTATGAGTGGGACAAAGATATTATTCCAATTATAAACAAATTTGATTCCCCTATTGAAATGGATGATAAAATAATTTATATAAATTTTAATAAAAAATCTAAATCAAAAGACAATAAATTTTTTAATGAATTGATAGAAAAGGAGCTTGTTTATAAAGAAATGGATGGCGTTTACTTATATTTTGGCATAGTAAACGAATTATATATATCATTGAGTAATTATTTTAGAAAAAAAATGCGAGCTCTTGGTGCAGAAGAAATTTATTTGCCTTCGTTATTAAATGCTAAAACGCTAGATAGAACAAATTATATCAAGAACAATGGGCTATTGTGTAATTATGTGTTTCATAAAGACTGTGATGTTGTTGACGGGGTTTTAAATCCTGCAGCCTGCCTACCATTATATCAAGTTTTGGCAAATAAACAAAAAAAAGGATTGTTTACGGGTTTTTCAAGGGTTTTTAGGTTTGAAGGAAATAATTATTTTGAAATGTCCAGATTGAGAGAATATGGAATAAGAGAACTGGTTTACGTGGAAGATGAGAATAAAGTTGTTGATTATAAAAGTAGATTAATTAATTTACTAATTGAAATTTTAAACGAATTGAATTTAAGTGGACACATAGAAATTGCAACTGATATGTTTTTTGAAAATGAGTTTATTGCAAAGAGCATTTATCAAAAAGCATTTAATAAAAAATATGAATTAAGATTAAGGTTAAATCAAGAAGAAACAATTGCAGGTTGCTCTATAAATATGCATAATGATTTTTTTACTAAACAATGGGGCATTAAAAATGGCGAAAAATATTACGAGTCGTTGTGTCTGGGCTTTGGAATTGAAAGATGGTGTTATGCTATATTGTGTCAGTTTGGATATGATAAAGACAAATTTCCCACAGAAATAAAAAAATTGATAGAGGAAAATTATGGATGATATATTAATTAAGATAATAGATGTTGTTTCAAAATGTCTAAAAGTAAACAAAAACACTTTAAATCTAGATTCAGATATTAAAAATACAGATAATTGGGATTCATTGGCACATGTTTTAATAGTAATTAATATTTGCGATGCTTTTTCATTGAAGTTTGATGAAGATATAATTCCTGAACTTACTTCAATTAGAAAAATATATAATTTTATAAAGGAGAATAAAAAATGATAGAAAAAATTTCAAGTATGGCAATTGTAATTGCAAAAAAAGAAAAAAAATTAAAGGTATTGTTGTTAAATAGTGAAGGAGAATGGGTATTCCCTAAGGGGCATGTAGAGTCTAATGAGACAGAACTTGATGCAGCTATTAGAGAATTGTATGAAGAAAGCAATGTTAAAGTTAACGCACAAGAATCTATTGGTCAAGTAGATGAATACAAATTCTATTTTAGTGGAGAAAATGCAGTTAAAGTCATAAAGGTTTTTGCTTTCATAATTAATGATGAAAGAGAAATTACTTACTATAAAAATGAAGGTTTTATTGATGGAAAATGGGTTGAAGTAGATTACGCATTAAAAATGTTAAAACATAACGATGCAAAAAATGCTCTTGAAAAAACAATAAAAAAGATAAAATAAGAGAGAATCATGGAAAAAATAGAAAAATTAGATTGGGTTAAAGTTCAACTTACAAGATGTTGCAATTTAAAATGCTCGTTTTGTAGTCAAGCAGATTTTAGAGATGCAAGTACAATAGATGCAGACCTTTTTATAAAAAATGTTTTAGAAGTCGCAAAACCTAGATTGCTCATTTTTACCGGTGGAGAACCATTGGCTAAATATGATACATTAAAAAAATTGTTAGAATATTGCAAAGAACACAATATAGAAACAGGCATTTTTTCTAACTGTACTCTTGTTACTGAGGAAATTGCCAAAGAGTTGAAAAGTTTAAATGTTGCGTGGGTAAGATTTAGCATCAATGGACATAATTCCGAAATTCACGAATTATCCTATCCTATTCAAACTTTTGATAAAATAATTAAAGGTGTAAAAATTTTACAAAAAGAAGGAATTTATGTTAAAGCTAGAACAACGGTTACTAAAAATAATCAAAATTATATTCAAGAATTGTTAGAGTTAATATGCTCACTTGGTATAAAAGAATTAGATTTTAGACCATATTTAGAACTTGGAGATTGTAACCCACACCAAGACAACTCTTTAAGCACAGATGAATTAATTTCCAATTGTGCGAAATTGATAAATTTAAAAGATTTATATAAAGATAAACTTCAAATAAAACTTCTACCTAATTGGTTTGACTTCCTTTATGAAAATCAAATAACAGATCAAAAAAAATATAAAGTAGAAGTATGTAATTGTGGAAGAAAGTATATTTATATAGATGCATCTGGAAATTATAGGGCTTGTGCTGGTCATAGATTGATTTTAGGTAATATTAAAGATTTTAAGGTTGATGAAATTTGGTTAAGCTGTCCTTTCTTAAAAGAAGTAAGAAATTATAAACAAGATGAATATTGTCAAAACTGTAAGTTTAAAATAAAATGTCACCAATGCAACTGCCATCTTATAAATTATGAAGCTAATGGCAGATTTGATAAAATAAATCCTTGTTGTCCTCTATATAATGCGGACAAAAACGATATAAACAACGCTTACAAAATTGTTGAAACTAAATTTAAAAGTTGTTCAGAAAATGAAAAAAACTAACAAAAAAATTTTAATAATAGGTGGTTTAGGACATTGGAGTAATAAAACTTATCTACCCGCATTGAACGATAAGTTTTGTTTAAATAAGCCTATCATCTGTGACATTATAGATTCCAACTTAAAAGACTATATTAAATTAGACAAATTTAACTTTAAAAAAAATATTAGCATAATTAAAAGTGCAATTGATAAATTTGGTATAAATGTTGTTATAATAACAACTCCACCAGAATATCATCACATATATTTGAAAGGTTTGTTGGGTAAAGAAGTGGATATCATTTGCGACAAGCCACTTATTGTTTTTAATGATGTGAAGAACATTTTGAAAGAATATTATTATATAAAAAAACATAAAACAAAAAAAATTTATTCTCCGTTAAGAAGACAAGTTCAATCATTTTATAAAAAATTATATGAAGAAATTGAAAGAATCCATAAAAATTTTGGGCAGAATGTAAAATTTGTTTCCTACTATGAAAACGATGGCGTTCATAGATGGGACTGCGAAATGGAAATTGATTTTTGTCACGGATATGCTAGTGGTTTGGGAAAACTAAGTCATACGGGCTATCATATAATAGATGTTGTTAGGACAATAATAACAAAAGGTTGCTCAAATATAAAAAATTTAGAGTGTGAAATTTTAGATAAAAATCTTGTTGGAGACAATTGCAATAGCAAATCAATCCAAATTTTAAAAAAGTTATTAGGTTTAAACATAGATACAAGTAGTAAACTCAAAGATAAAACTAAACAAGCGGAGTTGGATATTACTGTTAAATACACAATTAATTTTTTTGAAGACAACCCGTCATATATTTATCTACATTTAAGGCACAGCGGAATAAGTCAAAGAGAAATTCCATTGTATGATGATAAAAACACTGGAGACCAGGGTCGAACCGATAATTCTGTTTTCTTTGTCGAACAAGGAGCTTTACAAAATATTTTTGGAGCAGTTTTTGCAGATTCCTCTTCGTCTGGGTCAAAAGGCAACAGTTATCTAACAATTAAGCGACATTTTAGATGTGCAGAACTATTAAAAAAGGACGTTGTAGAATTTTATAATGTTGATAATTCGCAGGAATTACAAAATGTTGAAATAATTAGAGAACTAATTTTGGCAACAACAGATAAAAAACTTGAATCTAAGTATAAAGATATAGAATTTGATAGTGAAGAATTAACAATGGAATTGTTTGTGGCAAGTTTAATTTCAAAAAGAGATAATAAAAAAATAATTTA
>ERZ1643251.1671-NODE-1671-length-24648-cov-10.303420_pt1 | contig 24648 bp, 24 predicted proteins | sample MGYA00579261_ERZ1643251 | MGnify/ENA primary metagenome ERZ1643251 (study PRJEB29033, sample SAMEA4952267) | chicken gut metagenome | biome: Broiler Chicken; feature: Gastrointestinal Tract; material: Caecum | place: Ireland | collected 2018 | study: Broiler... | reverse complement strand
TGCATCAACTTGTAAAACGGTCAATAAGAGTAGTAAAAGTAAGTATTTGCTATATAGACTCTGTTAAACGCTGTACGGGCCTGGGGCCCGTCTCTCTCCGCCGGAACGGGGGGAGTTTCCCCATGTCACAGCGAATTTGCGTGTTTTACAGACAGTATGCCGCCGCATACTGTCTGTTTTTTTATGATTCTGAGAGAATGGACCGTCCTCCCCGGAAGGACGGCAGGGGGTACACCTATGGGCGAGAAACTGAGACTGTACGGCTTCAACAATCTGACCAAGGCGCTGAGCTTCAATATTTACGACGTCTGTTACGCCAAAACGCCGCGGGAACAGCGGGATTACATTGCCTACATCGACGAGCAGTACAATTCGGAACGGCTCACGGGCATCCTCACCACGCTGACCGATATGATTGGCGCAAAGATTCTCAACATTGCCAAGCAGGATTATGAGCCGCAGGGAGCATCGGTGACGATTCTCATTGCGGAAAGCTCCATGATTCCCGCCGGGGAGACCCAGCTGGCCCATCTGGACAAGAGTCATGTGACGGTTCACACCTATCCGGAGTACCATCCGGAGACCAGTCTGGCCACCTTCCGCGTGGATATCGACGTTGCCACCTGCGGCGAGATTACGCCCCTGTCCACGCTGGACTATCTGATTGGCTCCTTTGACTCCGATATTATTACCATGGACTACCGGGTCCGGGGCTTTACGAGAGATGTGGGCGGCCGGAAGCTGTTTATGGACCACCGGGTGGCCTCCATTCAGGATTACATCAGCGAGGACATTCTCCACGCCTACGACGCCGTAGATATGAACGTTTACGCCGCCAATCTGTTCCACACCCGCATGATGCGCAAGGACATCGATTTGCAGAACTATCTGTTCAAGACTGATGTCTATGAGCTGCCGCCCAAAATCCGGCTGGAAATCACCAACAATATCTCACGGGAGATGATTGAGATTTTCAGCGGGCAGAATATTTATTGATGCCCCGTTCTCATGAAATCGGTTCGCCATCCCCCGCAGGGGGCGTCGAACCGATGGCGGCTGCGTGCAGCCGCTGGGGATTCCGCCATCTGCGGATGGCGGTTTTGGACGATGGGGTGTTTCGCCCGCTGCGGCGGGCGGGTGTTTCGCGCCGTGCGCGGCGCGGGAATTTCGCTGGCTGCGGCCAGCGACCGGGGGCGCTGCCCCCTGGACCCCGCAATTTGGGCAACGCGCCGCCGGTTGGCAAGAGGTGTCGGCGAGGAATTTTGTGTCAGAGCAAGGCGCAGCTTCGCCGCCATACTGGATGTATGGCAAGAAGCTGGGCCGCAGCTATGGCGCAAAAGGCCCAGCGACACCCGCAGACACACCGGTGGTAAGTTGCCCCACAGAAAAAAATTGAGTAAAACTTTTAACTTTGTTTGCTGGGAGGGGGATTATTTCCTTGAAAATCCTGGATCAGACCCGGGCGCCCATTTATGAGGCGTTGGAAAACTTCCGCAAAATGCGGGTGGTACCCTTCGACGTGCCCGGCCACAAGCGGGGCCGCGGCAATCCGGAGCTAACCCGGCTTCTGGGCGAAACCTGCGTCAACATGGATGTCAACTCCATGAAACCCCTGGACAACCTGTGTCACCCCGTCTCCGTCATCAAGGAGGCCGAGGAACTGGCCGCCGACGCTTTCGGCGCGGCCTATGCCTATTTAATGGTAGGCGGCACCACCTCCGCCGTCCAGAGCATGGTGCTCTCCACCGTCAAGCGGGGCGACAAAATTATTCTGCCCCGCAACGTCCACCGCAGCGTCATGGGCGCTCTGGTTCTCTGCGGCGCGATTCCCGTTTATGTCAATCCCCAATGTGACAGCCGCCTGGGCATCCCCCTGGGTATGCGGGCCTGTGAGGTGGCCGACGCCATCCGCCGCAACCCCGACGCCAAAGCCGTGCTGGTCAACAATCCCACCTATTACGGCATCTGTTCCGATCTCCGGGCCATCGTCAAGCTGGCCCACGACGCCGGGATGCTGTGTCTGGCCGATGAGGCCCACGGCACTCACTTCTATTTCAGCGACAAGCTGCCCGTCTCCGCCATGGCCGCCGGGGCCGACATGGCCGCCGTCTCCATGCACAAGTCCGGCGGCAGCCTGACCCAGTCCAGCCTGCTTCTGATGGGCCCCAACGTCCACGCCGGGTACGTCCGGCAGATCATCAATCTGACCCAGACCACCTCCGGCTCCTATCTGCTGCTCAGCAGTCTCGACATTGCCCGCCGCAATCTGGCCTTGCGGGGCAAGCAGGAGTTTGAACGGGTCATTGAGCTGGCCAACTATGCCCGCTCCGAGATCAACGATATCGGCGGTTATTACGCCTATTCCAGCGAGCTCATCAACGGCGAGAGCATTTTCGATTTTGACGTCACAAAGCTGTCGGTCAACACGCTGGAAGTGGGTCTGGCCGGTATTGAGGTCTATGACCTGCTGCGGGATGAGTACGACATTCAGATTGAGTTCGGCGACCTGGGCAACATTCTGGCCTATCTGTCCATCGGTGACCGGCCCCGCGAGGTGGAGCGGCTGGTCAGCGCCTTGAGCGAGGTACGCCGCCGCTTTGGCAAGAGCCGCGCCGGTTTGATGGAGCAGGAGTACATTGAGCCGGAGGTGGCGGTTTCGCCCCAGGTGGCATTCTATGCCGAAAAGGAATCGCTGCCCATTGAGGACACGGCGGGCCGGGTTTGCAGTGAATTTGTCATGTGCTATCCCCCCGGCATTCCCATTCTGGCCCCCGGTGAGCGGATTACAAAGCCCATTCTCGACTATATCGCCTACGCCAAGGCCAAGGGCTGCTCCATGACCGGCCCCGAGGATGCCGACATTCTCCGCCTGAACGTACTGACCAGGGAGGAAGCATAAATGGAATTTTGGTTTTCCGAGAAACATTCCAACGACGCCAAGTTCTCCATCCGCGTCAACCGCCAGCTCTACAGCGGCCAGAGCGATTTCCAGCGGATTGATGTCTTTGAGTCCCAGGAGTTCGGCCGTTTTCTGACGCTGGACGGCTATATGATGCTGACAGAACGGGACGAATTTATCTACCATGAGATGATTACCCATGTGCCCATGGCCGTTCACCCCCACGTCCGGGATGTGCTGGTCATCGGCGCGGGCGACGGCGGCGTCATCCGGGAGCTGTGCCGGTACGACGATATTGCGCACATCGACATGGTGGAAATCGACGAGGAAGTGGTCCGGGTCTGCCGGGAATTTCTGCCCAAGACCGCCTGTTCCCTCGACGACCCCCGCGTCACCATCCACTATGCCGACGGGCTCAAGTTCATCCGCTCCAAGGAGAACTGTTACGATTTGATTATTGTCGATTCCACGGACCCCTTCGGCCCCGGCGAGGGCCTCTTTACCAGGGAGTTCTACGGCAACTGCTATAAGGCATTGCGGGATGACGGCATTATGGTCAATCAGCACGAAAGCCCCTTTTATGACGAGGACGCCGTGGCCTGTCAGCGGGCCCACAAGCGGATTGTGGAGTCCTTCCCCATCAGCCGCGTCTATCAGGCCCATATCCCCACGTACCCCTCGGGCCACTGGCTGTTCGGGTTTGCGTCCAAGAAATATCATCCCCTCAAGGATTTGGACGCCGACCGCTGGAACCAGCGGGGCCTCCACTGCTGGTACTATACCACCATGCTCCATCGGGGAGCGTTCTATATTCCCGCCTATGTAGAGGAGTTGTTGAAGCATGTTGAAGCCGCAGATTGACACCTATATGGCCTGTGACTGCGAAAGCAGCGCGGCCCGCACCGTGTTATTCGGCGCGCCCTTTGATTCCACCACCTCCAACCGTCCCGGCACCCGCTTCGGCCCCAACGCCCTGCGGCGGGAGTCCTACGGTCTGGAGACGTACAGCCCCTATCAGGACCGGGACCTGCTGGATGCCCATGTGCTGGATTTGGGAGACCTGGAGCTGTCCATGGGCAGCTCCCAGCTGGCCCTGAACGATATCGAAGCCCAAGCGGCGGCCATTCTGGCCGCGGGCAAGCGGCCTTTTCTCATTGGTGGTGAACACTTGGTGACGTTGGGCGCGTTCCGGGCCGTCCAGAAGCAATACCCGGATGTGACCATCATTCATTTCGACGCCCACGCTGATCTCCGCCAGGAATATTTGGGCGTGGAGCTGTCCCATGCCTGCGTTCTGCGGCGCTGCTGGGACTTGATTGGCGACGGGAAAATTTATCAGTTCGGCATCCGGTCCGGTGACCGCTCGGAATGGGTTTGGGGCAAGGACCATGTCAGCACCCATCCCTTTGATTTTGACGGCCTGGAAACCCTGGTGGAGCAGTTGGGGGATAAGCCCGTTTACTTCACCGTGGATCTGGATGTGCTGGACCCGTCGGTGTTCCCCGGCACCGGTACACCGGAGCCCGGCGGCGTCCCCTTTGACGCCCTGCGGAAAGCCGTCACGCTGGTCTGCAACCGCTGTCATATCGTCGGCTGCGATGTTAACGAGTTAAGCCCCCACTATGACCCCACCGGCGCTTCCAACGCCGTGGCGGCGAAAGTAGTCCGGGAGATGCTCCTGGCTATGGACGATAATTTCTAAAAGCCGTCCGCAGTTCGTAGGGCGCATCATCCCTGACGCGCCCACATCGCACCCCATTCGGGGGCCTTTCTATAAAAGTTTTTAGTCAATTTTTTTACAAAAAAATTGTGGGGTCCAGGGGCAACGCCCCGGTCGCCCCGCGCACGGGGCGAAATCCCCGAAAACCATATTGTTTGAAGGAGGAACTTCCCATGTCCAAGGTTCTGATTATCGGCTGCGGCGGCGTAGCCGGCGTGGTCATCCACAAGTGCTGCCAGAACAGCGACGTTTTCACCGAGATTTGCATTGCCAGCCGCACCGTTTCCAAGTGCGACGCCATCAAGGCGGAGCTGGAGGGCAAGACCAAGACGAAGATCACCACGGCCCAGGTGGATGCCGATAAGGTCGATGAAGTCGTAGCCCTGATCAAAAAGGTCCAGCCCGATCTGGTCATGAATATCGCCCTGCCCTACCAGGATTTGACCATCATGGACGCCTGCCTGATCTGCGGCGTCAACTACCTGGACACCGCCAACTATGAGCCGGAGAACACCGACGATCCCCAGTGGCGGGCCATCTATGAGAAGCGCTGCAAGGAGGAGGGCTTTACGGCCTACTTCGACTACTCCTGGCAGTGGGCGTACAAGGAGAAATTCGAGAAGGCCGGTCTCACGGCATTGCTGGGCACCGGTTTCGATCCCGGCGTGACCCAGGCCTACTGTGCCTACGCCCAGAAGCACCTCTTTGACCAGATCGATACCATCGACATTCTCGACTGCAACGGCGGCGACCACGGCTATCCCTTTGCCACCAACTTTAATCCGGAGATCAACCTCCGCGAAGTCTCCGCCCCTGGCTCCTACTGGGAGGACGGCCATTGGGTGGAAATTCCCGCCATGTCCATCAAGCGGGAGTACGATTTTGACCAGGTGGGCCACAAGGATATGTACCTGCTGCACCATGAGGAAATCGAATCCCTGGCCAAGAACATTCCCGGCGTGAAGCGTATCCGGTTCTTTATGACCTTCGGTCAGTCCTACCTGACCCATATGAACTGTCTGGAAAATGTGGGCATGCTGTCCACCACCCCCATTGAATTTGAGGGCCATCAGATTGTTCCCATCCAGTTCCTCAAGGCCCTGCTGCCCGACCCGGCTTCCCTTGGTCCCCGCACCGTTGGCAAGACCAACATTGGCTGCATCTTCACCGGCAAGAAGGACGGCAAGGACAAGACCGCTTATATCTACAACGTCTGCGACCATCAGGCGTGCTACAAGGAAGTGGGCTCCCAGGCCATCAGCTACACCACCGGCGTACCGGCCATGATCGGCGCCATGATGATGCTCACCGGCAAATGGACCAAGCCCGGCGTCTACACCGTGGAGGAGTTCGATCCGGACCCCTACATGGACGCCCTGAACCAGTGGGGCCTGCCCTGGCAGATTAACGACAACCCGGTGTTGGTGGACTGATTCATGAGCGATGCCATTCGCACCCCCTATTTCGTCGTGGACGAGGGGCTTTTGCGGAAGAATCTGGAGCTTTTAAAGCAGGTGCAGGAGGAAGCGGGCTGCCGCATCCTCCTGGCCCAGAAAGCCTTTTCCATGTTCTACTGCTACCCCCTGATTGCGTCGTATCTCTGCGGCACCACGGCCAGTGGGCTCTATGAGGCCCGGCTGGGCAAGGAGCAATTCGGCGGGGAAACCCATGTGTTCTCCCCGGCCTACCGGGCCGACGAGTTCGAGGAGCTTTTGACCTACGCCGACCACTTTGTGTTCAACAGCCCCAATCAGCTGCGGAAGTTCGGCCCCCGTGCCAGAGCAGCGGGAAAAAGCGTGGGATTGCGGACCAATCCCCGCTGTTCCACCCAGGAGGGCCATGCTATCTATGACCCCTGCGCCCCCGGCTCCCGGCTGGGCACGACGCTGGAGAACTTCGACGAGGATTTGCTGCCCCTGCTGGACGGTCTCCACTTCCACACCCTCTGTGAGCAGAATTCCGACGATTTGGAGACGACGCTGGAAGCCTTCGAGGAACAGTTCGGCAAGTATCTGCCCGAGATGCAATGGCTGAACCTGGGCGGCGGCCACCACATCACCCGGTCCGATTATGACGTGGAACGGCTGGTGCGGCTGGTGAAAGGGCTGCGGGAGCGGTACAATGTGACCGTCTACCTGGAGCCGGGAGAAGCTGTTGTGCTGAACAGCGGCTTTCTGGTGACGGAAGTCCTGGAGGTCCTCCACAACGATCTGGATATTGCCATTCTGGACACCTCCGCCGCCTGCCATATGCCCGATGTGCTGGAAATGCCCTACCGTCCGCCCCTGCTGGGCAGCGGGGAAGCCAACGAGAAAGCCTATACCTACCGTCTGGGCGGCCCCACCTGTCTGGCCGGCGACATCATCGGGGATTACTCCTTTGACGCGCCGCTGACGGAGGGCACGCGGCTGACCTTCGGAGACATGGCACTGTACACCATGGTCAAGACCAACACCTTCAACGGCATGCCCCTGCCCGCCATCGTCTGGCGGGACCTGGACGGCAAGGAAACGGTGGTCCGCCAGTTCGGCTATGAGGACTTCGCCTCCCGCCTTTCCTGACATGGTGTATTATATCCTGTGGATACAACCAGTTATTTCCAATTTTCAACAGACCAACGGCGGCAAGCCCCTGTTATCAAGGGCTGCCGCCGTGTTGTTTAGAAGAAAAAATTTTACAATTGTCAACTTTTTTTGCGCCAACCTGTGGATAACTGCCCTCCGGCGCTCTTTCTTTCTTTTTCTTCTTTCTTTCTTTCTGGTTATAATTTATTTATTATTATTATTTTATTATTACTAGGGTGCCAAATTGACACCGCTATAGGGTCCCATTCGGCCCCTATGATGGGTCAATATCGCCCCAATGGTTCCAGTTCTCCACAGTTTGTGCACAACTTCCCAACAGGGTTATCCACAAAGTCAATATCAACACGCCAAGGGTAGATTTATTCACAATCTTGGGGTACAATAGCTGTAAAACTGCAAGGAAGTGTGGTTACCATGTTTTTTGATTATTATTATCTGGTTCTGGTGCTGCCCGCGGTGATTTTCGCCATGTGGGCCAGCAGCCGCGTCAATGGAACCTTTCGCAAGTATTCCCAGCAGCATTCCCGCCGCCGTCTCACCGGCGCCGACGCTGCCCGTATGGTTCTGGACGCCAACGGTCTGCGCAATGTCCGCATTGAGCGCATCGGCGGCAATCTGACAGACCACTACGACCCCCGGACCAACGTCATTCGCCTGTCGGATTCGGTCTACAGCAACACCTCCACCGCCGCCATCGGCGTGGCGGCCCATGAGGCGGGCCACGCCATCCAGTACGCCGTGGGCTACGGTCCCATCAAGCTGCGGGCCGCCATTATCCCCATCACCAACATCGGCTCCAAACTGGCTCTGCCCCTGATTCTCATTGGTCTGCTGTTTATCTCCGGAGAGCTGGGCGTCCAGCTGGCCTATGCCGGCATCGCCTGTTTTGCGTTGTCCACGGTGTTCCAGCTGGTGACGCTGCCCACAGAGTTCAACGCCAGCCGCCGGGCCTTGGCCGCGCTGGAATCGGGCCATCTGCTGGACGACGACGAAATGGTGGGCGCGAGAAAAACGCTGTCTGCCGCCGCTATGACGTATGTGGCGGCCCTGGCCGTGTCCCTGGCCCAACTGCTGCGTCTGCTGCTGATTGTGGGCGGACGCCGCCGCAATGATTAACGCTCTATGCATCCACTCAGGAGGTGAAGACGGTGCGCAAACGACTGCTGCACCTGCTGCTGTGCGCGGCTCTGGTGCTGTCCCTGCTGGCGGTCCCCACCGCCGGGGCATCCAATCTGGCCTTTGTGGCCGTCAATGACACCATTCCCCTGACCCTGTCCGGCGGGGAGCTGCCCTTTTACGCCAACGGGGTATGCTATGTGCCCTATACGGTGTTTTCTTCGGTGGATATCTACCCGATTTATTCGGCTTCGGCCAATACGGTGACGCTGACGGACCGCACGGGCCGTCTGATCTATGACCTGAACGGCGGCAGCGTCACCGATGAAAACAACACCACCCAGCCCATGGGCGCGATACTGCGAAACGGCGTGATTTTCCTGCCTGCCGCCTTTTCCGCCACCCATTTCGGCGTCCAGTGCACCGTCCTCACCAGTGCCGGGGGCTATACGGTGGTGCGCTTCACCACCGGCAGTCAGGTCTATGACGACAGTCTGTTTATCACCAAAGCGGAAAACCTCATTGCCTACCGGGTGGAACAGTACGAATCCGCCCAATCGAAGCCGGAACAGCCCAGCCAGCCGGAGACCTCCACGCCGACCACCCCCACCACGCCCCAGCAGCCGGGTACGACGACGGACCCGGAGGAGCCGGAGGAGGGCGAACCGGTGACGGTCCATCTGGCCATCACCGACGGGGCCACCATGGCCGAATCGCTGGCGCTGCTGCAAGCGGAAACGCTGCCCGCCGTGTTTTTCTTCACGGAACAGGATCTATGGGAGCAGCCTGACCTGGTCCGACAGCTCACCGTGTCCGGATATTCCATCGGTCTGACGGTGGACAGCCGCGACGAGCGGCCCTTGGAAGAAGCGCTGCGGGCGGCCAATGACGCTCTGGACGCGGTCCTGGGCCGTAAAACGCTGCTCTGTCTGCTGCCCGATACGGCGGAAGCCGCAGCGTTGGAGGACCGGTACTGTGTCTACTACCGGCCGTCGGCACGGCTGACCGCTACCGCCGCAGCCAAATCCCACGGGGAATCGGTGCTGCTAATCTGTGACAGCACCCAGCTGTCGGCGGGTCTGACGATTTTACAGGAAGCCGAGGCAAAGTTTGCCCAACTGACGGAAACCACCGTGTTGTCGTAATCGCTGGACAACTACGCAACGCGGCAGGGCAGCCAACCGGCTGCGTGATTTTTTGGACATAATCAAGGGCGGGACGCAAGTCCCGCCCTTGTGAATCCTATGGAGCATCAGCCATGCTGCATATACGTCAGATAATCGGGGCCGACGTAAACCACCCGGTTATTCTGGATGTAAAAGCCGATATTCTCGCCCCATTCCCCTTCGCCTTCCACGGCATAGGCGATTTCGTCGTCTTCGTTCTCCATATCCACATACAGCGCCACAAACCAGCAATACTCCAGAATCCCCTGGGGATTCTCCAGGGGCGGCAGTTCAAACTCCTCCTCCAGGCCGTCGCCTGCCTGGGCGCAGTCTGTGAGCTGTCTGCAAAGTTCCTGAATCACAGCGTCCGGCAGGTGGTTGAATGCCTCCACACAGCGTTCAGCACACGCCATCCAGTCGGGGCTGTCTCCATTGGCATAGACACATAGGGTATTGCCATCCTCATTGCGGAAAAATTGGCTGTCAAATTCTCCCTCACCCGTTTCCTGCTGTTTCCAACGAATCATTGCGGATTCCTCCTTGCAAGATTGATATTGCGCAGCAGTCGGGTTTGCCGCGCTTCTCTTGAGAAAAGTATAGCACAGAACCCCGGACAATTCCATATGTTTCCTACCGCATCCGTTACCGGCGGAGCAAGAAACCGGCCCGTCGTGCACTTGCTGCACGGCGGGCCGGTGTTTATTCCGTTGTTCCGGCCATCAGCCGGAGTTTCTGCTGGCGGGTCAGCTTTTTGATGGCCGCTTCCCGCCGCATGGCCGCCGAAGCGGTATCGAAGGTCTCATAGTAGCACAGCTCCACAGGCCGCCGGGTCCTGGTGTATTTGGCCCCTTTCCCGGCGTTGTGGGTTTCCACGCGGTGCTGCAAATCGTTGGTCCAGCCGGTGTACAACGTCCCGTCGGCGCACCGGAGGATATACGCGTAACAGCGATTATTTTTCACGGGCCACAATCAGACGGACCTGACCGCCGGCAGGATAGCCCAAATCGTCATACCATGCCGTCAGCGTATACCGGTCTGTATCCTCCACCGAGGACGCCGGAACCTGGAAGTATTCGCTGTCGGACACCACGTAGACCTGTACGTTGTCGCTGACCGTATAGGTCCGGTTCCCTACTGTGGCCGCAGCCCCGGACAGGCTGGTAAGGGTGGCGCTGCTGATGTTTTTCATCTGGTCCACTTGGCCCTTGTTGTATTCGATTACGCCGCCGCCCACCTGAAGATGGTACATCCAGTCCACAGAGGTATAGCTCTGGGGCTGACCGGCACGCAGATACGTATAGAGACCCTGATAAGACGGGACCTTTTCATCCACATCGTCAAACACCGAGGTAAAGAGGACATAGTCCTCGGCGTCGCCGGTGGCATCCCGCAGTATCAGCCGGTCAATTTTTCCCTGGCTGTCCAGATGGTAAAACAGCACGTTTTCCCGCTCCAGCGTCGCACCGGCCAGCCGCTTGGGATAAATCCGCACCGCGCTGCCGGAGCTGCTGGAATCGAGGATTTCCACCTGATCGGACAGGGTGTAGTTCCCCAACGCCGTACCGGCGCTGTTGACCTTGCCGGACAGGGCCAGAATGCCCTGCCGCTCCACCACGGACTTCTGTCCGTAATCCACCCGGACCACGCTGCCCACGTCATAGGCATAGGAACCGGTGAAGGTACGCTCCACGCCGTCGGTGCACAGGACCTTCAATGTCTGCTCCACCACCGCGTCGCCGCCGGAGGTGATAATGGACTGCTGCTCCGCGCTGGTCACCACGCCGTAATAGCTGCCGGCAGCGGAGGTGACGTCGCAGACGTCGGCCACGCCGCCGTTCATACCCAGCAGCAGCGTCACCGTGTCACCGATGCCGTATTCGCCCTGGGACGACAGCTTGTGGGCGGCGGTGGAGGATTCAATGGCATAGGTGTTGCCGGCCACCGTCACCGACGTGGGAGCCACCGCGGAGGGAGTGGCCGCCGTATAGGTACCGGTAATCCGGTTGGAATAGACCCAAACCGTCTGCAAATTGGTGTTGTAATAGTAAATATCGTAGTTTGCCACCTGGCTCCAGTCGGCCAGCGTGCCGTTGCGGTAGACGGTGGCACTGTTGCGGTCAAAGGGCAGCGAGACCGTACCGGACACGGTGAAGGGGCCCTCGGTCTCCGAAGTCACCAGGGAGCCGTAATCCACATGGCCGGTGGAATCCAGGGTATAGCCCAGCGTTTGGCCGTAAATCTGGCCGTCCTTGGTCTCCGTAGCCAGCAGGTTATAGAAAAGCCATGCGCAGTCCATGCGGCTCATGGCCTGGCCCTGGCCGGTGGAAAAGCCCGCATGGAGGCCCAGGGCATTGAACTTGGACAGCTGGGCCGCCGGATAGGAACCGGCCAGGTCCGCATTGGTGTAGCCCAGGACCCGCAGAGACACCGTGGCTGCCTCCTCCAGGGTGATGGAGCTGTCCGGATGGAAGCTGCCATCCAGATAACCCAGGAGCCAACCGTTGTCCACGGCGGTTTTGATGTACTCCACGGCCCAGTGGTCGCTTTTCACATCGGTAAACAGGGAGTATCCGCCGCTGCCGCCCACGGTATCCCGGTAGGGGGACGCCGCCACCAGCATTTTGCAGAACTGGGCACGGGTCACATTGCCCGAGAGATTGAGATTGCCGTTCTGGTCGCCGTTGAGGATGCCCAACGCCTGGACCGTAGCCACCGGCTCGCCGGTTTCGGCGGCGGCAGCCGGCAGGGCCAGAAGACCAACCAGCAGCGTCAGGGCCAGAAGCAGCCCCGTCAGTCGTTTCCACATAGTCAAATTCTACCTCCTAGTCGTGACGCAGCGCGTCGATGGGGTTGAGCCGCGCCGCCTTTTTGGCGGGCAGATAGCCGAAGAGAATGCCGATGGCCACGGAGATGCCCACAGCCAGGGCGATAGAGCCCACCGACGGCGTCACCGCCAAATCGGTGTCCAGGGCGGCCACAATAATGGCCGTGGCCAGACTGGACAATGCCTGTCCAAAGGCAATACCCACCGCGCCGCCTATGGCACTGGTTGTGGCTGCCTCAATAACAAACTGGCTCATGATGTACCGTTCTTTCGCGCCCAACGCCTTGCGGACGCCGATTTCTCTGGTCCGTTCCGAGACAGACACCAGCATGATGTTCATAATGCCGATACCGCCAACCACCAGGGAGATGGCGGCAATGGCCGCCAGGACGGTAATCATCACATCCAGCATTTGGGTCATCAGGTCGAGAATCTCCGCCATGGAGATGACCGTATAGGCGTTGTCGTCCTCAAAGATATCAAAGAGCTCCTTTTCCAGCACGCCCTTGGACCAGGTGGAGTTGTTCACATCGGTGACCGTGACGGTGTAGCTGGAAATGGTGCCCATATTGCTGAGCCGGGCCGCCGTGGTATAGGGTACGAAAATGGCGTTGTCGCTGCTGTATTCGGTGCTGTCGCCAATCTCATTCAGGACGCCCACCACCGTAAAGGGGGTGCCGCCGATTTTGACGGTCTGGCCCAGAGCGTTGCCGCCGAAATACTCCTGATTGAGATACGTACCCACCACACAGACACGGCTGCGCTTGAGCATATCCACATATTGCAGCCCCCGGCCCATGGCGACGTCGTAGTCCTTGATGGTAAAGTAGTCCTCACTGACGCCGGTGATGGAGGTGCCGTTGATGGTATCGGTGCCGATTTTGGCGGGAGACTGCATGGTGACCGTGGGAGACAACAGCTCCAGGGCGTCGCTGTTGCGCTCCACGATATCGTACATATCCTCATCGGTGACGGTGCGGCCGGTGCCGCGGCCATAGATGGACACCGTCAGGGTGTTGGTGCCCATGGATTCAAACTGCTCGGTCATGTAGATTTCCATGCCGTTGCCCATGCCCACGATGACAATAACGGCGGCCACACCGATGATAATGCCCAGCATGGTGAGGAACGAGCGCATTTTGCTGGTACGGATGTTCCCTACCGCCATTTTAAAGGATTCCATGACGTTCAAGCGGGAGCACCTCCCGTCTCACCGGCGGCCATACCGCCCCGGACGAAGGCCTTGGGATCGTCAGAGGGTCCATCGTAGACCACCCGGCCATCCTCCAAACGGATGATCCGCTTGGCCGTGGCGGCGATGGAGTTGTCATGGGTAATCAGCACCACGGTGTTGCCCTGCTGGTTGAGGCCCTGGAGGATATTGAGGACCTCCCGGCCTGTTTTGGAATCCAATGCGCCGGTGGGCTCGTCGGCCAGAATCACCGACGGCATCCCCACCAAGGCCCGTGCGATGGAGACACGCTGCTGCTGGCCGCCGGACAGCTGATTGGGCCGGTGCTTGTATTTACTGGCAAGCCCCACGCTCTCCAGCGCGTCCATGGCCCGCTGTTTCCGCTCCCGCAGGGGAACACCGGCGTACATCAGGGGCACCATGACGTTTTCCAGCAGCGTCAGCTTGGGCAGAAGGTTGTACTGCTGGAAGATGAAGCCCAGCATTTTGTTTCGGATTTCCGCCAGCTGATTTTTGTTCATCTTGCCCACGTCCTGGCCGTCCAGGAGGTACCGGCCCGAGGTGGGCACGTCCAGGCAGCCGATGATATTCATACAGGTGGATTTGCCGGAGCCGGACTGGCCCACAATGGCCACAAACTCCCCCCGGTAAATCTCCATGGAAATCTTGTCGGCTGCCACCACAATGCTGTCGCCCATGTGGTACAGCTTGGAGACTTCTTCAAAGGCGATCAACGGTGTTTCCATCAGAAGCCGCCTCCGCCGCCTGCGGGCATTCCACCGCCGCCGGGTCCGCCGCCGCCGGCCGGCATGGGCTCCGCTTCCACCACCATGGTTTCCGTACCCATGGGGCCGTACATCTCATCCATCAGATTGGACGCTTCAAAGGTGGGCTGGATGTAGGCGATCACGTCGCCGTCGCTGAGACCCTCGGTGATCTCGATGTACTCGCCATTGGTCTCGCCCAGGGTGACTTCCACATACGCAAAGCCTGCGGGAATGCCGTCCTCGCCCACGGCCTTGTCTCCGCCGGTGGTCTCGCCGGTCTGCACAAGAATCTGGTTGCCCCGCTCCACGGCCTCCACAGGCACAGCCAGCACGTCCTGCTTCTCCGACACCACAATGGCGCCGTCCACGTTCATACCGGGCAGCAGACCGCCGGTGTTGTCGATGCGGACCGTGACGGGATAGGCGGTGACGCCGCCGGAGGTGGTGCCGTTGATGCTGACCTTGGTAACGGTGCCCTCAAAGGTCTGGCCCTCCACGGCGTCGGCGGTAATGCGGACCTTCTGGCCCACGGCCACCTGGCTGATGTCCAGTTCGTCGATGTTCATGGTAAACGTCAGGTAGCTCAAATCAAAGATGGTGCAAAGCTGCTTACCCGCCTCGGCGTTGTCGCCCTGCTTGTACGTCTTGTCCACAATGGTACCGTCGATGGGAGAGGAAATGGTGTAGTTGTCCAGGCTGTCCTGCTGGCTGTCCAGACTCAGCTTGGCGTCCTCCACCTGATCGGCGGCGTTCTGAATCTGGTCATCCAGACTGTCGCTGGAGAGGACCACAAGCACCTGGTCCTTGGAGACCATATCGCCTTCCTGGACCGACAGGGACGCTACCTCGCCGGAGGCCTTGGCCGTAACGGTCTTTTCGGCGGCATAGGCAAAGGTACCGCTCTGGGCACAGGCCGACGTCCCGACGGTGGCCGTGGCCGTGGTGGTATTGGTGATGGCGCCGGGGTTGGAGACGCTGATTTCCACATTGCGGACAATGCGGTTACCGCTGAGGACCGTGTCCGAAGCGCTGATGGACGTCACGGTACCATAGACCGTCTCAAAGGAGCCATCCACCGTCACCTGGGCCGACTGGCCGATGGTGAACAGCGCCGCCTCGTCTGCGGGGAACGGCAGCTCGATGGTCATGGTGGCGCTGTCGCGGAGGGTGGCAATGGTCTGGCCCATGGTCACCTCGTCGCCCACCTCCACGGCCAGGTCCACCACCTGTCCGGCGGTGTTGGCGCGGATGCTCAGGTCATCCAGGCTGTCCAGCAGTTGGTCATAGGACCGCTGGGCCTGGGCCACGGCGTTTTCCGCCCGCTCCAGACTGTTGCCGGCGTCGGAGCTGTCGATGGTGTAGAGGACATCGTCCTTTTTCACCGTGTCGCCCTCTTCAAAATCCGCCGTCAGTATCTCACCGGCCACCAGACCGGTGACGATGTAGGAGTCCGCCGGTTCCAGGGTGCCGGAGTAGGACAATTCGGTGGTGATGTCCTGCCGGGTGACGGTCTCGGTGGTGTACTCCGCCGCCTGCCGCTCCTGTCCCTTGCCGCTGCCGCCGAAGGCCAGGAGGCCGCCGCCCAGCAGCGCCAGCACAATGACGGCGGCAATGATTTTCCGCAGACGTTTTTTAGACGGCGCCGGTTCTACCGCCACCGTCCCGTCCGTCTGCTTCTTTTTGAGAATCCCCATGATTCATAAATCCTTTCCGGGCCAAGACACTGCGGCCCATAAACTGTCAACTGTAGTATACTACAATAGCGCAGGAAATTTTGTCAACAAATTGTAAAGAAACCGCCGGAACTCCGACGGTTTTTTACAGATTATCCCTATAGGAATTGTACCGCCGGGCGGATATACCGTTCCACATCAGGACATTCCCGGTCCATGGCTTCCAGGACCATCCAGGTGGCTAACGCGTCATCGGAAGCCCGGTGGCTGTTGCAGGCGAAGTCGTCCAGACCATAGGCGGTAATGGCATGGCACAGCTTGTGGGGCTTGGGACGGCGGCGGCGGAAAACCTGTAAGACATCCAGGGCGTCGGCCTGGGCCAGAACCGTCTCGTCGCCGTAGCCCCGGAGGAGGGATTGGAGAAACCGCAGGTCAAAGGGGGCGTTGTAGGCAGCCAGGAGGGTCCGGCCGGAACGGACCATGGCGGCGAAGTCGTCACAGCCCCGGGCGCGGTCGATGCCCTCGCGGATGAGCATGGATTCGGTGATGCCGGTCAGTTTGGTGATAAACCAGGGCAGGGCGCAGCCGTCGGGGAGCCGCAGCAGTTGGTCATAGACGGAGGTGACGGCGGGTTTGCCGTCCCGGGCGGTGATGGCCACGGCGGCCAGTTCCACCACATGGTCCAGATGGGGGCGGAGGCCGGTGGTCTCCGTGTCCACCACCAAAATGGTGTCGTAGGTCGTAAATAGTCGTTCCATGGAAAGCTCCTTCAAAAAAGCCGCCGCAGATGCGGCGGCTTGGGATTATCGCTTGTTGTACGCCTCGATGCCCAGGGCCAGCAAATCCATGGCCCGCTCCAAATCCTCCTGCTTGAGGATGTAGGCAATGCGGATTTCATTTTTACCCTTGCCGGGGGTGGCATAAAAGCTCTCACCGGGGGCAAACATAACGGTCTCCTGATTGTCGGCAAACTCCTCCAGCAGGAACGTCTGGAACTTGTCGGCGTCATCCACCGGCAGGGCGGCCATCAGATAAAACGCGCCCTTGGGCTCCTCACAGATGACGCCGGGAATCTCCCGCAGCTTCCGCACCACCGTATCCCGGCGGCGCTTGTACTCGGCCTTGGTGGCGGCAAAGTAGCCGGGGTCCACGCTGTAGAGAGCAGCCGCGCCGATTTGGTCCAGGGTGGCAACGGACAGACGGCCCTGGCAGAATTTCATGCACTCATCCATCAGGGTCCGGTTCCGGGACACCAACGCGCCGACGCGGGCGCCGCAGGCGGAGAACCGCTTGGAGACGGAATCGACAATCACCACATGGTCCGCCGCGTCCTCAAAGGACAGCATGGTGAGCAGCTCATCAGTCTCGTAGGCAAACTCCCGGTAGACCTCGTCGCAAATCAAATACAGATTGTGCTCCTTGGCCAAATCCTTGAACATGGCCATCTCCTCCCGGGTCAGAGCGACGCCGGTGGGGTTGCCGGGGGTGGTCAGCAAAATGGCACGGGTGTTCGCATTGATGCGGCTCTCGAACTTCTTTCGGTCGGCGTACCGGTAGCCCTCCTCCGGCGTGGTGGGCACGGGGCAGACCACGCCGCCGGCGGCGTGGATAAAGGTGGTATAATTGGGATAGAACGGCTCGGGCACAATGATTTCGTCGCCCTCGTCGAGAATGGACAGCATCAGCATCGTCAGGGCTTCGCTGCCGCCGTTGGTGATGAGAATATCCTGCTCCTGCAAGGAAACGCCCAACCGGCCGTAATAGCCCTGGACCGCCGCCAGCAGCTCCGGCACACCGGCGGAAGCGGCGTACTCCAAAACCCTGGGCTGGGACTCCCGGATGGCGTCAAAAAATGCCTGGGGCGTGGAAATGTCCGGCTGACCGATATTCAGATGGTAGATGCGTTTTCCCTGGCGCATGGCCTCCACGGCCAGCGGGTGAAATTTCCGCATGGGAGAAAGTCCGCAGTTCTGGACCCGTTGTGAAATGTGCATGATTCAATCCCCTATCTCTATGCAAAACCGCACGAACCGGCGGTACAAAAATGCTGCGATTACTGATTAGTATACCATGATTGCCCCGCGCTGTCCAGCGGTTTTCCCACAATTTGCGGGGTAATTTGACGGAAACCGCCCCCACCCCTTGCGTTTTCTTCGGTTCTGTGGCAGACTAAAGGGCAAAAAAGGAGGTACAGCCCATGGTGCTGACCTGTACGGCCCGGCGGGCCGGTCCGCTGCTGTCCTTTCTGCGGACGGAGTTGGGGCTGTCATCGTCTCTGGTCAAATCGCGGAAGACCGGCGGCGTCTTCCGCGTCAACGGGAAACCGGTGTTTACAGATTTTCCTGTGCAGCCCGGCGACGTGGTGACGGCCCTGCTGACGGAGGACCCGCCGGACTTCCCCGCCGAGGACCTGCCTTTAAATATTTTATATGAAGACGAGGCCCTGCTGGCCGTGGACAAGGGACCGGGTCTGTGGGTCCACCCTTCCCCCAGCCGGTATACGGGCACCCTTGCCAACGGTGTGGCCGGGTACTTTGCCAGAACAAACCAACCCTGCGGCGTCCATGTGGTGACGCGGCTGGACCGGGACACCTTCGGCGTGGTACTGCTGGCTAAGCACGCCCACATTCACGCGCTGCTGTGCCAATCCCAGCGGGCCGGACAGCTCCATAAGGTCTACCGCGCCACGGTCTGCGGCGTCATGCCGGAGCATACCGGCGTCATTGAGCTGCCCATTGGCCGCCGGGACGGCGGGAGCCTGCTGCGGGAGGTCCATCCCGACGGTCAATCGGCTGTGACCCGGTATCGGGTGCTGGACGAACGCGACGGGTTGAGTTTGCTGGAACTGGAACCGGTGACGGGCCGGACCCACCAGCTTCGCGTCCACTGTGCCGCCCTGGGCTGCCCCATGCTCGGGGACCGGGACTACGGCGGCAGCTGCGAGACGGTGCCCCATCAGCAGCTATGCGCCGTCTCCCTGACGCTGCCCCACCCCCTCACCGGCGAACCGCTGACCATTTGCTCCCGGCAGCGGCCATTTTTTCCAAAGTTTTTGACGGCAGACGGTTGAGACCACCAAAAAAACGATGTATAATGGTGAACAGTAAGTTCAGCGGCTGCAACGCCGCCGTAAAAAAATGGAGGTACATTCCAATGTTTGAAAATCTCATTGAGATCCTGAAGGCCAACCCCCGTAAGATTGTGTTCACCGAGGGCCCTGATGCCCGGATTCTGGAGGCTGCTGCCCGTCTGAAGCAGGGCGGTTTCCTGACCCCCATTCTGGTGGGCAATGTGGAAGAGGTCAAGGCCAACGCCAAGAAGGGCGGCTTTGACATCGAGGGCCTGGAGATTCTCGATCCCCTGACCTATGAGGGCATGGACAAGATGGTGGAAACCATGGTGGAGCTGCGCAAGGGCAAGATGACCGCCGACGAGTGCCGCGCCGCTCTGTCCAAGGGCAACTACTTCGGCACCATGCTGGTGAAGATGGGCATGGCTGACGCTCTGCTGGGCGGCGCCACCTACTCCACCGCCGACACTGTCCGTCCCGCTCTGCAGCTGGTGAAGACCAAGAAGGGCGCCCATCTGGTTTCCTCCTGCTTCATCATGTGCCGCGGCGACGAGATGCTGGCCATGGGCGACTGCGCCATTAACATCTCCTATGAGGACACCCTGGACAAGGAGGGCAACGTGGTTCTGTCCGCCGCCGACAAGCTGGCTGAGGTGGGCGTGGAGACCGCCAAGACTGCCAAGGTCTTCGGCATCGAGCCCAAGGTTGCCTTCCTGAGCTACTCCACCAAGGGCAGCGGCAAGGGCCCCGGCGTGGACCTGGCCCGCACCGCCTGCGAGAAGGCCAAAGAGATGGCTCCCGAGTTCGCCATTGACGGCGAGATGCAGTTCGACGCCGCCGTGTCCCCCACCGTCGGCCAGCTGAAGTTCCCCGGCTCCAAGGTGGCCGGCTACGCCAACACCTTTATTTTCCCGGAGATCCAGTCCGGCAACATCGGCTATAAGATTGCCCAGCGTTTGGGCGGCTTCGACGCCTACGGCCCCATTCTGCAGGGCTTGAACGCTCCCATCAACGACCTGTCCCGCGGCTGCAACGCCGAGGAGGTCTACACCATGGCTATCATCACCGCCGCCATGGCCTAATGGATTCCCAATAACTACATTGCGCCGCTGTCCTGATGGACAGCGGCGCATTTTTGCAAATAAGCGCAGCCCAATCCTCCAATCGTTGATTGGCACGGCTGGATTTGCTAATCTCATTTTCAATTTCCGTCTTTCATCGCTTGCTGCACGTTGTCAAAAATAAAGCGTAAAAACTCCTCTTCTAAACGGTTGCCGGAAGAACTTGCTTCCAGCTCCTCTTCCATATCCTCAAAAAATTCCTGCCGTACTGCTTCCTGTTCCTCAGCGGTCATATCATCCCAGCTTGTATTGTTTGCATAAACGCATCCGTTCATTGTCACTGCAATCATGCCGAATGCCAGTACAGCAAGCAGCAATTTCTTGATTTTAATCGTTCGTCCCATACGCTTCTCCTTTTAAATACCGAATTTCTGCAAAATTCCCAATGCGGTAATAAATAGTACCGTAATGATTGCTGTTGCCGCTATCATTGCAATACAGCCGATGGCCTTTCTGTATTCTTTGCTGAGTTTTTTCTTTTCTGTTGCAGGCGTGGGCGTCCTGTTTTCAATCCCCAGCAGAATATAATCTGCACTCACACCATAGAGCTCCATCAGCTTCACTACGTTGTCAATCTCGGGCTTTCCCTGCCCGCTTTCCCATTTGGAAACAGCTTGCCTGGAGAGTCCCAATTGCTCAGCGACTTGCTCTTGTGAATAGCCTGCTTTCTTGCGCAGTTCTTGCAGTCTTTCTGCTATGTCCATATTCATCACCTCTGGTAAATGATACTATAATGCACTGGTTGCGTGCTACCAATCATGATTTTATTCCTGTCAACGTTCCGTTGCGGTCAGGAAAATTTGCGTTGCATGGCCCTTTATCAGGCAAACAGCATCGATATTCTCCATGATACACAAACAGGCCCGTTGCAGCGGAAAACCGTCTGCAACGGGCCTGTTTTGGTTATGCAAAGGTGCGGACCTGGATGGTCAGCCGCTTGAGGACCTTGGACTTCTCCAGCCAGACGGCCAGAGGCAGGCCCAGAATGACCATGACGGCCAATTCACCGGCGGCCACCTGCAAGCCGTTCATCAGAAAACCCTGCCAAAAGGCATCGGGGGTATAGACGGTGGCCAGCATGGCGCCCACCATAACGCCGTTGACGATGGTCGTGGGCAGGGGCGTCAGCCACTTGGTGCGGAGTTTGGCGGTCCACAGGCAGCCCAGCAGCGTGGCGGCGGAGCCAATGACAATATCCAGCGTCGTCACCGTGGAGAACAGATTGGCCACCAGACAGCCGACGAACAGGCCCAGCGACGTGACGGGCACAAAGAACGGCAGGACGCACAGGGCCTCGGAAATCCGGAATTGAATGGGTCCGTAGGCAAAGGGCGCAATGGCCAGGGTAATGACGGCATACAGCGCAGCGATAACGCCGCAGAATGCCAGATCGCGGGTGGTGAGTTTTTTCATCTTGTTGTTTCCTCCTAAAATGCAACGACGGGCCAAAGTACAAACACTTTCGCCCATCTCAAAGTCGCCGCCGCTCAATCAGAGCGCCGGCAGTCCCTAGTTTTGTTTATCGACAGGATGGTCACGAACTGTCTATGCAATTTTGGAACAGAGCATATCATAACAAACCCCCGCCGGTTTGTCAACCAAAACCGGCGGGGGTTATATGCGTTTACTTGGTCTTTTCCTCGAAATCGGCCACCAGGAAGTCCTGGAGCTTTTTGAGGGTTTCCGGGGCCTTGCCGCCCACGGGCTTACCGTCAATGGTGGCGGCGGCCACGCAGAAGGAGCCGGAGGAGGACACAATCACCTCGTCGGCGTCGAACAGCTCCGCCACGGTGAACGGTGTCTCGTCCACGGCGACGCCCAGGGTCTTGCAGGCCCGAATGAGGTTTTGCCGGGCGATGCCGGGCAGAATCAAATGGTCCGTAGGATGGGTCTTTAGAACGCCGTCCTTGAGGATGTGGACGTTGGAGTGGGCGCACTCGGTCACCATGTCGCCCCGGTGGAGAACGGCCTCGTCACAGCCCGCCTCATGGGTTTTCTGAACGGCCATGACATTGGGCAGCAGGTTCAGCGTCTTGATGTTGCAGTGGAGGAACCGGGTGTCCTCCAGAGTAATCAGGTTCAGCTTGCCGTAGGTGTCCTGAACCTCGGCGGGCCGCAGCATGACCCACAGATTGCCGGGGCCATCGGTGGGCAGATGGTTGCGGATGCCGGTTCCACGGGTCAGCTGCCAGTAAACAAACTGATCGCCGCTGTCCACCTTCCGCACCAGATCGGACAGCAACGTTTTCAGCTCCTCCTTGGTGCAGGGAATCTCCATGCGCAGCAGGGCCGCCGAATGAAAGAAGCGGTCCACATGCTCCTCCAGGCAGTAGATCACATGGTTATGGGCATAGGTGGCGTCATAGACGCCGTCACCAAAGTAACAGACCCGGTCCAGCATGGGGACGCTGATCTCATGCAGCTCTCCAATGGTACCGTTGTAATAACCCAGGGTTTCCATCTGACATTCCTCCAAATCCATGATAAAACGGAATCAGTTCTTCTTTTTCCGTTCCAGATATTCCTCGTACATCCGCTGGCGCAGGAACCGCAGCTGTTCGCCGTAGCGCTTGGACCGGGCGGTGGGGTTGTTCCGCAGCAGGAGCCGCTTGTCCAGGGTCATCCGCTGGCGGAAACCCTCGCGGGCCTGTTCCCGCCGAGCCTTCCAGGCGGCCAGATCGGCACGGAGTTTGGCAACGGTTTCGCTCTGCTCCCACCGTTCGGCGGCCTGCTCCCAGGATTCAATGCGCTTTTGCAGCGCTTCGCCGCCGTCGGGCAGCTTCTCCAGGAACCGCTCCCGGCTCTGCTCCATATGCTCGGCCATACGCTCTTGCAGCTGCCGGGCCTCCTCCTTGGCCTTTTCCGAATAGGCTTCCAGCTGTTCCAGCAGCTTCCGCAGATCCAGGGCCGTCTTGAGGGACACAGCCAGATCGGCCAGGAAAATGCCGGAGAGAATCAGGGAAAGCAGCTGGGATACACTGTCCGGCAAACCCAGAATCACCCGTTCCACGCCACGGTGAATCCACTCCACCAGCACCACGCTGAGAGCGCCCCAGCACAGAGACGTAAACAGGCAGATATGGCCGTTGAGGTTCATAAAATTATCAGAGTAGTCCCAATAGCGGACCTTGAAAATGGCTTCCATAGCCATTCCCGTAAAATATTCCAGCACCGAAGCGGCAATCATGCCCAGGAAGAACACGGCCACGGGATGGGTCCGCACCGGCAGGGTGGCGAACAGAATGGCGATGGCGCCGAAGCCGTAAATGGGGATAACCGGGCCGTTTAGAAAACCGCGGTTGACCAGTTTTCGGGTCCGGCAGGATACAAAGGTGGATTCAATACACCAGCCAAAAAAGCAGTAGACCAGAAAAAAGAGCACCCACTGTGATATCGTATATCCGTCCATTGCATCGCCTCCCAGCGCAATACTCATTTCTATACATTATGCCAAATCCGGCGGCAGATTGCAACCGCTTTTCCGAGAAGAGCCGTGCACTGTGGGAAATTCTATGGTACAATCAGAAAAAACCGCCGGGAGGTCCGCCCATGTATTACCGCTCCATCAATGAAGTATTACAAACACAATACGGGTGCAAAGTCTACAAATTGGCCCTGGATGGGGGCTTTACCTGCCCCAACCGGGACGGGACACTGGGGACACGGGGCTGTATTTTCTGCGGCGGCGACGGCAGCGGCGCTTTTGCCGCCGCCGGTTCGGATGTGGCTGCACAGCTGGCGGCGGCGAAAGCGCGGGTGGCCGCCAAGGGCGGGCGAAACTTCATCGCCTACTTTCAGAGCTTTACCAACACCTACGGGCCGGTGGAGCGGCTGCGGTCCCTGTATGAAGCGGCCTTGGCCCCCGATGATGTGGTGGCGCTGTCGGTAGCCACCCGGCCCGACTGTCTGCCGGAACCGGTGCTGGACCTGCTGGGCGAGTTGAACCGGAAGAAACCGGTCTGGGTGGAATTGGGCTTGCAGACCATCCACGAAGCAACGGCCCGGTATATCCGGCGGGGCTGGGAGCTGCCGGTCTTCGATTGGGCAGTTGCAGAATTGAAGCGGCGGGGCATCACGGTTATCGTCCATGTGATTTTGGGGCTGCCCGGTGAGACGCGGGAACAAATTTTGGAGACGGTGGATTATGTGGGGCGCAGCGGTGCGGATGGCGTCAAGTTTCAGCTGCTCCATGTGCTGGATGATACGGATTTGTATGCGGATTACGTCGCCGGAAAATTTCGGACGTTGGAGTTGGAGGAATATGTGACCCTGCTGGCCGATTGTGTGCGGCATACGCCGCCCCAAATGGTCATCCACCGGCTCACCGGGGATGGGTATAAAAAGCATCTGGCTGCACCGTTGTGGTCTGGGGATAAAAAACGGACGCTCAACGCTATCAATCAGTATTTCCGGACCCATAACGTCGTCCAGGGCCAAATGTCCCCCGACAGCCCAAAGTAAAAAGTTTTACTCGATTTTTTTCAAAAAATCGCGGAGTCCAGAGGCAGCGCCTCT
>ERZ1643251.1669-NODE-1669-length-24677-cov-10.482495_pt1 | contig 24677 bp, 22 predicted proteins | sample MGYA00579261_ERZ1643251 | MGnify/ENA primary metagenome ERZ1643251 (study PRJEB29033, sample SAMEA4952267) | chicken gut metagenome | biome: Broiler Chicken; feature: Gastrointestinal Tract; material: Caecum | place: Ireland | collected 2018 | study: Broiler... | reverse complement strand
TTTTTATCTGGTGCCGCTGGTGGGACTTGAACCCACACGCCATTGCTGGCAGCGGATTTTGAGTCCGCCCCGTCTGCCATTCCAGCACAGCGGCATTTGTTAAAGCGTTATTAGTTTAGCATAACTATAAAAATTTTTCAACTTTTTTTGCAAGATTTTGCAATTTTTAATTTAATTTTTTGTTTTCAAAAATTAAAGGCATTTTTTGTGCTTTTTGCCGTCAAAATTGCGTCAAAATTAAGTCAAAATGTCGTCAAATTTCGACAATTTTGTAAAAAAATCGAATTTCGCCCCAAAATTTTGGCATTAAAGTTTGACTATTAACCTAGCGAATTTTATAATTTTTTTATCATTAAAAAAAGGGGAGAAGTATATGCAAAATCATATTTGGGCTAAAACAATTTTAACATCTTACAGATTTTTAGAGAGAATTGCTGGTGCGATTGATAAGATTATAGAGAAAAAAGCACTTTCGTCTTCCTATATGATGGGAAGCGACATTTTAACCAACAATACTTTGGCGCTGACTGATAAGATTATTGAACTTTCACAGCGCAAAGTTAAACTTATTAACATTAAAGTGCTTGTGGAGAAGGCTCTTAAAAATATGGATAAAACTGCTGCGCTGCTTTTGATTAAAAAGTATTTTGAAAAGCAGTCAGTTGAAGAAATTATGCAGCAATTTTCTTTGCCTAGAAGAACATATTTTAGAAAAATTGGTGAGGCAGAATCAGCATTTGAAGCACAATGCGCTCTTCTTAAATTTGATAACAAAAAACTAAACGAATATTTAAAAGACGAGGGCTGGATTTGCGAGATTAAGCAATCTTTTGAAAAGGGCGAGGAAAAAGATTTTCATGTTAAATCATCTTCATTGAATTCATAATAATCTTTTCCGCGTTTAACAGTTTTCACCTTTTCTGCTGATTTGGAAGTTTTGCGTTTGCTTGGGCTTAAAAGAAGATACAGCACAATTAGGCATGGCAGTGAAACGGCCAAAATTATTATGGCTTTTGCAGTGTCGCTAAGTCCGCCGCCGCCCGAAAGCGTGTTTGAAAAAACAAGTTCTCCTGTAATTTCGGGAAAGTATTCTGTGTTTTCAGTGGGGCGAACAATTATGTCGCAATAATATGAGAATGCATAGCCATTTATGGTTTGTCCATTTTGAGTAGTGCTGCAATAGAACCAAGTGTTTGTGGAATCTTCAAAAAGTTCTTCACCAACAATTTCACCATACAACGGAATGTCGGTTTGCAAAAATTGCAGTGAGCCTAAAATTTCAGCACCCGACTGCGGGCGCGAATAGATGGAAAGGCCATTTGGTGAAAAATTGCGAAAAGTTGAGTTTGCATAGGGAGACGATGGCGTGCCGTCCATAGGTGTTACGTCATTTTTTTTGACATAGCCATAAAGGTCGGCATACTTGGCATAATAAAATTCTTCGTTTGCATTATCTAGCAGCAAAACAAAGTATGAAGACGGAATGATGAACAATCGGGCGTCGTCGTAATCATTTGGTGAGGAATAAAAATATGTGCTGCTGCTAAGTATTTTGGCGTAATATGTGTTGGCCTCGTCTGCATGCACAGTGGTTGAAGCAGGCGTAAATGTTAAAAGTAATGCAAAAATTAAACAAATTAAACCTATTTTTTTCATGTTTTCATTTTAACTTGTTGAAATTTCTATTTAAAAGAAAAAAGTGTCGCAAAGGGAGGAGTGATGTCGCAAATAATAGAAAAACTTAAACTCATTGAGGCGGAGCAACTTAAACGAAGCGCTAAAAACAATCTCGCAAAATATAATTGCGGCGAAAAAGTTCATCAAAAACAACTGGATTTTCACAAATGTACCAAACGCAACCGCTGGGTTTTTGGTGGAAACAGAAGCGGCAAAAGTGAATGCGGAGCAGTGGAAGTGGTGTATCTGGCGCGAGGAATTCATCCATATAGGCAAAACAAAAATGGAGTTGATGGCTGGGTGGTTTCGCTTTCCAGACAGGTGCAAAGGGATGTGGCTCAGCAAAAAATTTTGCATTATCTTAGCCCAAATTGGATTGAAAAAATTGTTATGTCGCAGGGCAGAGCCGACAATCCAGAGGGTGGGGTGATTGATTTTATTCTGGTTAAAAATGTGTTTGGCGGCACAAGTAAAATTGGCTTTAAAAGTTGCGACCAAGGCAGGGAAAAGTTTCAGGGTGCATCACTTGACTTTGTTTGGTTTGATGAAGAGCCGCCGTTTGACATCTATCGAGAATGCCAAATGCGCGTGCTGGATAGACAGGGCGAGATTTTTGGCACGATGACGCCACTTAAAGGCCTCACTTGGGTTTACAATGAAATTTATTTAAATCAAAATAGTTCGCCAGAGGTTTGGTATGAGTTTATTGAGTGGGCAGACAACCCATTTTTGTCTAAAAAAGAAATTGACTTTTTAACAAGCAGCCTCTCAGCCGAAGAGTTGGAGGCAAGAAGATATGGCAAATTCACCGCGCTGGGCGGCTTGGTTTATCCCGAATTTGACGAGCGCGTGCATGTGATTGAGCCATTTGAAGTGCCGCCAGAGTGGCAGGATAACATTTCCATTGACCCAGGCTTAAACAATCCGCTTTCTGCACACTGGTATGCGGTTGACTTTGATGACAATGTTTATGTGATTGCAGAACATTTTGAGGCTAAAAAGGATGTGCAGTATCACTCTCAGCGCATTAAGGAAATTTCAAGCAGGCTCAACTGGCACACAGCCTCCAACGGAATGATTAGTGCGCTTATTGACAGCGCGGCGCGCCAACGCACGCTTGCTTCAAGCAAAAGTGTGGTGGATTTATTTTATGACAACGGCATTTTAACCAATCCCAAAGTCAATAAAGATATGTTCAGCGGCATTTCAACCGTAAAAAGATATTTAAAGGACGGGGAGGGCAAAGCGCATTTATTTATTTTTAAAAACTGCACAAACTTAATTAGGGAGTTAAAAAGTTATTGGTGGGGCGATGAGGACCTGCCAATTAAAAGCGACGACCACTGCTTAGACGAACTGAGATATTATTTGATGAGCAAGCCTCAATCGCATCCGCTTAAAGAGGCAAAATCGGCGATTTTGCTTACCAAAGAAAAGATGATGAGGCGGCTAAAAAACCAAAATCACAGATTTTGAAATATTTTTTGTAATTGTTTGGAAAAATAAATTAAATATGATAAATTATTTTTAAGGTAGTTATGAAAAAAATATTTGCATTTTTGCTCACATGTTCATTTGCAATTTTGGCTTTAACTCCGCTTGCATTTATGGGCGGGGGAGTTTCCCAGACTGCAAATGCTGAAAACGAGGTTATCGAAATTTCCTCAGCAACTCAGCTGCAAGAGGTTGCCAATAATGTTAACGAGGGCAATAACGACTATGCCGGTGCTACAATTTCTCTTAGCTGGGATATTGAACTAACCCAGTCTTGGACGCCTATCGGCACGGTGGGCAGGCCGTTTAGAGGAACTTTTGATGGAAATGGATACACAATCTCCAACATCACCATTGACGGAGAGTTTACATATCAAGGTCTGTTTGGCTACACAAACGGCGCAACAATTAAAAATTTAAATATCGCAGGCAGTTATTACAGCGCGTTTGCAACTTTGGATGAGGTTTATGCAGGTGTGCTGGTTGGCAATGCTGTAAACACACAAATTCAAGATTGTGAAATCAACGCTTCGGCAGAAAATTTGACTGTTACAAACAAAGTTACTTTTGGTGCAGTTGCAGGCAGAACAGACGGTGGAAGTGTTACAAATGTGTTAAACTATATGCCAATAGATTTGCAATTTAACTTGCTTAACATTTACACGGTTAAAGTTGGTGGGGCAATCGGCGTGGTTGACAACACTTCTCTTACAAAAGTTGCCAATTTTGGCGCAATAACCGCTGGCGAGAAAAACAATTCTTCAAGTGTTTATGTAGGCGGATTGGTGGGCGAAATTCAAGGCTCTCTTTCCAAACTTAAAGACTGCGTGTCGGGTTCGAGCATCGATGTAAGCAACGTTAACGCAGAAAATTATTTAGCAGCCAGCGTTGTTGCAAACATTGCGTCAGCACCAGATGCAGGAAACATTTCATCAGTCGCTTTTTATGAAACAGACTATGATATGTTCGCAAATCAGGGCGGATATACGTTTATAAACCAAGGCACAAATGACTATGTTATGCGTGTTACAAGAGGCGTGCTTTCTGCACAAGACTTTTATGCTTCACCTTCATATGCTTTTGAAATTTCTGGCACAACTTACAATTTTATGTGGAATGAAGACACCGCTAATTGGGACTTTGAAAACACCTTTGTTATGGTTTTAAATGGCAGCACAAATGAACTGAGATTGCAAATTTTCCAAAATTTTGACATCTCTCTTGCCGCTGCACTTGATTCAGGCAATCTGTTGCAGATGAGCGGAGAGGGCGAAATGTTGGATGTGCCATATGGCGAAGATGCAATCTTGCAATTTACTTTTAGAGACCAATCTCAAAGTCGCTATCAACAAATCGCTGAAATTTATTGCAATGGAGAGGAACTTTACTACTCACAGTTTGTTGAAAATCAAGATGGCGCAATGGTTTCACCAGACGGCATGGTTAGCCTGACAATAAACCAAAGCGAAGGCGCAACCAACTTTGTTTTAACAGTAACAGCAACAAGCACAACCGAAGGCGTTTATTCCTTTGGTTTGCAGCCAATCACTTACAATATGTATGTGGTTGCCGGGGAGAACGGCGGGGTTAGATACACCGGGGTTTCCAGCATTTCACAAATCTTTTCAAGGCAAATCACAAGCGCAAGCAGCACTGTGAATGTTGAAGGCGTGCCTAACAGCATGTATACATTTGGAAATTGGAGCCTCTATTATCTTTCAACCTATGTGGAAGATGGCAGCCTTGCAGAAAACCAGATAAATGTAGACGGCCAAACCTGGACGCTTGCAAGTTGGACAAACGCTGAACAATCACGTCAAAATCCGCTTGCTGTGGAGTTTTCAACAGGTGACTTTAATCAATCTTTGCTTTTGATGGCCAACTTTATCAGCGACCCTGTTACATTAAGTTTCACTTTTGATGCAAATTATGTAAACAGAGTTGAAGTAGATGACCAAGTTGTGTCGCAGTCGGCTGGCTCAGTTATGCTGGATAAAAACCAAACAATTTCAATTCGCATTTATGCAAATTCTACTGCCGCAGTTGACACTGCCGCGTTTGAAAGAGCGCTGAGAAATATGTTTGTCATTGAAGACGCTTCAATCAACATCTCCACCTATGCAGACACAAACGATGCAAACCTTACAGTTTATGAGTTCAGTTTTTCAACAGGTTCAATAAACTATGCAAATACGTCTTCATTCGCATTGACGGTAAATGCTTCGCTTGCCGATAATGGCGGAGAGGACAACACCGTTTGGATTATTGTTGGTGTGGTTGGCGGAGTGGTTGTGCTGGCTGCAATCGGTATAACAATTTGGCTTGTGCTTAGAGGCCGCGGTGGCGGTGGAAGCACAAAGAAAGTTAAAGACGACGACTATAAAAAATATTACTACTAAAATTCACTCTTCTGTGTGATTTTTGCGGTTGATATAACTTTGTGCTTCACTGGCGCGATAGATTGCATCACTTCCATATTTGGAGGTGATGTTTTTTATTCCTATTGAAGATTTCTCTGCCTTTTCATCAAAAAGTGAAAGTTGCTTGTGGGCGGAGATGCTTTCAAGGTTGGAAGCGCGCAGCCTTATGGCTCTAATGGGCTGAGAGTAATCGTAAAAACTGTCCAAAATCGTCATTGCCTCTCTAAGCAAAACGCTGCTGGCAAAGGTTGGAGGAAAGGTGTTTGATTTTCTAAATTTTTCAAGAGTGTTTGATTTAAGGGTTACGGTTATGGTTTTGGTTTGATAGTTTTGGGCGATTAGGCGTTTGCTTACCTTTTCTGCCAAAAAAGACAACACTTTTTCAATGTCTTCGCGTCTTGTTATGTCTTTAATTGTGGTGGTGCCGTTGCCTATGCTTTTTGGCGGGGTGAGGTGATAATAATTTGCCACTTTGTCGTCCTCACTGCCTTGCAAGTTTTCAAGCAGCCTTACGCCGGTTTTGCCCATAAGCGAGTTTATATAATTTTTTGAAAGATTGCAAAATTCGCCGATGGTGTTTATGTTTATAAGTTTAAATTTCTTTTCAAGCCTGTGCCCAATGCCCACAATTGAGTTGAGCGGCAAGGGATAGACAATCTCTTTGAATTTTGATTTTGGAATAACCGTTACGGCGTCTGGCTTTTTTAAATCAGAGCCCAGTTTGGCAAAAATTTTGGAAAAACTAACGCCCACCGAAACCGTGAAACCAAACTGCTTTTTTACGCGCTCTTTAATTTCATATGCAATTTGCTCGCCGGTTTTTTTAAGCACTTTTTGCGAACTTGTAACATCCAGCCAGCATTCGTCTAGGCCAAGCGGTTCAACAAGGTCGGTGTATTCAAGGTAAATTTGGTGCAATTTTTGAGAAATTTGCTCGTAGAGTGAGTAGTGCGGGGCAAGGCAAACAAGTTCTGGGCAAAGTCTTTTGGCTTCATATATGGTTTGTCCAGTTTTTATGCCAAAGGATTTTGCAATGTCGTTTTTTGCTAAAATTATGCCCGTCCGTTTTTCTGGCGCACCGGTTACAGCCACGGGTTTATTTTTCAGTTCGGGTTTGTTTTGACATTCAACTGAGGCAAAAAAATTGTTTACATCCGAATGCAAAATTGTTCTTTCATTCATTTGCCACGCCCTTTTAAAAATGATATAATTTGTATTAGCAAGATTTTGCTGATATTAGTATACCACTTTGAAAGGAATTTATATGCAACAAAAATACATCAACGGCTATTGTGATTTATATGACGGCGTCCAACAAAACCTAGATGCGGGCGTGAAATATTTGCAAATATTTTCGCACAATCCTCTGCAAACAGTGCAGCAAATGAAAAACGCAAATTTAAAGGGCAGGGTGATTATTGACAGCAGCCTGGCGCTAAACAAAAAACAGTTGGATAAAATTTTAAGCCAAAACTTTCCAATAGCGGTTTATGTTGACATATTGCAACTTGAAGAGGCGGACTTGGAAAAAATTTCGTTTTTGAATTTGCCAATTGTTATTCCGCTGTTTGAGGACTTAAACCGAACGGGGCAAATTTCATCAAAGTATGATTGCTCGCCGGCAAAATTTATTGAAGATATGGGTTTTTTAGATAGGGATTGCACCATTTTGGGCGGGGTGTATGCAGATAAAGATGACCTTCAAATATTGGGCGACTATGGCGCAAAAGTTGTGGTGTGCCCAATCAGTTTGGCAAAAAGTGGGGCAACTTTTGCAAACATTCCGCTTATGCAAAAATATGGTTTAAAAGTCTTGCTTGGCAGCGGCAGCGAAAAGGTGGATTTTGAAAAGCAAATTGAATTTTTATATTTAACTCAACTTGCACTTTTGCAAAACCCGCATGCAGTGGAAAAAAATCAAATTATTAACTTAGCAACAGGAGAAGAAAATGACAATCAATGAAATTTTAGCAAGTGAATTTGCGCTTAAACCAGTTTATGTTGAAAACATTATTTCACTTTTGGATGAAGGGGCAACCATTCCTTTCATTGCAAGATATAGAAAAGAGATGCACGGCTCTTGTGACGACCAGGTGCTGAGGGCGTTTTCTGACAGGTTGAAATACCTTAGAAACTTGAATGAGGAGAAGGAAAAGGTTCAAAGAACAATCACCGAGCAAGGCAAATGGACGAGTGAACTTGAAAAAGCACTTGCTGAGGCAAGAACTCTTACAGAAGTGGAGGATATTTACAGGCCTTACAAACCAAAGCGTAAAACAAGGGCGTCTGTTGCGATTGCCAATGGCTTAGAGCCGCTTGCTGATTTAATTCAAAAGCAGGGCAAAATTGATGTTAGGGCAGAGGCGGCCAAGTTTATCAATGAAAACGTTGCAGACGAAGATGCGGCAATTCAAGGCGCAAAAGACATCATTGCGGAAAGGATTAGCGATGATGCAGAGTTAAGAAAAACGCTGCGTGAAATTTTGTGGGATAAGGCTGCTCTTTCCAGTGTGCTGCTTGACGGTGAAAACAAACTGACATACGAGGGCTATGACGGCTTTAAGCAGGAGGTTAAAAAACTTCCAAGCCACAGAATTTTGGCGATTAACAGGGGCGAAAAAGAAAAGTGCCTTAAAGTCAGCGTGGAAATTAACCCTGAATTGCTGCTTAAAGAAATTAGGTTTGCATATAAAAAAGAAAATCCAGACACTGATGAAATTATGGAAACAACCATTGCCGACAGCCTTGACAGGTTGCTTTTTCCAGCGCTGGAAAGGGAACTTCGTTCAACACTTACAGACAACGCTTGCGAGCAGGCAATCAAGATGTTTGAGGTAAACTTAAAGCCGCTTTTAATGGAAGCACCGCTTAAAAACAACATCATTTTGGGGCTTGACCCAGCATACAGAACTGGTTGTAAAATTGCGGTGATTGACAAGAAAGGTGACGTGCTTGCCACCACGGTTATCTATCCAACTCCACCTCAATCAAAAACTGAGGAGAGCATTGAAAAACTTAAAGCACTGATTGAAAAATATAATGTCGACATAATTTCAATCGGCAATGGCACTGCATCCAAGGAGGCAGAGATTTTTGTTGCCGAACTGATTAAGCATGTTTCTAGGCCTGTTTCCTACGCTGTTGTAAGCGAGGCAGGGGCATCTGTTTATTCAGCATCCAAACTGGGGGCAGAGGAGTTTCCTGACTATGATGTTTCGCTTAGAAGTGCGGTGTCGATTGCAAGAAGGCTGCAAGACCCTCTTGCCGAACTTATCAAAATTGATGTAAAAAGCATAGGCGTGGGGCAATATCAGCACGACATGCCTCAAAACAGGCTTACAGAGGTGTTGACCGGCGTGGTGGAAGACTGCGTAAACAGCGTGGGCGTGGACCTTAACACCGCTTCGCCATCTTTGCTTTCATATGTGTCGGGCTTAAACATGTCTATTGCAAAAAATATAACCGCTTACAGGGCAAAGATTAAAGGCTTTAAAAACAGAGAACAACTTTTGTCTGTGCCTAAACTTGGGCCAAAGGCATATGAGCAATGCGCGGGCTTTTTGAGAATTACAGACGGCGACAACATCTATGACAACACTGGTGTGCATCCAGAAAGTTATAATGTGGCTGACGGGCTTTTGAAAATGTTTTCGCTTACAGTTGACGACATCAAAAAGGGCGACACCAACCTTGAAAGTCTTGTAAAACTTAAAGGCGAAGATAAGGTTGCAGCCGAACTTAATGTTGGCGTGCCAACACTGCACGACATCATCGGCGAACTGTCAAAGCCGGGCAGGGACATCCGTGAAAGCATGCCAAAGCCTGTGCTTAGAAGTGATGTAATCACAATGGAAGACCTTAAAGAGGGCATGATTTTTACTGGCACTGTAAGAAATGTTGTGGATTTTGGTGCGTTTGTGGATATTGGTGTGCATCAAGACGGGCTTGTGCATATTTCGCAAATTTGTGATGCATACATCAAGCACCCATCCGAGGTTTTAAAGGTTGGGCAACAAGTTGAAGTTAAAGTGCTTAGCGTAGACCTTAACAAAAAGCGAATTTCGCTTACCATGAAGGGCATTGAAAAGGAGTGAGGATTTGGATCAAAAAGCGTGTCCATATTGTTCCAGCACACTTAAAAGCATAAAAGAAAGTGGCTTTGTGGGCTGCGAACACTGCTATCGCGAAATTAAAGAGTTGGAGGAGATTGTCAGGCAGTTGTTTGACGGCAAGTCTTTTTCGGGCAGAAAGCCTGCAAGGAGGCGAAATGAAGAATTTTAACAGCGTGGCAATTTCCTCACGCATCAGGCTTGCAAGAAACATCGCTGATGTGGAATTTATGCCAAAACTCAACGACACAAACAAAATTTATTACATCACTTCCTCCATGCATGCGCTGCTTACGGCTTCGGGTGATTTCACAACGCAGGACCTTGCTTCAATGCCGCTTTCGCGTTGCACAGCGCTGCTAGAAAGACATGTAATAAGCAAAGAACTTATTGAAAATAAAGACATCGCACTTGTTTCAACCAATGAGGACGAAAGCATCAACATAATGATTTTGGAAGAGGACCATTTGCGCCTGCAAAGTGTTTTGCCAGGCTTTAACCTTTTTAATGCTTACAAAAAGTTGCTGCCACTGGATGAAAAAATTTCTTCAAGTTTTAAAATTGCCTTTGATGAAGAGTTTGGCTATCTAACCTCTTCGCCATCTAACCTTGGCACGGGGATGAGGGCGTCTATTATGGTGTTTATTCCAGCGCTGGAAATAAGCGGCAGAATTGACGAGTTGATTGCGCAGGCCCGTAAGTTTGGGCTTACCTTTCGCGGCGTTTACGGAGAGGGCAGCGAGTGCATGGGCTTTTTGTATCAAATTTCCAACCAAGGCCTGCTTTGGCTTAGTGAAGAAGAGATTATCGACAGGGTTAACGACTTTTTTTATAACATCTATGAAGAAGAAATGAGTTTAAGAGCCAGCCTTTTTGAGCAAAATCATGATAAACTTTGCGACCAAATTTTGCGCGCCTATGGCACAATTTTAAACGCCTATCTGCTGGAAGAAAAAGAGATGTTTGCGCTTTTGGGCTGGATTAGGTTTGGGCATGAACTTGGGCTGCTTTCAATAAGCGACACCGACATGTTTATGAAACTTTATTATCATGCTGGAAGCGCTTCCATGAAAGAAATTCGAGGTTTTTCGCAAAAAGAAGAGGAAAATCACATCAGGGCGGAGTATATAGCAAAGAGGGTAAAAAATTTGGTGAAAAAAGGAGGAGATAGATGAATATAGGTGCAAATTATTTTTCGGATACCATTGAAAAAGTTATTAAAAATGCCAGCCGCATCGCACTGAGATTTGGCAGCGATGTTGTTGGCACAGAGCATATTTTATATGGAATTACATCGGTCAAAGAGTGCCTTGCCTCCAAAGCCCTCGCCGAATATGGCGTTACAGAGGAAGACCTTTTTGAACTTTTCAGTGAAAATTCGTTTGAAGAGCCTGTTTATGGCTCGGTTGAACTTTCACCGCGCGTGAAAGACTTGTTTAGAATTGCTCAGCAAATTGCGCTTGAATATGACAACTCATTTTTGGGAACAGAGCACTTGCTGCTTGCAATTTTGTCGTCCACAGGTTCGGTGGCTTTAAAACTTTTAACAAATCACTATGGCGTTAATGTTCAAGCGCTGTTTAACAAGATTGCTTCTTCACTTTCAAGCGGGCAACCTTCAAGCAAGGCAAAAGACCCTCAATCAAAAAGCACATTGCCAGAAAAATTGCTTGAAATGGGCAGCGACATAACTTTAAAAGCCAAAGAGCACAAACTTGACCCTGTTATTGGCAGGGAGGAAGAAATTGAAAGAGTGATTGAAATTCTTTGCCGTAAAACCAAAAACAACCCTGTTTTAATTGGTGAGGCTGGTGTGGGCAAAACCGCCATTGTGGAAGGGCTTGCGCAAGCCATTGTCAGCGGCAATGTGCCTGAACTTTTGAAAGACAAAGTCATTTTCTCGCTGGAAATTGGCGGGCTTATGGCTGGCACAAAATATCGTGGCTCTATGGAAGAAAAACTTAAAGATGCCATTGAAACAATAATTCAAAATAAAAACATCATCGTGTTTATTGATGAAATTCACACACTTGCGCAGGCTGGTTCTGAAAAGGGCGAGACAAGCCCTGCGGACATGCTTAAACCATATCTTGCGCGTGGTGAAATGCAAACAATTGGTGCAACCACCACTGATGAATATCGAAAGTTTATCGAAAAAGATAAGGCGTTGGAGCGAAGATTTCAGCCTATCATTGTTGCTCCGCCATCAGTTGCAGACACCATCGAAATTTTGAAAGGGCTGAAAGATAGTTACGAGGCTTTCCATAAAATTAAAATAAGCGATGAGGCTATTGAAGCCGCTGCGGTGCTTTCGGACAGGTATATCATGGATAGAAGCCTGCCTGATAAGGCCATCGACCTTATTGACGAGGCATGCAGCAAGGCCAAAGTTAACTTTTCAGTTAAACCTCAGGCAGTGAAAGACATTGAAAACAAAATTGCTCAACTTTCTTCGTCAAGAGATGAGGCTTCGCTGCAAAGAAACTATGAAAAAGCAGCAACTTTGCAGTCGGAAATCATTAAACTTGAAGATGAATTAAAGAAAAAACAGGATAAAATTAAGCCTAAAAATAAATCCACTGGGCAAATTGGTGCAAATGAAATTGCGGCAGTTGTTTCCAAATGGACGGGCATTCCTGTTACAAGAATTACCGAAAGCGAAAAGCAAAAACTTTTGCACTTGGAAGAGATTTTGCACAAGCGTGTTGTTGGGCAGGATGAGGCTGTTAGCGCAGTTGCAAAAGCAATCAGGCGTTCAAGAGTTGGGCTGCAAGACTCCAAGAGGCCTATTGGTTCGTTCCTGTTCCTTGGGCAAACTGGTGTGGGCAAAACCGAACTTTCCAAGGCCATTGCAGAGGCATTGTTTGACGATGAAAACAACATTATAAGAATTGACATGAGCGAGTATATGGAGTCGCATTCTGTTTCAAAACTTATTGGCGCGCCTCCTGGATACGTGGGCTATGACGAGGGCGGACAACTTACCGAGCAGGTTAGAAGAAGACCATATTCGGTTGTGCTGTTCGATGAAATTGAAAAGGCGCATCCAGACATCTTCAACGCGCTGTTGCAGATTTTGGATGACGGCAGGCTCACTGACGGCCAGGGCAGAACTGTAAGTTTTAAAAACACAGTCATCATCATGACTTCAAATGTTGGCGCAAGCGAAGTTAACCAAAACAAAAAACTTGGGTTTGGTGATGACGAAGAAGATGTTTCCAACAAAGAAATTTATCTTCATGCATTAAAGCAAAAGTTTAAGCCAGAGTTCATCAACAGAATTGATGTTGTTTGCGTGTTTGAGCCGCTTACGCAATCGCAACTTGTTAAGATTGCCAAAATTATGATTTCCAACATCAACAAGCGTTTGCAGGAAAAAGACCTGTCGCTGCGCATAACCGAGGACGCGCTTGACTTTGTTGTAAGCAAGGGGTCAAGTGTGGAGTATGGCGCAAGACCGCTTAAAAGATTTTTACAGCAAGAGGTTGAAGATAGAATTGCTGAAAAAATATTGCTGGGCGAACTTAGCGACAAAGGCGTTATAGAAATTGACTATAACGGCAAAGAACTTGAATTCACCTCTAAAAACTCATAAATTTATTTTGAAAAATAATTTAATTTTGATAAAATAATTTTGAAGGAGAAGACTATGAAAATTGATTTTATAGAAAGAAACTACAAAATTCCAAAAAGGCTGAAAGAGGTTATTACTGAAAAGGTTGACAGACTTTCAAAATATTTTGGTGATGATGCAAAAGTTAAAGTGCTTTGCAGCGAACAAAATAAAGTTCAAAAACTTGAACTTACAATCGTAAACAAAGGTGTGCTTTACAGAAGTGAAGTTGAAAGCGATGAAATGTATAACAACATCGACCTTGCTCTTCCAAAAATTGAAAGACAGATTGTAAGGCATAAAGATAAAAAAATCGCCAAAAACAGAGTTAAAGAAGTTAATGCCTTTGAATTTATCAAAGAAGCACCAGTTGAAAAACTTCCAGAAATTTACAAGAAGAAAACCTTTGAACTTGAACCAATCACAGTTGAGGATGCAAAAGACTACATCGACAGGCTTGACCACGAATTCTTTGTGTTCCTAAACGCTGAAACTGGCAAAGTTAACATTCTTTATAGAAGAAAAGATGAAAAATTTGGCTTGATTGAAGTTAATTATTAAAAAAACGGAGCGGTTTGCTCCGTTTTTTAATGCCAGTCTATTGGCTGATAGCCATTTTTAACCAAAAATTCATTACATTTAGAAAAATGCTTGCAGCCGAAAAAGCCGCGGTATGCTGAAAGCGGGCTTGGATGAGGCGCTTTCAAAACCAAATGTCTTGCTGGAATTTGGCTTGCAAATTGTTGGGCATGGCTGCCCCAAAGCATAAACACCATGGGCTGCTGCCTTTGCGCTAGCAATGAAATTATTTTGCCGGTAAATTCTTCCCAGCCTTTGCCTTTGTGGCTCATGGCGGCGTGTTTTCTCACCGTTAGGGTGGTGTTTAAAAGCAGCACGCCTTGCTTTGCCCACCTTGAAAGGTCGCCGCTTTTTTGCGGTTCAATGCCAAGGTCGTTTTCGATTTCTTGATATATGTTCACAAGCGATGGAGGCAGAGGCGTCGGGTCTAGCACTGAAAAACTAAGCCCGTGTGCTTGGCCAGGCTCATGATAAGGGTCTTGCCCCAAAATTACAACTTTAACTTTATCATACGGCACAAAGTTGAGCGCGTTAAAAACCAGGTCATCCTCGGGATAGACATCATATTTTGCACGCTCTGCTTTTAAAAACTCTTGCAGATTTTTGAAATATGGTTTTTGGGTTTCATCTTGCAAAAGTTCCAGCCAACTTCTTCTTATTTTCATGGCTAAATTTTAACATATTTTTGTTATTTTTCCAATAATTACGCTTAATATTTTGTAAAAATGCCGATATTTGTTATACTTATTTTAGAAGGTGAAAAAATGAATTCGTTGAAAATTAAAAATGTGCATGCAAGGCAGATTTTAGATTCCAGAGGCAACCCAACCATTGAGGTTGATGTAACCCTTGCAAACGGCGTTGCGGGCAGGGCAGCAGTGCCATCTGGGGCATCTACTGGCGCGTTTGAAGCGGCGGAACTTAGAGATGGAAATAAAAACTACTATAACGGCAAGTCTGTGCTGAACGCGGTTAATAATGTTAACAAAATTATTGCTAAAACAGTTGTTGGGCTGAATGCTTTCGATCAAAAGACGCTAGACAAAAAATTGATTGAACTGGATGGCTCACCAAACAAAGCCAATCTGGGCGCGAATGCAATTTTGGGGGTAAGTTTGGCAAATGCCGTGGCTGCGGCTAAGGCAAAAAGCACGCCGCTTTACAGACATTTGGGCAGCGGCAGCATCATGCCTGTGCCAATGCTTAACATTTTAAACGGCGGCAAGCATGCAGACAATAACTTAAACTGCCAAGAGTTTATGATTGTGCCAATCGGTGCAAAATCTTTTTCGCAGGCGTTAGAGTGGGCGGCTGACATCTATCACAATTTAAAGACAATTTTAAAAAGCAAAAACCTTTCCACAGGCGTGGGAGATGAGGGCGGCTTTGCGCCAAATTTGAAGGATGACGAAGAGGCGCTTAAATACATCACGCAGGCAATAAAAAAATCGGGTCTTGTTTTGGGCAAAGATGTGGCAATCGCGCTTGATGTGGCGGCGAGCGAAATGTATAACGAGGCGATGAAAATTGGTGAAGAGGGCAAATATTATTTTTGGAAAAGCAAAAAACTTTTCACTGCTGACAAGTTGATTGAGCACTATCAAAAACTTGTTAAAAAATATGGCATAATCTCCATTGAAGATGGCCTGGCAGAGGAAGATTGGGAAGGTTGGGCAAAACTGACCAAAACGCTTGGAGGTAAAATTCAACTTGTGGGCGATGACCTGTTTGTAACCAATGTTGAAAGGCTGAAAAAGGGCATAAAGCAAAAATGTGCAAATGCAATTTTGGTTAAGGTAAATCAAATTGGCACGCTTACTGAGGCAATCGAAGCGATTAAACTTGCGCAAAAAAATGGTTTTGGCGTTATAGTTTCTCACCGCAGTGGCGAAACCGAAGACACCTTTATCGCCGACCTTGCAGTTGGACTGGGTTGTGGCCAAATTAAAACTGGTGCGCCTTGCCGAAGCGAGAGGGTGGCAAAATACAACCAACTTTTGCGCATTGAAGAAAAACTTGGCGCAAGGGCGGTTTATGGTTTAAAGATGCGCTAAATGCTTGACAAAATGTTTAAGCATAGTTAAAATAAAATCGTAATCAAAATGGTGGAATAAACTTAGTAGGTTTTTTTGGGCAAAGCAGAGAGCCGTGGCGGTTGGTGAAAGCCGCGGTCGAAGAAAAAACTAAAATACAATTATTTCAAGTTTTGCGCTTAACTTTGCGAAAAAGTTAATGAGGTGTTTTAAGCACGAATTTAGGTGGTACCACGAGCGCACGCTTCGTCCTAAAAATTGGATGGCGTGCGTTTTTTTAGGAGGAAATATGAAAATAGACACAACTTTATTCGACACGTTAAAGCAGCGCGGCCTGTTATATCAATGCACTGATGAAGAGGAACTTAAAAAACGTCTCACTTCTGGCCAGCCTATCACTTTGTATGAAGGCACAGACCCAACCATGGACAGTTTGCACCTTGGCCACTGCATTCCTTACTGCATACTTAGAAGGTTTCAAAAGGCGGGGCATAAAGTTTTGCTGCTTATGGGCGGCGCAACGGCTTGCATTGGCGACCCAAGCGGCAAAAGTGAAATGCGCAGCATAATGACCAAAGAAAAGATTGCTGCAAACATTGAAAAAATTAAAAATTCACTTAAAATCTTTTTGGATTTTGACGGCGAAAACCCAGCAATAATTGTTAACAACGCCGACTGGTTTAAAGATTATGCTTACATCGATTTTATGCGCGATATTGGCGTGCATTTCAATGTTAACAAAATGCTTTCTAATGAACTTTATGCCAAACGCATAGAGGAAGGTGGGTTGACATTTTTTGAGATGGGATATATGCTGATGCAGGCGTATGACTTTATTGCGCTTAACAGAAAGTATGGCTGCACGCTGCAATATGGTGGCGCAGACCAATGGGGAAATATTGTTGCTGGTGTGGAACTTCAACGCAAACTCAACTTCCAAAATGGCACAAACATTTCGCTTATTGGCGCGACAAACCCACTGCTTCAAACTCCATCAGGGGTGAAGATGGGCAAAACCGAAAAGGGCGCGATTTGGCTTGACAAAGATAAAATTTCGGCATACGACTTCTATCAAGGCATCTACCAAACCCCAGACCCATGCGTAGAGATGATGTATGCGCTGTTTACCGATATGCCTATGGACGAAGTGCGAGCAATGATTAAAAAAGACATCGTTGCCGCTAAAAAACAACTTTCATTTGAGGTTACAAAATTCGTGCGCGGTGAGGCAGACGCCATCGAGGCACAAAAGATGAGCGAAAATCTGTTCACTCACGGCGGTGATGATGCGCCTAAGTTTGAACTTTCAAAAAGCGGGTGCCCAATCAACATTTGCGAACTTCTTGTTAAAACCGCTCTCGCTTCCTCAAAAAGTGAGGCAAGAAGATTGATTGAAGGCGGAGGAATTAGTGTTGACGGCGAAAAGATTTCCTCCATTGACATGATGATTGACAAAGATGTTTTGCTTAAAAAGGGCAAAAAGGCCTTTATTAAAGTGGAAATAAAATAATGTTAACAAATTTTGGCGAGATTGAAATTAAAAAATCGAGGTTTTGCTTTTATAGAATTGACGGCACTATAAATGAGTTTTTGGTTGAATTTGAAAAGTTAAAAGCGCAGCATAAAAAAGCCACTCACATTTGCTATGCTTACAGTTTCAGCCAGCCGTTTGAGGAAAAATGCTGTGATGATGGCGAGCCAAAGGGCACGGCAGGTCAGCCAATTTTGTCGGTGATTAAAAAGAAAAAATTGCAAAATGTGGCGGTGGTTGTTGTGCGATATTTTGGCGGCATAAAGTTGGGTGCAGGCGGCTTGGTTAGAGCCTACACGAAAAGTGCAAGCGAAGCGCTTAAAGGAGAATGATGCAAATAACCGAAATTAAAAAAATTGGCAGAGGCGACAGATATTCGATTTTTATCGATAGCGTTTTTGACGGCACGCTTGAAGCCGAAATTTTGGTTAAACATAAACTTAAAACCGGCGATGAAATTGACGAGGAGCAGTGGAGGCAAATTAAACTTGAAAATGGCAAACTTTCGGCTTTTTCAAGGGCTGTCGGTTATATAGAAAAGTCGCTAAAAACACAAAAACAACTTCAAAACTATTTAAAAGAAAAGGGTTTTTTGCAAGAAAGCATAGATGACGCTGTGCAAAAATTAAAAGAATATAGCTATATTGACGACAAAGTTTATGCCGAAAACTACATTAAAACTTACAAAGATAAAAAAGGCAAAATAAAACTTAAATTCGACCTGCTTTCCAAGGGTGTGGCAGCAGACGTGATTGAAGAAGCGCTGCAAGAGTTTATGGATGAAGACGAACAGTACGCCGCTTGCGAAAAGTTACTGAAAAAATATGTTAAAAACAAGCCGCAGGATGTTAAACTTAAAAGCAAGGCATATGCACACCTGTTTTCAAAAGGGTTTTCGGGCGACATAATATCTCGTGCAATCGGCAAGGTTTTTAGCGAGGTGGAAGATGAAGATTGGAATTGACAGCGAGCAAATTTCAAGAATGAGCCAAAAACTCTTAAACCGCATCGCTACGCCAAACGAAATTGAATATGTTGGTAAATTTGGGCATGCCAAACCGCATATAGCGTCACTTTGGACGGCAAAAGAAGCCACGATAAAGGCGCTCGGCAAAAGCGACATATCTTTTTTAGACATCGAAATCCTGCACGATGAAAATGGCAAGCCAAGTGTGGCACTTCACGGAAAAGCAAAACAGCAATTTGCAAGCATGGGCTTAACTGAAATTGAAATTTCAATCACTCACACAAAAACGGTTGCCACAGCAATTGTTTTGGCGCAATAAAAAACTCAGGAATTTTCCTGAGTTTTTTTGCTGTTTAATTTAAGCAGCAAGTCTTGTTGCAATTTCGGTGTTCACAACCTCTGCATAGTTGGTGTTGCCGTTAAGCATGCCTGCATTTTCGGTGATGTCAAGCAGTATGTCAAAACTCTGCTGGCTCATAATCATAGTTGGCGAAAACGCTTGAATACGATAGTATGCCTCAACCGCAATTTTTAAGTCGGCAAGCGTCATGCCGTCAAAGGATGCGATAAGCGCTCTTGCAGCATCTTCAAGTCTGTTTTCTTCATAGCAGGCTTTTAGATAGTTGTAGCCGCCTTTAACAGCCCTTAAAAATTTCTCTGCAACATCGCTGTGGTCGTTAAGATAACTTTGTTTAGCAATAAAGCAGGTGTAAGGGATTGTGGTGTCAACAAGGTCGGCAACCGCTGCCACAATTTCATATTCTGGATGCGCTGCCACAAGATTTGTCGCGTTTGGCTCAAACAATGTGCAGTAGTTCGCGTTTGAGTTTTCAAACGCGCTGGCAATGGAGTTGAAATCCACATTGGTGTTAAGGTTTACTTGATTTTCACCAGTGCCAATTTCAAGTCCAGCCGTTTCAATGGCATATTGAAGCGTCATTGCAGGAAGCCCGCCCGCTCTGCCGCCGATTATTTCCTCGCCAATCAGGTCGGTTATGTCAAAATCACCATCACTGACTTTCGACACGATAAACGAGCCATCTGTTTGCGTTAATTGGCCAAACACCTGAGGCTGGTCGGTTATGCCTTCTTGATTTGTGTAGACAACTGTTTCTGGACCAGCAAGAATGATGTCGGCAGAGCCTGAAATCAGCGCAGTCATGGAAACGTTTGAGCCACCTCCGTTTGTGAGTGTGACTTCCAAACCCTCATCTTCAAAGTAGCCAAGATTGATTGCTGCATAAAGTGGGGCATAGAAGATTGAGTGGGTAACTTCGTTTAACGCAATTTTGTTGTAATCTTTTTCGCCACAGCCCACAAACAAACTTGTGGATAGCGCCAAAGTGCAACACAAAATTAGTGCCAAAGCAAGTTTAAATTTTTTCATTATTCCTCCTTTACAAAAGCCATTTTATGAAAAAAATGTTATTAAGGTGAAAAACAGGGGTTGACAACGGGCAGCATAAATGCTAAAATATAAAAGTACTTGGAGGAAAAAAATATGTCGCTGCTTTTAGAAAATAACATTTTAGATAGATTTGCTCAACCAAATGTCGTTGTCGGCATTGTTTTGTTGGTGATTGGTGTGCTTGTTGCTATATTTGCTAAAAAAATCACAAAACTTATTCGCAAAGCCGATAAGGTTGAACCAAACGACAGAATTATGCTCACCTTAAAAGCATTTGCACTGTTGGTGATTTTGATTTCGTTAATAGTGATTATTATAGAATAACAAGCAATTTTGCTTGTTTTTTTTTAGTTAATTTTATATAATTTTATAGACTTTATTTAGTTATATTTACTTACTTTAAGGAGACAAAATGGATAAAACTTATCAGCCAAGTAATTTTGAAGAAGATATTTATGCAAACTGGCTTAAAAATAAATATTTTTCTTCATTTCCAAACCCTAACAAACCTAAATTTTCGGTTGTTATGCCACCACCAAATGTTACTGGCAAGGCACATGTTGGGCACGCTTTAAACAACACAATTCAAGATGTTTTGGTTCGTAGAAAACGCATGCAGGGCTACGAAACTTTATGGACGCCTGGCACCGACCATGCCGCAATCGCCACCGAAGAAGTGCTTTGCAAAGCGTTGAAAAAAGAGGGGTTAACCAAAGAGCAGGTGGGCAGAGAAGACTTCATTCGCAGGGGCGAGGAGTGGTATGCCCAATATGGCGATTTGATTAAACTGCAATTTGAAAAACTTGGCATTTCTCCTGACTGGGATAGAATGGCTTTCACAATGGATGAAAACCTTAGCGCAGCGGTTAGGCATGCTTTTGTTGAATACTACAACAAAGGCTACATTTATCGTGGCAAGCGTTCGGTAAACTATTGCCCATCTTGCAAAACCACAATTTCCGACAACGAAAATGTGTATGTAGAGCAAAACACGTTCCTCTGGCATATTCGCTATCCTTTTGCAGACGGCTCAGGCGAGGTGGTTATCGCAACAACAAGGCCTGAAACGCTTTTCGGCGACACCGCCGTGGCTGTTAACCCGAAAGACCCACGCTATAAAAACTTGATTGGCAAAGACTTGATTTTGCCGCTCACTGGCAGAACAATCAAACTTATTGGCGATGATTACAGCGAGATGGATTTTGGAACGGGCGCAGTTAAAATCACGCCAGCGCATGACCCAAACGACTATGAAATCGGCCTTAGGCACAACCTTGAAACAATCGTGTGCATAGACGATGACGGCCGCCTTACAGAGGCAGCAGGCAAGTTTAAGGGCATGGATAGAATTGAGGCAAGAAAACCTATTGAAGAAGAACTTGCAAGGCAGGGGTATCTTGTTAAGGTTGAAAAATACAAAAACAAAGTTGGCACTTGTGAAAGATGCGGCAGCATGACTGAGCCAAAAATTTCCACTCAGTGGTTTGTTAAGATGCACGATCTTGCTAAGCCAGCCATTGAAGCGGTGAAATCTGGCAAAATTAAATTTGTGCCAAAACGCTTTGAAAAAACATATTTAAACTGGCTTGGCAACATCAAAGATTGGTGCATTTCAAGACAAATTTGGCTGGGACATAGAATTCCTGTGTTCTATTGCGATGATTGTGGAAAGCAGATTGTGCAGGAGAAGGACCCTGAATTTTGCCCAAACTGTGGCAGCAAAAATCTGCATCAAGACCCTGATGTGCTTGACACATGGTTCTCTTCCGCGCTTTGGCCATTCTCAACACTTGGCTATCCAAAACAGACCCCAGAATTAAAATATTACTATCCAACCGATGTGCTTGTGACAGGTTATGATATCATAACTTTTTGGGTTTCAAAAATGGTGTTTTCAAGTTTGTTCTTCATGAAGCAAATTCCGTTTAAAGATGTTGTAATCAACGGCATTGTTCGTGATGCAAAGGGCGTTAAAATGTCTAAACATCTTGGCAACGGCATAGACCCAATGGAGATGATTGCCAAATATGGCGCTGACGCGCTTAGGCTTTCGCTGATTAACGGCATGAGCATGGGCACAGACCTTAAATACAGCGAAGACAGAATTAAAGAAGCAAAAATCTTTATCAACAAAATTTACAACGCCAGCAAGTTTGTAATCTCTGCAACCGAGGGGGTTAAAGAGATTAAACTTGAAAACTTGGCAGAAAAAGACAAGTGGATTTTGCATCATTTCAACAAAATGGTTAAGGCTTTTAACAAGAGCATGGATAGATACAATCTTTCTGGTGCGCTTTCGCTTTTGATGGACTTTTTCGTGGGCAAATTCTGCGATTGGTATATTGAACTTGCAAAACTTGATTTGTATGGAGAAGATGTAAAAGCCAAGGTCACAACACAAAGCGTGCTGCTTTATGTGCTGGATGGTTGCTTGAAGATGTTCCATATTTTCATTCCGTTTGTAACAGAATACATCTACCTCTCGCTGCCAATTCATGAAAAAACCATCATGCTCTGCAAATTCCCAGAGGCGCAAAGACAGGCAAATTCAAAACAGTTTGAGGAAGTTATCAAACTCATTAAAGCCATCAGGGCAGTTAGGGCAGAATATAAAGTGCCTGACAACAAGCGCACAAAAATTTATGTTCAATCTAAAATTAAACTTAACCAAAACCTTTTGGCGGGAATAAATAAACTTGGGTTTGGCAATCAAATTGAGGTTGTTTCAAATGAAGGGCAAATTGCTGAAAAATATGTTAAAGCACTTGCAGATGAGATGATGGCATATTTGCCAATCGGTCAACTTGTGGATGAAGAAAAGGAACGCGAGCGCAAACAAAAAGAAATTGAAAGCCTTAAATTTGAAATTCAAAGAAGCACAAAGATGCTTGAAAACCCTCGCTTTGTTGAAAAAGCGCCAAAAGCACTTGTGGATGAAGAACGTGCAAAACTGCAAAAAAACAAAGCGCTGCTTGAAAATTTGTTAAAGGATTAAGTTATGGAAAAAGCACTGCAAACGATGACTAAAAAACAAAAGATTTTTAGATGGTTCATGATTGCATTTGACCTTGCAATCATGCTTACTGGCGTTGCAATGGCGATTTGTTGCAAAGTTCAAGGCGACCCAGACAACAGGTTTTTGGCAAGCCTTGGAATGTTCTTTTTCGGGCTAGTTCCGTTTGCCTACGAACTTATTTCCAGAGGCAAAATTCCAAATTCAGTGTTTTTAATTTTTAACATCTATTTGGCAGTTGCAGGCCTTTGGGGAGCAGCCTTCAACGGTTACAACACTTTTGATTGGCTTGACACTGTTGTGCATATAATCATGGGCTATGCAGTATCCATGCTTGGCTTGTTCATACTTTGCCGCACCAAACAAAACAAAACCATGCACTATGTAACGCTTGCACTTTTCTGTGTGTGCTTTTCACTGTTTGTGGAGTGCATTTGGGAAGTGTGTGAATGGTTTGTTGACAATTTCTTTGGGCAGACGGCACAAGGTTTTCCAGTGGAAGGGTATGATGCACCGCTTGTAACCGACACAATGATTGACATTGTTTGTAATTTAGGTGGTTCGTTAATATTTTTAATTCATTATATTGTTGGCAAAGTTACAAAAAGCAAATTTTTGTTTGTTGAAAGCATTGAAAAAGAATTTTCAAATAAATATGTATTATTTGAAAAATCTAAAAAAATCATTTCTTCGCCTGAAAATACTGAGCAAATAAATGATGAAGAAAATAATTTAAATAAAAATGAAGAAAATAAAAATAATTTGCCAAAAAATGACGAAAAAAATAAAATAAATAATAAAAAAATAAAAAAATAATCCGCAAAAATGCGGATTTTTTTTACCATTGGAAGGGTTTTTCTGTCAACTGCCTGCCATATAAAATAATTTCATATTCCTCGTTTAAAACTTCTTTGTATTGTGCAAATTGGTCTGGGAAGGAATGCGGCAGAAAGCCGATGTCAAGTTTTTTATCAATTTCTTTATAATTTTTAATTAGGGCTTGTTTATCTTTATCTTCAAAATATGCTTGTGTTGGCTGAATTTTTGCGCACAAGTTTTCGTAAATTTTTTTCACATATTCCCATGCCTCATCTTTTGCTTCGCCCTCTAATTCTTTAAAACCAATCATTTGCACTGAAAGCAAGTTGCCACAACGGCGGAACATGTTTTTGATGTGGCGGTTTTCTTCCGCATTCAAATTTTGGTCGGTTAAAACAAACAACCCCAAAATTTGTCTATACTCTTTTATGTTGGTTTTTACTGCGTTTATTAAAATTTCAGTGGAGGTGAGTTTTTTCTTTGGCATGAGGCCTCCTTATTTTGCGTATTGGGTTAAATTTTCGCTTCCAATAAAAAAGGCGGAAACATTTTGGCTGTTGTCATCAAAAAGTTGAGTGAGCATTTCTTTTTGTCTGTAATCAAAAAGGTCGTCTTGAAAAATTTCTTGAATTTTTGTTTCTTCTTTTATATATTTGTCAAGCGATTTGCGAAGGGCCTCTCTGTCTGTATAGCCTGTGGTTGAATTTTTGGCATATGCGTCTTTAACTGTGCTAAGTTTGCAAAGCGTTGCCTCATTGAGTTTATAACAAAAAGCGCTGCCATATTCGATGCCATCAAAAGATTTTGGTTTTAGGCCATCATTTTGGTAGGCGTCAATGGTCGATTTAAAATTTTTGTAATTTTCGCGCATGAAGGTTCTTGCTTCGCGGGCACAGATTTCCATATAGTCTAAAAGTTTAACATCAAAGTTGTTGTAGAATGTATATAATTCTCTCTCTTTCTCTACAAATTTTAATATTCTGTCATAAAACTGAATTTGCGACAGGATTTTTT
>ERZ1643251.1668-NODE-1668-length-24698-cov-8.292781_pt1 | contig 24698 bp, 16 predicted proteins | sample MGYA00579261_ERZ1643251 | MGnify/ENA primary metagenome ERZ1643251 (study PRJEB29033, sample SAMEA4952267) | chicken gut metagenome | biome: Broiler Chicken; feature: Gastrointestinal Tract; material: Caecum | place: Ireland | collected 2018 | study: Broiler... | reverse complement strand
TAGACGAAATCAACGCGGAATTAGGTTCGGATTTGGAAGGAACATCTCCACCAATAAAAAAACCGCCTTTCAGGGGCGGTTTTTTTATTGGTCGGGTTTGCGAAGAATTGAACCGGCGAGGCTTTGCCTCGGCTGTTCGTACTCGAGCACCGCGAGAGTTTTGCGCCTCTGGCGCAAGCCCTGATCATCTCCGCCAAAAAAAACTAACCCGAACAGTTTAAAAGTTGATGCGGTTTGTTTTTTTCTTTTTAATTCGAACCGAAGCTTGAAAACGAATGAAATTTGTGTTATAATGTCGGAAAGGGGTAGATTATGACTTTAATTGAAAAATGGAACTCAATTGTATCAGATTTTCAGACAAACAAAACCTCGAGAGAAGATGTTATACAAAATTTGTGGGTGGAAATTTTCGCGGACGCTGCCATGTTTGGGTATAGCAAACGAAGCGGAGAAATCGATATTTGGAGAAATATACAAATCGGTGCACGCGAGAGAACTATACCCGATATAATAATCCGAGATAGCGTAAACAACAAAGATTTATTTGTCGTTGAATTAAAACAACATAATTTGCCCTTCTCTCAAACGTATAAAGAACAGTTGTTGAGTTATATGCGATTATTGGAACTCAAGGTAGGCATTCTAATCTGCGATAAACTATACGTTTACTATCGGGGAAATGATACCGCGGAATATTCAATAGTCATTTCGTTTACGGAAAATAACGCAAACGGTGAAAAGTTTCTGGCATTATTCAGCAAGGGTAATTTTAGTCCGGAAAAAGTAAAAGATTTTTTAATCGAAACAGCAAAAACAGACTCAAATATCAGCAAAATCGAACAAGACGTGCAACAACTTGATATTAAGGCATTGTTAACAGAGCATTACTCGAAAAAATATTCCCTCGAAGAAATAAATCTTGCATTAAAAAATTTTCAAATCTCCATCATCAAAATCAATTCTAGCCCGACACCTCCGCAACCCCTACCGCTATCGCCGGGAAACGGAAAGGATACGACCAAATATTTATTTAACGGCATACAATATGGCAAAGGAAAATTAGTGTTAGCTGTAGTAAAAAAGTATATGCAAGATCACCCTTCTACTTCTGCACAATTATTACAAACAATATTTCCGAAAGAACTGCAGGGTTCGATAGGCGTGGTTAAATTGCTGTCGGAAACGTCCATAAATTGCCACGATCCCGCAAAACGTTTCTATTTGAATGATGTTATACAGACTTCAACACAGGATTGCGCGGTTTGCTCACAATGGGGCATTGATAATATAAACAATTTTATAAAGAAAGCCGGTTCGCTCGGAATGGAAATAACTGAAATTCAGGAGAGTTATTACAGGAAAAATTAACTCGGGCATATCGCCGTGTACTTCGGCTTTTACCGTACGGCAAAACCGCCTCCCTTTGATGAGGCGGTTTTCTTCATGCAGACTTCCGCTCGCCCGGAATGAGAGGCGGCAAAACTACCTGAAACGGAGAAAAATGCGAACGTCGGGCAATCCGCCGCACTCCTCGGTCAGGCGCCCCGCTTAACCGTACGCCGGCGCTTTTCTGCTCCGCTTTCGAATTTAACAACATATTTTATTCCTTATTTTTCATAAACCTATTGAATATTTCTTCAATTGGTGATATGATTTAGCCATGAAGAACTCTTACGTTTTATATTTTTTGATATAGCTGCCGCGGTCTTTTTTTTGAATTGGTAAACCACATCCTTTTTACCTTTTTATTTCAGTAAAAGGAGGCATCCACCAATGCAAACAGTAATTAACCAGGAGAAAGGCATCTGCCGAATGCTGAACAGAAAAGAACCGTCCGCACTCAAAACGCTCGCCGAAATGTTCATCTTCTTTGAGTACGATGACCACCTGCGACCGACCGTCCACCCCGCTCTGATCAACGCCATTTACGTTGCCCAGATTGAAGAAGAGAGATGGAAACTGACGAATTTAGCCAACATCAGCAGCTCGACAAGCTATCGTTACAGACATCTGTACATAGACTATTTTTACCTTCGCTACAACGCCGCGGAAGCCAAAGCGAATTCCGCTTTGGCTTCCGCCGGATAACAATATCCGATTAAGCGGAAAGGACGGTTCAATGACCGTCCTTTTTTTTCGGAATGCACACTTCTCTTTTCTGTTTTCGGCAAAAAACGTACACTGTTTTTATAATCCGACGCTGTTTTTTCCACCCCGAATTATTGTCTCAATCCTTTGCCCTCCTCCCGTTTTTACAACTGTGCCGGATGCGGAAACGCCTGCTTCCTTCAATACGAACAGTTTTTCCATACAAGGTTACCTCTGTAGGCTCTGCCGCAAACAATGTACCATATTCCCCTTTCAATTCGCAGCGCATGCAAATCCCTCGGTAAACGAAGGGGATATCGACCTTTTTCCAAAAAGGCATATGTACGGGCGCCATAGCCAACCCATCCGCCGTTACGGTGACGCCGCACAACCCACGCAAGATTGAAAAATATCCGCCGGCCGCGCATCCCCCGTGGATCCCCTGCCATGCACAATGGAAAATATCGTCTATATCGACGCGAACCGTCTGCATAAAATAACGGTAAAAGGAATACATCCTTCCGTTATCAGCCGAGCAAATTGCATGCGCCGGATACGACAGGGAGGAAGACGATTCGCACATCGCCTCATAATAGTCCCAGTTCTCTACATACCCGTCCCGACTCATCGGTGCGTCGATATATGAATATAACAGCATGACATCCGGCTGTTTAATGATCTGACTTTCGTGATACAGACCAGACTGTTTCATCTGAAAATTCTTTCCGGTTCCACCGCCAGCCGTCTTCAATGTTCTGGACAGGCTGAAATAGCCGTCGAATTGGGGAATCATCCCGTTCGATTCAGCCGGGAGATAAATCTTTGCGGAAAAATCTCGCATACTCCGCCTTTCATTCGACGACAAAAATCTCTCACTCTCTTTATCTTCTTCAAATAGCGAAAGCGCGCCATCGAACACATACTTGACCAAATAATTAGTATAAGCGTCGTTATTCACATACGGATGATGTTCGTCCGTCCCCGTAACGTTCCGAAATTCGTATGTGTTTCCGCACAATTGCGCCCTGGATACCCAATAGCGCAACACATCCGCAAGCAACTCGTAGCCATGTTCCCGCATAAATATCACGTCGAGAGTGTTATAGTAATAAGCCAAAACAGCATATCCTATATCCGCTGTGATATGCACCTGCAAATGCGGATGCCGCGCGTATTTCCAAACTTTTTCCCTGCCTCCGACAGATGCCACAAACGGGAAACGAGCGCCAGCAAAACCGCGTTCCTTCGCATTTTCACGCGCATCAGCAAGCTGCCCGCAGCGATACAGTAACGAGTTTTTCATCACATCAGGCATCGCAAAGCGAAATACAGGCAACTGGTAAATTTCAGCATCCCACCAAACGAATTGATTGTAGCGCTCCCCCGACAGAGTCTTTGCCGATAGTCCGTGAACATGATCGTGCAGCGCCGCACTGATAACCGTATGATAATTAGAAAACCGCAGCGACGCATCTGCATCGTGATCCCCTCCGATTTTTATATCGAATCGCGCAAACAAAGGTTGCCAGACGGCGAGATGTTCGGCGAGCAATTCCTCAAATGTTTTTCCCGAATACGCCGCCAGCCGCTGCGGAGGCACTCCGACATCCCCGTCCGTATCCCGTGAAATATTAATCCAGCACAACTTTGTAACGCCTACCTCGCCCGAAGGCTCGGAGAAAAGCACTTCCGAACCAAGTATTCCGTCTTTTTCGTACGCTATTGGACAGACCTTCCCGCCGAAAAAACTGGAGTGTACGGCAAGTCCGACGCGAAAGCCATATTTTTCCCCTGCTTTCAAACGGTAATACAATCCATTGCCATCTATGCTTTTTTCTTCGCATGAAACAATGCGTTGCCCTCCCGTGCGAACCTTTGTATCCAATCCGCTGACGATTGTTATGTCCTCGGTATGGTTCAGCGGCTGCGCTGTACAGCGCATGACGTACAGATGCTCGTCCGCATACGAAGCAAAGCGTTCAAAGCGGAAACGAGTTTTTCTCCCTTTTCCGTCCTCCCAGTCAGTTTCGCGGACCAGAATCGCGCGCGCTGTATCCAGCCAGCGCCTCCAGCGCAGAATTTTTCCCTCCCACGGATAAAAGGTTTCCCCTCCCACCGTGAACCGAACAAGCAACGGATCGGCGAAGTTGATACACGAATCCTGCTTTTCAAAATCTTTGAGTGCCTGCTCGTCGAAATAAAATTTCTTCATGTACTCATTATCAGGGAAAGGCTCCATAACCTCGACGATCTCATCGATCAACCCTCTGATATACGCTCCTTGCACACGCGATGAACCGAACTCTTCGAAACTGCCGCGTATTCCCATGTACCCGTTCCCCGTTGTAAAAAGCGCGGCATGTTTCGGCTCGGCATTCAAATCGTACGCGTCCTCGCATAAAAATCCGTTTTTATCAAATTTCAGCATAACCTCCTCCATCCTTCTGCACATAATTTCGCCCCGTAAGGCAAATGCCTGCGGGGCGAAACGTATTTTAGGTATTCTTTATCTGTCTTCTTTTCTTCTGCGGATTAGAAGCGCGGAAACGACTGCCGCCAACACGATCAACGCCCCTGCAGCAGCTGTACCTGCACCGATGGCAGAAGAACATCCGGAACCCGGCTCGTCAGGATCTTTATTTTCGTCCGAATCTGTTCCGGGATCGGTAGGATCATTGTCGTCGTCCGGATCTGTTCCGGGATCCGTGCTTTCATCGAAGAACACCGTCTCGCCAATAGAACGTATATACCATTCATTATACAGCTCGCCAACAGCGTGCGTCATGAAACATGCCACACCGACATATACGCCGTCTGCAAAAGTCGATGCATCATATTCGTCGGTGTAACTCATATAAATAATACAGGTTTCCAACACCGTTCCATCCGCGCTCTTATAGTTGACGGAAACCTCAAAACGGCTACGGTCGTCATTTGCCTTGAGCATTACGTCAACATAAGAACCGTCATCTTCGGCAAATGTACTCATTGTTTCCTGCACAACTTCAAGATCGCTGTTATAGTATGTTTTCACATAAGAGGAACTTACTTGATTCCAGAACATCAGCGAGATAGCGCCAAGGTGCGAACGGTTGCTGTCCGGCGTATCGGAAAAATATACCCACGCGTTGTTACTCGTATATCCCGAGCCGTCACCGGTAAGGAACGCCCACTGTTTTACGCTGAAAGAGATGGTAACACCTTCGTAAATGTCTTGTGCTTGCGTATACATCAGCTGTTGCTGATCTCCCGTAAAGGTATACAGCAGCCCCTTATCGGTGAATTCAACATCACCGAGCATATCATCGCCCGACTCCGCATTTATATCCTGCGTGCGCACATGATTGTCGGAGAGCTGTTTTTCGAATGCGGCAACAAGCGTTTCCCCGTCGGATACCGCTTTTTCGTACCTGGTCATATCCTCCTCGTCCAACGTGACCGCTTCACCCGCAAGCAAATCCCTTTCGCTGATGGCGGCAATCGCTTTGTTCATAGCCGCCTTCTCGCGATAGCTTTCCACGCCGTCGGCAGCGAGCGTTTCGATCGTTGAAACGCGATCTTCTATCAGACCCCACGCAGCAACCTGCACAGCAGCATCCTTTTCTGCCACGCGCGCAGCGAATTCCTCAGCCTCGGGCAATTCAGAATAATCCTGAATAAGCCCACGCAGATCGAGTGCTTCATAAATTTTGTCCAAATCGGAAATATCCGCATTCTCGTAATTGGAGATCGCAACATTCACCAAATCGCTTGCATCTTGTCCTTCTTCCGCTTCTGTAAGCGTATCCGCATAGGCGGCAAGACGGTCAAGTAAAGCATTTTTGATTTCGTCGGTTGTTACCAGCGAACCGATCTCCGCCTTGAACTCATCGGTGTTCAGTGCGGCGTATGCCTGCTTCGCCTCTGCAATTTCCGCTGCGTTTGTAAGCGGCATATCCTCCAACGTGCAAATCCGAATATGCACATACAGTCTATCAAGGTTGTTTTTCGCGGTGGTGAGGTAATCGGTATCCGGAGTTCCTCCGTTAACGGAAGCATACGCTACCGTCACTGCCGTGTAGACGGATTCATATTCCGCCATCAACTCTTCATACGCATCCATACTGCGAATTGTCGTGAACTGCGTATCACTGTCGCAGACCGCAAGCGTCGTTTTCAAGTCGGAAATCAACCCGTCGACATATTCCGCAACGACGTCGCCCGCTTTCGCCTTCAAAGCCGCGTCGGCTTCGGCAATGGAGGCATCGGGTTCAAGCGCATAGCGATCACTGATGCGAAGATCGGAAGAACTGAACGCCTGCACCGCATCCTTTTTCGCGAGCCATGCATCTACATCCTCGATGGAGGAGATGGTTGCCTCGTTAATCTTTTCCGCCGAATATTCTTCCAGCGCCGCCTTAAATGGAGCAAGCGTTTCTTCCTCATATTCCTTGCGCAGATTGTCCGTTACGCGCATGGTGAAATAGGTGTAATACCCGTTATCGTCACCGCCGCGCGAATCATTGATGGAGGAAATATTGATCCACGTTCTGCCGGACTCATCCTCCAACCCATCCACTTGCGTTTTATTGAACGTTTTAGTAACGGAAGATCCCTTTGATCCGCCGTTGGATACGGTTACCGTAATAGTAGTATCCGTTTCGGTAAACTCGGTACGGACGCTGTAGCTTTCCTCTTCTCCAGGCACCGTTGTAAGCGCGACGTCCGTGAACCCGACGCCCTCGGAATCCTCGGTAAGAACTGTAGCGTTATTGCGTCCATAATTGATTTTGATATAGTCGCCGCCGGCTTCAACGTAATAAATAAGGGTGATACCATTTACCTGTGCCGTAGCGTGACGAAAGGCATTGTAATTTTTGCTGAACGTCAAAGCGATATGATCGTCCGATTGCAATTCAGAAAAATTGTTTTCCACCACCAAACCGTTCAGTTCGACAGGATAAGCGTAACGATAACGTGCCGATCCGCTGCCCGAACCGATGGTTTTAAGCTTGAGTTTTGCTGTATTCTCTGCGACGGTGATACCGGTGCCGCGCTGTGCCGGCGGACTGAAATTATCAATCGTGCCGCCACCCATATACGATGTTATATTCCCATCCTCATCAAAAGTAGGAATACGGAACCCGTACTCAAACGTACGCAGGCTGTCGTCCTGCAAGGACATTTCGGTCGATTCTCCCGCATCGCGAGAATCCAACTCTTCGTTCACGGAAGTGTACGCACCGAGCCATTCCGTTTCCGCAAAGCCGGGAAAAACGGCAAGGGAAACTGCTAGACACATACATAGTGCAACCGATAGGAAAAGTACAGCAATTTTCGTCTTTTTCATGTTCATTTTCTCCTTTCTTTTATTTTAAAGTGTATTCAATGCCGAAATGGTCGATTGATACGGCAACATCGAACGTTCCGGGTAGTTCCCAACCCAAGTTCATTGTTGTAATCTTCAAATCGGACAGTTCGGTATGATGAAACACTTCGACTCCTGTGAATGCGCGCGATTCCTCGAGCGCAAGCTGTACGTCATCCAAAATATCATATTCAACGACGGTACGATCGCCTACCCACACGGGCGCAGAAAGATATTTTTTACTATCGACAACATAAATCGCCTTGCCAGAAGCATCTTCTTTTCCGCCATCAACACTGATCGAATGCGCGGGCCATTGCGTGCGGTTATCGTAAAACTGAAGCCCGAACCAGATCATGTCGCCATAATCCTCCGATTCCGGATTTACGTTCTGGATAGTAATATACCACTGGAACTGGGCTGCATGCAGACCGGAATTATAATCGTCACCCATCATGTTATCCGCTTGTTCCAGCACAAAATCGATGGACAGAGTTAAGCTTTCCATTTCGCTCAACCATGGAGAATCGGAAGCAAGATCAGTCTGTTCGACCAATACATGCGGCCAATCTTCACCCTCTGTGCGGGGATGTTCATATTCCTTGCTTGCCTGCGTAGCCATATAAAGAGCGCCCGTTTCCGTATTCACCTTGAACGTTTTCGAGTCCGTCTGATAGACGTAATTTCCTTCCTCGTCCACGGTCGCCTCTGATTCAGGCGTAATAAGATAGCGACTGCCCCATTGTCCGAAAATCCAGTCGGCGGCGGAATATTCTATCTGCCCGTAATGAATTTCACCAAGATACGGATTGGAAAGATTGCTTTTATCCGCAGTTACGGTAAACCCGTTTTTAAACGTAGTATCGCGCAGGAGGCTGTAAACAGTATCCCCGTCGTCGCCATTGTCGTCGCCATTGTCGTCGCCGTCCGGCTGCTCCTGTCCGGAGTCATCCCCCCCGTTTTCTCCGTCCTCCACGCCTCCCGTCGAGCAGGCGGTAAAGATAAGACAGAATACCAACGCAAGCAACAGAGCTCCCCACGCTTTCCACTTTGCTTTCATTTTACTCCTTCTCCTCATAATTCAATGAAAGTCCTGAAAAGGACGATCGGACGTCATACGTTCCGGGCAATTCCCAACCGAGGTTCATACTCGTCATGCGCAGGTCGGAAAGTTCCGTGTGGCGGAAACTCTTTACCCCCTCAAATCCCTTAACCTCAATGATTGCCCGGCAGATTTCCGGCAAAAGGTCAAAATCGACCGAATAAGTTTTACCGAAACGAACAGGCTCCGGCATAAATTTGTCATAATCGACGCAGAAAATCGCAAACCCGCTGGCATCTTCTTTTCCGCCGTCCACCTGAATGGTTCCACCCGGTCTCTCCATGCGCGCGTCGTAAAACTGCAATCCAAACCAGATGCAATCTCCGTAATCGGGCGAAGTTTTATTCAGATTCTGCAGCGTGCAGTACCATTGGAATTGCGCCGTATGCAACACTGGATCGAAATCCTCCGGTGACATGCGGTTGACACATTCATCGATACAAAAGTTCAAGCGGAAACGCAGATATTTCAGCGAAGAAAGATCCACGTCGCGGTCGGTAAGACATTGATCGACCAACAGATGCGGCCATGCTTCACCCTCACGCCTCGGGTGTTCGTACTCGCGGCTCGCCAATACGTCCATGCGGAATTCCCCGCCCGGCACAACGCGGACAAGCTTTGTCGATGTACGGAGCTGGCTTGCATTTCCAGTGCGCTCGCAGTGCGTCTGCGGGGTAATCAGATCGCGGCTAGCCCACTGTCCCAGTTTCCACTCCGGCCCCTCTGTTTTCCCGAACAAATATTCGCCGATATACGGGTTCGGCACATTGGAAGCAACGCCGGTTAGTATAAATCCCCGTTCAAATCCACAATCTTTCAGCAGTTCCATAGAAGCTCCTATTGTACATATTTCATCGAAAGATATTCAATGTCGACGCCGACATCATACACGCCCGTCACCTCCCAACCGATGTTGGTTGTAGCTATGCGCATATCGGCAAGCGTGCAGTCGGTGAACAAACCCTCCGATTGTGCGTATTCAAAGGATGCAACAATCTTGTCATACAGATCGACGCTCACCTCGTACTTCTCGCCAATCTCTACACCACCGTCCACGAAATCATAATTTGAAATTCCGTAAATAAGACTGCCTGTCGCATCCTCCTTTCCTCCGTCGTAATGGGCAAACTCCTCCGTTTTTGCACTCGTATCGCCGGTACGGGCGTCAACGATGGGAATGTCGAACCAGTACATATCACGGTAGGAAGATTTTTCCGTATTGAAACATTCAATGGATATGATCCACTGAAATTGCGCCGAATGCAGCGATTCATTTTTGTCGGGGGTATAGTCGTCACACTTCGTAAGAGTGAACCCCATATCAAAATATACCCCTTTCAAATCAGCCAGCGCAGTATTACTGACTATATTCTGTTCAATGATCAGGTGCGGCCATGCTTCTCCGTCCTTGCGAGGCAAAGACGCGCGCGGTGCTTCGGCATAGGCGGGCGTCACCCCGTATTCTTCACGCGTATCCTGATACAACTTGACCGATCCTGACGACGTATTGACGGATACGGACGACGTAGGATTGGAAATCGTTACCCAGCCGTCTTCCTCGGTTAAATTTGCATCGGTCGCAGGGTATGAATACTCACTGCTCCCCTCCACGAAAGTCAACTCCCGGTCAAGGAAATAATTGACGAAACATCCCCATTGCCCGAGCTTCCAAATCGGGTCTTCGAGAGAGGCTGCATCCGGTTTCAGCTGATACCACGGCGAAGTTGAATGATAGCGCGAATCCACACCGAACACATTCAACCCGTAGTCAAAACTTGTATCGTACAGCGCCTCCGTAGCCCCTGCCGGCGCATTCGTAAAATGCTCCTCTGTTTTCCCGTCGTCCGGAGGAGATTCCGTGCCGCCGCACGCCGCAGCTCCCCCGGTGAAACATAGCGCCAAAAACAGAACCGCCAGTTTCTTAACTTTCATGTTTTCCTCCTTTTACATTTTGAACGATCCGCTCGTAAGCCCTTTGACGAATTGCTTGGAACATAGCGCATACAGAATGATCATCGGCAGACTCGCCAATACATACCCTGCTATCGCGACGTTCATGCTGTTTGTTTCATTATACAATGTATCCGTCAGCGATTTCAGGATAACGGAAGTCGTTCGCATCTCCTCGTCTCGAAGAATAAGCAGAGGCCACAAATAGTCGTTGTAAGAAGACATAAATGTCAGCAACCCCTGCGTGGCCAAGATAGGAAGCGACAGCGGTAGCGCAATTGCAAAATACATACGCAGATTGGAACAACCGTCGATTACGCCCGCCTCGAAAATATCCTGCGGAAGTCCATCAAAGAAAGTGCGGATCAAAAATACCGCCATCGGTACCGCACCTGCCGCCGCAGGCAGTATAACGCCGAAATAATTGTTTTGCAAACCATAGCTGACGGAAACGAGTTGGTATTGCGGGATCAGGGTAAGTACGCTCGGAATCATCATGACGGCGAGGAACATTACGATAATTGCTCCTTTGAACGGAATGCGGTAACGCGTGATGCCGTATGACGCCATCGAACTAACTACCAGAAGCAGAAGAGTCGTACCGACGGAAACCACAAAAGTATTTACAAAGGTATAATCAATGTAAAACCAAGCCTCCGAATAGTTTTCAAAACGGAACGGGAAGGTGAGCCAGTTAGGGTTCAGTATCTCCTGCTGCGGCGACTTTACACTTTTAATAAGCATAATCAGAAGCGGGTACAGAGTGAGAAAAAGAAAAAACACAACAAATATAATCAAAACGATCTGCGCAAAGCCGATCTTATGCCTGTTCAGCCTGATCATCAGTCTTTCTCCTTTGTCTTGAAGAAGACGTTCCCAATCACTGTGAGTACGAGCGTGATAACGAAGATCATAACGCCGAGCGAACAAGCATACCCGAATTCTGAATAATCTATGCCCATTTTATAAATATAAAATCCGGGGACCATCGCCGCATTGCCGTTTTGCAGGATCAGTTGCATATTGTAGTTCTGGATGCCACCAATCACACCAGTAATCAAGAAATATTTGATCTGTCCCTTCATCAAAGGAAGGTCTATACGAAAAATCCTGCCGAACGAAGTCAAACCGTCCAGTTTTGATGCCTCCACAACGGAAACATTGATTCCCTGCAGACCGGCCAGGTAGATCAAAAACGATGTCCCCCCCATAAAGGGGAAACCTGTAAGTATTATGGTTAGCTTGATCGTTTCGGGCGAACTATACCATTGCGATCCCTGTAACCCGAAAAGGTGCAAAATCGAGTTTGCGACGCCTTCCGTTACCGCCGTATCGGGGAGAAAGATGACCTTTTCCCACACCAGCACGCTGACGACGCTCGGCACCACGCAAATCAGCATAAAACAGTAGCGGAATGCAGACGCAAGCTTTTCGTTTTTCATGTTATACAGCATTTCCGCCAGCGAAAGCGACCCTACGTTGCCAAGGATCAATCCGCACACCGTAAAAAGGATAACATTGCCGAAGGATTCCCAAAAGGCTGTATCTCCGAAAAGCCTGATATAATTTTCTAAACCCGTAAAGGAAATATTCTGAAATACCCCCCAATCGGTGAAGGAATAGACCACCGCCCAGATTTGCGGAATATAGCAGAACATTACCAACAATACGAATGCCGGCAAAAGCCAAATAAGTCCGTGTATCTGATATTTTTTGAATAAAAATTTTTTAAGCGACCGCTTCGCCACCGGGGTGACTTCCGCCGCAGCGGAAGTTCCCTCGGCAATAGCGGCACCGCTTTCCGTATAATTCTGTTCCATCCGTTACCCCCGGATTACCAGTTCGAGGTATCCCAGCCGTTCAAGGTCGACAGTTTGTTGAGCGCGCTGTCTAACCCGTTCATCACGGCGTTGATGAACTGATTTTTATCTCCTTTTGCAGAAGTCGTCGTATTCCCGTACAAATAGTTATGATATGCGATAAAATAAGCGTCATAATATGCTTTGGTCAGCGTACCGGAAGGATTGAAGTTCCCCCATACAAACATGTTCTCATTCGCACAGTCAAGCTCGTACTGCTCCGTGAGCGACTCAAAGTATCCGTGTTTACCGCTTCCATTGCCAGAAAGAGGCACAGCAACACCCTTGTCGTTGATCATGCGGTCATTGTTTTCGGCTGCCGTAAGGAACATGAGGAAATCAACGCACGCATTTACTTTTTTCAAATTTTCGTCTGCATCCGAAGAGGAAAATGCATGGTTGGTGATAAACCACGCCGTCGAAAGCCCGCTCGATCCCCTGCGCACACCGGTACCCTCTTCAACCAAATCAGTCGCCTCGCTGTCAAGCAAGGGGAACGCAAACACACCAGCCTCGAATCCGTCGGCATTGGAAATCAAAAAATCTATATCGCTTCCGCCCGCTTCGACCATAATCGTCTGCTGCGACAGGAAGGTTTCGGTACAGGAATATGTGTTCGGATTGCCCGAATACTTGGTCTTTGCCGCGACCAGATCAAGGAATTCATCATAAATCTCCCCTTCGGGATCGAATGTGCCGTTGGAATAGGCGCGCAGGATCTCTTCCGCGTCCGCCGTACCCGACCCATCGAGGTCAATTTCATCCATCAACGATTGGAAAATCGTGCCCTCAAGCGTAATATCCAGCCACATATTGCCGCCGTTCGGACTATACGGATACAGGTCGGCGTCAAGACCGTGGATCTTCTCGATCAATGCAAGAAATTCTGAATAGGTTGTGGGAATTTCTAGATTGTTGTTTTCAAAATATGTTTTATTATAAACGATGCCGACGACACTGCGCTCCATAGGCGTATAGTAGTAATGTCCGTCTACTGCCGGTTGCAACTCGCCATTGTATATATCGATCCACTTTTCGCTACCTGCCTCCCCTTCCTTAGAATAAGGATTGGGCAGCTGCAAATATTCGTCGAGCTTCGCATAGTAATTCTTGTTGCAGTCTTCCGCCAGCGCCGTAGGCACCTGGAACAATATATCCGGCGCGCTCGAAGTAGAAAGCATGGGCAGGATTGAATCGCGTGAACCGTTGTACGATGTTTTGGCTATTTCGATGGTGACGTTCGGATGAAGATCCATATATTCTTCGGCAAGCGTCTCCAACGTATTGTACGGATATGGGTTCGTTACACTTTCTTCCATGCTCGCCGTTGAGTTGTAATTCGCCCATTGTCCGCCACCATCGACAGTAATGGTGCAGACAAAATCTTCATCGAGCGACAAAGAACCGTCTCCAATATTTCCTCCCCCACCCGAAGGCGCGCAGGCATACAGCGAAAATCCGATACTGCCGAGCAGCAGCATTGATAAAACAGTTGCCGTGAATTTTTTCATCATCGCTTCTCCTTTTTGAATTTGTATTAAATGATATGTTTAATATGATTAAATACACATTTAACATATCATTTATATCATAACATAAAATTCCTATTTGTCAATACCTTTTTGAAAAATTTTTAGTTTTTTTCGATATTATTTTAGAAAATACACAAAAGCCTTGCAAAAAAGATTTATTTGTTATATACTTGATATACTTAAATCGGAGGAATCAGGACATGAACGACCCGAACCAACCCGTATATCTGTACGAAAAAACGGTGCAGTATCTAGCAAAGGAAATCTTGTCTCATCTAAATACGCCGAACTACCGCCTACCGACCGAAATCGAGCTGGCAAACCTGCAAAACGTAAGCCGCATTACCGCCACAAAAGCGTACAAAGTGATCGAAGAAATGGGGTTGATCGTCCGCATTAAAGGGAAAGGCACCTTTATTTCCCCTGATGCAACTGAACAGATGCTTGCGCCGCTGATTACCACGGAACAGGCGCCTACCGAAAAAAAAATCGGCGTTATTGTTCCCCTCACGAGCAGCCTCCATGTTCTGAAAATCCTTGCAGGAATTATCGAAGGGACAAGCAAATATCAGCTCGCCGTCGCAAGTTCGGACATGTCCATGGAAAAGGAGCAGGCACTTATCCAGCAATTCACAAAAAGCGGGGCGCAGGGACTGATCATATACCCCATCGACAACGATATCTATAACAATACCCTATTGAGCCTGATGCTGAAAGATTTCCCTGTAGTTATGGTGGACAGATATTTGAACGGACTGAACTTCAACTATATCTCTTCCGACCACGAGCGCATGATCCGCGACGGATTAGACCATCTCATCCGGAACGGAAACAGAAATATACTCTTTTTCAACGCAAATATCAAAACAAACAGTTCTTTAATCCAACGGCGCGAGCATTATATCAATATTCTGAGGGAAAACGGAATCAACAAAACTTTTTTTTACAGTTTCGACGGAACGCAGGACGCCACCTCTGAAATATTCGTAAAACCCTTCCGCCAATATCTAGACGACAATCCGGACCTGACCGCCATCATCACCGCAGACTTTGCAAGCAGCATGCACCTAATGAAAATAATGAAAGTACTCGGTCTGCACGCCCCGGATCGCTATGAAATCGTTTACCTCGACTTATACGACGACAATTTCGAAAACTTTTTTGAACACCCTACCTTTATTGAGCAGGACAGTTTTAAAATCGGAACGGAAGCCGCAAAAATGATCTCGCGACACATCGAAACACCGTCGCTCCCCAAAGAAAAAAACGTTATCCCCATCCGACTGATTGAAGGTTCCACCACAAAAAATAACTAATCGATACTCCCCGCGAAATTCCGCAGGCAGTATAAAACCGGAGAAGCCCGCAGTCTCTCCGGTTTTATTTTCGCTCCTATCCGGGTATTCTATTCCTCTTCCCGTAAAATCCGCACATATCCGCCGCCAAAACAGACAAAATTATACTCTTTTACCGAAGTATCCGTATTTTCGCCCGGATTCGTATACGAATCTGCAAATCCGCGTCTGCCGGAAAAACATTCGGGCGCGGCGATGGCAGGATCGCCTTTATAATGATGAAATGGACCAAACAGATTGCGCAAATGACCGAAATACAATATTTCGATCGTATTTTTACCTTTCCGCAACAACGGGAATATGTCCGTTTCCGCCGGAGGCGCTACGAATGTTTCCACCTCTCTCCCGTTCACATAAACGCGGGCAGCCGCCGCGTGATAACCGGATAAACTCAAAAGGATTCGCCCCTTGCGCAGGTCGGTTTCATACTCATAGCAAACACGCACATTCCCCGCATAAAAAGGCGCACCCTCTGTAAAATCATCCGCTGCGGGCAACACCGTCTGAACGATACGGAACGGTCCTGCCGCCGAAAACACGCGATCTTTCCCACCTTCCGCCCGAGTATACTCCGCAACGCTGAAATCGCCATACAAAATGAGATTCTCTACATCTGAAGAATAGGAAAATATATTTTTCAACGTTTCAAAACTTTCCTCGCCGATGCCTTCCGTCCGCGCGACGCTGACGCGCAATTCCGCAACATTCTCCCCTTTTCTGACAGCAGGCAAGGCATCAAACAAGGGAAGATCGCGGTCAACCGCCGTACCGCATCGAGACAGAGGAATCCCATTCAAGATCAGCTGCCCACCCGTTTCCGCACAGATGCGCAGACGGGATGGAATACAGTCTGCCGTAAAACAATAGCGGATCGTATAGTCTCCTTCCGCCCCGAATACAATGTCCCGCAACTCTTCAATGCCGTATTCACACACAAATCCGTCCACACTACAAAACGCATGGTCGATCACCAGCGAATTATCCCCCTCGCGGACGACATGGACGGGATGAAGCGTGGTCTCCTCGAAATACCGTATGTGCCGCAGAAATCCTTCCCGAGAAGGTTCTCTCCCACCGCGAAAAACGAGCGCGACATAGCCGTATACAGGAATTCGTACGTCGGCATACGTTTTTCCACAGCAGGCGCGTGACCCCAACCTCGTTTCCATACCCGAACGAAGAGAGCGGAGATCTATTTCGCCTTCCCCCTCGAATTCCGCTGTAAGGAGTCGCTCCGAAGATAAATCTGTATTGACGGCAAGCAGCCTTGTTTCTACGCCGCACCGACGCACAGAAACGACGATTTTTTCGGCTGTTTTGCCTTCAGACGGTTCCATCAGACGAGCCGCGTATGAGTACTCCGTGTATTCCAAAACCTTACGGAAATATCCGCACCGGTTCGCCACGGGCGTAAAATGGATATATTCTTTCGCCAGCGATTTATCCGGCACACCGGCAAGAAACTCCGGTGGAGTACCGATATAAAATACCTTGCCGCCCTGCGCGGCAAAAGCGGAAGCAAGACGGAACGTATCCTCTTCAACAGTCAGCATATACGGCAACAGCAGCAACGAATAGCTGTTTTTCCCCAGCAGGATACGCCCGTCCGACACACAAGCCTCTGAAAGAAATTCTTCGTCGGCAATATCAAACGGAATCTGAACAGCGATCAGATTTTCCACCGTCGCACGAAACTCGGAGGAAACAAACCGCTGCTCCGCACTTTCAAGCCTGCAAATCCGGGCGCTGCCGAGCGCAGAAACGAGCAGAACACTGTGACAGTCTTCTCCCTCTGAAACAAAGCGGCTGACCGCCCCGATTTCATTGCTGAGCGCGGAAGCAGCCTCATACCAGGGTTGTTGATAAGAAAACACCGGAGGATAATCGCGCTTCGCCGTCCCCGCGACAGTATATGCCGCGAGATGCAAGCAACAAAAATTAACCCCGAGCGCCGCTTGATACGCCCATATATGCGCAAGTTCCGCGAACGACACGCCATATCCAGCCCCCCCGAATGTTTCGGACAACGCAAACGGTTTTCCGTATAGCGAGCATACTGACGAGAGTTGTTTGAGCAGGACCGGTGAATTGTAGCGTCTGCCAAGATGATCGACCCCCGGCATCTGCATAGCACGGTAATGACGCATGACTCCGCCTGTAACAGACGGCTGAAAACACAACCCGTCCTCACAGGGGAAATGCCCCGTAAAAATCAGTCCGTTCTGCCCGCACCAACGCGCGATGCGCTCCGTATAATTTTCTGCGAACAATTCCTGCACCGTTTTGAAATAATCGAGCCGAAACTTCTCGGCACCCGGAACATCGTAAAACAGTTTGTATAATTCGGGCAACAGCGGATACCCCCGCCTCCGCCCGAACTCCTGCGGCATGACCGCACTGTATGGACCACCGCCGTTATCCAGCTGCGGCTCGTCAGTAAATACACCTTTGATCGTGCCCCCGAACAGGCTGCCGAACCGGCGCCCGTATTCCTCGTGAATTTCTTGCAGAAACGCTTCGGTAACGGCAGGGTCAAGCAAATCCACATACCCCTTCTCTTCCATGACCGAAAGCACATATCCCCCCGAACGAATCGTTTCCTCCGCACCGGGAATGACACCCGGGCGCAGTCGCTTCATATGGTAGCTCCTGCCCCTGCCGTTAACCCTGCCCCCCCCAAATCCGCTCGGCCAACCATTTTCATCGTAGATCCATACATCCAACCCGCATTGCGCCGCCTCATCCGCCGCAGCGCCGAACAGGTGAAACCATTCCTCCGAAAAATATGTACACTTCAACCCCCCGCGCGCATGCACGAAAAATCCGCCGAACCCCGCCTCCGCGAACTCCCGCACCTGCCTGCGCACACCTTTCTCCGTCAGCCGACCATTCCACGACCAAAATGCAGCAGGCTTAAAGTAATTTGCTCTTTTTTCCATCGCGTCTCTCCAAAATATCGGACAAGAGGAAACCCTGCCCGTTGGTAAGAACAGTTTTAAACGTCTCCGCCGCCAATTCCACCTCGCATTTTTTACCCTCCATCCGAATTACGGCTCGTTGCGTCCGGGGGGTCGGATTAAACAGGCGCAGAGCGTAACCCATCCCGTCTTCCGTACGCTTGAGCGCCGCCAAAGAAACAGCATCATTGGAAATAGTCAGGAATTCCTGTTCCTCCTCCGCGCCGCCGAGAGGGAAGCAGTTCATAACGACAGGCGCCTGATGCACAAACGTACTCACTTTTTCCGTCCTCTCTTCACAAATTTCCTTCGGCGCAGGGACGAAAACAAACCGAAAATCCCGTTCGCCCTGCTCCATGCGGTCGGAATAGCGGTCCTTCGGCAAAATGGGTCTACCCTCGAAAGGATGCGCGCAATACCCGGCTGCACGCATCAAGGTGATGCCGTATCCATCCTTTTCGACACGCCCTCCGTAATTTCCAAACTTGACAATCCCCAACGAACAGGTCCCCCCCCTCAAAACATTCCACTCCTGTGAAACGCTTTCACAATCCTGCGGCATAGACATGACCCCATACATGGTTTTACCAATGCAATCAGTCACACTCGGACCGAACGGCACGCGAAGCCTGTACCGCACATCTTTTTCCGTATTGAACAATTTAACGCGCATTTCGACGTTTTCGTCCGTTGCAGAAAGGATATAACGAACGACTGCATAGCTGGAACCGTAAGTATAAACGCACTCGACGACCGACCGAACCTTTCCGCGCTCAATCAGACGGACGGGAGGCAACGGTTTCCCCACCCCGCAGATCTCGCCAGCACGCTCCGGCGAAGCAAGAGAAAAAGCACCCAAAATTTCGTTGTGTTCATCGAAATCGAACCCCCAAGAATCGCACACGTCCTTCACACAAAGTATGGAAAAAGCCCCTTCGCCGAGCAACTCTTCCCCACCGAAACGCAAAGACCTAACCTCTCCCGTGGAAAAATCAATCACAAACGTCCGCGCGCCAGCAGTAAATTCCTCGCATGGCGAATACTCTTTTTTGCGTTTAGGCACAAGCTTTAAATACAACGAAAAGCGCTCGACAGAAAACGGACGGAGCTGTGCGCAAAAAGATACGCGCTTGCGCCAATCGATGGGAACGTTGCTATACTCCTTTTCGATCTGGCAGTCAATTCTTTTTCCACCGAAATACATTTCCGGCACATATTCGTACTCAAGACTCCTGTTCTGATCGGGCAACATAAATTCGCAGACCAAATCTGCCGCAACAGAAAACGGATGCGGGTTGCACACCAATATAGGAAATTCCCCCTCCCCCGCCTTCGGCTGCGACACTGCAAGATGCAGAAAAGCATCCGTAATGACACGTTCAGCGATCTCTTCCCCGTGCCCAGCCAGGCGCAGGCTCTGCTCTTCAACCGGTCGTATACCACTTCCCGGCAAAATATCATGGAATTCCATATACAGCAAGTCGCAAATCGCTTCATCCAATTCCGCTTTCGGATATGCAAACCCAGTCGCAGAGGCATAGGCAGCAATTTTTTCTGCCTTCCAGATACAGTTTTCCAACCGCTGATGCGCCTGCTTGACCCGGATCTGCGATGTGTACGTTCCCTGCATGACAAAATTCATCGCATCCGGCGCAATCTCGAGCAAATTTTTGCCGTGCAATCCGGAGAAATAACCCTCGGGAGTAGTTTGCACCATCTCTATCTCGGGATGCTCTTCTCGGAATTGCATAAGCTGAGAATAATCGACGCGCGACGGACCGCCTCCATGGTTTCCAATCCCCCAAAAACAAACAGCTTCGTCTTCTTCCTTAAAAAACATACAAAAATCGTTCAGTTTATCGCGCAACTTTCCCATAAAACTGTTATAGCCGCCGTAGAGTCTGTGGACGGGAATTTTCTCCCCCGTAAGTCCGCGCCACACAAAATCGCGCCGCGTACCTTCCGCATCGGGACGCATACAAACATAACCTTCATACCCTGCGTCGCGTAAAATCCCGGCCAATCCAGCCGAATGACCAAACGAATCAAAATTAACGGCAATTTTCGGCTCGACCCCGAATTTTTCGCGGAAATACTTTCTTCCTTTCAAAATTTGCCTTACCACACTCTCCCCGTCAGACATAACCACATCGGGTTGCAGATACCAGCCACCCATTATATGCCATTTCTCCTCCGCAACTAGACGCTTTATTCTGGCAAATAGAGCGGGCGCATATTTCTCAATCCACATATAAAGCATCGCTTCGTTGTGGTTAAAAACAAATCCGTCGCCAAATTCTTCACAAAAATCCGCCGCAGCGGAAAAGGTCGTTATCGCCGCGAACATCCCCTCTTCCCTAACCCACTGCCAAGACGGGTCTATATGCGCGTTGCAGATCAAATATAATTTTTTCATGTTTCCGTCCTTTGTTTCATTAAACAATATATCTTTTTAGATTTTATATATCTAATATATCATATCCAATATCATTCTGTCAATATATGCAGCAAATTTTTTATCGAAAATACATAATGCCGGCAACAACATGCATAAATCTTTTTAGCAAGCATCTAGAAATTTATCGCCCTCAAAAATTGACTTTACCAAGAAAATCTGCTATGCTTGTTGCTCTCTGAAACCTCGGTACCGAATTCAACCTTTTCTCGCCAGTCAATTCCTTCCCTGGAAGATTCAATATGGCCCCTCGCACTGCACAAAATCCCCTTTGCTTATCCCCATGCCTGCATGAGCAAAACACGATCCTGTTCCCCGCTGTAAGGCGTTTTTTTATTCTTTTCGATATTTTTGTAAATTTTTATAATTTATTGTAAAAATATAGTTGAAAAATATACAATTATATGTTATCATAGAAGCACATTGAAAGATAAGGAGAACGATCAAACACATGTACAGCTTAAAGAAAAGTGAAGAAGCGATCTGCCGGCTTGCCGATACAGACCCCGCCGCCGCGGAAGCGCTCGGACTTCTGTCGGTGCGTTATTCCGATGCGGAACTTGCCCATACGCTCCTGATCGGGGCGATTTACATCGAGCGGAGGAACGACCAGGTATGGCAGCTTGCGATGCGCGGGCACATTTCCGAAAGCACCGCCTACCGCTACCGCAAACGCTATATAGCAACGTTTTATCACTTTTACCGCAATCTTCTGGACAAGCGCGCGCAATGACCGCGCAGATACCGCCCGAAAAAGTTCATACGTTTCTGATTTTGTGAACCGCCGCCCTGCCAAGGGCGGCTTTTTATATTATGCGGCAGAACAGGCAGCCGAGCAGGATGGCGATAAAGTTGGAAATGAGACCGATCGCCACGGGCAGGGCGGGGCGCTTGCCCTCGACGCCTGCGAAGTACACCGCCGACAAATAAAACACCGTTTCGCCCGAGGCATAGACGACGCTCGCGCACCGCGCGATATACGAATCGGCTCCGTACTTTGCGAAGATTTCGGTGAGCAGGGAGAGGGAACCGCTGCCCGAAAAGGGCTTGACGAGCACGAGCGGCGCGATCTCTTCGGGGATACCCAAAAGGGAAAAGAGGGGCGAGAGCGCGGACGAGAGCGCCGCCGAAAGCCCGCTCGCCTCGAACAGTTCCGCCAGAACCAGCACCGCCGCCACATACGGAAACAGATTTTTTAAGAGGGGCAGCGCCTTCGCCGCACCGCCCGCAAAGCTGTCGTACACCTTTACCTTGCGGACGGAAGCGAACAAAAGCACAGCCGCGCACAGCGCGGGGAGGATGTACGCAGTCCAACTCATCGCCGCACCCCTTTGCGCCCGCCTGCGCGCATATCGCACCTTTCGGTACGTCCGCCCTTCTTATCTGCGCGCACGCTGCCGCCGTTATCACTTCCCTCTTTGTGCGTTCCCGCCCTGCCCATTCGCACTCCCCTTCCGCACAGAAGCATCACAAGGGACACGCCCATAATGAGCGCGCACAATGACGAAAGGAGGATAGGCAGAACCACGTCGTACGCGGACGCCGCGCCTGCTGCCGCGCGGAGGGACACGACGGTCGTGGGGAACAGCTGCAAACCCGCGCAGTTGACGGCGAACAGCATGGCACGGGAATAGCGGGCGTTTTCCTCCGCGCCCAACAGGCGCATGGCGGAGATGCCCGCGGGCGTCGCCGCGCCGCCCATGCCCAAAAGGTTTGCCGAAAGGTTGACGGCGATCTTTTCGAGAGCCCCTTCGTTTTCGGTGCGGAAGAGCTTTTTTGTGAGCGGCTTCATACCCCGCGCCAAACCGCGTAAGGCACCCGCGTCCTCGGCGACCTGCAAGATACCCAGCCACACGGCGTACACGGCGGCGAGGGTGATGCACAGCGACACCGCCCGCTCCGCCCCCGAAAGCAGGGCGGGCAGAAAGGCGGAAGGGTCGCGCACGCAGATGAGTGCGGTGCAGACGATAAAGACGACCAAAAATAAAACGTTCATAGGCAGTTCCCCACCCTACCGTATGCACACGGCGGACAAGTTATGCCGCGCGCGGCGCAAATAGCGCCGAATTTGTTTTACTTTGCGCGGAAAATGCGGTATAATACTACCGAAATACAACTTTTACCATGCAAAACGGAGGGCAATATGGCGAAAAAACCCTATTACATTACGACGGCGATCGCCTACACTTCGGGCAAGCCGCACATCGGGAACACCTATGAGATCGTTCTGACGGACGCGATCGCGCGGTTCAAGCGCAACCAGGGCTACGACGTGCGCTTTCAGACGGGAACGGACGAGCACGGTCAGAAGATCGAAGAGAAGGCTGCGGCGGCGGGCGTGACCCCCAAGCAGTTCGTGGACGGTGTGGCACAGCAGATCAAAGAGATCTGGGATCTGATGAACGTATCCTACGATAAATTCATCCGCACGACGGATACCGACCACGAAAAGCAGGTGCAGAAGATCTTCAAAAAGCTGTACGAGCAGGGCGACATCTACAAAGGCTCGTACGAGGGAATGTACTGCACCCCCTGCGAATCGTTCTGGACACCCTCGCAGCTCGTGGACGGGAAGTGCCCCGACTGCGGCAGAGAGGTGAAGCCCGCCAAGGAAGAAGCGTACTTCTTCAAGATGAGCAAGTATGCCGACCGCCTTTTGCAGTACTACGACGAACACCCCGAATTTATCACCCCCCTCTCGCGCAAGAACGAGATGGTGAACAACTTCTTAAAGCCGGGTCTGCAGGATCTGTGCGTTTCGCGCACCTCCTTCACTTGGGGCATCCCCGTCGACTTCGACCCCAAGCACGTCGTATATGTGTGGCTGGACGCTCTGACCAACTACATCACCGGCCTCGGATACGACGCGGACGGAAACTCGGGCGAGCTGTTCAAAAAATACTGGCCCGCAGACGTACACGTCATCGGCAAGGACATCATCCGCTTCCACACCATCTACTGGCCCATCTTCTTGATGGCGCTGGGTCTGCCCCTGCCCAAGCGGGTGTTCGGGCACCCGTGGCTGTTGATGGGCGGCGACAAGATGAGCAAGTCGCGCGGGAACGTCATCTATGCGGACGAGCTGGTCAAAATATTCGGCGTGGACGCGGTGCGCTACTTCGTGCTCAACGATATGCCCTTCGACAACGACGGAAACATCACCTGGGAACTCATCAACGACCGCGTGAATTCCGACCTTGCCAACACCTACGGCAACCTCGTTTCGCGCACGGCGGCGATGGCTCTCAAGTATTTTGACGGCGTGCTCTGCGATAAAGGCGCCGCCGAACCCGTGGACGCCGAACTCAAAGAGATGGCGGAGGCGCTGTACGGCAAAGTTTCCGCCAGGATGGACGAGTTCAGAATTTCCGACGCGCTGGGCGAAATTTTCACCTTCCTGCGCCGCTGCAACAAGTACATCGACGAGACGGCGCCCTGGCTCCTCGCCAAGGACGAAGCGAAAAAGGACAGGCTCTCCACCGTTTTGTACAACCTCGCGGAGAGCATTCTCATCGCGACGTCGCTGTTGCAGCCCTTCCTGCCCGCGACGGCGGAAAAGGTGTTCGCGCAGTTCAACGCCCCGCAGCGCGATTACGCGAAGCTGGATAAATTCGGACTGTTAAAGAACGGCACGAAGGTATCCCCCGCCGAAACGCACCTGTTCGAGCGCAAAAATTATAAAGACGTGGAGGCGGCGTACGAGGCGATGCACGGCGGAGCAAAGCCCGCCGAGGAAGCGAAAAAGGCGCAAAAAACCGAAAACGCCCCCAAAAAAGCGAGCCACGAGCCGAAATACCCCGCCGAGATTTCCATCGACGACTTCGGCAAAGTGCGCATGCAGGTAGGCAAGGTGATCGCCTCCGAAAAGGTGGAAAAAAGCGACAAACTTTTGAAGAATACCGTAAAACTGGGCGGCGAAACGCGCACGGTGGTGAGCGGCATCGCGAAGTTCTACACCCCCGAGCAGATGGTGGGCAAGCGCGTAATCGTGGTGACCAACCTCAAGCCCGCAAAGCTTCGCGGCATCGTGAGCGAGCGCATGCTCCTGTGCGC
>ERZ1643251.1667-NODE-1667-length-24705-cov-5.177931_pt1 | contig 24705 bp, 22 predicted proteins | sample MGYA00579261_ERZ1643251 | MGnify/ENA primary metagenome ERZ1643251 (study PRJEB29033, sample SAMEA4952267) | chicken gut metagenome | biome: Broiler Chicken; feature: Gastrointestinal Tract; material: Caecum | place: Ireland | collected 2018 | study: Broiler... | reverse complement strand
ATCGAATTTTTGAAATTTTCTTCAAAAAACACTTGACTTTTTATTAGCAGGCTTTTGCACAACAAAATTATACGTATTATATCGGAAAAAAAAGAAAATATTTTACATTTGCAGAAAATATAGGAAGGCAGGAGCGAAAGGTTAAGTTAAGGTTTGGAGTTGCCGATACAACCATTAATGAAAAGATTTCTGGGAAATAATACATGTGAAACAGAAAGAAGTCATTCTGAGTTTAAAGGAAAGGATAACATGTTAAATGGTATATAATATAGCATTTCCCCCTGATTACACAGGAGGGATACGGACGTTTAAGGCACATTTTGCAAATTTTCCTGAATACAATTTGTTCAGTATTGATAAGGAAAGCTATGTCATAAAAGGCTTGGTTGAAAATTCGGATGAGGGTCATTCTCAAAATGGGAGAATGATACATAATCTTCAGATTGGGCGCTACTGCTCCATTGCGGAGGACGTTTATTTTTTGATTGGCCGTGGGAAAAATTATAAGCGCGTATCCACATCCAATGCAAAAGTATTGCATACCGCGCCTTCTGTAAAGAAAAATCATCGGGAAAAGGGCAGCATTATTATTGAAAATGATGTTTGGATTGGCAGAAAAGTTTCTATTATGTCAGGTGTAACAGTGCATAATGGAGCAATTATCGCTGCGAATTCGCATGTTGTAAAAGATGTTCCTCCTTATGCAATTGTAGGAGGCAATCCGGCCAGGATTATTGGTTATCGTTTTGCACAGGAGATTATTGATCAATTACAGATAATACAGTGGTGGTATTGGTCCGATGATAAAATTCAGGAAAACGCGGCATACTTCAATGATGATATAGAAACTTTCTGTAAAAAATTTTATTTGGAAGCAAAAGAAAATTTTGAAAAGAAGTATGGTGAACCGGTGGAGCCAGAAAGAGATAAGTATTTTATGGCAGTGGACTATAACGATCATTATTCTGTGCTTGAATCGGTGTTGGATGAATTTATATGCAATTATTATAATGACAGCCAAAAAGAAATCGTATTGTTTGTGTTCTCTGAAGAGGCAGGGGAGAGATACTTAGAAGAATTGACGGGTATAATCAACGATATAACTGCAGAATCACATATGAAAGCGTCAATTCATGTAAAAGGAGGGGGGATGAGCGAAGCTAAGGAGTGTCTGGCGTCGGCGAATCACTTGATTATAAACAGAATGCCGTGTACAGTTGAGCTAATGTGCTTCGCAGAGATGTTTGGGGGCAAAATAGAGGTTCTCTCAGGTGTGGATAGTATCATATTTGCTGAAAATGCAGATGAAAGAAGGAAAGAATAAGGATGAGGAGAGAATTAAGCGGAAAGTCTGAGGAAAGGGTTTATAAAAACTAAAAATTAGTCGATATACACTATATTATACAAGAAGAAAGCAAGGATGCTGAAACATTCAAGGAGGAAGAGAAAATAGAAATGTAGCCAATGTGAATATCATTATATTTCATAAGCAACAATGATACATGGCATTGGATGAAAGAGTCAATGCACGTTGGCTCTTTTTTGTGGTTCTTTTCCCTTTGCATTACTGGCAATCATATATTTATAGTGAGAGTTTTCAGCATGGGTGGAGGAAAAATGCAAAGAGATAAGTATTATGAAACATTGAGGCATATTGAAAATAGAATTGCAGAGCTGGATGTAGAGACGCTGAATCAATTATTGGAGCAGACCTTTCAGGTAAAGCCGGTGAGACTCAAGTGGTATTTAATCAAGGCTCAGGTAATGCTGAAGGAAGGAAAAAAGGTAGCGGAAATTAAGGATTTTCTTTCTGATAAATGTGCTCCATGGTATGAGTATGACGATGTGGAAGAATATTTTCAGCTTTTCAGCATTCTATCGGAGTACGATGGGGATTTGCCGGATAGCCAAAGATATTTATATCAGCTGGAAAAACTGAAATATCAGGAGAATATTGTAAGGAAGGTGTCTGAAGAATTAAATGCACTGGCAGATAAAATATTGAACAGCAAAGAGCCTGACTTAAGAGATATTGTGCGCTTGTCAGAATTATACTATATTTCTGGCGACATTTATTTGTACATGTTATGGGTAGTGGTTGCAGATAAGGTTTATAATGCCGGACTGGAGATACGCAGCTGGATTTTAGAAAAGATTAATGTGGAATATTTTTACGAGCGGTTGACTGAAAAAGAAACGGAAACATTTGTAATCCTCTCCACATCTGACCTGAAGGAGAATGCTTGCCTGTTAACAGAGAGAGCCCTGAAACTCCTGAATAAATTTCCAAGGGTGATACAGGATTTCCAAAAGGCAGAGGCGCTGCTGCAGGAAATTGCGGAAAAATATTCTGAAAATAATTTGGTCACGGTTTTGGGAAGCGGCATGGCCATTGAGGAACTTTCAATGAGCGCATCCATCAAGCCTAAATTGGAACGTCTCACTGAAGCGCAATATGACTATATGGAAGACCGTATGGCGGTAGGACGGTATGGCGATTATCTGTCATATATTGCGCGAATATATAAAACGACAAGAGAAGAAATTGAGAAGAAGCTTTATCAAAAGCCGACCTGCCGCTTTTCCATTATTATTCCCTGTCGAAATGCCGGTGAAACATTGCTTTATACCCTAAAAACCTGCTTGAATCAAACGTATCAGGGAGAATATGAGATTCTTGTTAGTGATAATTCGGATATGTCCTGGGAAAAGGACACCCCTACATACAGAATATGTCAGGAAATTCAGAGTGCAAAGATACGTTATATAAGAACGCCCCGCAATTTGCCGTTGGCAAAAAATTTTGAATATGCTTATCTGCATTCTTGTGGGGAGTTTCTTATTTCCATGGGGGCGGACGACGGTATTTTGCCGTGGGCGTTGGAAGAACTTGACAGCATTATTATGGAATATCCGGACCAGCCTGTTTTATTATGGCATGAGGCTTTTTATAAATGGGCGGATGTGGATGCACGTATTATGGGAGGGGGAGGGAAGGCAATATTGCAGGTGAACCATCCCTACATGAAAAACAGCCCCAATATTAATTCCTATAATGCGGGAGAGTTATTGCGGAAAAGCTTTGAAACATACGGAGTGTTATATTATATGCCTCAGGTATATCATAATTGTGGAATCCGCAGAGAGTACATGCAAAGTATCTATGAGAAATGCGGAGCTTTATGGGCTGGAGGTCAGCAGGATATTTTTATGGCTGTTGTGAACAGCATACTGCAGAAAAACATTTTTATGATAGAGAATTTGTTTACGATAACGGGGATCAGCAATAATTCAATCGGAGCAAATGCAAGAATAGGAAATACAAGCCTTCGTCAGATACCGTTGGCAAAAAAAATGAGAAGTACATTTTGCCAGGGGTATAGAGCGCCAAGCTATATAGAAAGAATGTTCCCATCCTTTGGGACGGAGATGGGTGTGCTGTATACTGCGGTATTATGTGCGTATGCCTTGGGAGTTGTGCCGGATGAGGTATTGAATCAGATGGAATGGAAGAGTATGTTTGAGAGAGTGATTCCTTCCGTGTCCATACTGGATGTCCTCTTTGATGTGAAATGGCATTGGATGCGTTATGTCATTTCCTCGCATGGGGAAGAACTTTTAACATGGTTTGATAATAATTATTTTTATCAGCGATTGGAGCCTTCCCTTGTAAAGATACAGGATGGACAAAAAGAAGATCAGGGCGATGGCGGGGAGTCGGTTATTATTGAAGGCAAAGAGTTACAGGTGGAACCGCATAGCATTGATGATGTATATAATGTATCTGTTTTTTTGCAAAAAGTTTATGCAGGCGAATAAAAGCTTTGCAGTATATGAGGTACGTATGAAGATATTAATAACGGGCGCCGGTGGGTTTGTCGGAAGAAATGTAAAAGAATATTTGGAAAGGCAAAAAAAATATAAAATATACGCGCCGGCCAGCAAGGAGCTGGACTGTACTGACGAAGCGGCAGTAACGGAATATTTAAGGCAGCATTGTTTTGACTGTGTTTTGCACTTTGCCGTATATGGTAATGAGATTGATAAGGAAAAAGATGGAAGCAGAATACTGGATTATAATCTGCGGATATTTTTAAACTTTGCTAAAAATAATGAGTATTACGGCAAAATGTTTTATGCGGGCTCCGGCGCCGAATATGATAAGAGATACGATATTTCCCGGGTTACAGAAGGGGAAATAGGAAAAACCATCCCCGTTGATCAGTATGGATTGATGAAATACACGGTGGGGCAGATGATAGAAAACAGTAAGAATATTTTCAATCTAAGACTGTTTGGCATTTTTGGAAAGTATGAATATTACCCGGTAAAATTTATTTCCAATGTATGTTGTAAGGCGATTAAGGGAGTGCCGCTGACTATGCGGCAAAATGTGTATTTTGATTATTTGTGGGTGGAAGACTTTTGCCGTATGGTAGAATTTTTCCTGAATAATGAACCGCAGTACCATACATACAACATGGTGTCCGGCCAGCGAATCAGCCTGTTGGAAATCTGCGAAAGGGTGCTGGAGATAAGCGGAAAGAAATTACCTGTTTTTATTTGCCGGGAAGGACTGGCCAGGGAGTATACGGCGCAAAATCACAGGTTTATGCAGGAGTGCCAGGATTTTGTTTATACGCCCATAGGCCGGGCAATTGAGGGGCTGTACCATTGGTATTTGACAAGGGAAGAAGAGATAGATTTGTATAAATTACTTTATTGAGGATGAATAGGAATGGATTTACAAGACTTGATATTGACCGAAGAAGCAAGTGTAAAACAAGCAGTTGAACGGCTGGAAAAAGTCAGGTGCAGAGTAGTGTATGTGGTCAAGGGTAAAAAGCTGCTTGCATCGGTGTCAGATGGGGATGTTAGGAGATATACGTTAAGTGGAGCCGATATTGAGAAAAAAATATCGTGTATTGCAAACTATTCTCCCAGTAAGGTGAACGAATATGAGAAGGAAAAAAGTAAAGAAATTTTCCAGAGAACAGAACTGCAATCCATACCCCTGGTAAACCTAAATGATGAAATTGTAGGGGTTATTTTTCGAAACGGTAAGATTATTCGTGAATATAAGAAAATGAATGTTCCAGTAGTCATGATGGCAGGGGGAAAAGGAACACGATTACATCCCTATACAAAAATTTTGCCCAAGGCATTGATTCCTATTGGCGATATTCCAATATCTGAGCTGATAATGAACCGCTTTTTTGAATGTGGGTGTAAGGATTTTTACTTATTAGTAAACCACAAAAGCGCTATGATACAATCTTATTTTGATAATATTGATAAAAAATATAATATCCGGTATTTTCAGGAGACGGAGCCTCTGGGCACAGGCGGAGGACTAAGTCTTCTGAAGGATTGTGTTCATCAGGATTTTATTCTGACAAATTGTGATATTTTAATAGATGCGGATTATTCGTCTATTTACGATATGCATTGTAAAAAAGGTAATTTTATAACCATGGTATTATCACAATATGAAAATAACATACCTTATGGCGTGGTGTCCATAGATAAGGACAACAACTATCAGGGAATGACGGAGAAGCCTTCTTTTCAGCACTTGATCAATACAGGCGTATATGTTGTGAATCGACAGGCGGTAGAAGATATGCCGGAACAAACGCAGGTGAATTTTCCCGATATGATAGAACTGTATAGGAAGCAGGGGAAAAAAATCGGATGTTATATTGTAAATGAATCAGCGTATATGGACATGGGACAGTTTGAAGAGCTGGAAAAAATGAAGGAACGGCTGAATGTATTGTAAAAGAGGTAATATGAGATGATAAAACGGGTTGCCGATATTGTAATGGAAACGTTGGTGGAACATGGAGTTACAGATTGCTTTGCAGTAGTAGGCGGCGGCGCAATGCATTTAGATAATGCGCTGCTTGTTTGTGAGCAGATGAATAAATACTTTAATCACCATGAACAGGCATGTGCAATGGCGGCAGAGGCATATGCCCGTTACAGCGGGAAAATGGCTGCTGTATGCGTAACCTCCGGACCGGGGGCAACAAATACTTTAACCGGTGTCATGGGAGCATGGCAGGATAGCTTGCCTATGATTGTGCTGTCCGGACAGGTGAGATATGAGATTTCCGTGCCGAAGTCAGGACTGGATTTGCGTTATCGTGGCATTCAGGAATTTGAAATTGTTCCCACAGTGCGGAATATGACGAAGTATGCAGTAATGATTACGGATCCCTTGGAGATTAAAAGAGAATTAATAAAGGCAATGCGAATTGCAATGGATGGAAGAAGAGGACCGGTATGGCTTGATATTCCACAGGACATGCAAAATGCAAGAGTAGAAGAAGAGGATTTGTATCCCGTTGAGAAATTTGTCAGTGCGAAACCAATCTTGGAAGACGCTAAAGTCAGAGAAGTATTGGAAATGGTGCAGCAGGCTGAAAGACCATGTATATTGGCTGGCTCCGGTATTATCAGCAGCCACACGATGGATGAGTTTGAGCAATTTGTGGAATATATGAAAGTTCCAGTTATTGGGGGCTCATGGGTTGCTGATAACTTTTACATGGAACATCCTTGGTTTTTTGGCCCTTCTGGAAATGTCGGCCCCAGAACAGGAAATTTTATTTTACAGAATGCAGATGTGATTTTAACGTTAGGAAATAGTCTGGGATTTAGACAAACAGGATTTAATCAGGCGGGGTTTGCACCGAATGCACAAATATATATGGTGGATATAGATAAGGCGGAGGCTCAAAAGCCAGGTTTGAGGATCCGGAAGCATCTGCATGCAGATTTGAAAGACTTTTTCCGGATAAGCCTGCAATGTAGGGTTGAACTGAGAGAGCATAATAATTGGGTGCGATATTGTAATCGTTTGAAAGAAAGATTCAGCCCTTTTGAGGCGGCAGAGGGAATTGATTTATCAGAAAGAGTATGCTCGTATTATTTTTGGAATATATTTCAGAAATATGAGCAGGAGGACAGCGTATTGGCAATGGGAAATAGTACTGCCAATACGGCTAAGTTACAGATTGGGATCCGGAAAAAGGGCCAGAGGGTTCTGACGAATTACACCTGTGGGTCTATGGGCTACGATCTGCCTGCGGCAATTGGCGGAGCAGTGGCTTCAGGTAAGCGGGTATACTGTGTGACAGGAGATGGAAGCATTATGATGAATCTCCAGGAACTGCAGACAATAGTACAATATGATCTTCCAATCAGTATTGTTATTTTTAACAACAATGGTTATGGAGCAATCAGACAGACCAGTAAAAATTTCTTTCAAGGAAAATATATAGGATGTACGCCTGATAGCGGCGTCAGCTTCCCTGACTTTGCAAAAGTTGCACACACTTTTGGTTTTGATTATATGAGGTGCGAGACTAATGCTGAGGTGGATATAAGGGTTAAGGCAATGCTTGATTCCCATAAGCGAGTTCTTTTGGAGGTAATGCAGGCGTTTGACGATCCAGTTACGCCAAAGGTAATGTCTCGTTTAGATGAGAATGGGAAAATGCTGTCACCGGCATTGCATGATATGTATCCATTTTTGGAGAAAGATGAAATTGAGCGTTTAACGCTCTGGAAAGAAAAGTAAGGCAGAGAGCAATGATATATTTAGCAGAACCAAATTTATCAGGTAATGAAAAAAAGTACTTAAATCAGTGCATTGACACTACGTTTGTTTCCTCTGTAGGTGAATTTGTGACACGTTTTGAAGAGGACATTTGCAAAGTGTCAGAGGTAAAATACGGAACTGCAGTCTCTTCTGGAACTGCAGGATTGCACATGGCGCTGAGAGCTTGCGGTGTGGGGCGTGATGAGCTTGTCTGCATCCCTACCTTTACTTTTATTGCAACGGCAAACGCGGTAATGCATTGTGGCGCAGAACCATGGCTGATTGATATTGACGTAAAATCGTGGACAATGAATCCAGAAGTTTTGGAGGAGGAGCTTTTAAAAAAGGCCTATATACGTGAGGGAAAAGTATTTCACAAGGCGAGTGGAAGGCGTGTTGGGGCTATTATGCCTGTATATACGTTAGGGATGCCTGCTGATATGGATGAGATTAATAGGATCGCAGACAGGTACAATCTTCCGGTAATTGCAGATGCAGCAGCGGCGATTGGAGCCCGGTACAAAGGGGAAAATATTGGAGGAATTGCGAATGCGACCGTATATTCCTTTAATGGGAATAAGACAATTACCTGTGGAGGGGGAGGAGCAATTGTAAGCAATCAGGAAAGGCTGATAAAATTAGCGAAACATTTAGCTACAACGGCGAGATGCGGTATTGCGTATGATCATGATATGGTTGGCTATAACTATAGAATGACTAATTTACAAGCAGCCGTAGGATGCGCTCAGCTGGAGCGTGTTGAGGAGTTCTTATTAAAGAAAAAATATATTCGAAACTTTTATAATCAGAGTTTTCGACAAGTAGAAGATGTTTTGCTTTTTCCTGAAGTTAAGTGGGCCGACAGTGCATGCTGGTTCTCGGGATTAGTATTGAGCGACAGTTGTAAAGTGAAGAAATTATGCGAAGCTTTGAAAGAAAAGGGAATAGAGGCAAAAGCATTTTGGAAGCCGATTCACTTGCAAAAACCTTACTTGCAGGCTGAAAGGTCAGATATGACTATTTCAGAGAAAACTTGGGATAGGATCATAACTCTTCCTAGCTCCACTGGAATAACAGAAACAGAATTAGAATATGTAGTATCATCAGTTAAGGAATTACTGTAAGAGTAGTAAAGGTATATAAAAATCATTGGAAAAGATAATTTTAATAGGCTTTGGGGGTCACGCCAAGGTAGTGACGGATACAATTGAAAGCAGTGGGATATATCGAATAGCGGGATATATCGAAAAAAGGGATCTGCCAGAGAAAAGTTTTAGAGACTATCGAGTTATCGGAAGTGACTGCCAATTGAAGAAAATATATGAAAGCGGTATCCGCAATGCATTTATTTCCATCGGATTTTTGGGAAATTGTGATATTAGAAAACAATTGTACGAAAACTTGAAGCTGATAGGATTTACTTTGCCGCCTATAGTAGATGGGAGTGCCGTTATTGCGAAAGATGCAGTGATAGGAGAGGGAACATACGTTGGAAAAAATGCTGTGATCAATGCTGGTGCTATTGTTGATAAGATGTGTATTATCAATACTGCAGCGGTCGTGGAACATGACAGTGTAATAGGCGGTTTTTCACATCTGGCAGTGGGAAGTGTTGCCTGTGGAAATGTGTCTATTGGAAAGAATGTTTTTATAGGCGCTAACGCCACTATAATACAGGGTATTCATGTGGGAGATAATGTCACTGTCGGGGCTGGTGCGGTTGTACTGGAGGATGTGCCGTGTAATCAAACTATTTACGGAGTTTGGAAATGATTTCACAAATGGAAGGTGCCTGAGATGAATCAAGTAGTAGTAATTGCTGAAGCTGGTGTAAATCATAATGGAAACATGGATATAGCTAAACAGTTGATCGACAAAGCCAAAGAAGCCGGTGCGGATATTGTAAAGTTTCAAACTTTTCAGCCAGAGGCGCTTGTTTGCAGGAATGCAGGAAAAGCTGCTTATCAGAGAGAAAATACAGATATAAAAGAAACTCAGTTAGAGATGCTTTGCAAATTACAATTAACGGCGGAGATGCACAAAGAATTGAAAGCGTATTGTGATCAAAAAGAGATTATGTTTTTGTCGACGCCTTTTGATCTTGCCAGCATTGATTTATTGGAAGAAATCGATATGCCAATGTACAAGATTCCATCTGGGGAGATTACGAATCTTCCTTATTTGAGAAAAATAGGAAAATTGGGCAAAAAAGTAATTCTCTCTTCCGGCATGAGTAATTTGGAAGAAATTAGAGCCGCTGTCAGTATTTTGAGAGAGTATGGAACAACAGATATTTGTGTATTGCATTGTAATACGCAGTATCCTACCCCTATGGAGGATGTTAATCTGAATGTTTTGCAGACTCTGAGAAGACAATTGAAATTGCCCATCGGTTATTCAGATCATACGAAAGGAATTGAAGTGCCGATTGCGGCAGTTGCGTTAGGAGCTGAAATTATTGAGAAACATTTTACGTTAGATAAAGAAATGGACGGACCTGATCATAAAGCCAGTCTTGAACCAAAAGAATTGAAGCAAATGATAACCGCTATTCGTAATGTTGAAAAGGCACTTGGCAGTGCGGAAAAAAAGGTTACGAAATCAGAAGAAGCTAACATAATGATTGTAAGGAAAAGTATTGTAGCGAAACGGCCTATTTGTAAAGGTGAATGCTTCACAGAGGATAATATTACTGTGAAACGGCCTGGCAGCGGTATCTCACCGATGTTATGGGACAGTATAATCGGACAGACTGCGACACGGGATTTTGATGCGGATGAGATGATTGAAAGATGAAAAAGATTTGTATTGTAACAGGAACAAGAGCAGAATATGGGTTGCTAAAACCAGTGATAGACCGGATTAACAGTGATGAAGAGCTGGAGCTGTGCCTGATAGCTACAGGAATGCATTTATCAACTGAATTTGGACTGACATATAAAGAGATAGAGTCAGATGGATATACTGTTAACAGAAAAGTGGAGATGCTGCTGAGTGCAGATACGCCCAGCGGTATTATAAAATCTATGGGAGTAGAAATGATAGGGCTGGCAGATGTTTTTGAAGAGGAAAAGCCGGATTTTATCATTTTATTAGGGGACAGGTATGAAATATTTGTGGCTGCTGCTTCTGCTATGATTCATAGAATTCCAGTTGCTCATATACACGGAGGAGAATCAACGGAAGGATCAATAGATGAAGCGATAAGGCATTCTATTAGTAAAATGAGCGCGATTCATTTTGCTTCTACAGAAAGATACCGCAGAAGGATTATCCAGCTGGGAGAGCAGCCGGAAAGAGTATTTTGTGTCGGCGCATTAGGGGTTGAAGGCATTAAATCCAGGAAGTTACTGTCAAAAAAGGAGCTGGAGAATAATATAAATTTTGATTTTGATGCTGAGACAGTCATGGTCACATTTCATCCGGTTACTTTGGAGAGCTGTACGGCCAGTAGTCAATTCAATGCTTTAATAAATGTTTTGGACAGATGCAAGGAGTTGAAAATTATATTTACCAAGGCAAATGCTGATACAGATGGGAGAATTATTAACCAAATGATTGATGAATTTGTTCAAAAGAATAAGCATAGGAGCATTGCATTTGCTTCCATGGGACAATTGCGGTATTTGAGCGCGTTGCAATTTTGCAGTGCTGTTATTGGGAATTCTTCCAGCGGCATTATAGAAGTGCCATCTTTTAGAATTGCTACAATCAATATAGGTGACAGACAAAAGGGAAGAGTATGCGCAGAAAGTGTGATACATTGTGAACCAATAGAAGATAAAATTGAAGAAGCGATAAGGTTGGGATTGAGCAAAGATTTTAGAAAAAAAATTGAAAATGTCAAAAATCCATATGAAGGCGTTGAAACATCTAAACAAATTGTTGAAACAGTCAGGAAGTTTGCTAAGCAGGGAATTTGCTTAAAAAAAATATTTTTTGATATTGAGAACTAAAATGCGAATATTTTTCAGAATTGAATGCGGTTGGAGTGATTACCGGGCAGACATCAAGTTTTAATGCAGATTTTGTGGATTTAGGTAAAGTCTGCATAGAGAATAACATTGATTTCCTGTATGCGAAAAATATAAATGATCCTGTATATGCAGCAACAAAGATTTTTAGGCATCCATATGTCAAATGTATAGTGACAATGGAGATTCCTTCTGAAACAGATTTTGGCAAACCCATGCATCCATTTACGCCAAATATGTATATTGATATAACGAATTATTTAGATAAGAAAATCGAGGCAATGAAGATATACAGGACGGAGATGGGAGAGCATCCTTTTCCGAGAAGTTTGAAAAATATTGAAGCACATGGAATAATGCACGGAGCGAGTGCGGGAGTAATGTATGCGGAAGCTTTTCGTGTAGTCAAGATTATATCGTAAATTGAAAATTATGATTTGACAGAAGACTGGAGAATGTATGAAAAAGGTTTTAGTTACAGGAGCAGATGGATTTATCGGCAGCCATCTGACAGAAGCTTTGTTGGAAAAAGGATATGATGTAAAAGCCTTTACCTACTACAATTCTTTTAATACCTGGGGCTGGCTGGATATGTTGCCTAAGGAAAAGCTAAGGCAGGCTGAAATATTCAGCGGAGACATTCGTGATCCGAATGGAGTCAGGGAAGCAATGAAGGGAGTGGATATGGTATTCCATCTGGCCGCTCTGATTGCGATTCCCTTCAGCTATCATTCGCCGGATTCGTATGTGGATACCAACATAAAAGGTACATTAAATGTATTGCAGGCCGCAAGGGATCTTAACTCGGAGCGGATTTTGATCACCTCTACCTCGGAAGTATATGGAACTGCCAGGTATGTGCCTATTGATGAGAACCATCCGTTCCAGGGGCAGTCCCCTTACTCTGCAACGAAAATAGGAGCAGACCGTTTGGCAGAAAGTTTTTACAGGAGCTTTCAACTTCCGGTATCGATTGTACGTCCTTTTAACACATATGGACCGCGTCAATCAGCAAGAGCAGTTATACCCACAATCATTACGCAATTGCTTTCGGGAAAGGAGGAGATAAAGCTTGGCTCACTGACGCCCACAAGAGATTTTAATTATGTGAAGGATACGGCAGCAGGCTTTATTGCCATCGCAGAGTCAGATAAGACGGTAGGCGAAGAAATTAATATTGCCACACAGCAGGAGATTTCTATTGGAGATTTAGCGAAAGAAATTATCAGGCAAATTAACCCTGATGCAAAAATAATATGTGATGAACAGCGGATCCGTCCTGAAAAGAGTGAGGTAAACCGTCTGCTTGGTTCCAATGAAAAGATAAAGAGACTTACAAACTGGGAACCAAAGTTTTCTTTTGAACAGGGTATTGAAGAGACGATTGAGTGGTTAAGACAAAATATGAATCATTACAAGGCGGATATTTATAATATATAAGGAGAAAGCACATGGCGGCAATTAGGCAGGGCAAAATTTATTCCAGAAAGAGAACCAATTTGGAAGATGTTATACCGTTGGAAGTTCCTTTTTCTATACAGATTGATATTTGCAGCGCATGTAATTTAAAATGCAATTTTTGCTTTCATTCTGATTTGGAGGCTATTAAACGTGCAGGAGTATCTTTTGGGTACATGTCATACGAATTATTTGTACATATTATAGATGACATGAAAAGACACTGGGCGGGAAAGAAGGTCAAAAAACTTCGTTTGTTTAAAGTTGGAGAACCGTTATTAAATCCTCACGTGTGTGAGATGGTGCGATATGCTAAGGAAGCAAATGTGGCTGAGTGTATTGAAATAACTACGAATGGAACGCTTTTAACACATGATTTGAGTCAGGGGTTGATTGACGCCGGCTTAGATATATTAAATATATCAATAAATGGAATAAACGAAAAGCAATATGAGAATGTTTGCCAATATTCTATTAATTTTTTTGATTTTTACAAAGAAATCGAGTATTTTTTTGTGAACAGGGGGGGGTGTCAAATATTTTTGAAATATAGCGATATTGGATATTCAGAAGCAGAAAAAAATGAGTTTTATCAGTTATTTGATAAGGTTTGTGATGAAATATTTGTGGAAACCATATCTTCTACATTATGGCAGGATACAAATGTGGAAGAAAAAATTGCTTATACAAATATGGGAACTTATGGACAGGAATTAAAGCCTAAGCAAGTGTGTCCTTTCCTTTTCACCACGATGGTAATTAACGACAGGGGTATTGCACATTTGTGCTGTGCAGACTGGAAATGCGAATATATTTTGGGAGATTTAAAAACGGATAGTATTGCTGATGTGTGGAATGGGCGGAGGCTTCGGGAGTTTCAGTGCACACATTTAAGAATGAAGAAGGACAGCATAAAGCTCTGCCGGAAATGTGAAAGCCTTTCCGCAAATTCAATTGATGATATAGATCAATATGCAGAGCAAATATTGAAACGATTGGAAGATTAAGCTATGGGTGCTGAGTGGCATAGAAGTCTGTTATATATTGTAGAGCAAGCCAGAGAAAATGGCCTTGTTTTGTATGGGGCAGGGTATTGGGGAAAAATTGCATATGATCTTTTTGAGCTCTTTCATGTAACCCCCTTGTGTTTTTGTGACGATGATGCAGAAAAAAAGGGTGCTTCTCATTGTGGAATACCTGTTTATTCCTTAGATGAGGCTGCTGATAAATATGAAAAAGCTGTTTTTGTAGTATGCATTGATGAAACCCCCTCTGCAGGTGAATGGAATCGTAGAACAAGAGCCTGTATGATAGGACGCTTACAGGAAAAAGGCGTCTATTCGGCAAATAGTGAAATGCATTTGCCGTTTTATGTGTTTCTGTTGGATACAGGCTTAGAGGTTGTTAGTCAGGAGATAGAGAGTACATTTATTCCGGAGGATATGTTTATTGCAGAAGAACTAAAGCGAATCATTTTGTTTAATAATATGTCTAATTCTGGAAGCTATTATTTGGAACAGCTGTTGGATGGGCATTCACATATGCTGTTTCTGCCATATATAGAATCATTGGAAAGAGTATATGTAAAAAGACTAAAATATTTAAAGGGCAAAGAACTCATAATTGAGATGCTGGCACAGATGTTAGGATATTTTCATTCTCAATATGAAGGAATTGGATGTGTAGGACAGCATAGATTTCAGAATTTTTGCGTAGACGAGCAGGGGGAATTTATTCATGACATATTAATTGATCCACGTGAATTTGTGATTGAGCTGCGCAAACAGTTTGGAGGATGTGTGAGATTAAAATCCTATGGCCATATGCTGAAAATTTATTTTGCAGCCTATAATAACTGCTTGGGCAGAAGAAAAGAGAAGGATATAGATTATTGGATGTTTTATCATATGCACCTGCCTAATTTCGAGGTTAGCTCAATGTATCATAATCTTTATCCGGAGGAATTCAGCAGAATTGAGAACTTGATTATCATAAGAGAGCCGGTGCAGCATTGCTATTCATGGATTCGCAGATTTGTAATTAAAGAAAAAAATAATGTTGCGGTCAGAAGGCCTTTGTTTTCCGCTATCATAAAAAGCGAATTGGGGATCATGCTGGAAAGACAAACAGGGTATAAGAATGTACGTGCAATTAAATTTGAGGATTTGAAATATCATACAAAAGCAACTTTGCAAAGTCTGTGCATATGGCTGGATATTCCATTTGAAAATCAAATGCTGGATACAACGGTAAACGGCTTTGTTATTTATTTTCCAGCCAATACGCCTACGGGTGTAAAATATATTACTGGAAATGATACATCCACTGTAAAGCTGACCGACTTTTCGGAAGTGATGACATTATGGGATCAAACCAGACTGAATATGATTTTTGGTAAATTTAAGAGAGCATATCAATATGATACATCAGTCCCGGCATTTTCTGAGTTTTCCAAAGAAGAGAGAACGCATATGCTAAAGGAAGGTTTTAAATTGGCTGATATTGTGGAGAATGTCATTTTAGAAAAGGGAAATGAAGATGAAATTTACGATGTGAATTCTTTTATAAAAAATATTTTTGAACAATATATGGATGGGTATCAGTCAGACACAGAGTATTACGATTATATTAGACCTGTGGAAAAAGAAGAATACTAGTACAGTGTGAGGAAAATAAATGCTTAGGTTGGGTACAAAGGCAGAAACATTATATGAATTGCAGGGAAAAATGCAATTTGCGGAAGTACTGCCGCAAATTACTTTTTCTGTGAATGATTGGCGGCAGAAAAGGGAAGATTATTGGGCAAAGACAAGGCTGCAATGGGAAGATGCAAAAGTAATCGTTAGAAGCAGCGCTTTGAGTGAGGATACGCAGGAGTCTTCGAAAGCTGGAAAATTTGAATCTGTTGGTGATGTAGACGGACGTGAAAGCTTTAATGCAGCAGTTGAGAAAGTGATCGAATCTTTTGACGACACAAATATAGATAATCAAATCCTGGTACAGCCCATGCTGAAAAATGTAAAGTATTGTGGCGTTGCTTTTACGTTAGATCCCAATACGATGGGAAATTATTATGTGATAAATTATGATGAATCAGGTTCCACTTCGTCAATTACACAAGGCAATGGCAGAGAGAATAAATTATTATATGTATTCAAACAAAGTAAACCGGAAGCTGAGGAAGTCATTGTTAATTTATGCAAGGCGTTGGAAGAGCTGGAAAAATTGTTTGGGAAGAATAACCTTGATGTGGAATTTGCAGTCACCAGGGAAGATAAATTGTATATTTTTCAGGTCAGGACGCTCTGCGTAAGACAAGAGCCCATCGCTTATGATATGCAGAAACAAGAACTGATTAGAATTGAAGAAAAGATACGCAGGGACCAGACGCCCAAACCTTTTTTGTGCGGGAAAAAGACAGTGTATGGGGTGATGCCGGATTGGAATCCGGCGGAAATGATAGGAATTCGACCAAAGCCATTGGCCATGTCTTTGTACGAGGATATCATAACAGATAATGTATGGGCGTATCAAAGACATAATTATGGATACCGTAATTTGCGGAGTTTTCCTTTGATGGTTGATTTTTGCGGTCTGCCATATATTGATGTTCGTGTCAGCTTTAATTCTTTTATTCCGGCACAATTGGATGAAGAAATCAGCGAAAAATTGGTTAATTATTATATGGACAGGTTAGAATCGGATCCATCTAAACATGACAAAGTAGAATTTGACATTGTATTTTCTTGTTATTCTTTGGATTTACCTAAACGGATACGAGTGTTGTATAATTATGGTTTTACAAAAAAAGAAGTTCAGAAAATAGTAGATTCATTGAGAAATGTAACAAATGAAATCATTAATCATAATACAGGTTTGTGGAAAAAGGATTATGACAAAATAAAAATTTTAGAGAAACGATACGAAGAGATACTAAATATACCGGGGGGAGGTATAGAGAAGGTATATTGGCTTTTGGAGGACTGTAAGCGTTACGGAACATTACCATTTGCGGGATTGGCAAGAGCTGCTTTTATAGCGGTGCAGATGTTGCAGTCAATGGTAGCTGAAAAAATTTTGTCTGAACAAGACTATCATAATTTTATGAATGACGTTGCCACGGTAAGCTCTAATATGAGTCGTGACTATCATAATATGTCAAAGCAAAGCTTTTTGAAAAAGTATGGTCATTTAAGGCCGGGGACTTATGACATTAATTCTAAAAGATATGATGAAGCATTTGATTTATATTTTGATTGGAAAAAAAGGGATGACAAAGAAATAACGACAAAAGAGGCTAGTTTTCGTTTATCCTTGGAACAGATGAATAAATTGACCCATGCCTTAAAGGTCAATGGCCTAAATGATGATATATTGGGGCTTATGGGGTTTATCAAGAACGTTATAGAGGGTAGGGAATATGGAAAATTCATTTTTACTAAAAATCTCAGCAAAGCAATTCAGATAATTGGAGAAATTGGTGAAAGATACGGATTTTCCAGAGAGGACTGCTCCTATATGGATATTCGGACGATTCAGAGGTTATATGCGTCCACGCGAGATATTGAAACAGAGCTGAGATATTCTATTGAAAAAGGAAAACACAATTTTGCCGTAACAGAAGCTATTACGCTGCCTCCTCTTGTTACAAATCCTTCGGAAGTATGGAGCTTTTATTACCCTGACACGGAAATCAATTATATTACGCTGAATAAAGCGCAAGGGAATATTTGTATCTTAGAAAATGCAGAAGAAGTACAGGATATTAGAGATAAGATCTTACTAATTCCAAGTGCAGATCCTGGATATGACTGGATTTTCTCACATGGAATCAAAGGTTTTATTACGAAATATGGAGGAGCTAATTCTCACATGGCTATAAGAGCCGGAGAGTTGGGAATACCGGCGGCGATTGGTGTTGGTGAAAAACAATTTGAGGAATACAAGAAATCGCATTTAATCGAAATTGATGCACAGGGAAAAAATATTAAAATATTAAGATAAAGGAGTATAGTTCATATGAAAACGGAATGGGATTACACTGAATTGGCAGATGCTTACTTGAAAAGGCCAGACTATGCACAGAGTGCAATTGACAAAATGCTGGAGATTGCCGGAGTAAAAGAAGGAGATATGGTTTGTGACGTTGGTGCGGGAGCGGCACATTTAACTTTGAAGCTGGCACAGCATGGATTACATATTTGGGCGGTGGAGCCGAATGACGCAATGAGAGCTAATGGAATAAAGCGAACAAGTCAATACAAAAATGTTCAGTGGGCAGAAGGTGTTGGAGAGCATACAGGGATGGAAGAAAATCAATTTAAGTTAGTGACGTTTGGCTCATCCTTTAATGTATGCAACCGTCAGGAGGCTTTAAAAGAAACAAAAAGGATCCTGAAAGAAAAAGGTTGGTTTGCTTGTATGTGGAATCACAGAGATTTGAGGGATCCTCTGCAGATGAAGATTGAGGATATATTAAAGTCTCAAGTTCCCAATTATAGTTATGGAACGAGACGTGAAGATCAAACGGATGTTATCAATGAGAGTGGCTTATTTCAAGAGGTGATTTATGTTGAAGGCTCTGTCATACATGAAATATTGGCGGAGGATTTTATTGAGGGGTGGAGATCCCATGGCACAGTTCAGAGGCAATCTAAGGACAAATTTGATTTTATCAATGAAGAAATACGCAAAGTTATAGAAGCAACCGGGGAGCAATATATTAAAGTACCATATACAACAAGGATATGGATGGCACAGTTACGATAAGTGGTTTCGGGTATGGATGTTGTTTTTTATACGCAAAGAGTTGAAATTAAAGAAAAATATGGTGAAAGATGGGATTGCGCTGACCAGAATATTCCATTTTTTTTAGAGAAATGTGGTTATTTGTCAATACCAGTGCCAAATAATTGGGAAATTGCAAAAATGATGCTTCATCAATTTAAGCCAGTAGGAATTGTATTGACTGGCGGAAATAGCCTGAACAAATATGGCGGAGATGCACCGGAACGAGATGCTTTGGAAATAAAGCTTTTGAGTTATGCATTGGAGTATGACATTCCTGTGTTTGGCTTTTGCAGGGGAATGCAAGTGATTTTGGATTTTTTTGGATGTAGATTAGAAGAGGTTTATGGACATGTTGCGGTGCATCACGAAATCCATGGCATATTTGGTGAGCGGAAGGTTAATAGTTATCACAGACAGGCCTGTTTTTTGGTGAACCCACCGTTGGAGATTTTGGCAAAAGCTGAAGATGGAGTGATTGAAGCTGTCCGTCATAAGCAAAAGCCAGTTTTGGGTATTATGTGGCATCCGGAAAGAGAAGAATTATTTAGTTCAGGCGATATAAAATGTGTTCAAAAATTGTTTGGGAAAGCAGAGGAATAATAGTGAAGGTTATTATATTAGCAGCGGGACAGGGAACCAGGTTACGGCCTTTGACAGATAATTGTCCCAAATGCATGGTCGAGGTAAAGGGAAAAAGCATCATAGAAAGACAACTTGACACGATGTATGGCTGTGGGATAAAGCCGGAGGATATTATAATTATTTGTGGATACCGAAATGACGTCCTGCAGGAAAAGCTTAAAGGAAGCGGTATTCATTTTGTGGTAAATAAAGAGTTTGAAACTACCAATATGGTATATTCCCTTATGTGCGCCGAAAAGTTAATGGAAGAAGAAAGAGATATTGTTGTCTCCTACGGTGATATTATTTACGAAGAAGCGGTGCTAAATAAAATATTGGCAGCACAGGACGATTTTTCCATAATCGTGGATGATGGCTGGCAAGAGTATTGGTCGGAAAGATGCGAAAATCCCTTGGATGATGCTGAAACTTTAATGTTTGATGAAAAGAGCTGCCTGACTGAAATAGGTCAGAAGACAACGGATTTAAAGAAGGTGCAATCTCAATATATAGGACTTATGCGATTTCAGGGCCAAGGTTTGAAGGCGGTTTTGGACATAAGCAGGAAAGCAAAAGAACGAAGTGAAAAAGGGCTTGCACTATGGAGAACAAGCAGAAATTATTACAAAATGTATATGACGGATTTGCTTCAAGGCTTAATTGATGAGGGCTATTGTCTTCGAGCAGTACATATTCATCGTGGCTGGTTCGAGATTGATAATTATAATGATTTGACAGTGGCTGAATCGAGAATGGATTAGAGGCTGGAATGGAGCATAAAATGGCAACAGTTTTTTGGATAACCGGGCTTTCCGGCGCAGGTAAAACTACGATTGGAAAGCTTTTATATGAAAAGATAAAGAGCGTATATGAAAATACAGTTTTCTTAGACGGTGATGTGATGCGCTGGGTTTTTGGTGATGATCTGGGATATTCCAAAGAAGACCGCTGCAAATGTGCGATGAGATATTCCAGATTGTGCGCTCTGCTTCAACGACAAGGAATGAATGTAATTTGTTGTACGATATCTATGTTTGACAGTGTCAGAGAATGGAATCGACAGAATATTGTTGGCTATAAGGAGATATATGTTAAAGTTACTATGGAGACTTTAAGAAAAAGAGACCAAAAGGGATTATACAGTGGTAACTTTCAGGGAGAGGAAAAAGACGTAGTTGGAATGCAAATTCAATTTGAAGAACCAAAGACGCCCGATTTAATTTTGCAGAATGACGGTTTGAACACACCGGAGGAACAGGTGGAAAGAATATTGAAATTATACGATAAAACTGCATTGTGACCGTCAGGAGGATAAATAAAATGAATGAGACAAAAGATCTGATCAGAATGGAATTGCTGGAAGAGTGGATGAAGCTGTTTGCAGAAGAAAAGGATTACTATATTTATGGAGCTGCCAATACTGCAAAACAGATATTGGCATTGGCTAAATCCACAGGAGTGGCAGATAAGGTTAAAGGTTTTGTGGTTACCAATGGGGAAGAGAATCCCGGTGTTGTAGAAGAACTTCCGGTAACGGACATACATTTGCTTCAGGATACCCAGGCCGTAATTTTGGTTCCTCACGCTGGCCTGTTGAAAGAGGAGATAAATTCTTTATTGGAAGAGCTGGGATTTGTCAATATTCAACTGATTAACCGCTTCTGCTATTTTGCGGCAAAACAAGGACCTCAAAGGGTTGCGGATTCTTATATGGAAAAAGCAAAAGAGATGACGAAAAAATATGACAGCGGCAAAAGTAATGAAGAAAAAGAACGGGATGCGCTGCTTCGAGAGCGAATATTGCAGATCAGGGAGGAGGGACAACCTGATTTTGGACAAGTTCAATTTTATCAGAGCTTTGAGAAAATAGGTGTGACGGGAACACGCCCTTCCCTGTATCGAGTCATGAAATATGGTTTGGAAAACTTTTTGACAAAGGAGCAAGATATTCTGGATATTGGATGCAACACTGGTTTCCTGGATATGACGATTTCCCCCCTGGTTCATTCGATTACGGGTGTTGAGTATGATAGATCTTTGGTTGCCATAGCAAATTGTGTAAAGGAACATTTAAAGGCAGATAACTGTATGTTTGTAAACAGTGATTTTTGCGATTGGTATGAGGCAAACGACAGAAAATATGACGTTATTCTGTCCTTTGCAATACATCATTGGTTGAACTTAAGCCCTGAGGAGTATACAAGAAATATCAATACATTATTGGAAAAAAGTGGTTATTTGTGTTTTGAATCACATGATTTATCCGTACCGGATAAGGAGTTTGACGCCTGCTTAAAGCTTTTGCTGGATATGAATTATGTGGTTAAGAATCGGGGAAGTATTATGGATGATGGTATTACGAAACGAGATTTTGTTATTTTATGGAAACCGGAATAAACAGCGAGGTGAGCGGAAAATAAATGAAAGAGTGTTTTGACTTGGAGAAGGATTCCAGAATATGGATTTACGGCGCGGGGTTAATTGCGGAAAATTATTGTCAGGAATTGCTAAAGCAAGGCTATCGTGTTGAAGGATTTATTGATCAGAATGCTGACAATATTGCGGAGATCTGCGGAAGAGTAGTGCATCGGCCGGATATTGCGGAGGAAGTAATTTCCAGGGATGCAGTGGTCATTTTAAGTTTGAGAAACGGATTGCAGCAGGAAATAGTAGCTGAAAGATTAGGTAACGCCGGATTTTGTAAACTGCTTTATTTGCCCATGCATATAAAAGAACCGCTGTCTGTACGCAAACAATACAGGAAAAATTATGCCCGACTGCAGGAGTTTGATTTTGCACATATAAAAAATGTTCCCATTTACGGGTGCGAAATGGGAGATACTGGTGATGTGGTTATTGAGAAAAATGAAACGAAGGTTATAGTTTGGTGTCCCATTACCAGTTTATATTCAGGAACACGTTTGGCAGACGAAATCAAAAAAAAGTGGAAAATCAATGATGAATTGATGATTCAATATATTGACAAGAGAATTGAAGAGATATATCCGTATATAAAGCTATTTCAATATTGCCGGAATCAAGAAGCGGATCCCTCATCCTATTTGGAATTGCAGGGAAGGATAACACAAGAAGAGAAGGAGAGCTTATTGGAAGATCGAAAGAGACTGTATGAAGTCTTTGAACAGGCATATAAGTATGAAATGAACTTTTTTACGGATTCTCCGTCATTATGCTCTTGGAATGAAAGCGGACACTTCAATATGTATGATGGACTGCACAGAGCGTTATATCTTGTTTCAAAAGGATATAAGGAGGTTCCGATTGCTGTTTCCAGAGAAGACTTTGATAAATATATTTTAAGTGCAAAAAATACAGGGTGTGATCTTTGAAAAAGCTGATTTGATCAGGTAGCATGTATGCAGATGTAGCCGTGGGGTTGTAGCAGAGCCTCATGGCTTCTTTTTGCTTATGTAGCTGTACCTTCGATTGGATTATAAAAGTGTCGGCTCGATATTAGTATATTTTATCCATGCTTGAAAACAACAGTGGCATAAAACGTTATTTCCGCGGAAATAATAAGCTTTAAAAAGGTATACTGCATTGAAAAAGAAAAAGCTTATGAGACGGGTTTGGGCTGCGAAGCTATCTCTTGCGGCTGTGCTTATGCTTCTTTTGTGGACAGAGGCTGCGGAAAAGAAGGCCCACATCAGTCCAGGTTATCCCAGGGAGGATATTTCCCGTTTTACAAATCAGGCAGGTGAAGACCAAGCGTCTCTTACAGAGGAAGATTATGACCTTCTCTTCAGGCAGACGGGGCTTGGCCCCAGCGGGGTGAAGGCGTTGTGGGAGGCGGGTCTGCAGACTGAACTGCCGATACTCCAGGAGCGTTTTTTTTCAGAGGTGGAGGTGGAATGCTCCCCTAATACCATAGTTTCCAGAGCAGAGCGATTGACAGGGGAGGAAGGAAAAGGCCAGGTGATTCCCGTTGTGGAAGATGGCGATATTCTGATAAACTTCAACTGCCATTTTTTCGGATGGCGCAGCGGCCATGCGGGCATTGTAACAGACGCCGAAAGGCGTATTACTCTGGAGGCCAGAGTACCGGGAACGGATACGGCTTTTTTGCGTTTGGACAACTGGGAAGAATATCCTTCCTTCGCTGTTCTGCGTCTGAAGGATGTTTCTTCGGAGGAACGCAGCAGGATTGCCGATTATGCCGGGGAAAACCTGACGGGCGTGCCCTATAGGCTTACGGCAGGACTGTGGGATGGACAGGATAAGGAGGAATACTCTGCTGCCGGCAATTTATTTGAGGCGGATCAAGCTGCTGCAGAATTGAGCGGTACGCAGTGCGCTCATCTGGTATGGTATGCCTACAGCCTGTTTGGCTATGACCTGGACAGCGATGGAGGGAAAATAGTTACTCCCAGGGATATTTATGAGAGTCCGCTGCTGGAAGTTGTCCAAATTTATGGCATGGAGGCGCCTTAATTCTAAAGGTTTTGTTAAGAATCTTAATTTTTAGATTTTGTCTTGAAATAGCACACGCAATATCGTATATTAACTCTATATACTATACACAAACTGACAGAAATATGGAGGACATGAAGATGACAAAAGCAGAAATTTTAAAAAAGGAAATTTTGAGGCAGTACCGCAGTGTGCGCCAGTTTGCATTGGAAATGAACATCCCCTACAGCACGCTTGTTACGGCTCTTGAGCGTGGAATAGAGGGTATGGCTTACGGAACCGTAATTAAAATGTGTGACAAGCTGAGTCTCAATCCCGTGGATTTTTCATCTCTGGAAAGGGATACTTCACTGGGAGCCCAGCTTCTGGAGAACAGAGTTATGCAGTATTACGTAAAGCTGAACCAGACGGGCAGGGACAAAGTGCTTGAACTTATGGATGATTTTGTACAGATTGATAAATATAAGGCTAAAGGAAAAAAGAGCAAATGAAATTTGATTGGCTGATTGTCGGAACAGGCCTGTTTGGAGCTGTCTTTGCCCATGAAATGGAGAAGGCGGGGAAGACGTGCCTGCTGATCGATAAAAGGAAAAACATCGGCGGCAATATATATACCTGTGAAGAAAAGGGGATACAGGTGCATAAATATGGCGCTCATATTTTTCACACCTCCAATAAATATATATGGGAGTATATCAATCAATTCGCAGAATTTAACAATTATGTAAATTCGCCGGTGGCAATCTGGAGGAATGAGCTGTACAATCTGCCCTTCAATATGAACACCTTCAGCAGAATGTGGGGGATACGCACTCCCAAAGA
>ERZ1643251.1666-NODE-1666-length-24712-cov-6.957172_pt1 | contig 24712 bp, 29 predicted proteins | sample MGYA00579261_ERZ1643251 | MGnify/ENA primary metagenome ERZ1643251 (study PRJEB29033, sample SAMEA4952267) | chicken gut metagenome | biome: Broiler Chicken; feature: Gastrointestinal Tract; material: Caecum | place: Ireland | collected 2018 | study: Broiler... | reverse complement strand
AATAATCTATAGTTGGTTTGTCGTGACTCTGTCACTTATGTTTGACAAACCTACACTTATGACTCTTTTGTATTGTTATATTGTTTACAGGCTTTATCTAATAATTTAAAATTACAACATCTATTTTTTATACTTAATGGTAATTTATTATTTATATACAATTTATATAATTTTTGAGATTTATTTTTAACTTTATCTAAATTATTATTTAACCAAATCAATTGTTTTTGTAACAATATTAAATATTTAACTTCATTAATATCTTTTGATTTTCTATTTAAATCCGGCAAAATATAGTTTTTGCTAGTAACAGGAATCATATTATTAAAATTAATAGCTCCTAGAATACCATTATCAATTTTTAGAAAGTCTATAGTATTTTTCATAACTAAATGTTTTGGTTTGGGGCTATATAATGGAGCAAAGTATTCTAACTCACCAATATTAAATAATATTCCGATAAATGGTCTAGTATCTTTCTTGCCATAATTATAAGCAACCCTTGAATCTAAAGTTCTTAAATAATTACAATAATTTGTATCAATAATTACTAATTTTAAGTTATACATTTTATAACCCCCTTCTCTAATTATATGTATTTTATCATAGATTTACATAAAGCAAAAGACTGAAATGTTACTTTCAGTCAACTTTTTTAGTTCCCATTTATGGCTGGGTTCACCGCTTTATTAGTTTCCATTTAATGGCTGGATTCACCGCTTTGTTAGTTCCCATTTTCGGCTGGGTTCACCACTTTTTAACAACTACCTTAGTAGTTATTAATATTATATGCATTTTTTCTAATGCAAATAAATAATATCATACTATCCCTATTATTTCAATAACTTTTAATTATTTTTAAAGTCTTGATACCAACTATCTAGTTTATCTTTTACACTATTAAATACTTTACCACCGACATCTCCTAGGAAGTTAATAGCATTCTTTGTGTAATATACTAATTCATCTTTAGCATCTATTATGCTTTGATAATTTTCTTCCCCTAGTTTTTCACGAGCAAAGTTATTTAAGCTATTAGCACCACTCTTAATAATTTCACTAGCCTTATTAAATGCTTTACTAGCAGTATCACTAATAGTTTCTTTATATCCCGGTATCTTACTTTCAATAGCACTATCAACTTTACTAGCAATTTCTAATACTTTTTGTTTTCCGCTATCAGTTAATTCATCAAAAGTAACGCCATTAATTTCTCCATTATAGAACAAAAAATCTACAATACTTACAAATACACCTTTAGCAGAATCCGCAAATGATGAATCGCTTCCATCACCATTATTTATTTTAGTTAAAGAACTTTCCAAACTATTAATAACTACTTCATCATTATTTGAATAAGTTATTGTTTCACTAGTATTAGTATTATTAGTAGTAGAATTATTACTTTGAGTATTTTTACTACTTGTACTATCATTATTACTTATATTATCCATAGAATTATTTTCACTACTACTATTATCACTTATTACCTGTTCTTCTTTAATATCTATTTCCTCACCAATTACTTCAATTTCATTATTGCTATTATTACTTTCAGTACTAGCTACCATATCTACACGAGTATAAACTTCTTTTTTATTTATGTTTAATCCAATTACCAATCCTATGGCAAGTATTACTATAGCCACAATTATAAATGGTAAATTAGAATTCTTAACATACTTCATAAAAAATCCCCTCCTTGCAGTATATTATACTACAAAGAAGGGAAAGCGTCAAAAAGGGGCATAACATGCTAGTCATATATGACAAATTGAGTTTCTACTTCATCAAATTAATCTAGCAAACCTTTTTCTCAATACCACAGATTCACACTTGCTTTTTTTATGTTGATAACTCGGCGGCCTCCGGGCTGATTAAGAGCCGCCGGCGGAGGCTTAAAGGCCATCACACTGCAAGGCGATATGGATCACTTGAAGTACCTGTTCCTCTGACTAATTCTACATTAGATTCTAGATAAAAGACCGGTCTAGCGGCATACCCGAAGCTAGCGCTGCTGTAGTTCAAGCTGCCATAGAAGTACACAAAAAACACGTAGTAACTGAACGACAAACGCGGAGTTAATGTCCATTCAGATAACCCCAGATACATCCAATTATTTGCTGGTATTGTTGAATTGTCATATGAACCTAAATTAGTTGCCCATGCATCAGGACTTGCGGCATAGCCATAATCACTTGGATACATTAATCCTATTTCATCAGTATAGGTTGTTGGGTTACTGCCATATCCGGCATTATTTCTTTCTCCATCATAAAATGCTTTTGCTGTATTACTATTTGATGTCATTCCTCCTAGGTGCCAAGTTGTTTCTACTATTAAGTTTTGCCATGTTGCACCTAAATAATTCCAATAATTTGTATTTAGATTTATTGTATTAAATTCACTTGTTGTCCAGTTATTTGAACCACTCGTACTTACACTGGTATCATAATTCCACGTATATCTTGCTATTGTACTTGTTTCCATACTTCCTTTATAATATGAAGTTAGGGATGAATAAGTACCATCATAATCTCTTCCATCCATTCCAAGCATATCACTTGTTGTATAATCGCTCTTTATTAATTTTACTTTTCCATCAAATACTCCGATGATTCTATATAAATAATTATTTGAACATGTTTCTTCATCGGAACCAAAACATACATAGTTATTTGGATTTGCCCCGGCATAACGATATGAATAATCTTCTGCATCGAGTGTAGCAGCTTTCATTATTCCGCTACCAACATTTACCATTATAACTGCTTCAGTATCTCCCATCATTGCTGCATATCCACTACATGATTCTTGTGATACCGGAGTATTATTATTCATATCTGTATATACAGTTGCTCCACTAGTAGTTGTTTTACAAATTCCACTATCCCATGTTACTTCTTCAACTGCACCTTCTTCCAAGCCACTGGTAATTACTGATGCATCATAATACATACCCGCAAATGAATAAACGGTGTTACAATCTTCGGCATTTGTGGACGGAGCACCATCAGGAAAACTTAACACAATATTCTCTTCATACATACAGTAAGCCGTATCACTCATTATACTTCCATTATGATAATACAACCCATTTGATTCTGGATTTGCTCCGTTATACAACCTTGCTATATCACATGCTAGTGTTCCAGGCTCACATATTTCATGATAATTTGTCTCATCACTACTCAATATTATTTCAGCATCAAGTGTACTTCCGCCATTTGCTGCTTGATTGGTTGTTAAGTTTATAAACGTTACTGTAAATATCCAATCTTGTTCTGTTGCTTGTGTACTTGAACTTGATGTTATTTCATAATTGCTTGCTATATTAATTAATCCAGATGCTGTTGTTATACCAAAGCCACTTACAGTTGTTCCATCTGCATTTTGAGCAGCTACATATGTAAGTCCTTCTACTGATGTAACTGGTTGACCTGTTGGATCTGTTATTGTTAATACTATCTCTGGTTTATTATCTTCTGTTGTATAGATGTATTCATTATTATTATCAAAAAATAAACATAATAGTTATAAGTGGCTGTATCATTTGTTGAATTAGCAAGAAGTGATGCTGTTCCTGTTGCTGTATCACTTAGTCCTCCACCACCTTCTGGAACATTAAATTGATTAGGATTTAAGTTTATATCCTTATCAATACTAAAATCTAAGTTATCTGCTGTATCTGCTGTTATATTAGCATTGCCTATAGCACTACCAGATATTTGGGCTACTATAAAAGCAAAAGATATACCTATAAATACTACAAGTACACTTACTAAGATTATTATTTTTTTACGCTTATCGTTTAATTTTGTTTGTTCCATTTTTATCTAAATACGCACATTGTGTTATAATGGATATAGATTAAAAGAAAAAAATCTAAAATCTAAGGATATCTCTAAGTATTTGCATGTACATGAATCAACTTATTCAGAATGGGAACATAGCAAAATTCCTATTCCTACTAAGCGATTAATTGAATTAGCAGATTTTTATCATATAAATATCGACTACATGATTGGATTAAGTAAAAATAAAATTACTATAGATAAGGCTACTGTGATAGATTTAAAATTAATTGGAGAAAGATTAAAAACCACAAGGAAAAAATTGAATTTATCTCTAAGAAATTTAGGCAACAAACTCAACTTTTCTTTTTCGGCATTTGCTAGTTATGAAAGAGGAGAAAAACTAATTAATTCTGAAATATTAATTAGTTTTTGTGAGGCTACTGGAGTCTCTATTGATTGGATATTAGGAAGAACTGATTATTGAAGCACGCAGAATAAAAAAGAGCAGTTTTAGATATTTGTATCCAAAATTGCTCTTTTTAAAAAACTAGAGAAAAACTCTCTAGTCCGATTTAATATCATTTTTTTTCTTACTTTTCTTTCTAAATTTATAAAACCATATTATAAATCCTATAAAAATTATGATAAGAATTATTAAAACTATATGCGAATATTGGTCAAATATACCTAAAATTGATTCCCAATTATCTCCTACTCTATTGCCAATAAATATTAATACTGTGTTCCAAATAAGAGAACCAACTGTAGTATAAAGTAAGAATTTAATCATTGGCATTTCACTCATACCTGCTGGTATAGATATTAAACTACGAACAATTGGAATAAATCGACAAAAAAATACGGTAATATTTCCTTTTTTATCAAACCATTCATCTGCCATATCAATATCTTTTTCTTTAAGTCTTAAAACTTTTCCAATCTTACCAGAGATAATTTTTTTTAATCTTTCTTTATTAAATATTTTACCTATAAAATATAATGCTATTGCCCCAATTACTGAACCAAGGGTAGCAGCAATAATCATAATATAAACATTTAAATCGATAGTTGTAGTTAAGAATCCTCCACCAATAAGTATTACTTCTGAAGGTATTGGTGGAAATATATTTTCAATAGCTATTAAGGCAAATACTGCAAAATAACCATATTTACTCATAAGAGACAATATCAATTCTTGCATAGTGCACTCTCCAATCACTAAAATTTTAGCATCTTATTAAGTGTTTGGCAACACAATTTAAGAAACTTGACAATTATCTTTGGAAATTTTTTCTATCTTAATTAAAATCATTGCTTTTTTCATTTTAAATAGTTAACTCTTTTTATCTGGCTTTTGTTTCCGAAGAAGATTTAAATTTCTATATTTTGCTAAAACTTCTTCCGTTTTGTCTGGATTATAGTGAAATTTATCTAAATATGTGGCAATAGATTCACTATCGTTTGATGGATGATAAGTATTTTTTTCTTCTTCTTGTAAATTTTCAACTAATTGGAAAACAACATATCTTACTTCTTCTGGATAATCAGCTATTACTTTCTGAGCCTCTTCTAAAGATAAATTTATTAAAAATTGAGTATTACTTGTAGTATCAATTTTAATTAATAAACCAAATGTGGTTGCTGTTTGAAAAGCATTAGTTAAATCTACATAATTGTTTGCATCTTTGCTTATTCTTTTACAAATATTTTCAAATAGTGGATAAAACTTTAAATTGTCATAAAAAATATTTAATTTGCGTTCTAGTATTTTTTTATCTATTATATTTTTATATTCTTTAACTATAAAGTATGCTGATAATAATCTCAAGAAGCTATAGTCGGTTAATATTATAGTTGTTTCTTTTTCCATAATTAAATCACTCTCTAATCAATAAAATTTTAGCATCTTATTAAGGGCTTGGCAATACAAATTAAGGAACTTAACAATTATCTGGTAATTATTTTTAAATCACCAATTTGAAGATCCCCAGTTGAAGCATTGTCTTTGTTAAATATTGTATAACAGATTTCTCTTATTTCTTCTAAATTATTAGGAATATCTTTTAAAGACAATCTAACTATCTTTTCTTGATTATTAATCGTTATTTTTCTACTTATTGTACTATTTGCTAATTTAATTTCAATACATACATTAATATTATTTGAAGATTTAAAAGGAACTTCTAAATAAGTTTCATCTTTATTATATTTTTCAAAATTAAGAAATTGTTCATGAAAATCATAATAAAGCATTACAAAACTATTATCATCACTTTTTTTACTAAATTTATAATTGATATCTACTACCTCAGTTTTAGAAATCGATAATGTACCATTATTTTCTATTGGTAATAAGTTTTGGCATTGAAGAATTATTGGTTTAATAAATTCTTCATACGTCAATATATCATGACCATTTTTTATATTGTTTCTAGTTATTTGTTCTACTTTTATACTATTTTGACCAGATTTAGTATCAACAAAAGAAAATACACAATATAATTTTTTATCAGTAGTTGTTAACAAACTATGGACTACTTTATACCAAAATGTTTCATTTAAATTTGGGGTTATATTCCATGCTGATTTTTTAACTAATATTGGCATGTAGTATTCTTTGGGATCCAAGATGTTTTCGGAATGATTCTCATCATACAAAACAAAAGTGGCTTTCATATCACAAATGGTTTGACCTCTATTTCTAAAACTTATTTTTAAATGGTCATTTTCATAAAATATTTCTTTATTCAATTTAACATCATCTAACCTCCAAAATAAATTGATTGTTAAAAATGTTGTCATCAAAGCAAGAGAAATAATCCCTACCATTGCCAATATATTTTGAATAACTGAATCCCCTTCAAGAGCACCATAACCTATTGTATATAGAAAATAAAGCCCTGTTTCACTAAATATATATGATAAAGGAATATCACCTACTAATACTTTATATAAACTGAACATAAAGCAAATAATAAACATTACTACTATAAATATAATTACAGTATTTAAAATTTTCTTTAACTTTGACATTTTTTATTACCTCTTTTTTAAAATTAATACAGTTTCAACATGCCTTGTTTGTACATTATGACTAGTTGGTTTTTATATGTATTGGTGTAACTGACTACTTCATAATATACATTGTAATATAGTATAATGTGTGTTATGTATAGTTTATTTTTCTACTTCCACTCTAACTCTAATATCATTTTTTAAAACTTTTCTTTGCTTTCCAGTTTCATCTTTATAAAAAACAAAATAGTCTTGATTACTATTAAAATCCAATACTTTAACAAAATCACTATCTTCATTTGAAAGATTATTATTCCTAATAATTATATCAGATTTTAAATCATCTCGCAAAGTTTCATTAAATTTTGATTTGCATATAAATCTTATCATATTTTCTTCTTTTTTTCCAGTTTCATCAAAACCTCCAATTATAATATAATCTACCAATGCATCAAAAACATCTCTATCAAATCCATCTAAAATTTGTTTTGAATTTAATGTGACCTTTATTTTATTTATACCATCTTCTATTTTATCATTATCTTCTGATAATAATTCGTATTGTTCTATTTCTTTATTTATCTTTTGTAGTTTTTTGTCTAATTTTTGTGTCTAAAAAGTTGATATAGATCAGACTTATTTATCTCTTGACCGAACTGTAACAATTTTTTATAGAAAATACTTAACTTTATTATAAAAGAAGTTAGAAGTTTTTTTAATTTGTTAGTAAACTACTTATAAAATGCTATTTAAAGAGATTTTGAAGAACAATTTTTAAAAAGACTGTGTATTCTTTAAAAAATGGGAAAATTAATATTTAATATTGGTGTAAAGTTATAACTGAAAAATATTCTTTTAATTCATATTTTTTAGGAAATTAAAAGTATGAAACAGTTGTGTTTTTTATAGTATTTAATTTAATATTTTATCTAAAATGATAATTAAAAACACAATAATAGTAGATACATACCAAAAATATATTGCAAAAACATAATTTCTTTCATTTTGACTAATAGGAAAAAATATATCATCTGAACCATTTGGATAATCAAATTTAACTCCATTTGGATTAACAAATAATTTCACTTTACTTCCTACGATAAATTTTTTATAAGAATAAATTTCTTTGCTATCCATAAAAATATGATCTTTACCATCTAAATAAAATCGAAATGTAGGTATATATATTATACGATGTGGGAATTCTCCATCATTAAGAGATTTAGTAACCTTAATAATGGTTGCATCGATTTCTTTTGTGCATCTTTTCATCTTTTCGGCAACATAATATCTTCTATTAAAATATCCTAAAGCGGGTAACAAATAAGCACAAACTCCTATAAATAATAGTAGATAATTATTAAATAATGTTATTTTTAGAAGATTAAGTATGGCAAATATAATAGAAGCAATAGCTATTACTAATATATCTATCATTAACATCGATTTTCTTTTTTTAAAATTAAATAATACAGCAATTACAACAAAATGCATAAATATTAATATTGATATCATAGAATTAATCGCTATAAACAAAAAAAACAATGTCATCATAATACCAAAATATAAATAAGCAATAATAGTTATAATTTTTTTAATGCCTACTAATTTTCTTTTTTTAATATCAAATATACATACTAAAATTGAACCGCCTAAAAACATTAAAATAATAAGTATTGTTATGTCCATATATATCACTCACATCCTACTATTTAAATATACCATGATTTCCATATAATAGCAAATCGCAAAAATTTTTGTCAGAAAAAAGAGATCACTAGACCTTGTATTTGGAAACGTATACTACTAAAACAATCTGCCATATTTTTTGACCACCCACTGTATAGTTGCTTCCCTCTTATTTTATAAGTTTTTAACGTAGTTTTAGCAAGCATACACATTCAACGTGATAAGTATAACTAAACATGTCTAAAATATAACTTTTCTCAATATCATAATTTTCGCTCAACAATTTACAATCTCTAACCAAAGTCTGTGGATCACACGATACATAAATAATTTTTTCAGGTCTTATTTTCAAAAGAACTTCTATCGCTTCTTTAGTAAGTCCTCTCCTTGGTGGATCGACGATAACTTTATTAAAATCCAAACTAATTTTAGAAACTGCTTCACTTACATCATTTAAAACAAAACAAGTATTATCCACTGAATTAATACTAGCATTAAATATGGCATTTAAAATAGCATTAGGAACAATTTCAATACCTACTACACTTTTAGCATTTGCTGCTGCCATTAAACTAAGAGTTCCAACTCCGCAATATAAATCCAAAACTTTATCATTAAGTGAAATATTATCTTTTACAATTTGAAAAAGTTTACTAGCAACACTTGGATTAACTTGAAAAAATGAATCATATGAAACCTTAAACAAAATATTATTAATTCTTTCAAACAAATAATTTTTTCCATAAAATGTCTTATCATTAATTATAATCCCAACAAGTTTTATTTCTTTTTTCAAACTATCTATATCAATTTTCAAATTATCCTGACTTTCAATAATTATTAATATTTCTTCATTTTGATTGCATCTAATAGTTATACTTCCATTAATAATATTCATTTTTTCAATTAAAGGGATACACTTATTTAATGCCTGACTAGAGATTATACACCCATCAATTTCCACTAATTGATGAGTACTATTTTCAAAAAAGCCTATTTTTCCATTTATTACTTTTAAACTTATTTTATTACGATAATTATAAGGATTAGAATTAGCAATTATCTCCAGATTAATATCTATTTTATTCTTTTTAAATATATTTTTTATCTTTTTAACTTTATACTCCAAAGTATCATTATATGCAAGATTTTGTAATGTACATCCCCCACACTTAGTAAAATAAGGACACGGTGGTTGTATTCTCTTCTCACTATATTTTATAAATTGCTTTACTTTGGCTACATTATATTTTTTATGATTTTCTGTTACTATAACTTCTACAACATCTCCCGGAATTGTCCAAGGTATAAAAGTAATTTTACCATCAAGATAACCTATCCCTCTTCCTAAATCATCAAGCCTTTCAATATTCATTTTCTTCTATCCTCCGATTTATCAAATATTCATTTTTCTTATTCTTATATAATTTTCCCATTTCTACTCCAAATAGTGTTGGTATACAACAAAGTATACTAGCAAAAAAGATTCCCTTAAATGCATAAAATGCTACAATCAAACGCACAAAAAGAAACTCAATTTCGGTATTAAACTTACTTGTTGTAAACCAAAAAGCAAATACTGAAAACAAAGTATATAATACCAATTTTACTAAGAAACTACATATTATTAAAGTTTTATAAACTCCCCCTTTATGTGTTATCAAACCTACTAAAAAGGCAAAAGAAAATTCTGCTAAAAACATAATAAAAAAAGCAAGTTCAATTTGACCTTCAACTATCCAAGAATCAGAATTAGCACTAATACTAATAATTTTATAATGTAAAATTAAATAAGGAACTAGTAGCATTACTATTAAATAAGCTACAACTATTATTATTAATTCTTTTCTATGCGTTTTCTTGTTTTCATAAAATACTTCGTCGAACATAATCATTACTCCACAAGCTAATTATAAAACACAAATTAAATTTTATAAAGCCATTTCAGTTATAATTTCCAAAAATTAGCAAATATTATAAATGGTGAGGTCATGAATAAAATAGTTGAAAGAATCAAAAAAGAATTTAATAAAACTCCGGATTTAATTATTAAAGAAATTAATATTAATCTTTTTAATACTGTTTATATTTTATATTTAGAAACTGTTAGTGGTAGTAATAAAGTAAATGATTACATTTTAAAAAATTTAATTGCTAGCAAAAATAAAATAAATAAACATAACTTAAAATCCTTTTTAGCGGGACCAAATACCAAAGAAATTAAAAATGCAGATGAAATAGAATATTTTATTACCAGTGGATTTACAATTATCATTTTAAATAGTGTAATTTATGGGGTGGAAACCAGAGCAGATATTAATCGTAGTGTTGCTAATACTGATGTTGAAACATCAATTAATGGGCCAAAAGATTCTTTTACGGAAAATTATCAAATAAATTTAGGATTAATCAAAAGAAGATTAAAATCCCATAACTTAAAAATTGAAAATCGAGTTGTTGGTAGAAAGACGAGTACTCAAGTTGGTCTTTTATATTTCGAAGATATTGTTGATACTGATATGGTGCAAGACGTAATAAAAAAAATTGAAAGCATTGATATTGATGGCATAATAGATTCAAGTTCTGTTGGTTTTTTAATAGATGGTGAGGCTAATCATGTATTTCCAACATTCTTACAAACAGAACGACCAGATATGGTTGCCACTGCCCTTTTAGAAGGAAAAATGGCCATAGTTATCGATACTACTCCCTATGTTTTAATTATTCCCGCATTTTTTATCGATTTCATCAACCCCAATATTGATAATTATTCCAAAAGTAAAAATATTAACTTCATAAAAATTCTCCGATTATTTTCCTACTTTTTATCGATGATTGCTCCGGCATTATATATATCCATCATGAACTATAATCAAGAAACTATTCCAACTAATTTACTCGTCGATTTTGCAATCCAGCGAAACGGTGTACCATTTCCTACAATTGTTGAAACTCTTATCATGCTCGGCGTCTGTGAAATATTACGTGAAAGTGACTTAAGGTTTCCATCAAATTATGGATCAGCCATATCAATTCTCGGTGCCATTGTTCTAGGTGAGGCATCAGTTTCTGCAGGTATTGCTTCTCCAATTACGATTATAGTTATTGCTATAACCTTTATATCGAGTCTTACATTTAGTAACGTTGAAATCAATAATTCCCTTCGTTTCTTTAGGTTTATTTTTATCTTACTTGCAGGTTTTTTTGGCCTTTATGGAATAACACTAGGTATAATATTCTTCTTAGTATATACGACTAATATTACTAGTTTCAATAAACCTTACTTTGCTCCCCTTGCTCCATTTAATAAAACTTACTTTAATAACACTGTTTACAAAACACCTTTATATAAAGATACTAAAAGAAGTACATTATTTACTCATAAAAACATACACAAACAAAAGGAGGACTCATGAAAAAAATAATTCTAATATCTTTCTTATTTTTACTAACTGGTTGTTATGATTATAAAGAAATAAATGATTTAGCAATAATATCAGCAATTGGTATTGATTATAAAGATGATGAATACGTAATAACATTAGAAGTATTAAATGATCAAAATGATAAAGATTCTTCCAAAATTAAAACTTACACTAAAACTAGTAGCAATAAATCTTTAGCCAAAGCCCTTGAAGAAACTGCAGATCTATTATCAGACCAAGCCAATTATAGTCATGTAAAACTCATGATCCTTGGAGAAAATATCGTCGATGGTAGGTTTGAGACCATAGTTGATTATTTCATGCGGAGCACTTATTTTCGAGAAAATTTCTATGTCTTATCTTCATTAGATACAGAACCCAAAAAAATATTAGAAAATACAACAGATGAAAATCCTATTGCTAGTACAGCCATCATTAATATGTTGGAAAGTCTTAATTATTCAAGTAATAATTCTGTTTTAAAAACATTTGACCAAATAATTGAAGAAACTCTAGCATTTGGTAAAGACACTTGTTTTTCTAATATTACTTTGGATGATGAACAATTTAAAATTGATGGTTTGACTATATTTGATAAATATGAATTTAAAAGTAAATTAGATAATGACTATGCTACAATTTATAATATTTTAAGTGGCAATTTCTATCGACCTATATTTTCTAAAGAATATGATCACAAATATTTTTCCATTGCTATTGGGGAAGGAAAAGTAGAAATTAATGTTGATACTAACACAATAACATTGAGTGGAAACTTGGCGGGTAAAATAATGGATAATGAACCAAATTTTACTATCAGAAATTTAGATACACTTGAAAAATTAAATAATGACTTTCAAAAATTAATCAATAAGAAACTTGATGAATTTATCAGAATTGTACAAGAAAATAAAAGTGACATTTTATTTTTAGCAGAAAGTTATTATCAAGATAAAAGAATCAAAGAAGAAAATTTCTGGGTAAATTTAGATATAGAAAGTGACGTTGCATTTTATATCAATAAAAAAGGCTTAATTTACGAGGTGCAAGATGAAAACTAATAAAGGTATACTTTCATATTTTTTATCCCGTAGTCTATTTCTAGGTGGTGGTATTTCTACTTTATTCCTCTATAGTAGTAAAGATGCCTATATTTCTATTATCTTAGGTACTTTACTAGGTATTGCTATAGTTTATATTATTTCTAAAGTAAGTAGTAGTATAGATTCTCCATTACATGAATATATTAAAAAAGCCAGTTTCCTAAATATCCTAATTCGCATAATATTTATTGCTTATCTTCTATTTTTAATATTTATTACTCTAATTATTTTAGCAACATTCCTCTATTCTTATTTTCTTCCCTTTACTCCTTCCTTAATTTCTTGCCTTCCATTTGTATTCTTAGCAACATTCCTAAACACTAAAAATATAAATAAAATAACTTATGTTGCTCAAATATTATTTGTTTTAAGTTTAGTCTTGATAATTATTAAAACCCTTCTTTTAACTAATGAATTTGATTTTAGTAATCTACTACCTATATTTAGTACTAAACCTCAAAACATATTTAAAACAGCAGTTATTTTTGCAATGCTTTCTACTTCCCCATTCCTAACTACTATTGATGAAAAAATTACTTTTAAACAAAATATAAAATATTATCTAATAAGTATGCTAACAATATTTGTAGTTGTTTTATCAATAACTATCGTTTTAGGAGAAATGGTTAACATCTATAGTTATCCAGAATATTCTGTATTAAGAAAAATAAGTCTATTTAACTTTATTGAAAACATAGAAAACTTTGTTTCTGCTGGCTGGTTCTTTGATATATTTATATGTTTATCTATTAGTTCCTTAAAATTTAAACAATTAATTAATGTCAAAAAAAATATAATTCCTTTCCTAGTTGTCCTAATATTATTAGTAATTGTTAATGACTTTATTGCTAATAACTTCTATAACTCGATGGCTATTTATAAGGTATTTCCTATAATTTTAGGAATACTTATGGTTAGTATACTAGTCTTATTACTAATTAAAAAAATGACAAATAAAAACAATACTTAAACAGTATTGCTAAATCCACCGTGAAATATAAATAACTCTTGTTGTATATTCTTCATAATTATCAAATATCTTAAGTATCGATTTGATAATTTCTTTTAAAATATCCTTAGCATCTTTTCTTATCTTTATATTAACTATTTGTTTTTGCATTTCTTTTCTAAATAGATAATCATCAATATATTTACTAATTACATGGTCAAGTTGCTTAACAGATTCAACATCTTCTTCATTATTGATGTCAATTTCAAAAATATATTTTTGATACAACTTTATTAATTTACCACTTATTTTATCATCTTCATATGGTGTAAATTCTAGAATTTTATAAAAATTTGGACAAAATTCTAATATTTGCTTGTTTCTATCCATAGCATCACCTTCTACCTTAAATAAATATTACTACAAATAAGGTATTTTGTAAATACTAAAATAGTGATATAATTGTGATAATTGGAGGGTATTAAAATATGGCTACCAGAAGGAAATTAAAAAAACAAGTATATTTTGTTATCGGAGGATTAATATTAATAATCGTCGCCATAGTATTTGGTGTTTCTAAATATCAAGAATATAAGTATCATCAAACATATGAATATAAACTTTTAGAACATGGTTATAATGATGAAGAAGTAACAAAAATATTAGATAATTTTAAAGATAATACTGACTTAGATTATTTACTTAATAACGAGAAAAATAGTAATATTATAAAATTACTTGATGAAAAATATTACTTAGATAAAAACTTCTATGAATATGTCGATTATATGAATGAATTTCCTGATTTAGAATTAAAAGACGTTGTTAGAAATATAAATATTCATTTAGATAAAGATTTTTATGAAGAAACATTTGATGCTAATACTTCCCTAGATACATCAATGCTTGTTAACAAATATTATTTACTTAATAGTGATTATGCTCCCGATGATTTAGTCAATGTTTCCCAAACATATTCTTGGGGGGAACTCGGAAGTCAAAAGGTTCGTGAAGTTGCCTACAATGCTTTTTTAGACATGTGGAATGCCGCCAATGAAGAAGGATATTATTTGATGATTAATTCATCATATCGTTCTTATGAAGACCAAGAAGCAGTTTATAATAGTTATAAGAGTTCCAGCGGTGAACGTTACGCTGATAGCATTGCAGCAAGACCCGGATCTAGCGAACATCAAACAGGACTTGCTATTGATATATTTAGTAGAACCAACACTAATAAAAATACATTTTCCGAAAGCGCTGAAGCAAAATGGTTAGCAGAAAACTCTTACAAATACGGTTTTATTCTAAGGTATCCGGAAGATAAAGTTGATATAACTGGTTATAGTTATGAATCATGGCACTTCCGTTATGTCGGAGAAGATATTGCTACCTACATTTATGAAAATGATATAACTTTTGAAGAATACTATGCTTACTTTTTAGAAGATTGAAAATTTTTCAATCTTTTTAAATGCATTTCTTCTTCATCAGGAATTAAACATTTATTAAATTCTAAAAACATATTAGGCATATCTCCTAGCATTCTTTTAGTATATCCTACCACTTTTAAAATATCGGCTTCAATTAAAGGTAAAAGCATCTCTTCAAAAATTTCTTTACTCTTTTTCTTATCATTTTGACTATTATAAAAATGCATAAAATCTCCAACTGTTTTAGTGCCTTTCATTGTAAGCAAATATAACATCGTTTGGTAATCTATTCCACTAAGTTTATAATTCGAATTAGAGGCAATGGTTTGCATAACACTTTCTTTTTCTAATTCTAATTTTACTGATTCCATCATAAAACGCAAAAAGTAAGTTAAATCGCCAGAATATTTTGCTTCTCGAATAATTCTATCATAATTACTTCCCGCAAAACCGATTCCTCGATTAAAGATAATATAAGGATAGGCTTGAGAGTTAAGTAAATGCCATAAAGCCATAGTTCGCGAAGTTCTTCCATTAACGTCAAAATATGGATGAATATAAACAAAATAGAAATGTAAAATCTGAGACTTAACATATTGATCTGTCATAGTTTGAGAAAAAGTTGGAGCATTGAAAAAAGCAAAATAATATTCCATTAATTCAGCAATTTTTAAGTAATATACTCCCTCTTCAAGTTCCATATCTAATCTACCATTTTTTAAAATATAAACTGGAGCTTCTCGATAATAAGTCCCCATTCTAGCAAGAGCTCTTTCATCTAAAAGATTAAAACTCAAAATATCATATAAAACCCGTAGATGATAAGCATCCACTTTATGATGCTTTAAAATATATTGGTATCCTCTATATCAATTTAATATTCTCAGTTTTTTTCTTTATTACACTTCATATCCTTCCACTTGATTATTAGCTTTTATTTCATGAGAAAATAACATTTTCTTAGCAAAATGCAAATTATCCATATTATAATCAAAATCTAAAAATTCTTCTAATTCTTCATAAATTGAAATCAATGGCTCTTTACGCATATAAAATTTAGGTCCTGACTCCGAAGGCAAATTTAAATATTCTCTCTTTTGCATTTTATATTCTCCCTACACTAACAATTTGTACTTTTGCTAAATCATCATTCATCTTACTTGGTATCTTCTTTAATATGGATGAAATTGTTTCAAAACCAACTTGCATATCCAAACTAGAAATTAATGAATTAAGTAAATTTAATATTATATTTCGCGTTTCCTTATCTGCTGCAACCATACACGCCCTAACTATTGCCTCAATATCTATTGCTAAGGTTAACTTTTGATAATCGACAAAATTAGCATCATTAAGTGATTTCACAAATTCCAAATTTCCTACAACAATATTTAAAATAATCTCCCTTTTACTGTTCAAAAAATCTTTTTCAGATAATTGATAAAGACTGGCCAAAGTATGATGAAAAATATAAGGTTTGTTATCTACATCAAAACATCTATCAATTAGATATTCTTCTACAGCCGGCAAAACAAAGCCATAGCTATATTTTATTCTTGCAAACTTATCTAGCACAATTTTATTAATAGTTTTACTTTTTAACTCATCGAGTATTGTTAAAAATAAAATGTAAATATCATTGATAATTGAACATTGATAATCAGTCATAAACCCTAATGTTCTCTTTACTTCACTTTGTATAATATCATCTTGCATTTCTTCAGGAATATTCGCCATGGCTAAAGCATAATCAGGATTATGCAATAATTTTTGATATAACCGATTTTTTATATAAGCTAAAACCATTTCATCTTTTTTATCAAACGCTGTTATAAAACTGAATTTTAAATCTCTACTTACTAATGCAGATGATTTAAATCTTTCTAAAGAAATTAAATACTCATAAGCTTTTAACCCCATCTCATAGTTAGAAGATATTCTATTTAAAATATTATCAAATACAGTTATATTATGTTTTAATATTTCTAAATTATTTTTATAATCCAAACTATTTTTATTACCATACATTTCTAAATTCATTAAAACTAAATAAGTATCATATATAGCATCAGTTACATTAACAAGCATAGTCATATCTTCTTCAAACATAAAATACTCTCCTTAATGAAGAGTATTATATCACTTTAATTACGTTTTTACTATTATTCTATTTTTTAGTTCTTTTACGTTTACAAATAATATCTATTATATCTTCCTTTGTTTCATGACTAATTGGACTACTTGCGGCATAATCATGACCTTTACCCCCAAAATGTTCAGCAATAGGTAAAACTTTTATTCCTGCATTAACATAACGATATGATATAGTTCCATTATCTAGCGATATCATCATTACAAAATCCATTGGAAATTGATTATCTCTCAAATATTGTGCAAAATCATTGCGATATTCATAATCAATAAATACAATACCTGCTTTTAAATCTAAAACATTTCGATAAATAATATTCTTCGCATAACTTTGTAGTTTATCTTTTATTTGTTTATTTTTATTATTAATTAAAGATAACTCTAAATCACTAAAAGTAAATTCATTTGGTCTACTATCTAATTTATCATACATTAAATCAATATAAGCGTTTGCTCCCACAGCATTAAAAAGTGTTGTTAAATCACGAGCCATTGGTTCATTTTTAACTGTTACCCACTCCCAAGTATCATAAAGCCTTGTTAGCTCAACAAATGCATCTATACTAGCATGCGGTTGCAATAAATTATTAGCAACTAAATATTGATAAAATAAAGAAGTCCCCGAACATCTACCAAGTTCATCTTTAATTCTTATCGTAATAAAATCATAAGCATTATTATACATTTCTAAAGCCGATTCATGATGATCAAATACTAATATTTTATCTCTTAATTTAGAGTCTTGCCAAATAACTTCGGGATCTTCTAACCACATATCAGTGATAAAAATTTGATCATATTCATAAATTGATTGATCAGCAATCTTTTCCTTAATTTTATCTAGCAAATTAAATGTTTCGCACAAAACGAAATCGACATTACTAAAAGCCAGTTTGGCAAGTATTACTCCTCCCATTCCATCAATATCACTTAAATGGGAAAATATTAATATTTTCTTTTTCAATCTAATCCTCCTTCATTTAAAAATCTCAATCACAAGGATTGAGATTACATATTGCTTAGTTTTTCTTTAACTAACTTGCTAACTAATGACATATCAGCGTTTTTATCGGCAAGTAATTCATTAACATTTTTCATAACTAATCCCATATCTTTCATACTAGTTGGTTTAACTGTTTCAAATACCGAATTAATTACTTCTTCAATTTCAGCTTGTGACATCTCTTCTGGTAAATATGCCTCCAAAATTGTTATTTCTTGTTCTAAATCCTTAACTGAATCATCTTTACCATACTTTTTATATTCTTCAACTGAATCTTTTCTTACCTTTACTTGTTTTTTTATGACACTTGCAACTTCAGTATCGCTAAGTTCGTGCTTTTTTGCAATTTGTTCCATTTGTAAAGCACTTTTTAACATCCGAAGTACTGATAGTTTAAAAGTATCTTTTTCTTTCATTGCACTTTTTAAGTCTTCATTAATTTTATTATTCATTATTAGCCCCGATTCTTTTTGTGAGAATTTTTAATTCCTTCTTTAATTTCATTTCTTCTTCTAACACCAGGTTTTTCATAGTGTTTTCTTTTCTTTAGTTCAGAAGGGACTCCACTACGTGCAACTTTTGCTTTGAACTTTTTTAATGCTAAATCTATATTACCATTTTGAACCACTACTTTTGTCATTATCCAGCCCTCCCTTCTGTTAATTCGTTATTATTATAACATCAGGAACTAAGCATTTCAACACTTTTTCCAAACTTTTAGCCAAAAACAAGCTTACGTATATTCTTTCCTATTTGACATCCTATGTCAAAAATAGTTTTACCAATATTTAAAACCGCCGTCAAGAAAGATGCTGTTATCGCTCCTCCTACAACAGTTGCTAGCTCTTTATTTTCCAAATTCATACATTATTACCTCCATTACTATTTTTCAAAAAATCCACAAAATACACCAAGGGCAAATAATACAAGGCCACCCAAAAAGAACCACACAGCCTTACCTCCCCCGTTTATATTTCCTAATTCTTCTTTACTTAAAATATCCATAATACCTCCTTTAAATTGGATATATAAATTTAGTTATCAAATTCAAGATATACTTCCAAAACATTATCTACCTCCCTATAATAATTTCTTTATTTTATCAAGCACTTTTTCTTTATTATAATAAATATTAATATTGATTATTAAATTCTCCGGATAATCATTCTTAGAAGCTACAATAATCTCTTGATAATTAACTAATGTATCGGTATTAATTAATATATCACTCACATATAAGACTTCTAAATCAACCTTTTCATCATCTATTTTAAAATATTTCCCATTTAAAATTGTATCAGAGTAATTAATTGGTATATTTAAAACCATATTTCCTTCCCTATAATAAGCATAAGTATTATAAACATCATAAATTTCAACATTTAAAATTACTAAAATACCCACTATTATAAAGATAGTAATGATTATAAATATTTTTCCAGTTTTATAGGGAACATTTAAAAGTTCTTCATAATTCATTAGAACCTCCCAAATCAATTATCTTATCAAATAATTGATTATGCTTTTTATGAGTAATATAAATAATTGTCTTACCTTGAAACATTTTCTTCAAATTTTTAATAATAATTCTTTCCTTTTTATAGTCAACTTCACTCAATGCTTCATCCAAAATAAGTATTTCAAAGTCATTTAGTAAAGCCCGAGCCAAAATAATTCTTTGCCTCTCGCCACCAGAAATATTATTTGAAACATCACTAATACCTGTTTCGTACCGTAAAACTTTTTTGGAAACTATTTCATCTATTAAACATAAATGACAAATCTTATAAAAGCGATTATCATCTACATTCCTATCCAACAAAATATTTTCTTTTATACTCCCAGATATTAAAGCCTCATTTTGATTAACATAGATAATATTTTCTCTTATTGTTGCTTTACTTAAATCTTTTATATTTCTATTTCCAATAAATATTTCTCCTTCATAATTAGTTATATATTTATCTAACATTTTACATAAAGTAGATTTACCTGAACCACTAGGGCCTTGCAAACTAACACACATTCCCGCTGCAATATGCAAATTAAAATTACTAAAAACATTGTTTAATGCATCATATGAATAAGTAATATCTTTGAAAGTTATTCCATTATTATAAATCTTTTTCATCTTACCCATATGCTCTAAATCTAAACTTAAAAAGTCATTAATTTTATTAAACGTTGCTTTCACATAATTATATTTTGGCAAACTATCAATACAATTTTTAATTGGATCTAGAAATAACCCCAATAAAGTATTAAATGTAATCAAAGCTGTTATTTCCAAATCTCCATGAAAGATCAAATAAAACCCCCATGTATTTATAATAAAAAATCCTATCTCATTAATTGTATTTTTTAGCAAAGTCTCATTATTAATAAATCTATTTACTTTATAATTATCATATAAAAGATTAACTAAACTACTCTCAATTTTCTTAAGCCTCTTACTAGTAATATTCAAATTTTTAATACTATTAATCATATTAATATTTTCTAATAACGTATTATTAAAATTTGCTTCTAGTTCAATATTTTGATATGCCTTTTTATAAATAATCCTACTAGTAATAATTCCTACCCCTAAATAAAGTAATAAACAAAGAAATAGTGTCCAAAAAAGTTTATTACTTATTCTATGTAACAAAGGGCAAGAAAGTATCATGAGTGAAAAATCTAAAAGACAAGTTATAAAAATATCTGTAAATAAATTCTTAATATTAGTAAGTTCATTTACTCTAGTCATAATCTCGCCATTAGACCTACTCTCGATAACTTCTAAAGGAAGGTTAAAAATATGTTCGATAAAATTGCTATTTAAAAGCACATCGACATTTTTATTCAAATGATTTTCCAAATAATTACGAAGATGTCCAAATATTAATTTTAATATTACTACTATTCCAAAAAATAAAGCTAAAATCTTTAAATAAGTTACATAATAATTTTTAGTTATACCATCGACCATTACCTGAAAATAGTAGCTACCAATTATTGTAAAAATAATTAAAAATATACTACATAAAATAATTAATCCAAACAACTTCTTCTCTTGCCAAACAATATTTTTAAAAATATTAAATAAACTATTAGGAGTCTTAAATATTGCTATCTTTCTTTTAGGTGAAAAAAGCAAAAGGACATGACTCCACTCTTCATAAAAATCATCTTTATTTTTTACAACTTTACCTCTAGCTGGATCCATTAATATTACTTTATTATTGGTAATTTTGTAAATAACTACATAATGATTTACTCCATTTTTTAATTGCATATGTGCTATTGCTGGCAATTTAATTTTCTCGTCTTTTAAATTAGCCACTTTAATACCTACTGCATCAAAGCCGTACTTTTTACTCGCTTCAATAATATTTAAAGCTGTCGTGCCATCATTAGATGCTTTAGTATCAAGTCGTAGTTTCTCTAATGAAACATAGCCACCATAATGTTCAATTATCGATGCTAAAGAGCAAACTCCGCAATCTTTTAAATCTCGTTGTCGGACAATCTTCATCTGTCCAAAACCTCCCTTCATATATATATACCCCAAATACTCTCTATTTCCTTTTTTTATTTGAAATTTTTTGCACAAAAAAAGATATGTCTAAAACATACCTTATATATTACTATTCGACCACTTTAAACATCGTCGGAATTCCTCTAGTCTTATGTCTTAAAGCTGAATCGATTGGATCATTGATAAGTTTCCCATTTAAAACCATTGCACTCGATGTTCCCCCATCCAGATTAGCGGCATTGATAGCTCCATAACGTTCCATAATTTCCGCCAAATCTTTAATTGATGCCCCTTGTGTTCTAAATTCATTGCTATCAACAACAAGCATTAGCACTATTCCATCTTTTCTTTGACCAATTGCAGTTCTAGCAGCATAACCCCAACCGCCATTACCTCTTATATCGGCCATCTTTCCATTTACAATCAAAAATGGTCCCATGGTAACAGCATCACGAACACCAGCATCAATTGCTTCACTAGCTGTAGCATCACGCATCAATACTAGTTTGTCAGTTGCATCAAAGCCAATTATACCACCATTATTTGAACTATAAGCATCATCAGTAATAATTTTTCCATCAGCAATAGTTACTCCCAAAGGATTTGCGCCATTGCTATTATAATTTGGATCATAAAATCCTCCACCATTGATAGCTAAAACTGCACCTTGTTGTTTAGCCATATCATAAACATATTGTCCCCCAACACCAATATATTTACTCACACCAACACTTATTTTACTAGGATCATATATCGCCGCCAAATAAGCATCACAACCATTGACTTTAAATTCAATTATTTTAAACAAATCATCTTCATCATGTTCTAATATTTCTTTTTCATATTCATTAGCATAGACCGTCGTCTCATCAAAATCTATCAAAGATGTATCAGTTGACTCATCACCTTCTACCACATAATTTTGTGATAAAACCTCATTAATCATCTCATCAGAATAAAACCACTTGCAATAATATTGATGATTCATCGTCGTCATCGCCGTAGTTATAAGCCAAGTCCTAAAAGTATCATTTGGACCATACAAAATAAACAAAAATGATGAGCAACCTAAAGCATAAATTCCAACAATTATTGAAATTGCTATCATTTTTCCTTTCTTAAAAGCATTTGACAATCGAAATCTAATTATCAAAAATATACTATATGCCAAAAGAATAATTGCCAGTATTAAAAACATTAACGCAAATCTTTTAGCCATATTTCCCACTAAATAATCAGAATTACAACCTATAACAAAAAAAGTTAAACTAGTAAATATCACAAAAATACTTACCCATAACAAAATAATCCCCTTTTTCTTTGTATTCATTTTACCACCACTTACTTATTTTTTTATTTTATCAATATAATCTATTACTTCTTTAATAGTTTCGTTAAAATTATCATAATTAACCGAAAACCAAGTAACATTCATCTTATTATTAAACCATGTATATTGTCTTTTTGCATAATGCCTACTATTTTTTTTAATGAGTTCTTTAGCACTCTCTAAATCATATGCATTATTTAAATAACCTATTACTTCTTTATATCCTATTGCACTATTTAAAACACGAGAAGTAGGATACTTTTTTAATAAACCTCTTACTTCATCAACCAAACCACTTGCAAACATTTCATCTACCCTAGCATTAATTATATCATATAATTTATCTCTTTGGGTAGTAAGACCAATAATATTTACATTTTCATATAATAATTTTGGTTCAACTACTGGCATGTCCTTTCTATTTAAAGCTCTAATCAAACGAACCCTATTGTGAGGATCAACTTGCAAATTAGGATTTTTCTTCATAACCATTTTATACAATTCCTCATTGGTTAAATCATCATACGAATCATCGGCCTCATCTTCATAAAAACGATAATCCATTAACGCTGCACTCAAATAAAGGCCAGTACCTCCACAAAATATTATATTTTTATCTTTGTTTTTATCTAATATATCTCGGGCATCTTTTTGATAATCTTTAACAGTATATTCCTCGTCCGGATTTTTTATATCAAACAGATAATGTTTTACTCCATCCATTTCTTCTTCCTTAACTTTAGCACTTCCAATATCCATTTCTTTGTAAACTTGCACCGCATCAGAATTTACCACAAAAGCTCCATAGTGTTTTGCTAATTCAACACTCATCTTAGTCTTACCAACTCCAGTTGGACCAACTATTGCAATTATCATAAAACCACCTGCAACAATTATACCATATTTTACTTATGCTGAATATCCATGTTATAATTATTTATGAGGTGAAAAAATGTTAAACGAAAATAACAAATTTATAAAATATAATAATATCGAAATAATCGAAGGAAATACTAATTCTAGTATTGCCAAATTAACTATAACCCAAAATTCTTACAACCCATACAATATCGTTCACGGGGGATTAATATTTAGTCTGGGAGATACTGTCATGGGAGTAACATGTAGAGCCACCGGTCGAAAAGCGGTTACATTAGATGCCAATATTAATTTTTTGCATCAAGGAACCGGTAAATATCTAATTGCTAAAAGTGAACTATTAAAATCTGGCAAAACAACCTGTGTTTTAAAAGCCAATATCTATAACGATAAAGAAGAACTCATTGCAGTTATGAAT
>ERZ1643251.1664-NODE-1664-length-24735-cov-5.052350_pt1 | contig 24735 bp, 36 predicted proteins | sample MGYA00579261_ERZ1643251 | MGnify/ENA primary metagenome ERZ1643251 (study PRJEB29033, sample SAMEA4952267) | chicken gut metagenome | biome: Broiler Chicken; feature: Gastrointestinal Tract; material: Caecum | place: Ireland | collected 2018 | study: Broiler... | reverse complement strand
CTACTTCCGCATCTATGTTTACGGCGCCGGCGTTAATCTGGTTCAATAGGGTATTAAAGTTATCCATTACTTTTTCTGCATAGGCTTTTTGACCGTCTACCAGCGTCCATGGTAAGTTAATTTTCGTCATACACAACCCTCTTTTCTGTAATACCCTCCCGGTTTCCCCGAGGACGTTTTTGTTTATAACGCACGCCGATTCCATAAATCAGCGTTGCTTCGTCCATACTATCGTTAGTAAAAGTAAATTGTACCCGCTTCGCTTTATAATTTACGGGAATTTCTTTAGTCACCGTGGAGATAAAACCCCATCTGGTCTTACCCCAGTCTCCTTTTGCATACACTAAACTTTCGTCAAAATCCATACCAAAGGCTTTCGCTTTATAATCCGCACGAATTTCAATATCAGGGCAAGAGGTTACCGTTTCAAATTGTTTTGCTACCACAAACACACGTTTTACTTTAGCGTCTGCAACCATCATCCCGGCTACATCAAACCCTTTGGTTCTTGCCTTCATCATAATTTCCACCGGTTCTCCGGTAGCCGCGTCAATATAGTGATAGCTGTTATCGTCGTATCGTAGGATATACCCGTTATCACAGCCAAGATATAAATTGTTATCTTCTAAAGCGTTGGAATAACAACGGCAGGTTTGCGTAAACTCACCAAAAAAAGCTTTAATATTCAAATAATACCGATATTCTTTTATGTCTTGCTCGTTTTGTACTGTTAAATAATACACGCCGCCCCAAACAGTAGCCCAGGCGTCAGAAGTATGGTTTTTTTCTAAGGTTTTAGCAATCCGTTTATCCGCAATATTTTCCGCCGCCAAAATAGTGGAGAGATAAGGGATTTTTAATTGATATAAACCGTCATAACCCAAATAGAGCACGGCGTTTTCTACCCGTTGTACCGACTTAGGAAACATCGTACCAGAAGTAACGTTTAGTTGGGTCAATTGGATATCCGAACCGCCAGCTAAGTCCCAACCTGTTAAATAGTGAACGCTTTTACGTTTAAAAATTAAAATACCGTCATTAAACTCTTCTAACCCGGTGATAGTATCGGCATTCTTTGTATTTACATTGATAATATTGGTTAATTGAAAACCCGCAGGATCGTTTAACTCGGAAAACAATACCTCATTGGAATCAGGACGACTATAAAACCACCGCTTTCCCCGTTGTACTACAGAAGTGGTACGTTTCACCCGGTCCCAAAACTCTTCTCTAGCAGTATCATTTTCTTCATCCGTTGCCTCCGTAGAAGCTTCCGGCGTCATAGTAACCACCTGAGGGCCGTCGCCGTCTTTACCGTCATAACAATAAAATTGAGCGCCGTCAAACCACCATAGTTTATTGGCATGGATAAAATAATCCTTGATTGCGCCAATGCTTCCTAAAGGAGTTTGCGTAATATTCGTCCAATGATAAGTCCCGCTTACTAAATCTCTACGGTATAAAGCCGTAGAAGTAAACGCTAAGACCTCAGAAGCGGTAGGCGTCTTTAATTCCAATAACTCTACAACTGGCTCATTTTTGTTATCCACTTTAGTAGTGGTGTCAATTTGCTCAAAGGCAATTTCCGTTCCGGTAGCCTTGGCGATACCATGACTTTCTCCTGGGGTCGTATTGATTGCCAAAGCCAGCTGGTTATCTTTCATATTGTCGTTAGACACCTCCGATAACCCGCCGGAAAAATCATTAAAATTGCGTAAAAGCTTTGCCATTTATATCACCTGCCAACGTTCCACCCTAGGATAAATACCTTCTAAACGTTGCCGCCGTTGCTCTTTTCCTTGTAAATAATAGTTCATCCATTTTGTACCCAAACCAGATTCCTCATAGTCTCCTTCGCTTTCCCGGTCCCAATAACGGGCGGCGGCAAAAATAGGAATCAAATCGTGGAGAGCTGGATGTAATTGGCTCGTTTGGTTAGAATCGGTACCAGTAAAAGGCTGCGGATTTTGTCGGTAATATAAACGAACTTCACCGCCAGTTGAAAAAACAAGGTTTCCATCTAAGGTCCGATCATAAGTAGCACCTTCTACCGTCACTAACTCTAAACAATCTTCCGGTAACTCGTAAGGCGTATCTGGCTCTACTATCATAGATTTGCATACAATTTTACCGCAATCTAAAGCCAAATCTAATTGGGCCTCGTTAAACCAAATGACTAACTGGGCGCTATCAATTTCCCCTTCTGCGTTGATATGTAATTCAAAGGCCTTTTGTAAATCTGTAAAGGTCATTGCCATTGTTTTCCCTACTTTCTAGTCATCGCTAGTTGCTAGCGGCCTTAGCGCTCTGTTTCCCACCTTTGGCGGCAATCTTTTCCCGAATCGCTGTATTTTTTGCCTTTCGTTTTGTCGTCTTTTCTTCTTCCGCCGCCTGTTGCTGCGTTCGTAGTTCCTGTTCTTCCTGCAAGCGCGCAGCTTCCTCTGCCAAATCCGGTACGGATAAGGGGGTTACTTCTAATGCCGCCGGTAATATCTCCTGTTGCCATTCGCCTTTCAATAATTCCCTAGCATAAGCTTTACTCTGCTGAGCAATCTCCTCTCTAGTAGGCACCGTGTGAATAAAATTGCCATAATCTTTATGACTCATCAAGAAATCAATTATTTCTGGGTCTTCCGTTTCAAAACCGTCCCGGGAAATTACAATATCGCGCCCGCCGGTCCAGCTTAGCCCCCTTGAAATAAACCGTTTTTTTTGTGCCACCGTAAAAACCTCCTAATAGGAAAAGTAAAGGCGGGCCGCCTGTGAAAAGAACGGTCCGCCCCTCCTTATTCTATTTACTTATTCCGCCGCTACATAGGCGCCGGTAATCAACACATGGGTGTTAGGATTCTTGACTTCCAAACCGCACTCTGTTTTCCATTCATCTACTACGCCGTCTACATCATTATTTTGAATATCGGTATACAACTTCGTATCCCGACCGTCCAAATAAGCGTAACGGACGTTATCCAAATCCAAAGCGAAGCCATAACCGCTATAACTACCAGAAAGCAAGGGATCAAAAATAATAGGTAAATCGCCATAGCTTGTAGTTAATTTGCTGACTCGAATCCCATAGGTCTTATCCGGCCCGACTTGCGTAATTAGTTTACCCGCGGCCCAGCTGTTAATAGAAGAAGCCAGGTTAGGACCGGCAATTAGCAACTTGTTATCGCTACCGTGAGCAAACAAACGCTGCGCTACCTTATTATCAAAGTTGGTATAAGTCAACTTATTATTGGTAGAATCAAAGGCTACCGTATTGGAGCCGTTGCGTAAAAATTCTACCAAACCGCCAGTGGTACGCTGGGGCATGTTAGATGTACTATTAGTAATTTCTTTTTTCTGGCCGAAATACAACGCATGGGCAATATCCCGCTTATGTTCCTGACTGGCTTTACGGCGTTGATAAGATTTGTCTTTGCCGCCGTATAGTTTGGAGGCTTCTTCCGTTGCAGACATGGCCACCGGAGTACGGAAAATCTGAGTATAATTGTATTGCGGCGCTTCCAGAGTAGATTTCGCGCCCCGGTCGCCGCTATTTTCCGGCATCGCGGAACCAATTACGATCACTTCACTACCAACTTTAATAGAAGTCGCCGCTTCCTGGGAGCCAAAACCGCGAACCACCGTTAAAGTGTTACTAGAAGTAGTAACCGCTGTCACTAACATATTTTCTCCTACATCAGGTACGTTTAATACGTCGTTGACCCGAAAGATACTAGCGTCGTCCACTACCAAAGAAGTAGTATCTGCCGCAGAAATTGCGGTTTTGACCGTGGTGCGGATTCCTAAATAATCATCTTCTAACCACTCAAATTTTGGGGAATAGGTCTTCCGAATGTCTTTTTTTAATAACTTCAAAATACCTAAAAAAGGAGCTAGATTGGGGTCTAATAAGGCAATCTTATCCGCCATATCTACAACCCGGCGGGCTTGGGTAATATTTAGGGTGCTTCTTGCGCCGTCTACTGCCATTACAATATCATCCTTTCTTTATTCAAAAATTCGTTTACCACCTGCAGCCATAATGCCCTGGATAATCTCATCTTCCACAGACATAGGCTGCTCGCCAATTTGTTTAGTTTGTTGCGCTACCGCCAAACCGCTTTTGGCAGCGTTCTTTTGATTCAACTCTTGCAAAGCCTCTTCCCGGGCAGTCCGGGCAGCCGCCTCGATTACCTGGCTATCATTGACCTTAGGGAGCCCATAGAGTTCCATTGCCGCCAAACGCATAATCCGTTGCGGTTGGCGAAACATTAAATCTTGGTCCCCCGCATCTTGTGAGATTTCCACCATTTTTCGAACCAAGGTCTCGCCGTCTTGGTTAATGTCTCCCCAGGTTCTGGCTGTCTGGACCCATGCGTCATTCCAAGCATTTTCCCTTAACGCTCTTTGATTGGCTTGGATAATAGGGTCCAAAATTTCCTTCACCTTTTCTTTTGCTGCCTGCTCCACTGTTTGATTAGCGACCTTTCGCAATGCCTGCTGCGGATTAGCAACGAACTCTTGTAAAAACTGTTCCCGTTCGGCAGGATTAGAACTGCTCATCTGGGCCAAGGCTTCTTCCAGCTGCTGCCGTTTTTGACGTTCCGCCGCTAGTTCCTGAGCTTTTCGTGTCATAGCGCCCTGGACCTCTGTATACTGTTTTTGCCAAAAGTTATCTTGTTGCCGTACCGTTTTGGGTTCTTCAGTTACCTCCTGTGTTACAGGTAGCGGTTCTTCTTGTTCCATTTGTCCTTGTTCTGCTTCCGTTGTTCCCTGCGTTCCGTCCGGATCACCCTCTAAGCTTGTCCGCTGGGCGGGGCCCTGGTCTAATCCTTCCGTCTGGGGCGGCTCCTGTTCTTGTCTTTCCGTATCTACACCTTCGTCCTCGCCAAACAAGGCTTCATCAGAAAGGGAAAGGTCCGCTTGTCCATCTTGTAAAAAATCCATAATTTCCTCCTTGATCTACCGACGGTATCGCCGCCTCTATTCCTGAAACTGTTTTCTCTTCACAGCTTCTACCGTATTGCGAAAAAATTGTAACACTTGCCATTCCCCTTGAGCGCGCAACACATCATCCCAACTTTTAGCCCGCCGCAACTTATCGGAGACAGCGTCTTCCTTAGCCTGCCATTCTATCAGTAAATACTGCCAAAAAGGGTCATCCTTCAAACGCAATAGGCATTCCTGTATTTCCCGGTTGGGCTCCAAGAGCTGCGCCTCCTTCCACGCCGTTTTGCATCATCGCCGCTTGCCCTTGCTCAATTTGCGGTTGCGGCGGCTGTAAATTAGGCATGACTGCTTCTATATTTTTAATTTCCAATGCTAACAATACTTGCCGGAACAATTCCAAACGGGCCGCATTATCTTGTTGATAAGCCGGGTCGGCCAGAGCCAATTGATAAGCTTGTAAAGTTCGTTCTTTGTTTAGCTCCTTATTAGCCATAGGTTCAATAGCGGAACCACAATAAATTAAATCGTACTGTCCATCGATATCATAAGGGCTAACCTCAAATAATTCATGAGCATCCTCATTTAATAAGCGTACCGCCCGCTCTTCCGTTAGAAACTGCTGATCCAAACTAACGCATTTTTCAGCGATGGGAACCAATAAATCTCGCTCAATAGCGGAAACGATGGTTTTAAAGCGGATAGAAGCATTGTTGCCTTTGGTCATGGTGGTTGTGGCCGTCTCGTCGGTTTGCGCCAACCCCATGATAATATCATGGCAACCGGTAGCGTCGCGCATATCATTCTTAATGCGATCCTCATTGGCAAAAGCGGAGGCAGGTAAATCTTGCACATTGATCTCCTGCACATCATCCATCTCCGCTAATTGAATGATTCCGTTTTGCCGCCATTTCAAATCATCCGGCGTTAAACCACAACTTTTCCGCATCTTCCACATCCGGCGCATCGCCATGGTATTGTAATCAATCCGCTGGTTGCGCGTGGTATTTAATTCTTCCTGTAAATCCTTAGTAATATCAGGAATGCCAATACCGTAAAATTCTCCTGGCAGGCTAACGTAACAACACTTATCATAAGGTTTTTGACCATGCCAAAAAGGATTTTCTTCGTCGCAGACCATTTGTTCGCGGTTCAGGATCACTATATGTCTGGCGTCTTCCCAATAATGATGGACTAAGTACAAACCGTTTTTATCTTTGCTATCAAAAGATTCTTCCCCGGTGGCAACACCGTCCTCTTGCTTTCTATCGTTACGGCCGTTATCAATATCCTGCACAGGCGATAAGGTCTTCCAGTTGATTTTGTACTTACCTTGTTCTGCCAATTCTTGTAGCTGAGCTTTGGTTTGATACTCTTTATGCCCTAAATACCTGGCGTCCTCTGTGGTAGTAGCCTGGGGATCGCAGTAAAAGTCAAAAAGGTCAATATTTTGTACCACAGGATCGTCGTATAAAGTAACTTCTTTTTCCACCACCTGTCGGGTCGGTACGGCTACCGGCTGTCCTGATTCGTCTAAAACCGGTGTTCCATTCATCAGTACCATCTGCATAACGTCTTGTTGTTGTTTGATTTTTCGTTTCTTTACTAACCAACCGCTATAAGCAATGCAAGTACCGAAAATACACAGGTTTTCAATGGCCCCCTCTCCTAACACCTTTCTAACATTGATACGTTCGCTCAACTGCCAATCTAGCAAGGTTTGTACTTTTTCCGCTTGTGCGCTGTCGCTGTCTTCCCGGGGTAATACCGCTACATAAGGACGGTTAGCGAACAAACTTTCCGTTAACCGGGGCGCGATGACCCGCACCTGCATAAAGGTGTAAGGAACAAAAATATTACTTCTTCCTTCTATCTGTTGGGCTTTAGAACGGTATAACCGATAATCTTCCCGCCAACGGTCCTCAAAATTAGCCTTTCGGTAGCTTTCCGCTGCCTCAATTCGATTCAAAATCACAGTAAAATCTTTTGAAGCTTTCATGATTTCCCCCTTACCTCTTAATAGCCTGTTATGCTAGCAGTACCGTAAAGTTGCCGCGGCGTTTTCTCAATCCATTTTTGCCCATCAAAAGGCCGCTGTCGTACACCGTACAAAGCCAAAGCTAAGGCGATGACCCGATCGTCATAACAACCATTTTGAGCGTTAGTAGCGCCGTCTGGGTCATAAATATAAGTCAAACATTCTCGTAAGCATTCCAAACTACTGACCAAATGGGCTTGTTCCCGCAAATGCGCCCCTAAATCATTGATGATGACAGGTTTGGTTTTGCTGTTGGTATTAAAACCATATTCCTCCGTTACTTTGTTGACAGCACGATTTACCGTTCGCCGACGAAATAATTTGGGATAGTGTAATTGGCGCAACCGATCTATGGTAGAGATACCATGATTGTTAGATTCCGGTACTAACAAGGCCATGTTGTAATAACGTCCCAATAAATTCGCCTCTTCTCCCAGCAAATCCGGGGCAATATGGCCGTGCCATTCCGCTACTAATTTTTTTGTCCGGTTGCATACCACAGACATCACGCTGTAATCACCATTTTCCAAACCTTTGGCCACGTCAATCCCTACGGTATACGCTTCCCCATCTTGCGGATAGTCCCAAATACTTAAAAACCCCCGGTATTGGCTACGAAAAATAGGAAATCCATTTTCTGATACTACGCGTCCTTGGGTCTGGGGCGGCGCTACCTTTCGCATAGCTTCATCAATGGCTTGGGTATCAAATACTGGTCGCCCAGAAGAAATAAAAGCCTCGTGAGGGTCCGCGGGATACTCTTGGTGAAATAAATCCAAGTCGCCATGACAATTGGCTTGGATACACCAACGCCGCCAAACCAGTTGGCCGTCTGTCAAGTGGTACTTCCGCTGCAATGCCAATTCTTCCTGATCTGCCTGAAAGTCATCCGGCAGCGGCATAGTATATTCCGTCATCTCATACCAGGGAAAAAACAAAGGAACAAAGGGACTTTCGCCCCTCTCTGCTTTTTGCCATTCTTCATAAAAAAGGCCGCCCACCCCGTTGGCGGTACTTTCAATGATGACGCAGGTGCCCGGTTCGTTAGGGACAGTTTGCATAACAGAGGTCATCGTCTCTTCCGGGTGGGGCCAAAAGGCTAATTCTGAAATATGCAAGTTATGAATGGTGGAAGAACGGCCTGCCTCCTTGTTCATGGCCGTCTCAATCACAATTTTAGAGCGCAAACCAGGTTTTTCTCGTTTGTCCTTTTGTTTCACAGAAGGATTTTCAAATAACAATTCTTTTGCATTGGAGGCTTTCCGTAAAGGCTGTAAAAAGAAGGGAGATAAATCATAAAATAACTTATTTTTATTAAAAATAGCGGTAGAAGCGTCCGCTTTATGGGCGATGATCATGGTGTTAATATTAGGCTGCGTAACCGTCCGGTGATAAAACAGACCTGCCGTGGCGGTAGAAAACCCCATTTGCCGAGCTTTCAAAATGATAACCCGGATGGGCAAACCTAACGCTTCCTGCCGTTGAATCTCTTGATATAAACGCATCTGAGGAGGATTAAATTTTAAGGGTACTAGGTTGGCTAATTTATCTTGAATTTTTAAAGTATTTTCAATAAAACAAAGGGGATCGCCTAACAGCTCGCCAATTTCTGCCAACTGTTCTGCGGTAATGCCGTAAGCATCATCCAATGCTTCTATCTCTTGTTTGACTGCAGTAAAATCCATACTATCCTCGTCCAATATAGTCTTTATTTAAATAATAAGCCCCTGCTTGCGACACAAGTACCTGGTAGTCTTTCAAGGAACGAATATAATCAAAACACCGGCTATGCTTAACGCCCCAAATCTGTTCAAAGTCCTTAGCCTTCAAGGCCCGCCGCCGAGAAGAATCTACTAATTTTCCTTCTACATTTACATATCGTCCCAATTTCAACAAAGGCACTATTAGCTGGTCTGGTAAGTCCAAAACTCTATCGCAGTAGGTCTTAACATAACTTTTTTTGCCGCCTACCCGTCCTTTAGAATTTGCAGCAGCGCCCATCCATCCTTTACAATAAAGAGGACTACCCTGGCCTACGCCCCGGACTTCCCGGTACTCTGCGCCGTTTTGGTTTCGTTCTCTACTGATAATAACTTCAGCCTGACAAGCGCTGTAACCGTTAGCAAAGGCAGCCTGGACGTCGCCCTCTGTTTTGGATAGTAATACTTCGCCATTTTCTACATCAATAACATTAAGAATTTTGCAATAGGGATGGATCGGAGTCTCCACCAATATTACTTGATAAACCCCTTTTGGCTCCATATAATCATCCTTTTTTCACTCCGATTTTGAGAAAACAAAATGCCTGCTAAAATACAATTTAGTGAGGAAACTATAATATATACTTTAAGGCGTTCCACTTCTTCCCATTATGGCGGGTAATATATATTGCCCTTCTGGAAGGGCTTGTAAAGGTAAGCTTTAAGGATTATTTAGAGCTTTACTAATATTCCCGGGAAGCCTCATTTTGGACTGGGGTATAATCCCCTGCCAGGGCTGCTTGGCCAAACTAAGTACCTAACCCCTTCCCCCCGGCGCAGATCGCCATAGGGACATCCTGTATAACCATACCCTTATAGACTAAAAAAATAAAAAATAAAATAGAGGGGGAGTAGCAATTCTAAATAAACAATATATGCCTAGAACAGGCATGATATTTTCTGAGTAGCCATCGTTCTTCTAGTTTACATAATGGAGATTATTGGAAGCTACTTACAAATCATTTTGTTTAACAGGTGTTTTATTAGGACGTTTGATTCCTTTTAAGAAATCATCTAGACTAATCTGCATATTTATACTGGACTCTTCCTTTTCCCGATAGCCAAAAATTGCCTTGGCTTGAAACATGGGTCCACCGGCTTTGGGATTAGCGGCGATCGCTTCCATACAGGAAGTTTCCGCCCGATCCAGCCATTTTTTTAAGCATTCCCGGCGTTCCATTATCATTTTCCTGTCCTCTTCCTGGAATCTTCCTAAGCGAATTGCCTCATCGATACTGATATCCTTTTTACCGCCTCCTGGCATTCTGGTACAAAGTTCCGCCTTTAACCAACGATAAAAAGTATTCTCATCGATCCCTAAAACAGTTCTGATATGGACTTTCGTTACTGCTGCATCCCGTTGCCTACAATCCTCATATAACAGGGATAACCTGCGTTCAATCTCATCAATCTGTTCTTGTCCTTTTAATTTGGTAACGCTGGGCAACATAATCAATTCATCTGTAACCGTTTTGGGCATTGCCTGCACGTCCTTTCCCCTACGTCAACACCACCAAACGCCCGCCCTAACCTTGCTGCTTTGCCGTGCCTGTCGTGGTGTGTTCCGGCCCCCTACAACAAAAAAGCCCGTAACCTGATAACGGCTACGGGACAATCTTTGATAATCCTATTATAACAGGGGAAATGGGAGAAAAACGGACAAGAGAAAAAATATTTTGGGGAAAGATATTGACATAGTGGTATCACTATGATATAGTAAACCCATCGCAAGGGACAACGACACAGGTTATCTTCCACGGAAAGGAGATAACCAAGATGGAATTAGTAACCATTGTATTCTACATAATTCTATTGACTGTTATAGTCCTGACTAAAAAGAAATAACCGCCCCTAGACTAGGACGGCTCTTCCTTCAAAAGCATATTAACTTTGTGGAAGCAACCGCCTTGCCGGGTCAGTCGTTTTCCTTGCGATAATTATATCAAGAAACGGGGGTGAAGTCAATTAGCAAAACACCGCAAGACCGATGGAAAGAAAAGAACATGAAACAGCTAGTTGTCTGGTTGCCCAAGGATATTGCCGAACAATTTACCGCCAAAGTAGCCGCAAATGGCGATACCAAGGCCGCTATTGTGAAACAGGCAATCATCAACTATTTAGAAACAAAGAAATAGCCGCCCTTAACGGCAAAGCCAAACAACCGTCAATCAAGCCCCCTATCCGGAAGCACAGACAAAGAAAACAGCCCTGGTAATTATTACCGGGGCTGTTATTATTTTAGATTGATGCAGCAATAAAACAACAAACAATGAAACCAGTTATCAATAAAGCATAGCCTTGCGTACGGCGACACTTAAAGCGATCTTGGATATTATTTGCAAATACAACAGTCAGTGTTAAACCAACTAGAACAACAAGATAGTCACCAATGAAACTGGTCAATTTATCAATTACTGCATCGGAGCTTGCTATAAACATCGGTTCGGGAGGATTACAAAAAAGATATAAAGCAATTGGTAATGCACCTAGCCATATACCTGTATAAAACTGACGACTAAATTTCTGCTTTGACTCTTCATCCCGAAACCGACAAAACCGCTGGAATTCATCAACACTTCTGTTAACATCCGCATCCCGAAATTGGTTGATAATTTCTAAATCAGCAGCGCGCTCCCCCTTCCAAAAATCATCCCGTTCTATTGAGCGCATACGCTTATATTCTTCTTTTCCAAACCCTGTATATCGCCTTAATAGGAGGACGCAACATTTATATAACAGGATGCCGCCGACAATTACTACCAGCCATTCATAGCCGTCCATTACCTTCCTCCCATCATAGTACCAAAATAATACTATCAGTATCTTTAATTACATATTAAACATATTTCTATCTTAAATCAATTACAAAAACACGACAAAATAGGACGGAAAACGACATTCTGCTCATCTTTAACATAGAAGTACAGACAACTTGTGCTAATGTCAAGAAAAATGCACATTATTAGCATACCAGAGGATACTTCTCATGAAAATTTACGACTATAACGGCAGAAAAAACCTGGCTGGAGAACGGATACGAGAAGCAAGATGGAAAAAAAGAATGTCTCAAACAGAATTAGCAATTAAGCTGCAACTAGAAAATATTATTATTGATCGTAATTCCATCAGCCGGATCGAGAACGGGACGCGCTTCATAGCAGATTATGAATTAAGAGCTTTCGCAACAATCTTAGACGTGGACGTATGCTGGCTACTGGGAATTATTTGAAAAATCAGGATTGACTGTGTGCGCTATATAAAAGCAATAATAAGCTATAAATCTACCCAATCCATCTGTACTGCTAAAAACTTCAAAATTAACCTGTTCCAGCGCCGGGCTGTCCGTTCAGACCTTCCTAGCTTTGCCGCAGCCCCGGCTTCCGTATTACTGCGTTGAAAATAAGCCATATCAATATATTGCAACAAATCTTTTTGTCCCGATTTCGTCAGATAAGCAAGTAGATTGTCTACCGCTTGTACCTCCCGTCGCATTTCAGCATAACGGCCAGAGGAGATTTCCAGGGCCTTTTTTTGCGTAGGATTACCGATGGCCTTCGGTTTTGGCATAAAGTCCGTACCAAAATGATAACCATAGATTATGTCGTCCTGCCAGCTCTTCAATTCTCTCTTATTTCGCTGGTAGTTATAAAGTAGTATCTTAGCATGTCCTTGCCAACGATAATAAGTCACCGGCACTGTTTTCCCCTCTCTTCCCTTGTAATCGCGCAAAGACTGTTTGCCGTTCCGTTTCCAATTGTTCGATTTCTTTTACAATGCTTATGTACTGCCTTAACGTTGCCTTATCCACTCCCTTGTCTCCCCTCAAGCGTTTTGATTTGTTGCCGCATACTTCCCATTGCAGTCTGTTTCTTAGCGATAGGAACCGCCTCCTAATCATTCCTAATACCAGTATAAAACATTTATTTGAAAAATCCGCCTATAACCAGGGGAACCCAGGTCTAATCAATAATAATATTCATCTCTTCTTCAATCATCTCTTTTATATCCTCAATAGAAACTAATCCTAATCGGATATTATCGAACAATTCATTTACATCGCTTGCAAACCGTTGGGCACGTTTAGAACCGAATCCCAATTTATCGTGAAGACAAGCAAGTAAAGCAGCGGTATAATCATTAACGGCTTTGCTAATATTGACTTTCATTTGTTCTTGCATCTCTATTCTTAACCTGAGAACTTCTTTATTGATCTCAGCCCTCACCGCATTCGCATCCATACCGCCTTGCTTAGCATATTTTCTTGCCGTTGCACGATTCATTACTTTCTATCCCTCCGTCTCATCTTTCCCCTCTACCACAGGGGATTTATTGGGGGTTTAGGCGGTAATACAGCCCAATGCGTAACAATGGCATGGTCGCTGTCAAAAAACTCAATATGCCACCTTTTATAGGGGAAAATATAAAATCCAATCGCCCAGTAACTTTCTAAATTACCATGATCCGGCACCAGAATATGAAGCAAGCAGTCTTTACTCCTACTTTCTTCAACTATTCTCTCTTCCGGTATTTCTTGCGGGTAAGTGTGCCAACTAAATATCTCTTCAGTCTTGTTGATTCCATCTCTAACCCTCTGCATCACTCTCTATCACCTCCAACCTACCGCTTCTATTTTTCTTCAACCAATTCAAAAAAGCGAAAGGAAAATCTTCTACCACCCTGCTTTCGAGTTATTTAACTTCCTCCAGTATTTGTCCCTCCGTCTACTTTTTCAACAATATAATCTACCAACTCAATAATCGAATCCTTGGTAAATTCAACATTTTCATATGTTACAAAATTAGCAATCAGCATTTTTGTGGAAGTGGATTCAGACGGAATAAAAATAACGCCAACAATAGAGATAGACAACACCGCCGCCGATACGATCTTCCACCTTTTTTTGATTTCATCCGCTACTGAAAAACATAGAACTACCATTCCCGAAATGACAATACAGATAATGCAGATTTTACGGAATACCTCTAAAACATTTATCAAATAAAATAACCAGGGATTGATAACAGCCATTGTCATCCCTCCAAATCACTCTCTATTGGTTCCAACCTACCGCATTCTTCTACTCTGTGAAATTGGTTCGCAAAACTTAAAATTGCATTTCTAGCGGCAATATATTCTGGATCGTCGCAATCCTGCGCACAAAAGAAATAGGCTAGCTCCGCCATAATTCTTTTATCTGTTTTAACATGAAGTCCCCAGAACCATATCGGCCAGCAAGAAAAATCTAGGTCAGCCCCTACTAGGTTAGCCCCTCTCATGTGAGCCCCTCTCAGGTCTGCCCATCTTAGGTTAGCCCCTCTCATGTGAGCCCCTCTCAGGTCTGCCCATCTTAGGTCTGCCCTCATTAGGTTAGCCCCTACTAGGTGAGCCCCTCTCAGGTCTGCCCATCTTAGGTCTGCCCCTACTAGGTGAGCCCCTCTCAGGTCTGCCTCTCTCAGGTCATACCCTCTCAATTCAGCCCTTTTACCGCCAGCTTGGCCTTTCAGCCATTTTTCATGTTTCTTTAATATCTCTTCTAGTCTCGTTGCATCCATCTCTATCCCTCCTCAAACTCCGGGCATTTCAATACCCGGCCTAGCCGTAGCCTTCCGACTAGCCTGTTGTTTCGGTAATAGACCGTCTCAAAATATTCCACCTTGCTTTTAGCTACCGGCCTCTGCGGTAATTGCGACCAACTACATTTTCCGCAAGCCTTCGCACAGTCCCAGCAGAGAGATTGACTACAATTCGTCCCCCGCCTTGTCATTGTTCCGCCTCCGTCAACTCCCAGACCATCACTTCTACCCTAGGCCCGCCGCCGTCGTCATAATACTTGCCAAAAGGCGCTGCATAACAGACAATCTGGCTGTCGTCTTGCCAAAGGATTCCATTTAGCCCATCCTGTACCGCTTTGATATAATTATCCAAATCTGGCTTTTGGGTTGGGCGTTCTCTTCCTGTCTTCGCCCCTTCCCGCCATTTTTTACTCCGGCTTTTTGGTACGCTACGGTATACCCGAACCGATAAGCACAACGGCCCATCCAAAGGCGTTTTCCCTACCATCTGCGCGCTGGCGAACAAACGGATGCGCTCTTTGTATTGCTTACTCTTTTTCGGCGTATAGGCAATTCCTGTTTTCGTCAGCCTTGGCCTGGCCTGCGGGACCGGTTCTCCTGGAATGGTCAAATGGATCATGCGCCTCTTTCCTCCAAATCGCCAACCCAGATTTCCTTCTGGGGCCGCCGCCAAATAAATCCTGGATAATCAAACCAATACCCTAACGCCTTGATCCGGCTTTCCCTACCTTCTCCGCCGCTGCGGCACAGGCAAGGCGTACAAGCAAGCTCGTATTGATCCCCTGTTTCAAAGGCCATCAAACCGCTATCCCGACAGTAAGCGCAACGGAAGACTTCTTGCCCGTCTATGTATTCCTGCCGCTTGGTTTTTCGTTTTTCTTCTCGCGCTTCTCTCGCTAAACGAATCAGATCAGCGGGCCGGGGCGCTTTCGAGTAATTCCGGCTATATTCCTCCGTCGCCTTTTGTATCTCCAGGTAATTCCAGCGTTCCAATAAGCGCTGCCATTGTTGCAGACTGTCGCCGTCGGTATGAATTTCCCGGTATATCGCTTGCAAGTCCTTTAGTAGCAACGCTGTTTCTTGCATGTTCATCCTGCCGCGCCGCCTCCATTTCCTCATCCAGCCGTTTCGCTAACTCCAAAAAACTTTCCCGGCTCTTTTTGTCGTTATCCCTGCCGTCCGCCTGCCAGCGGTTCAAGATACCCTCCACATAGTTCAGCTTACGTTTGCCAGCGTCCGCCGCTACCTTCATCGCGTCCTCTAACCAGGTTGCAGAAAACGTTTCCAACAGCTCCCCTATTTTCTCCCCTTCATAACCTGTCACCGGTCGGGCGTTGATATTTTCCCACAGGCGGATCAAATCAGAAAAAGAATCTCCACCACTACCACCGCCATCCCCCGAAGGGGGATTATAGGGGGTAGTAGTTTTCTTTACTTTACTTTTCTTTACTTTACTTTGTGTCCCGCTGTAGACATTTTCTTTATTTCTGTAGGCAGAAAAAGGATTTCTGTATACAGAAATATCGTTTGACGGTGCAGCAAAGCTAGGCTTCTCTTCTTCTTCTAAAAGCCAATAGGGATATTCATTCAGCGGTTGTCTACGTTCAACGCATTTTAGGTATTGCCGTTGAATACTCGCAGAGGTCAAAACGTTTTCCTGCATAAGCTCTGATGAAAAGAGATTAATCTTAGCTAGAAAAGGGATGACTTGCACCACAACCTGTTTGTCCCGCGTCCACTTATTGCCAATGGACCTGATCAGCATATTCGCCAACTTATCTATGGAATCGTAACGGTAGTAATACCCGTTTTTATAGATCAAGCAAAGCAGGCGAAGATAAATGACCTCTCCTAGGGGACCGTATTTGTTTTGTATGTCAAACAACTTATCGTCTTCGAAAATATCTACGTCGACCGGGAAGTAAAGCAAACCTTTCTTGCTATTCCGTCCCATGTCTATCTCCTATTTCTATCAACAAACTCCCTTAAAACGCTTCCGCTCCTGCCGTTAACGGTTCCGGCATTTCTTCCTGCGCCATACGGGCTTTATAAGTTTCGCTTTCCTTCACTTTTTTCACAATCCATTCTGGCAGGCCGCCGTGATCCAACTCCCAAAGCCAAGAATCCGCGTCCAGATCAAACGCTTTCAGTTCGTTAGCAGGCTGCGGCACGGCCACCCCTTTATAGACCGGGGTAACGGCCTTAATATTGGCGTAGGTCCTGCCGTTGTTTTGGCTGTGGATGACTTGCAGCATACACGCCTTCCCTAAAATATTGACTAGATCAAACCCTTCCATCTCTTCATCGGTAAAGGCGCGACCCCGCCAGCTTTCTAAATCTGCTTTTAAGGTTGACCGGTCTGCTAAACTGGCGGTATACATTTTTGAAATCAATCGGGGCTCCCCTTCATAACTGCCGCCCTGTATAACCTCCTCCGGCAGTTCCCAAGTAACCGCTAACTTAGGCGATTCCTTTACTTCTCCCTTGTATTCCGTCTTTTGTACCCCTATATCGTACACGCCTACGCAAATTGCAATATAACTGCCTTCCGGTACCGGTTCCATACTAGCCCCGCCGGCCCTACTCACCTTCAAACTCATCCTTTCGTCCTCCTTGAGTTCTGGTTTTGTGAAATATAATAGGACAATTCTTTCCAATCCCTTGAAACGGATACATTAACAACTCTCCCGTCACCCGGCAGGAATACCGCTTAAACGCTTCCTCATGTTTACAAAAAAAGCATAAGCTGCATCTCACCTTATCTTCCGGAAAGCTTACCGGCATTATGACTGTACCGGTTGTATAATAAGAAACGCTCTTTTGTACCGCCATCTTAAAACGCCTCCCCGTCGAACACATGGTTCAAATACGCCCGTTCTTCTGGTTGGAGACCAGCCATATAGTGTTGAAACCGTTTTAGCACTTCTTGCTGGCACTCCTGGCATAATCCTTCGTCTGAGATTTCTTCTTCCGGTACTTCATTGTTGCAGGTCTTACATTCCACTAACAGTTCCGCTGCACCGCCGCAATAGGGACAGCCGTCCCATTCTCCGGTTTCATCTCGATAATAACGAGTTTCGGTAAACAGCCTCCCACAATCTTCACAACAATACATTTGACAAACTCCCTTCAAAGGCTGTATAATAACCTTAGTTATTTGTTGTTGCTGCTATTTTTTAGCAGCCCGAGCCGTTTCTGTTGCTGCAGAGACGGCTTTTTTCTTTGCCTGTTCTCGGAAAGGCGCTACCGCTTCCGCCCATGCCTTCCTATGCCAAACTTTCCACTTACTGCACCCCGTCCAGCAACGGGCTTCTAATTTACAACTTTTACATGGACTTTCTACCATAACAACACCCACCCTAACAAACAAAAAAAAGCAATCATACTAGCTACCACATCCTGGGCCTCGCCATGCTTGTCCCAATCAAATAGATACTCCGCTAATCGTTCTAAGTAATTCATCTCCCGCCGCCCTCCTTTGTCTGGCGCGATAAGGTATCGCTATGTAAGGCCCCGCTTGGGACCCGTTCCGGCACAATATAGGGAAACAATATCTCTGCAAACCGGGGCAGCTGGTCCGAGTATGGTTCGCAAGCCGTTATTTCTTCTCGCAGAACTTCTCCAGTATCTAAACAGACTGTCAACTCTGTCCGGGTATGCTTTTGCGGTCCTTTCATAACCTCACCTACTCTTCTGTGATTTTGATCTCAATCTTTCCTTCAATCAGTTGCAAGCCCAAATCTAAAGCACGATCGCCGATGGGATGGATAGAAGAACCCCAAATATGAGCTTGCTTTCGTAACCTACCAGCAACAGACTTACGAATAGTTAAGCGAACCTCTTCCTTTTCTTCCATATATTCACCCCCTTTTTAGGTAGTATGTCCGTTTTTTTGCTTGATTTAGCAATCAAACAAAAGCGTCCTAAAGCGTCCGGTCATTTCATTTGATGTTCCCTGTATGCGCCCAAGTAATATCAGCCTTAGGACGCTTTTGCAAAATTGCTATTCCCTCTCCATCTATTCAGTTGTTAAAATGAGTGATATAATAAAGGCGCCCTAAAAGGGTGAAAGGAGTGATTCACATTAGCAAAATTTTTGGATCACCCGTTCCCGAGACCGTCTAACGGTTGCCTAATGCCCAAAGGGTAAAGCAGGCCTAACTGCTAAAAGTGAGGGCGATCCGCTATGGGAGGACAAATACAGGCGACACCCTGTATCCCTCTGGCAGCCGTCAAGGAACCCGGCACATCGGACAATCTAAGCCAGTTGCCAACATAACCGGATAATCGGGTAAAAATTTAGGCAGAACGTACCTCCTGTGATGTGCCGCAGGAGGTATTGTCTTTTAGAGCGCCTTCATTAACAATGTTGTTATTCCTCTTACCTTCGCAATTCCTAAAACAGGTTATTACTACGAATTGCCACAGGACGCAGTAGATTTTCTTTCCTTAGATGAACCTGATGATGATTGATTTGTTCTAAGATAGTCGCAAACCTTATTAAGTTTGCAAACGGCTTGAGTATTCCAGTTACTCTGGCCGTTTTGCTTTTTTAAGGAGTAAGTTACCGCCTCTATTTCATCAGCCAATAAATTCAATGTATTGATGCTTATAGTTCTTTTACAAGGCCTTGCCATAACTTCACCCCCTACCCCGTTTTCGGTTGATCTGACTTGAATAATTCTTTAAGATCACAATCAGGAAAAAACGTTTCCTGGATTTTTACTGCTTCTGCAGCTGATATGGCTTAAACAGTATGTTATGCTATAATATAATATAGAAAGCCTGCTCAAATAGCCCCTTATTTATATAACCAAGGGGCAAAAAGCCGGTTAGATACTTCTTTGTCATACCAACGCAAGAAAGCTTCTTCCGTTTTCCCTAAGTTATGAATCCAGTGCCACTTTAGCAATTCTTTCTGTCCAATCTCCTGTGAAATTTGATTCATAAGAATAAAAAATATATTTGGATCAGAAGGCTGTTTTCCTAACCTCCTATCCCATTTCCGTTGATTTAGAGAATTATATAGTTGACATAATTGTTCGCACGTAAATTTGGATAAATCAGTCAACTTTTCTACCCCGCTTTCGGTTGATCTGAGCTGTAAGGTTGACAAACCTTAATGACCGCTAACTTTTAGTCCACCTGCTGAAAGCTGTACCGATATGATGGGTGATGTATCCTGGATAACTTCTCTTACATATTGCAGGATAAGATCAGCTCGTCCTATGGTGCAGTTTTCTTTTGCCAGGAGGTTTACTATTTCTTGCGCAATCGCCTTTGTCGAATCACTACAGTTAATCATCAAATCCCTCTCACTTCCATAATTCACACAACGAATTTTTATAATCCCTCTCGTTTTTTCGGACAATACATCCCCTATTAATTTGGTTTTCTTCGCTAGCGAAACACTCTTCTAGCTAGATATTTGACAAATTCAATATATGGAATTAAAATATCGTTAACAGTACAACATATTGAGGAGTGTAAAATAATGAAGGATAACAACAAGCCCAGTTTCGCAGATTTGAACCGTTCAAACAATTTACTGCCCAAGGAAGAACGGTTCCCTAAAACAGGTGATATTGCACAGCAATCATTTTATGCCTGTATGGAATGTGGTGAGACACTGTATTGTGTTCCCGGCGAAGTTCTGCCGCCCTGTCCATCTTGTCAAAAGAAATCATTTTATCTCTCTTTGTAAATTGCTCTAAAATAGCTACGCTCTGCAACTAAATCACCACGGCTACCAAGGCCAACACTTCTTTGCTCGACTAACTCTGTAATAATAAAATCCCTAGACCAAACGGGACTTCTGCAACCTCTATACAGTCTTAAACATAGTCGGTTGTCCGCATCTTTATAAACGATCCAACGAACAGGCTTTGCTTGAAGCAGGAACTTATTGGTTATAAGTAGTCGAAATTCTTTAAAAAAAGACACATTCTACCTCCTATCTGTTTTCATGATACCTTTTAATAAAAAAATCATATGAGACGCAAAGAGCATCGCAAATATTGAGATACTCTTCCGCGTTTAACTTTCTCTTGCCGTTCAAAGACAGGCTCAAAGCATTTTCTGTCATTCCCGATTTTTTGGCCAAACGTCCCTTGGGGATTCTATTTTCTACTACAAAGTTGTTTATGTTTTCCGCAATTTTCAATATACTCACCCCTTACAAAAATCAATTTCAAATTGATTATGTATTGATTATAATAAATTTTAAATTGATTGTCAATTGCTTTTTATAAATTATAAATTGACTTTTCAAGAATAATGCTATATTATAAAATCAGAGGTGAAAGTAATGGCTAATTCAGTTGATTATCAAAAGCTCGGAAGCCTTTTGAAAGCTGCAAGAAACAATCTGAATTTGACACAAAAAGATATTGCCGGCTTCCTAGCTGTGACACCCCAGACCGTGAGCAGCTGGGAAAATGGTATTAATAAAATTGATATTGACACTTTACAAACACTCTGCCAAAAATATGGTTTGAATTTCATTCATCTATTAACTGATATATCTAATCACAATCCAAACAAAAAAGATATTCTTAATGTATTTGAAACAAACCACCTAAAAAAATACCGCTCTCTTAACGAGGACGGTCAACGTGAAACAGATAACTTTATGGATGTCTTATTAAAAGCAGATCAATACCGGGCTGGCGGTAAAGAAGAGTTTTCCAAACCGTTAGCCCCCGATCCTACCATTGATTATGATGCAGCCATTGAGGAAGGGGAAGCAGAAATCGCCCGCACCCACTATGCCAGGATCGCGGCTTATGGCGGCAAAAACATGTTTGTAAAGGAAGCAGCAGACGAAGAGGATGCGAACGATACAACGTCAAGAAAATAAAATCTTGTCCTCCTAAACCAAAGAATCAATAAAAAAAGTCTGTTTTTTAATTAGAGTTGATTTTTTATTGCTTGGGGTATATAATATAGGTGTATCGATACACGTTTATACGCCCTTGGCAGTAAGCCTCCCAATATAAGGGATGCGCCGAACCCAAGGGCCTTTTTATTTCTATGAAAAAGTTGTACTTCTGGTGTTGCAAAAAAATCCTCTACATAATAAACCATCCATTACTGGCAGCGATAAATGGTATTAAAGTTACACCAAAAGAAAAAACAAGCAGTATTTTGTCATAATTTGTCTAATTCAGAAAATACACCTTTATAAGGTAAATTTTCTGAAGGGACTGATTGTGATGTATGAAGAATGGAGAGCTAAACGAAAAGCAAAAAAGTTGCTCAAACGGTTGCGGTATGATTCTAGCTATGAAAACCTAGAATTATATGCAAAACATCAGGGTTGGAAACTGCGATTTTATAATTGCAATGATTTACCAGGCGATATTTTGCTACAAAAGATGGGCCTAGCAGAATATGCCTCCAAAGCACATTCCTTTTGCTATTTTAGCGAAAAACAAAAAATCATCTTTCTCAGGGATTATGCTTCCAAAGAAATCGCAAGAAGACTGTTATTACATGAACTCGGTCATATCCATCTAAACCACCTATTAACTGTGCATAATTTTGTCGAACAAGATTTAGATGAAGAACATTTAGCAAATTGTTTCGCCTATTATATTTCTCATTATGAACAATGGCGAAAATGGTGTAAAACGGTAACAATAAAAATCATCCTTACGGTTACAATCCTATTCGCCTACTTTACCCTACTCAGAACAGTACAAAATACAGAAACCAGTGATAACAGTATCCGTACAGGAAAACAGGAAGAAACAATATCCCAATGCGATCAACTTATCTAAATACCTTTTCCTTTGTTAGGACGTAAATGGTAAGCCCTTGGCGGCGTCCGTTCCCGGCAAAGAAAAGGTTGCCGTCAAGGGCCCACGCTATATACTTTAACCGCAATAAAGACTTCCGTATACAAAAGCTCCCTGCTCCTTAATAGGACGATAACATATTATTAGCAATATAAGAAAAAATAGAGCGCATCCTTGGTAAGGATGAGGCCTTAAATAAAAAAGGTGGATGTTATGCCAAATTTACCGGCGGAATTAGTCAAAGAAATACAAACGATTGCAGCCCAATATCCTTCTGTGCAAAAGGTGGTCTTATTTGGCTCCCGAGCCAGAGGCGACAACCGGCCCAACAGCGATATTGATTTAGCGGTTTGGGCAGACGAAGATTTTAAGGGCCGCGGCGCCTTCGCTTTCGATATAGACGATGTTCGCACCTTATTAAAAATAGATTTAGCAATCATACAACCATATACAGATCAAACGTTTTTAGCGAACATTCAAAAGGATGGTGTTCTTCTCTATGAGCGATTACCAGAGTAAATATGAAAATTTTATAGCAGCTTACCGGCGTCTGGCCGAGGGTGTGGAGATATATACTCAAGACCCCAGCAACACCATTGTGCGGGACGGCGTGATCCAGCGCTTTGAGTTCACCTTTGAATTGGCCTGGAAAACCATAAAAGCCGTATACGAAGAAGAAGGCCTCTCAACCACCAGTTCGCCCAAACCGATTCTTAGGGAAGCTTATGCAGAAGGACTGATACACGACGAGCAACTTTGGCTAGATATGCTAGAAGACCGAAACGCCGTATCCCATATTTACAAAGAAGAAATTGCAGCCGACGTCTGCGCGGATATCAAAGAACGCTATCTTGACGCAATCCAACGCTTGATCGAAGCATTACAGCCGCGGATCAACAAACAATAAAAAAACTCCCCCGGCGCGACCAAACACCGAGGAAGTCCTACAAGGAGTGTATATAGCTATACACCAAACACATCTTTAGTATAGCAGAAAACATTCCTTCTTTTCAATAGCTGAAAAAGGAGCGTTTTATTATGAAAGCAGCCATTTATGCCCGCTTTTCTTCCGACAATCAACGGGACGAAAGCATCGACGCCCAAGTCCGGGCTTGTACGGAATACGCAAAACAGCGGGGGATTGAGATCGTACATATTTACCAAGATAAGGCTTTGACGGCCACCTCTGATAAGCGGCCGGACTTCCAAAGGATGATCCAAGACGGCGAGGCGGGCCGGTTTGAGGCGGTACTGATCCACAAATTAGACCGGTTTAGCCGCGACCGTTACGACCACGCCTATTACAAACAACGGTTAAAAAAAGCCGGGGTGGTGCTGATCTCCGTTTTAGAAAACTTAGATAACAGCCCGGAAAGCATCATCCTGGAAAGCGTGCTGGAAGGTATGAGCGAATTCTATTCTAAGAATTTAGCCCGGGAAGTCAAAAAAGGGATGTACGAGACCGCTCTACAATGTAAACACAATGGGGGCAAGCCGCCTTTGGGGTATGACCTCGACCCAGAACGGCGTTATATTATCAATGAACAGGAAGCGGATGCAGTCCGCCTCATTTTCCAACTCTACGCTAGCGGTCATGGATACAACACCATCGTAGATAAGCTGCGTGAACAGGGGTACACCAGTAAGCAAGGAGGCTATATTGGCAAAAACTCCATCCACGACATCCTGAAAAATGAAAAATATATCGGCGTTTACACCTTTGGCAAAACAACCGGCGGCAAAAGCGGACCGCGAAATAGTCATCACCCTAACCCGGATATGCTCCGGGTACCCGGCGGGATTCCCGCTATCATCGACCAAGAAACGTGGGATAACGTACAAGCTAAAATGAATAGCAGAAAATGCGGCGCCTTCAAAGCAAAGCGGCTTTACTTGCTTTCCGGAAAAATTAGTTGCGGGCAATGCGGCGGCGCTATGGTAGGAGAATCCGCCCGTGACAAACAGGGTAATCCCCATTATTATTATGTCTGTTCCACCCGAAAGCGAAAAAAAATTTGCACAAAAAAAGGAATTTCTTGCCAGAAGATAGAACAACTTGTCATCAATTTGCTAGAAAAACGAATTTTTAACCGTAAAAATCTTCAAACGTTAGCCCAATTGGTGTACGAGATGCAGTTCACCAACCAGACGGCAACAGATCAGCAAATCGTAGCGCTAGAACGCCAGATTGCCAAAACAGAAACCAAGCTCAACAACATTGCCGCCGCTTTGGAACAAGGCATCGTCACCTTAACCACCAAGCAACGTTTGATTCAGTTGGAAGAAACGCTCTCCCAACTGCAACAGGAATTGACGGAAGCACAATTTGCCAAACAGCAAGCCATTGTGCCGCTCCAGGTGATCCAACAACGGTTGAACCGGTATAAACATCTCGCGCAAAAGGACCCTGCTTTACAAAAAGAAGCGATTGATTTGTTCTTGCAAAAAGTCGTCTGCACAGACGGCGAAGCAGAAATCAGCCTCCAACTAGCAGCCCCATTTGGCATAAAAACATCCGAACCCATCCTGCCTGCTACCGGCAAAATAGATTCGGATTTAATTGGTGGAGGTGAACTGCAAAGGATAAATCCGAATATTATCTGTCTTAGCTTCTCTTTGTAGGGTTTAAC
>ERZ1643251.1658-NODE-1658-length-24791-cov-24.299200_pt1 | contig 24791 bp, 21 predicted proteins | sample MGYA00579261_ERZ1643251 | MGnify/ENA primary metagenome ERZ1643251 (study PRJEB29033, sample SAMEA4952267) | chicken gut metagenome | biome: Broiler Chicken; feature: Gastrointestinal Tract; material: Caecum | place: Ireland | collected 2018 | study: Broiler... | reverse complement strand
CGTCTTGTAGATCTCCGCCTCGAGATCTTTCGCCTTCTTGAAGATAAAGCGGTCTCGGGGGGACGGCGCTCCGCCCTCATCGGACAATATGACGTCCCACACGCCCTCATAGACGCTTCCGTCCTCCTCGCGATGGCGCGGCAAAAAGCGGGGTTTGCCCTTAAAAAGATCGGCGGCCCCGCATTTGTACCAAAGAGAAAGAAGCGGCTCCATCCTCAATCTTCGTAGCGTTCGACGTTAGAGCCCGAATCCCAAAGCCGCTCCAAATAATAGAAGAGGCGGGATTCTTCGTTGAAGACGTGCACGATGACGTCGCCGTAATCGAGAACGCCCCACCTGCCTTCGCGGAAGCCCTCCTGACGGATGGGATCGAGCCCGTAGAGCTTCTTGATCTGCTCGTCGACGTTATCGCCCAAAGAGTGGACTTGCGTCGTCGATTTGCCCGTCGCGATGACGAAATAGCTGCATACCACCGTCTGATCGCCCACGTTGAGGATGACGATGTCGGACGCCTTTTTATCCGACAGCACCTTGGCACACGCTTTTGCAAGTTCGTAACTTTCCATTCAATTTCCTCCTAATTTTTGATGATTTATCGATATTATGTCTGACATAATACTATGCTAATGTGGTTATTCCGCGTTTTCGACCTGCGATTTGACGAAATCGTACGCCTCCTGCGTGAGCGGATACACTTCTTTTCCCGTGCCGTTCAGATACTCCACTTCGTGGCGGAGACTCTCGAAGAGGCACTCGTCGAGGTCGTTCCAGAACAGCGCCCGAAGCGTTTCGACCCCGGGGAAATCGCGCCCCGCCTCCAAAAGATCGGATAGATAGACGAGCTTTTCAAGCTCCCCCATCCCCGCACGGCCGCTCGTGTGATAGCGGATGGCGTCGAGCACTTCCCGATCGCGGATGCCGAAATGCTGTTCGGCGAGATAGGCACCCGTGTACTGATGCAGCACGGGAGGCGGCACGTTTTCGGGGCAGGGAAAGCCTTCGAGCAAGGGAGAGGAGAGCGGGACGTACTTGGCGCAGTCGTGCAGCGCGGCGGCAAGCAGCGCCTTCTCTTCGGGGATGCGCAGAGAGCGGGCGCGGGCGCACGCCATTTGCGCGACGCGAAAGCTGTGTTCGCGGCGCTCGGGTTTTTCCAGCGCCAACGCGGGAGCGATCGCGGGATGGGTATAGAGCCCCCTCTCGCGGATGAAGGCAAGCACCCGCTCATCAAGCGCTTCGGGATCCTTGCCGAACGCGAGGGAGACGCGGATGTCCGTCGACGAGACCGCCTCTCCCGAAAACCCGAGAGAGAGAAAGTCTTTGCCAAACACCGAATGAAAACGCGCACGCAGAGCTCCCGTCTCCTCGGCTCCCCTTCCACAGGCGACGAGCGTCACATGATTCAAAATATCTTCGGGCTGTTTCCAAGTGAAGAAATCTTCGAGCATGTCCGCCCCGACGAGGAAATAACGCTCGGCATCGGGGTAGTGTTTCGCAAAGGCGCGGCAGGTGAGATAGGAATAGCTCACGCCGTCCTGAGAAAGTTCAAAGTCGCTCACGCGGACGCGCGGCTCATGCTCAAAGGCGATGCGGCACATCTGAAGGCGCGCCTCCCCGTCCGCCTGCGCACCGAGGCGCTTGTGCGGGGCAAGCCGCGAGGGCATCACGATGACGAGATCGAGCGACAGCTCGCGGATGGCGGCGCGGACATAGTTAACGTGTTCGCGGTGTACGGGGTCGAACGACCCCCCGAAAAGTGCGATCTTCATAAATTTTCCTGTATGGTCGGCGTTTTTTCAAGCAAAACGCCCTACGCTTTGTTTATCATTTTTCCGATGTGTCAACAATGAAAGCATGAAATATTTCCCCGTCATTGCCGATACCGTCTTTTATGCGATCTGCGCCCTCCTGCTCGGATTCTGCGCTTTGCGCTTTTGGGGAGTTTCCGCCCCGCTTGCGGCGCTCGCCTGCGTTTTTCTCGCGCTCGCGGTCGGAACGGGCGTATTCTTTCTCGAACGGCACAGCCGCCGCAAAAAATATCTCTCCGCGAAACAGTGCGAGGAATGCGACGCGCTCCTTTTGCATCTCTCCCTCTCCCCGCCCGATCAGAAGGCGGAACTGCTTGCCTCCGCCCTTTCAAAAGAGGGTCGGAAGACAGAATATGAAGGAGGCAGCCTTTGCGTCGACGGGAAAGCAGCCGAATTGCTCTTTTGCATGGAGCCCGCCTCCGCAGACGAGCTCGCCCGCGCCATCGGGCGGCACGGTGGCAACTTTATTTTGTACTGCAACCGCCTTTCCGACTCGGCAGAGAACCTTCTCAAACGCTTCCCCGTCGAAGCCGTGCGGGGAGAAGAAGTTTACGATCTTCTCAAACGGACGGACAGCATCCCCAAAGAGCTGCTCGGCTCCGTCGGCGCGAAGAAGAGCCATAAAGAAAAGCTGCGTGCCGTCTTGAAAAAGAGCAGCGCCCGCCCCTTCTTTCTGAGCGGGACCATGCTCCTCATCATGAGCCTCTTCACGCTCTTCCCTGTCTATTACTTAATAACGGGGAGCGTTCTTTTGCTGCTTTCCGTCGCGCTCAGACTGCTCGCACCCGCCTGATCGGTTATATTATGTCTGGCATAATACTATGCAAATCTATGATTTCTGCACGATATTCGAATAATTTATTATAATTTGATTGTAAATGCTTAATGATTCTGCAAACTGAGGACGGCCTTTCCGAAACGTGAGATGACGTCCTCTGCCGTGACGGAATATTCACCGAACTCCTCTGCCGCAAGCTCGCCCGCCCTTCCGATGAGATACGATGCGACGCAAGCCGCCTCGAAGGGAGGCACGCCGCGGGCGCAGGTGCCCGCAAGGAGCCCGGAAAGCACGTCGCCGCTCCCCCCTTTCGCAAGCGCGGGGGTACCCGTCAGATTGAGGGCAAGGCGCTCGCCGTCGGTGATGAGCGTGCGGTTGTTTTTGAGCGCCACGACAACGCCGTACTCCTTTGCAAACGCTTGGGCGGACTCTGCGGCAGAGGAGAGCACCTCCTCCACGCTCCGCCCCGTAAGGCGGGAAAATTCTTTGGGGTGCGGCGTCAGGATGACGCGGCAGGACTTGTGCTTCAAGACCTCCACGCCGTATTTTGCAAGGGTGTTGAGCCCATCCGCATCGATGACGAGGGTGCCCGTGTAGGCTTCCATGAGCTCTGCAATGTGCGCATACAGACGTTCGCTGACGCCCGCCCCCATGCCGAGGGCAATGCAGTCCGCGGAGAGGATGTCGCCGTCGAGCGATTCGAAGCGGCGCAAGACGCAGGAAGAGAGCTTCCCGATGGCGGCAGAGTAGAGTGCATCTTCCGCAATGAGTTCGGTATAGCCCGCACCCGAACGAAGGCACGCTCCCGCCGCCAGAAAGACGGCGCCCGGGTACTTCGCTTCCGCCGCAAACAGGCACGCTCTTCCGAACGCGCCCTTGTGCGTGTTGCTCTTCCGCTTGGGGAAATAGGCGGAAACGTCCTCCTCTTCCCAAAGCTCCGTGCCATACGAAACGGGCGGGATGCCGATGTCTGCGACCGTCACTCTTCCGCAAACGTCGGGGCCGTCCGCCATCAGAAGACAGCGCTTTACAAGCCCCATCGTCACCGTCTCATCGGCGCGCACGCAGGGGGTAAGGGCAATGCCGTTTTCGGAAAGCCCGCTCGGAAGGTCGGCGGAGATGACGTAAGAAGCGCCCCCGCAGAACTCGATGAGCTGTTTTGCCGCCCCTTCGGGCGCGCGCGAAAGCCCCGTGCCTAAAATGCAGTCGACGACGAGCGCGTATCTGCGGCGGGGGATGACGCCCATGATCTCGCCCGAAAAGCGCGCTTTTTCCGCCGCGCAGTCGGGGGAGAACTTTTCCGCAAGACACAAAACAGCCGCCTCTTTGCCGCGCTCCAAAAGAATGCGCGCCGCAACGAAGCCGTCGCCGCCGTTGTTGCCGCCGCCGCACACAAAGAGCGCGTCCGAAACGCCGAGGCGCACCATCGCCGCTTCAACGGCGTCCGCAAGGGCAGTCCCCGCGCGCTCCATGAGTTCCAAAGAGGGCGTGCCGCCCTCGATCGCCGTGCGGTCGCTTCTCCGCATTTCTTCTACCGAATAGCAGTATTTCATGTATCCTCCCCGTCCGCACCATCTGCGCCGTCTTCCGCGCCGTCTGCACCCAAACCGTCTTCGCCGTCGAAGTCTTCTTCGCCACGCAAACGTTCGAGCGCCGCACGCGCCGTATCATAGTCAAACCCCTTGGAAAGGAGATGGCGGTACGCCTTGGAGAACGTCGCCTTGTCCGTTTTTTTGCCGCGCAGGTACTTTGTAAGGAGCGTGTACGCCGCGTCCGCTTCGCCCGAAACGCTAGAAAGCGCCTCTTCGATCGCCTCGTCCGAAACGCCCTTCTGCCTTAGCTCCATGGCGATGAGGCGGCTCCCCTTTCTCTTGCCCGCGTGCTCGGCATATGCCCGCGCGTACGCCGCGTCGTCGAGATAGCCGTAGGAGCGCATCTTTTCGACAACGTAGTCGGAAATATCTTCGAGATACCCCTTCTTTCTAAGATAAGCGCGGATGTCCTTTTCCGTCTTCATAGAGGCGGTGATAAAAGTGAGCGCCTTGTCGAGCGCGGTTAATTTCTCGCTTTCGAGCTGCATGCGGGAGAGCGCTTCCTCCGAGACGGCGACGCCCACTTTGAGGCGATGCTTTACGACAGTCTCCAGCTTCATGCCGCAGAAGAACCTGCCGTCCACTTCGATGTTGCACCGCTCTTTATCCTTGATCTGCGGCGTGATGCCCGTGATCTCCGCCATCGCTGCCTCCCGTACTCTTTCCCCCATTATAGCCGATTTGCGCCCAAAAGTCAATAGGGCGGCGCGCCGTATCGAAAGCAAAACGGCGCGCCAAACAGAGAGCCGCCCCGCGCTTCTTGCGAAGCGCGGGGCGGCTTACAATATCAAGAGATCCCTGTGTGCTTATGCCTGTTCGGGCGCTTTGTTCGTCAAAAACAGCCCGTCCTCGCCGCGGTCGATGACGATCGTACTGCCCGCTTCGGGGTTGCCGCCGATGATGAAACGCGCGATGGGCGTTTCGACGTGCGCCTGGATGAAACGCTTCAACGGGCGGGCGCCGAACACGCTGTCGTAGCCGTAATCGGCGATGTATTCCTTGGCGGCGTTCGTCACTTCGAGGGACAGATGCTCGCTTTCGAGCCGCTTTGCAAGGCGGGAAAGGAGGATATCGACGATCGCGCCGATGTTCTCGCGCGTGAGCGGCTTGAACATGATGATCTCGTCGAGACGGTTCAAGAACTCGGGGCGGAAGGAGCGCTTCAAAACTTCGTTGACCTTGTCGCGCGCTTCTTTCGTGATCTCGCCGTTCTCGATGCCTTCGGAGATATACTCGGAGCCCAAGTTGGAAGTCAGGATGATGATGGTGTTCTTGAAGTCCACCGTGCGGCCCTGCGAATCGGTGATCCTGCCGTCGTCGAGGATCTGTAAAAGGATGTTGAAGACGTCGGGATGCGCCTTTTCGATCTCGTCGAAGAGGACGATGGAATAGGGTCTGCGGCGCACCGCCTCGGTCAAAGTGCCGCCCTCCTCGTAGCCGACGTATCCCGGAGGAGCGCCGACAAGGCGGGAGACGGAGAACTTTTCCATGTACTCCGACATATCGATACGCACGATATTCTTCTCGTCGTCGAAGAGGTTTTCGGCGAGCGACTTTGCAAGTTCCGTCTTGCCCACGCCCGTAGGGCCTAAGAAGAGGAAGGAGCCGATGGGACGGTTGGGGTCGGAGATGCCCGCCCGCGAACGCAGGATGGCTTCGGAGACCTTCTCGACCGCCTCATCCTGCCCCACCACACGGCGATGGAGCTGTTCGGGAAGGTGCAAAATTTTCTCGCGCTCACCCTCTTTGAGGCGGGCGACGGGGATGCCCGTCCAGCGCGCGACGATCTGATTGATCTGCTCTTCGGTGACTTCGTCTTGCAAAAGCGCGTCCTCGCCGCGGGCGCTGACGCTCTTCTTCGCGTCGTCGAGCTGCTTTTCAAGGGTGACGAGGTCGCCGTACTTCAAACGCGACGCCTTCTCGTAATCGCCCTTCTGGGTCGCCGCCTCGATCTCGCCGCGCACGGCGTCGATCTTTTCTTTGAGGTCCTTTTCGGAGCGGATGGCGCCCTTCTCCTCTTCCCACTTCGCCTTCATCGAGGCAAACTTTTCTTTGAGTTCGAAGAGCTCCTTTTTAAGCTGTTCGTAGCGGGCGACGGAGAGATTGTCCTTTTCTTTGGAGAGCGCTTTCTCTTCCACTTCGAGCTGCACGATCTTGCGGTTGAGGGTATCCATTTCGGCGGGCATGGAGTCGATCTCCGTGCGCACCATGGCTGCCGCTTCATCCACAAGGTCGATCGCCTTATCGGGGAGGAAACGGTCGGTGATGTAGCGGTTGGAAAGCGTCGCCGCCGCAACGAGCGCGTCGTCGTGGATGCGCACGCCGTGGAAGATCTCGAAGCGCTCTTTCAGGCCCCGCAGGATGGAGATGGTATCTTCCACCGTGGGTTCGCCCACCATCACGGGCTGGAAACGGCGCTCCAAAGCGGCGTCCTTTTCGATGTACTTGCGGTATTCGTCGAGCGTCGTCGCGCCGATGCAGTGCAGTTCGCCGCGCGCAAGGAGCGGTTTTAAGAGGTTGCCCGCGTCCATCGCGCCTTCCGACTTGCCCGCGCCGACGACGGTATGGAGCTCATCGATGAAGAGCAAAATGCGCCCTTCCGACTTTTTCACCTCTTCGAGGACAGCCTTCAAGCGTTCCTCGAACTCGCCGCGGTACTTGGCGCCCGCGATGAGCGCGCCCATATCGAGCGAGAAGAGCGTCTTATTCTTGAGTCCTTCGGGGACGTCCCCCTTGACGATACGCTGGGCGAGCCCTTCGGCGATCGCCGTCTTGCCGACGCCCGGCTCGCCGATGAGCACGGGGTTATTTTTGGTCTTGCGCGAGAGGATGCGGATGACGTTCCGGATCTCCTCGTCCCTGCCGATGACGGGCTCGAGCTTGTGCTCGCGGGCGAGCTTTGTCAAATCGGAGCCGTACTTTTCGAGGGCTTCGTAGGTATCTTCGGGGTTATCGCTCTTGACGTTCTGATTGCCGCGCACCTCCTTCATGCCCTTCAAAAAGCTCTCTTTGGTGAGCCCGAAGCGCTTGAAAAGGTCCAAAAGACGGCTCTCGCCGCAGTCAAAGAGACACAAAAAGAGATGTTCGACGGAGACGAAGTCGTCCTTCATGCCCTGTGCGAGGCGTTCCGCCTCATTCAGAAGACGGGCAAGGGATGCGGCGGCATACACCTGCCCCGAACCGCTGCCCGAAACGCGCGGGAGCCGCCCGACCTCTTCATGCAGAGCGCGGGAAAGCCCGTCCGCGTCGCAGTTTGCGCGGCGCAGGATGCGGTAGCACATGCCGTCCTTTTCGAGGAGCGCGTCGGCAAGGTGGGTGCAGGTGAGCTCGGCATTGCCGTACTCCATCGCAGTATTCTGCGCGTTCTGCACCGCCTCCAACGATTTTTTCGTGTATTTATTTGCGTCCATATTGCTTCCCTCCTTATAAGAGTGGGATGATTTCCACCCGTATTATACCGCAATTTCTGCGCGCTCAAACACCGAAAAGAAAATAATACGAACATATTTTTGGATATGTTTTTTGTCCTCTCCCCCTTGCGGCGGGAAAAAAACTGTGCTATAATGCAGAAAAAACCCGGAGGAGACCCATGGTCGATATCAACGAGATCCGCGCGCGCAACGCAAGGATGATGGCAGATATGCAAAAACGCACGGAGGAGGCGGTAAGCAAACTTGAAATGCCCGCAGAGGACGAAAATGCGGACGGCGCAGAAGAAGAGCGCGCCCGCCGCGCCGCCGAACTTGCCGCCGCGAACGAACAAAGGCAGCGCGAAGTGCTCTCTCAAATGATGGGCGAAGAATTTGCCAGGCAGACTGCCGCCATGCAGGAAATGGTCTCGCAGGAAGTCCAAAGGCAGGCGGCTTCCGCGGCGGCGCAATTGCAGCAGGACGCCCTCGGCGCGCTTTTCGGCGACGACGCCGCCCTGTTTTCCGCCGCGCTGGATACCCTCGCGCAGACGGAAGACGACGAGGACGCGGAGGAAGAGGAACAGGAACTCCCGCCCGAAGAGCTCTATGACTATCTCGAACGCAAGCTCGGGGAGATCGACGCCCTCAAGGAGCCGCAGCCCAAAGCCTACAACATCCCCGCGCTTTGGGAGCGCTTCTGCATCGCACTTTCCGGCATCATCTCCACCGTGAACGACCATAAACTCGATGAACTCGACGTCGAAGAACGCGTTCCCCTCTTCGTGCAGCAGATCACGAGCCTGATCGGGAACAGCTGGGGCATCTCAGGAAGAGAGGACCTCATCGAAACGCTCCTCTACCTCTCCCGCGCGGGCTACCGCGCCCGCTTTGCGGCATATGCAGAGGCCGCATCCCCCGAAGAACTCTTCGGCGACGACACGGCGGAAGAGGACAGAGAGGGCATCGTCCGCGGCCATGCGTTCGTACAGCACTTTAAGGACAAATACGGCGCCGACTTTCTTTTGGGTTGGGACATCGGCCGTGCGGCAATGATCACCCGCTGGGGCTATTTCGCGGGCTGGCTGACGCAGGCGGAGGCGGAGCAGCTTCTCTCCGACATGGGACAAGTCGCCGCCAACGGGCTCTCGGGCTGGCGGGAATTTGCGCGCTCCTACCTGTTCGGCGGCGCGTTCTGGAAAGAAGTTTGCGCAGCATATGACGGGAAAAGCTACCTCGACACGCTGACGGACGCCGCCGGGAAACTGCTTTCGGACGGTCCCGAAGGCGTCTGGACGCATACCCCCTGGGCAAAAGCGTAAAACGTATGAGGATACGGCGGCACGCCCTTTGCGCTTTGCAAAGGGCGTGCCGCCTCGTTTTTTGCACGAAAAAGCCGCCCTCGGCGAGGGCGGCTTCATTCATCTAATGTTATTTCTTCTTGCCGAGCAGCCTCTGCACGAAGGGAGGCAGCTTCTGATCCTGCGGGCTTTCGGGCGTGTAGTCGTCCTCGGGCGCTTCGGTCGGCGCGGGGCGCTGTGCCGCACGGGGGTCTGCATACGCCGCCCCGTTCTGAGGATAGGGCTGCGCGCCTGCGTTGGGCGCATCGTACAAATTCTGCTGAGGCTGAGGCTGCGTGCCGTAGTAAGCGTTCTGCGGCTGGCGGGGCTCATTCCCGTAGAAAGCGCCGCGGGGCGTCGTGGGCGCCTGAGGCGGGTTGCCGTAATAGGTGCCGGGCTGCTGCGGGCGGGGCGCATACCCCTGAGGAGCCTGCTGCTGCGCCTGCTGCGCGGAGAACGCGGAGAGCGGGCGGGAAGGAGCCTGAGGCTGACGGGGAGCCCCCTGCCCCTGCTGAGGCACGGGAGGGCGCGCCGCCGCGGGGCGCTGCTGCTGATAGGCGGGCGCGCGCGAAGAGAGCTGGTTGCTGCTCTCCCTTCCCGCTGCGGGGAAGCCCGTCGCGATGACGGTGACTTCCACCTCGTCGCTGATGTTTTCGTCGATGCACGCACCGAAGATGATATTCGCGGAGTAGTCCACGACGCCGTGGATGAGGTTTGCCGCCGTCTTGACTTCGTCGAAGGTGAGGTCGTTGCCGCCGACGACGTTGAGGATGACGCCCGTGGCGCCCTCGATGGTCGTTTCGAGCAGCGGGCAGTTGACGGCAAGGCGCACTGCCTCCATGATGCGGTTCTCGCCCTTGGCAACGCCCACGCCCATGTGCGCGAGGCCGCGGTCTTTCAGGATGGTCTTGACGTCCGCAAAGTCGAGGTTGATGAGGGCGGGCGTGACGATGAGGTCGGCAATGCCGCGGATACCCTGCTTCAACACCTCGTCCGCAACGCGGAGCGCTTCCGCCATGGGAGCGTTGCGGGGAACGACGTCCCCGATCTTTTCGTTGGGGATGATGATGAGCGTATCGACATACTTGCGAAGGTTATCGATGCCCTTCATCGTATTGTCCATACGGCGCTTGCCTTCGAAGGAGAAGGGCTCGGTGACGACCGCCACGGTGAGGATCTTCATATCCTTGGCGATCTTGGCGATGACGGGTGCGGCGCCCGTACCCGTGCCGCCGCCCATGCCTGCCGTGATGAAGAGAAGATCGGTCTTTTCCACCGCCTTGACGAGCTCTTCCTTGCTCTCTTCGGCGGCGGCGCGGCCGATCTCGGGGTCGGCGCCCGCGCCGAGACCCTTCGTAAGATGCGAGCCGATCTGGATCTTGGTCTTCGCCTTGCTGCACGAAAGGATCTGCGCGTCCGTATTGACGGCAATATATTCCGCGCTCGAAATGCCCGCGTCGATCATGCGGTTGACGGCATTGTTGCCCGCGCCGCCGACGCCGATGACCTTGATGCGCGCACGGCCGCTGAGCTCGGGTTCCACGGGCATGGGCTGAGGCTGACGGTCCCCCATATCTTCTCTCCCCAAGAAGGGCACGTTGTCGTTATACATCAGTGGTTAACCTCCGAAAAAATTCAAAAATCGATTTAAAGATCCGCTCTTGCGGGAATCTTCCGATGCCATGTCGATGAGGGCGATGCGCGAGCTCATCGAGGGCTTATTGTAGTAGGGAAGGTCGGGCGCGACCTGTTCGCACACGCAGCTCAACCGTTTGCTCATGTGTTCGAGCGCGCCGCGGATGCCCGCGAATCCTTCCCCCGAGACATAGACGGGTTTACTGTCGAGCTCTTTGCCCGAACATTCTTCCAGGAACCTGCCGACGAGCTCGCACAATTCGTCGAGCCCCGCCTTGACCTCTTCGATGAACTCTTTGGTGGGGATCTCGTAGCTCCTGCCGCCGTAGACGACTTCGCGGTTCTTGGCTTCGCGCTTCAAATAGAGATTTGCCTTGGAAAGGAGCGCCGTCGCGACTTCGTAAGGGAGGGAGAAGCGCTTCATGAGGCGGACGGCGATCTGCCCCTCCCCTGCCCAGAAGGTGCGCTGGGCGAGCACGCCGTTCCCGAGCAGCACCAAAAAAGAAGAGGAAAGATAGCCGATATCCAAAAAGAGCGCATATTCGTCGCGCGTTTCCGGCGGGATGAGATATGCCGCCATCGCAAACTGGGTGGGAAGGAAATGAAGCTCGATGCGGCGGCGGGAGAAGACGTGTTCGAGCGCGCCCGCGAAGTACTCGCTCACATAAAAGTAAGAAAGGACGCCCGAAAGCCCCGTCGAATACAGCCCCACTGGGTCGGCAACGCGGCGGTTATCTGCCGTGACGTACACCATGCTCGTCACGCGCATATAGCGCCAGCCGTCGAGCGGCTTTCTGCCCATCGCAAAGAGCTGATCGAGCTCCTTATTGCTTATTTTGAGTTTTTTGGGGAAGCCCAGATCCTGTTCGAGGGGTTCCACCTTGGTGAACTCCCCGGGGACGCCCACATAGAGGGAGCGGATCCTTTCCCCGCAGACCTGCTGGACGGCGTCGAGCGCGCGCAGCACCGCTGACGAAAGATCGGAGACGTCGTAAAATTCCCCGTCCTGATAGCCGCCGTACGATTCGGTTTTGCTCGCCTTAAAGACGAATGTGTTGTTCACGCCCCGCTCGCCGACGAATACGGCGACTTCCGAGGAACGGATATCCAACACAGCAATGCTCTTGCCCGCCATCGCGCCTTCCTTTGTGCATTCCTGTAATACAGCAGTATTCTGTCATAAATTATAGCAGAGGGACCCCGCAATGTCAAGAGATTGTGGTGAGATTTCCTTCCGACCACAAAAAAAAGCGCCTCTTTGAGAAGCGCTTTTTGGCAGAATTTGGAAAATCGGCACGCCTTTACCGGGAAGGCCGGTGTTGGCTCACGGTAAATAATCTGCCATCGTCGGTGTCGTCGGTGTCGTCGGTGTCGTCTTTATCGACGACGTCGAAGTAGCCGTACGTCTTTTCCGCCTCCGAAAGGGAGAGATATTTTTCGATCACCGCCTCCGCCTTCTCCTCGGTATAATTTCCGGGAGTGAAGATATCAACGGTCACCCCTTCGCGCATTTCGAGGAAGAAGTAATCTCCCATCATGTATTCGGAAGAGAGCGTCACCGAAACGACGTTGGCGCGGGCATCCCCGAGCTTTTGAAAGAAGACGGAAAACATCGCAAAGAGTTCTTCCGCATGCCCGCCCGAGACCTTTTCGCCCGCGCGCTCCGCCGAAAAGGCAAAGCCTTCGAGGAGGATGTTCTCCCCGCCGCGGCGGTTGACGTTGCGCTCGCTGTCGTAAAGATACACCCCTTCTTCGTCGAGGATGGCGAAGATCCCGTTCTCGCGGCGGAAGGCATACGCCTCTCTTCTTTCCTCCACGGAGAGCACCACCGTGCGGGGAAAGCGTTTTTCCGACGAAACGACGCGGAAGGCGGGATAGCGTTCCACCGCCGCTTCCACCTCTTCGAGCTTCAAAAAGGTCGTGCTCCTGCCGACGTAAGCGTCGTCGAGCTCGCCTTGAAGGAGCACCGCTTCCGCCTCCCCCTGCGAGGAACAGACGGAAAAATGCACCTCGACGTGCGCCACGGTGAAGACGGCGTTGAGCGCCGCCGCCACAACGGCGATGAGGAGCGCCACGGCGACGCCCGTGAGGATGAGTACCTTTTTCTTCATTCGTATCTCCTTGCCGTAAGGCTCAGACGCGCACGCGCGCGATCTTTGCCCCGAGCTTTTTGAGTTTGTGCGGCAGGTCTTCATAGCCGCGGTCGAGATGGGAAAGATCCAAAACTTCGCTCTCCCCCTCCGCGCCGAGCGCGGCGACGACGAGCGCGGCGGCTCCCCTCAGATCCCCCGCGACGAGGGACGCCCCGTGCAGGCGGGGAACGCCGCGGATGAGCGCAGTCCTTCCCTTGACTTCGATGTCCGCCCCCATCTTTTTGAGTTCGGGCACATACTTAAAGCGCGTTTCGAAGAGGTTCTCTTCGATGAGCGCACACCCCTCCGCCCCGCTGTTGAGGGCGGCTGCCTGCGCCTGCAGATCGGTGGGAAACCCCGGAAAGGGCATCGTTTCGATGCGGCGGTTGCATTTGAGTTTCCCCAAACTTTCCAATCTTATTTTATCATTTTTTGCCCCGATCTTGCAACCGTTTTCACGCAATTTATGTAAAAGGAGGCCGAGATTCTCGGGCGCGGCGCCCTGTGTTTCCACCTCTCCCCCGCACACCGCCGCCATGATGAGGTAGGTGCCCGCCTCGATGCGGTCCTTCATGGGGGCATACGAGACGCCTCTGAGTTTTTTGACGCCCTCGATCACGATGACGTCGGTACCCGCCCCGCATATCTTCGCCCCCATCGCCTGCAAAAAACGGGCGAGATCGACGATCTCGGGTTCGCGGGCGGCGCCCCTTAAAACCGTCTCCCCTTCCGCCATGACGGCGGCGAGCAGCACGTTCTCCGTCGCCCCCACGCTGGGAAAATCGAGGGAGATCTCCGCCCCTTTGAGCTTTTCGCACTTGCAGAAAATGTAGCCGTCGTGCTCGTCGATGCCGACTCCCAAGCGGCGGAGCGCCGAAAGGTGCATATCGATGGGACGCAGCCCGATGTCGCAGCCGCCCGGGTACGCGATGAGCGCGCGGCGGAAACGCGTCAAGAGCGAGCCGAGCATGAAGACGGAAGACCTTAACTCCCGCGTGAGAGAGGGCGGGATCTCGTGCGAGCAGGACGAGGCGCTGTCGATGGTGACGTCGCCGCCCGAAAAGGTCACCTCGGCGCCCAGCTCGCGCAGGATCTGCGCCATGCACAAGGCGTCCGAAATGGCGGGCACGCCGCGGATGGTGACGGGCTCTTCCGTGAGCACGGAAGCGGCGAAGAGCGGCAGGACGGCATTTTTGGCAGAAGAGACGGGTACGCTCCCGAAAAGCCGCCTGCTCCCGGTGATGAGTAATTTGTCCATAGTTTTCTCCCCGTGACAAATGGCACGGGCGCGGCACTTTTGCTGCGTGCGCGCCCGGTCGCTTCCCTATCATCTTATGCCCCGCCTTGCCGCCGTGACACGCCGAACACGACGCCCATGCCCGCCATCGTGACAATGAGCGAGGTATTGCCCGCGCTCACGAGGGGGAGCGGCAGCCCCGTGGGCGGCACGCAGCCGCTGACGACGAGCGCGTTGAGCGCCGCCTGCACCGCAAAGGCGAACATGATGCCCGAAACGAGCAGGTATTCATAGAACGTGCGCGCGTTCGCCGCGATGCAAAAGCCTCGCCATACAACGAACCCGATGAGGAGGAACAGGCACAAGACGCCGAAAAAGCCCGTCTCCTCGGCGATGACGGAGAGGATGAAATCGCTCTCCGCAAAGGGCAGAAAGCGGTATTTCTGCCGAGAAGAGAACAATCCGACGCCGAACAGATCGCCGTTTGCGAGCGCATAGAGCGACTGGATGAGCTGATAGCCCTCATCCTGCGGGGACGACCACGGATCGAGAAACGCCATGAGGCGGCGAAGACGATAGGGCTCCGCAAAGATGAGCACTGGCACTGCAAGGAGGATGGGAAGAAGGATAAAAAGAAGCGTCTTTTTGGGCGTGCCCGCAAGGAAGAGCATCCCCAGCATGAGCGCGCCCATGACCATGGTGACAGAGAGGTTGGGCTCCAACAGGATGAGGACGCAGAGAGAGGCGCCCGCCCCGAGGACAGGAAGGATGCCCGAAAAACGGCGCGGACGGGAGGGGTCGAGGGCAAAATGCCCCGCCGAAAAGAGCACGAAGGCAAACTTTGCAAGCTCGGAAGGCTGCAGCGTGACGGGCCCCAGCCCCAGCCAGCGGGTAGCGCCGTAGCTCGTCTTCCCGAGCCCCGGGATGAACACCGCCGCGAGCAGGAGGATCGCCGCGACGAGCGCGGGAACGCCCGCCTTTTTCCAACGCGCGGCGTCCGCGCGGGAGAGAAAGGCGATCGCGGCAAGCCCTAAGAAAAACCCCAAAAGCTGCTTTTTGAGGAAATAAAACTCATCGCCGTACTGCACTTTCGCCGTGTAACAGCTCGCCGAATACACAAAGAGCACGCCGAGCGCCGCGATGGCAACGACGCCCCCCAAAAAGAGCACGTCCCCCCTCCCCCGCCGCCCGTGCGCCGCAGGGGAGCATTTGAAAACAAGCGCGCGGCTCTTCTCAGTCAAGCGATCTATCCTCTTTGCCCGTTTCTCCCCTCTCCCCGTCCGCATCCCCCGCTGCCGCCTCGGTAGCGAAAGAAGACTCTGCATACGCCTTGACGAGGGATGCAAACTTTTCGCCGCGCTCTTCGAAGCTGCGGAACTCGTCGAAGCTCGCCGCGGCGGGCGAGAGGAGCACGTTCTGCCCGGGCCGCGCCGTGAGGCAGGCGACGTTTACTGCGACCTCGAAGGGGCGGCAGAGGGTGACGGCGGTGAAGTTTTCCTCCATCGCGGCGTTCATGAGGCGGAAGGCGCACTCGCCGAAGAGCACCGCATGCACGACGCGCGAGCGTTTGAGCGCAGAAAAGAGCGGGCCGAACTGCTCCCCTTTCTCCTTGCCGCCGATAAGGAGCACCGTCTCCCTATCCAGCCCCGCGACTGCTTTCAGGCAGGAATCGACGTTGGTCGCCTTGGAATCGTCGATGTAGATAACGCCGTCTTTTTCGAGCACCTTTTCGAGGCGGTGCGAGACTCCCTTGAAGGAAGAGAGCGCAGAAGCGATCGCATCGTTCCCCACGCCCATGAGCTTTGCCGCGGCAACGGCGGCAAGGGCGTTTGCAAGGTTGTGCTCCCCGCGCACCGAAAGATCGTCCGTAGAGAGCACCTTTTCCCCCTTGAAACAGAGGTGATCGTCCTCCAAATACGCGCCTTCGGCGCGCTCTTTTGAGGAAAACCACACGACCCGCGCCTTGGTGTGCTCGGCGAACGAACGCACGACGGGATCGTCGCGGTCAAGGACGGCGTACTCGCTCTCCGTGCAGTTTTTGAGCAGTTTGCGCTTCAAATAGATGTAGTTTTCCATGTTGTAGTGGCGGTCGAGGTGGTCTTCCGCGATATTGAGGACGACGGCGACGTGCGGGCGCAGGGAGGAAAGCGTCTCCAGCTGAAAGGAGGAGACTTCGACGGCGGCAACGCCGCCGCTTTTGAGTTTTTGCGCCGCCGCAGTGAGCGGGAACCCGCTGTTCCCGCAGGCGAAACACTCCTTGCCCGCCACGCGGAAGATGCGTTCGAGCATGGTGACGGTGGTCGTCTTGCCGTTGGTGCCCGTGACGGCGACGGCGGGGCAAGCAAGCGCCAATGCGCCCAGCTCCATCTCCCCCGTCACCCGCTTCCCGTGGGTGCGGAAAAAGCGCGCGAGCGGGTGATCGATGGGGATCCCGGGGCTCAAAACGAGGATGTCGCACTCTTTGGCGCGCTCTGAAAGTTCTTCCCTATGTACGATGCGGCAGCCCTGTTCGGAGAGCGAGACGATCGCTTTTTGCACGCTTTCCCCCTCCGCGTCGTCATAAGCATACACTTTTGCGCCGCGGGAGAGGAGAAATTCCGCCGCCGAAACGCCCGAGCGGGAGAGCCCCGCCACCAGAAAGACCTGTTGAGAGAACAGCATGATGCCTCCTTAAAGATAGGGAAGGAGCAATAAAAGCCCGAAAAACGCCGTGACAGCCGCATAGCAGTAGGCGATCTTGCCTTCCGAAAAGCCCTTCTCCTGGAAGTGGTGATGGATGGGCGCCATCAGAAAGATGCGCTTCTTCCTCGTTTGATAGGATATGACCTGAAGGATGACGGATATGCCGGACAGGACGAACATCGCCCCCAAAAAGGGCAGAAGAAGGACGTTCCCCGAAAAGAGGGAGAGGGCCGCCGCAAAGCCGCCGAGGGCGAGCGAGCCCGTATCCCCCATGAAGACGCTCGCCCGCCCCACATTGAAGACAAGGTACGCGGCAAGCGCCCCCGCAAGGCAGAAGGAGAGCACTTCGAGCCCGCCGCTCTGCCCTTCGAGCGATAAAAGCACCCCCAAAAAGAGGAAAAATACCGCCGAAACGGAGCCCGCGAGCCCGTCCAGCCCGTCTGTGAGGTTGACGCAGTTGACCGTCGCGAGAAAGACGAAGATACCGAGCGGCACGATGCCCCAAGAAAGGTCTATCATCTGCTTTGTAAAGGGGAGATACACTTTGGTCGCCCCCGCATACAGGCAGTAGAACGCCGCGATGAGCGCGACGGCGAGCTGAAAGCAGATCTTCTGATAGGGGCGGAGTCCGAGGTTGTCCTTCCGCCGCTTCTTTAAAAGGTCGTCCAAAAGCCCGACAAGAAGATACCCTCCCCCCACCGCGAGGGCGGGGAAGAGGCGGCCGTCTCCTTGAAAGAGCAGAAGGGAAGCGCCCGCCGCGGCGAGCGTAAAGCCCAGCCCGCCCATGGTGGGCGTACCTCCCTTATCCCGATGTTCTTTCACATAGCATAATATGTTCTGCCCCGCGCCCGCCCGCTTCAAGAGCGGGATCTGCACCGCACACAGCGGAAGCGAGAGCGCAAAGCCCGTTAAAAGACAGAGAACAAGTTCATGCATCACAATCTTTCCAAAGCCGCCTTGATGACAGCTTTGTCGTTGTAGCGGTATTTTATTCCCATGATCTCCTGCGTCGTCTCCCCGCCCTTGCCTGCAACGAGCAAAATATCCCCCGCTTTGAGGTGCGTGAGGGCGTATTCGATCGCCTTTTCGCGCTCTTCGACGGCGACATAGCGGTTGGAAACTTCGCGGTAGCCCTTCTCGATCTCGGCGATGATGGCGACGGGGTCTTCATAGCGCGGGTTATCGGACGTGAGGACGGAAAAATCTGCAAGGCTCGCCGCGACCTCCCCCATGACGGCGCGCTTGCCCTCGTCGCGGTTGCCCCCGCAGCCGAAGAGCAGGATGAGCCTTCCTTTGCACTCCTCTTTGAGGGCGGTGACCGATTTTTCGAGGCCGTCGGGCGTGTGCGCGAAGTCGACGAAGATATCCGCCCCGTTATAGGACGCCACCCATTCGAGCCGCCCGTCCACCTCCTGCGTTGAGGAGATCCCACGGGAGACGGCGTCGCTGCTCAGCCCGAGCGCCTTGGCTGCCGCCGCGGCGGCGAGCGCGTTATACACGTTGTGCCGCCCCACAAGGCGCAGACGCGCTTCGACGAGCTCATCCGAAAGATTGAACACGACGCGCGAGGAACGCAGCTTCTTTTCTTCCACCACGGCAAAGCAGTCGGCGGGGCTTTCGAGCCCGTAAGTGATACAGGGCATGCCGCCCTTTGCGAGCGTTCCCGAAAACGCGTCGTCCGCATTGAGGACGGCAAGGCGGCAGCGCTCCTTTTGAAAGAGCTTCGCCTTTGCCGCGCCGTAGCGTTCCATCGAGCCGAAGAAATCGAGATGATCGCGCGTGAGGTTGGTAAAGACGGCGGCGTCGTAGACGATCGGGCACTCCTTCCTGAGGGCGAGCGCGTGCGCCGAAACTTCCATGACGACGTACTCCGCGCCCGCCTCCGCCATGTCTTTGAGGAGCGGGAAGAGGTGAAAGGGATCGGGCGTCGTGAGCTCGGGCGCGATGACGGTGTCCTGAAAGCGCGCGCCCAGCGTGCCGATGAGCCCCGCTCTTTTTTCCGCCGCCTCTAAAATGTGAAAGAGAAGATGTGCCGTCGTCGTCTTGCCGTTGGTGCCCGTGACGGCGACGAGCTTGAGCTTCCGCTCGGGATGCCCGCAGAACGCCGCCGCGATGCGCGCCATTGCCTCGCGCGAGTCGGGCACGATGAGCTGCGGCGCAGGCAGGGGCAATTCGTGTTCGGTGACAAAAGCCGCCGCACCCCGTTTTAACGCCTCTTTCGCAAAGAGATGCCCGTCCGCATGTGTGCCCGCGATGCAGAAAAAGAGGTCGCCCTCCCCCACGGCGCGGCTGTCGGCGCACAGAGAAAGGATGTCCGCATCCCCCACCAGCCTCTTTTGTAAAAGTCCTTCCGAAAGCGAGGAAAGCTTCAACCCTCCACCCCCTTGAAATGTATCGTCTCCGCGATGCCGCGGAAAATTTCTCCCGCACAGGGCGCGGCGACGGTGCTGCCGTAATAGGAGCCCTGCGGTTCGTCGACGATGACGAGAACAAGATAGCGCGGGTCGTCTGCGGGAAAGTACCCCACAAAAGAGGAGACGTATTTTCCCGCGGCGATGTGCCCGTTCTCGTACTTCTGCGCGGTACCTGTCTTGCCCGCGACGCGCAGCCCTTCGACATACGCCTGCTTGCCGCTGCCCTCTTTGACGACGCCTTCGAGCATGGAGGAAAGGATCTCCGAAGTCTCCTCGCTCACCGTGCGGCACAGAAGGCGCTTGCCGAATTCGAGGTACACGGCGCCGTCTTCCGAAGAGATGCTTTTAACAAGGCGGGGCGCATAGTAATACCCCCCGTTGACCGCCGCCGCGGCGGCGCACGCGAGCTGCAAGGGCGTCACCGCAATGCTCTGCCCGAACCCGATGCGCGCAAGGTCGCTGTTTTTCAAGGTACTTTCGGGGAGCAGCATGCCGATCGCCTCGCCCGAAAAGTCGATGCCCGTGGCGCTGCCGAAGCGGAATTTTTCGAGATAGTCGTAAAAAGTCTCCTTCCCGAGCGCGAGGACGATATCCACAAAACAGGGGTTGCAGCTGTTGTTGAGCGCCCCCGCAAGCGTAAGGTTTGCGTGCTTGCCGTTTTTATGATCGCTCCAACAGCGGATCGTAGAGCCCTCCACGTTGCGGGTGCGGCTGCTCGAAAAGAGGGCTTTCGGCGAATAGGCGCTCTTGTTCCCGCGGAGATATTCTTCGATGTTCGCAGCCGCCGTGACGATCTTGAATGTGGAACCCGGCTCGTAAGCGTCGCTGATAAGCCCGTTGCGGGAGAGCATATTGAGCTGAGCGGCATCCCCGCGCGGGATGTCGTTGAGGTCGTACGAGGGCTGGTTGACCATCGCGAGCACGGAAAAATCGGAAGAGTCAAGCACGACGCACCGCGCCGCCTTTGCCCCGTGCTCTTCGAGGGCGCGCGCCATCACCTCTTCCGCGAGCGATTGAATGCGCACGTCGAGGGTGAGCGTCACGTCGAGCCCGTCCTCTGCGGGGATGTAGGAAGCGCCCGTGCCCTCGATCTCCACGCCGACAAGGTCGGTCTCGTACAAGATCTCCCCCTTCGTGCCCGCAAGATAGCTGTCGTACTGCTTTTCGATGCCCGTGAGCCCCGTGCCGTCCGAAGAGGAAAAACCGAGCACCTGGCAGCCAAGAGCGCCGTAAGGATAGACGCGGCGGTTGTCCCGCGCGTAATAGACGCCTTGAAGGTTTGTCCCCTCCACGGCGGCGACCGTTTCCTTTTCCGCGCGGCGCAGAAGGACGATCTCCGAACTCGAACGGTCGGAAAGCTTGGTAAGGAGCGACTCGTAGGAGAGCGGCAGGAGGGAGGAAAGCGCCCTTGCCGTCTTTTCCGCATCCCGAACGGCGTTGGCGCGGGCGTAGAGGGTGTATGCCGCCGTATTGCCCGCGAGAAGTTCGCCGTTCGCATCGAAGATATTGCCGCGTTCGGGGGAAACGGGCAGCTCCCGCGTCCACTGATCGACGGCGCGCGCAATGAGTTCGCGCTCCCAGACGAGCTGGACATAGAAGAACCTGCCCAAAAAAAGGCAAAAAAGAAAGGTTATCGCCGCGATCGCGGCAAATAACCTCTTTCGTAAGACGGTGAGCGAGACGTTCGCTTTCCGCAATATCAAATTCTCCTTTGCGCTTTATTCGCCGCGGGTCATCCCCTGCGACTGCGCCCATTCATTGATGAATTCTTCGCTGTTGTAACGGTCGATCTCCGCCTGCACCTCATCGGCGCGCTCTTGCAGCATCTGCACCTGCTCCTGACGGGAGAGGACTGCAGCTTCCGCGGAATTGAGGAGCGCCGTATTGACGCAGATGAGCGAGATCATGGCAACGACGACGACCGCGACGCACGCGAGCGCCACCTTTGCCTTCGTCGAAAGGGCGCGGAAGAACCCGACAACGGCGTTCTCCTGCCGTTCCGCCGTCTCGATGCGCTGAGGGGCGCGCGTTGCGGCGTCCAGCGTCATGCGGGTGGGAAGGGCGTCGTCCTCGTCCTCTTCTTCGAAGACGGGAGCGGCTGTCCCCGCATACGCGCCTACCTCTGCGGGGGCATAGGCAGGCGCAGCGGGTACATAGGAGGAGTCGTAGGTGGGAGCCACCACGGTATTATCGATGAGTTCGCCGTTCTGATAGGTGAGCCCTTCAAAGAGCTGCTTCTTTTCCGCAGCGGGCGCGGCGGAAGAAGCGTAGCCCGCCTGAGCGGGATAGGACGGCATATCCCCCATACGCGTGAGGGGCATCCCCGCACGGATGGGCACATAATCGTTGAGGCGCTGTGCAGCGCTGGGAGCGCCGGGCGTCGACGAAGGGACGACGGGCGCGTGATATTCGGGCTCGCGGTAATCGGAGCGGTAGACGGGCTGATAGTAGTTCTGCTGCGGCGCGCTCTCGGGAGCGTATACGGGCGCATAGTTGCGAGACGGTGCCTGGGGCGCGTACGCGGGCGCAGACATATCGTACGTTTTGAGCGCGGGGTCGGCATGCGCGGGATCGTAGGCCTGCGTATTGTATGCATAAGGTTCCGCCCAGGGTTCGTTCTGCTGCGGCTCGATGAGCTTTCTGTAATTTTCGGAGATCGATCTCCCGTGCAGCTGCGCCGCGTCGTTCTCCTGCTTGCGGTACTCCCTCTGCTCCTCACTCAGTCTTGCGATCTCTCTGTCCAATACGGGGATGCCTGCCACCTTCGTTGCTCCTTATAACTTATTCTTTGGTACGGCCATTCATGCCTCTATCTTGCATGCGATGCGGAGTTTGGCACACTTGCTCCGCGAGTTTTCTTGCATTTCTTCCGCGCTTGCCGTCACGGGCTTTTTGTTGACGAGTTCCAACTCTTTCTTCTTGCCGCATACGCAGACGGGGAATTGCGGCGGGCAGGTGCAAGGCGAAAGCAATTCGCGGAAGGTCTCCTTCACGATCCTATCCTCGAGGGAATGGAAGGTGAGGATGCAGATCCTGCCGCCCACGTTCAAGTGCCTTACGAGCCCCTTGATGCACTCTCTCAGTCCCGTCAGCTCCCCGTTGACTTCGATGCGCACGGCCTGAAAGGTCTGCCTGGCGCATGCGGGGGAGCGGAACTTCAAGGGAATGCTCTCTTCCACGATCTCGGCAAGCTCGCCGCACGTCGTGATGCGTTTCTTTTCCCGCCGCCGCACGATGTTCGATGCGATGGCGCCCGCAAAGCGCTCTTCCCCGTAATCGCGGAGGATGCGGAAGAGCTTTTCTTCCGCGTAGTCGTTCACGACGTCCTCTGCCGTGAAACCCGACTGTCTGTCCATCCTCATGTCGAGCGGTGCGGATGCCTTCCGGTACGAAAACCCTCTCTCTTCGTCGTCGATCTGATGAGAGGAAATTCCGAGGTCCAATAGCACACCGTCGAGCCTGTCCGCACCCGCTCGTCTGAGAATTTCCGAATATCTTCGGTAGTCTGATTTGTAAAGCTGAAATCTTCCCTCGAACGGTTTGAGCCTTTCGCCTGCGGCTTTTACAGCCTCTTCGTCGCGGTCGGTCCCGATGAGCCGCACCGTAGGATCGCTTTCGAGGATGGCGAAGGAATGTCCTCCGCCGCCCACCGTGCCGTCGAAGTACACGCCGTGGGGCTTGATAGCAAGCCCTGCGATCACTTCGTCGAGCATCACGGGCCTGTGATAGAAGGGAAGCATATCTTAGAAATCCACGAGGGCAAGGGCTTCGTCCATCGAGAGCTCCTCGTTCGCCTTATCGTAAACTTCCTTCGCCCAGATCTCGATATAGTTGCCCATACCGATCGTGACGACTTCCTTTTGGATCTTTGCAGCCTGGCGGAAGGAGGCGGGAAGGAGCGTCCTCCCCTGCTCGTCTTCCTGGAGCTGTTCGATGGAGGAAAGGATCTTGCGCTTGGCGGCGAGCAGCTTGGGATCGCCCGAGTGGATGTCGTTGAGCTTTGCGACGCGCTCGTCCATCACCGCCTGAGGATACACCGCGATGCACCCCTGCGAGCCGATGATGAAGCTGTATTCCTTTCCGAGGCCGGTGCGGAATTTCGCCGGAATGCGTATTCTGTTTTTCGCGTCCATCGCATGACAGACCGTTCCGGAGAAAGCAGCCATCCGTCCTCTCCTTTTTAGAAGTTGAAACCATTATATCACAGGTCTTTTCCCCTGTCAACCACTCATGACCACTTTTTTGGTGAAAAGTCAAAAAAGTTTTCGCTCATCTGTGAAAAAATGACGGTTCTCGACGGAAATCGCGTTGAAAACATATGTTCGTCATGTAGTTTATTGTATATTTTTGGTGAATTAAGAAAAAACACCTCATTTTTTGTTGTTGGCTCACATTCTTGTGCAGAACGTTTGTTTGTGGTCAAGCCGCCCTTTCGGTGGTCAAAAATCCCTGCCGGTGGCTGCCCGTCCCTGCCCGCGAGAGAAAGCACGCGGCGCGCCGTGCCCGGGTTGCCGTCGAAGACGGGAGAGGCGTAAAACGCCGCGATCTCATCCTTGACGAGCGTATAGTGCGTGCAGCCCAAAACGACGCCGTCGAACGTACCCCGAGGGAGGTGGTCGGAAAGGGGAAAGCGCTCCCCTTCCGTGACGAAGCGCTCCACGGCGGAGGCGAGGCGGGGCGGGGAAAAGACGGTGAAGCGATCTCTTTCGCGGGCGAGGAGGGCGCGGAAACGGGCGCACTGCGCCGTGCGGGGCGTGACGAGAACGAGCGCATGTTTGCAGCCCGCGCGCTCTGCGAGGCGGACGGCGGGTTCCGTCCCGACGACGGGAAAGGGAAAGGCGCGGCGCATCTCTTCCACGCACGCCGCAGTCGCCGTGTTGCACGCAAGGACGGCGGCGTCAACGCCCAGCGCCTCGAAAATTCGCAGCCCCTTCCGCACATAGGAGGCGATCTCTTGTTCCGTCCTGCTCCCGTAGGGAGCATGCGCTTCGTCCGAAAGATAAAAATACCGCACGCCGTGCGAAAGGCGCAGGCACTCGAAGAGGACCCCGAGGCCGCCCGCGCCGCTGTCGAACACGCCGATGCACACCCTTTGCGCCATGCTCTCCCTCCCCGCAAAAATCCGCGAAAAAATGTGCGAATTCCCGCAAAAACAGTTTACAACCAATGCATTTTATGCTAAAATAGCGGGGATTGAAAACGAACGAAAGGAGATTTACCGTGCCCAATATCAAATCCGCAAAGAAGCGCGTGCTCGTGACCGAGAAGAAGGCAGCGCAGAACAAGATGATCAAGTCCGCTCTCAAGACGCAGATCAAGAAGTTCATGGCGGCCGTGGAAGCCGGCGACAAGGAGACGGCAAACAAGCTCTATCCCGAGACGGTCTCTGCCATCGATTCCGCTTGCTCCAAGGGTCTTCTTCACAAGAACAACGCGGCAAACAAGAAGGCAAAGCTCGCAAAGAGACTCGCAGCCATCGCGTAACGCAGACGAACCGATAAGCGAAGCGCCCCATAAGGGCGCTTTTTGTGCTGCTTTCCGCACCCCTCTCCCCCACCGCAGGAGAGGGGTTTTTGTTTCAGAACGGCATCCGGACGCTCCGCAGAAGCACACACCTCAAACAAAAAAGGAACCGAAGCGCCCAAAGAACGCACCCTCACAAAACAAAAAGGGGCGCCGAAGCGCCCCGAAAACGAAAAGAAAAGGGACGCCAAAGCGTCCCCTTCCCGTTATTCGATCGTGATGTGGCTCTCTTCCGCCTTCTTCTTA
>ERZ1643251.1657-NODE-1657-length-24793-cov-6.437828_pt1 | contig 24793 bp, 21 predicted proteins | sample MGYA00579261_ERZ1643251 | MGnify/ENA primary metagenome ERZ1643251 (study PRJEB29033, sample SAMEA4952267) | chicken gut metagenome | biome: Broiler Chicken; feature: Gastrointestinal Tract; material: Caecum | place: Ireland | collected 2018 | study: Broiler... | reverse complement strand
CCGCCCGTGGCGCCGTGTGCAAGATCAACATTGACTCCGATCTGCGCCTGGCCATGACTGGAACCATCCGTAAGTTCTTCAACGAGCACCCCGACAAGTTTGACCCCCGCGAGTATCTCAAGCCCGCCCGCGCTGCCATCAAGGAGCTGGTCAAGCACAAGCTGGTCTACGTGCTGGGGTGCGACGGCAAAGCCTTCTAATTTATTCTATTTCTCCTTCTTTATGTATTATGGTAAACCTGGCTGTCTGGAAACAGACAGCCAGGTTTTTTATATGCCACCAGCTGAAATAGCAGTAGGCTACCGTCTTCCGTAAAGCTGTCCTTGCTCAGGCAGAAGGGTAGGGAACTAACAGCCAGAGGAAAAGAAACTTTCAAAAATTATTGTATATGCTCTTGACAAAGCAGCTTTCCCGTATATAATACAAAGCATGAACAACTGCTCATATGTTCAAATAATCAGATTGTCAGAAGGAGGGACCCTATGACCGAGTCATCTGAAAAAAACATGGTGGAAACCTGTGAGGTTCCCGTCATTCACGAGGACGTTTTGGCCCGGGTACGCGAAAAGATGCCGGCCGAGGAGCCCGTCTATGAAGTTTCTGAATTGTTCAAGGTATTCGGAGACTCCACCCGTGCCAGAATCATCTGTGCGTTGAACATCGAGGAAATGTGTGTATGTGACCTCTCTGCGCTGCTGAATATGACCCAAAGCGCCATCAGCCACCGGCTGAGGCTGCTGAAAGTTTCCCGGATCGTTAAAAGCAGAAAGCAGGGAAGGGTAGTCTATTATTCTCTGGATGACGCCCATATTGGGCAAATTTTTGCCATGGCCTTTGACCATGTAATGGAAGAACTGGAGGGCTAAGAAATGGATGAGATGAAACCACAAAAGGCTGCCGGCGGCCATGCCTGCACAGAATCAGGCTGTTCCTGTGCTCACGACCACCATGGGCATCATGAACATCACGAGCACAGTGAACATCACCATGAGCACCACGAGCATCACCATGAGCATCATGAACATGGCTGCTCCTGCGGGCACTCTCACGACGGCTGTGGCTGCGGTCACGACCACGGAGCAGAGCACTCTCGCAAAGAATTGGTGATTCTGGCTGTGGCTGATTCTCGGCGAAATATTGAGCGGCCCATTTGCCAAAATTATATTGCTGGTAGCTTTCCTGATTGTAGCCTTTGATGTGTTGGTGGAAGCGGTAAAAAATATCCGCCGCGGCGAGGTGTTTGGGGAAAGCTTTCTGATGACCATTGCCGGCATTGGTGCCGTATGTATTGATGAGATCCCGGAAGGCGTTCTGGTATTTCTGCTATATCGTCTCGGTGAATACCTTCAGGACAAGGCGGTAGCTTCTTCCCGGAAATCCATTTCGGCCCTTCTGGACGTACGGCCCGACAGAGCCAATCTGGTCCAGAATGGACAGATCACAGAAGTGGATGCTCGTACGGTGGAGGTAGGCGCCACGATTTTGGTGCGGCCCGGAGAGAAGGTACCTCTGGACGGTGTGATCCGGGAGGGCGTCTCGCAACTGGACACCTCTGCCCTTACTGGTGAATCTATGCCCAGGGATGTGTCTGTTGGACAAAATGTCATGGCAGGCTGTATCAACCTCAGTGGTGCTTTAGAGCTGCAAGTGGAGAAAGCCTTCGGCGAGTCCACTGCCAGCAAGATTCTGGAAATGGTGGAGCACGCTTCAGAAAAGAAGGCTCCCAGCGAAAAATTCATCACCCGGTTTGCTCGGGTTTATACGCCTATCGTAGTAGCTGCCGCAGCACTGCTGGCCGTAATCCCACCATTGGCAGGACTTTTGACATGGGAAAGCGCCATATACAGCGCTCTGTGCTTCCTGGCAATTTCTTGTCCCTGCTCCTTGGTTATTTCTGTGCCCCTGAGCTTTTTTGCCGGCATTGGCCGGGCCTCCCGCGAGGGAATTCTGGTCAAAGGCGGCAACTACCTGGATACCCTGGCCCGAGCGGAGATTGTAGCCTTTGACAAGACCGGCACCCTTACTGCTGGACATTTTACTGTTGCCCGCTGCGTAACCGCTCCCGGCGTTTCCCAGGAAACCCTGCTGGAGCTGGCAGCATTGGCAGAAGCCAGATCTACCCATCCGCTGGCGCAGTCCATTCTGGCCGCAGCGGAAGGAAGCTCCCAGAGGATTGCTTCCGCTGTAATGGAGGATTACCAGGAACGCCCCGGCCATGGTGTCTCGGTTACCGCTGATGGCCGCCGAATCCTGGCTGGAAAAGCAGACTTCCTGTTAGATAATGGTGTGTCGGTCCCGGCACTGGAAATTGGCGCCGCAACAGCAGTTTATGTAGCTGTGGATGGTGCGTACCAGGGTGCAGTGCTGCTGCGCGACGCCCCCAAAGCTGACGCCAAAAAGGCTATTCACGATCTGAAAGCTATGGGCATACGTGAAACTGCCATGCTGTCCGGTGACAGTTTGCAGGCTGCTGAAGAGATCGGCAGAGAACTGGGATTGGATACGGCGATCGGCCAGCTGCTGCCAGGCGATAAACTCCATGAACTGGAACATCTGCGCAATCACCTGACGCAGAAGGGTAAGCTGGTTTATGCCGGGGATGGAATTAATGACACCCCTGTTTTGGCTGCGGCAGACATCGGTGTAGCGATGGGCGGTTTAGGCGCTGATGCCGCTATTGAAACCGCAGATGTCATCATTATGGGCGATGAGCCCAGTAAAATCCCTGCCGGCATCCGTATTGCCCGGCGTACCCGTCGTATTGCTACGGAAAATATTGTATTTTCCATTTGTTTTAAGGTTGCTGTTATGCTGCTGTCTGTGTTGGGAATGGTGGAGCTATGGGCTGCGGTATTTGCAGATGTGGGCGTATGTATGATCTGTGTCCTAAACACTTTGCGGGTAAACTTGAAATAAGGAACCGTTTATCTTTGCAAATTAGAAAAGCCTTGGGGCCAATTGAATTGGCCCCAGGGCTTTTGCTTATACTGCATTTATTCTGATGTAGGTAACAAACAGAAAAGGGGAGAAGGGGTTAAACATCATTTTCTTCAGCATTCTTTGCCCTTTTTCCACTGTGCTTAACACGGCCCAGAGGATTAGCTTTCGCCGCCACCCGAAGGGCTTCATTGTCAATGTGCGTATAAATTTCTGTGGTGTTAAGATGCTCGTGGCCCAATACTTCTTGAACAGCTTTCACGTCTACACCATTTTGCAGCATGAGAGTCGCTGCTGTATGGCGCAGCTTATGAGCAGAGTACTCACTGCTGTTAAGTCCTGCCTGCATCAAATGTTTTTTCACTAAAGCATGTACACTGGAGCGACTGATTCTCTGATTTCGTGTGGATAGAAACATAGCGTCCCGATCCCGGCCGCTGACTGGCCGACGGACCGCCAGGTAATCAGACAGAGCCGCTTTACAGGCCTCGTTGAGGTAGACGATCCGCACTTTATTGCCTTTTCCCAGAATCCGCAAAGCGTCTCCCTGAACATCTTCCAAATTAAGAGCAATCAGTTCAGAGATACGAAGACCACAGTTGAGAAACAAGGTCAGAATGCAGTAATCACGTTCCCGCTGAGGGCCATCCACGCTTTCCAGCAGCTCAATACTCTCATCAAGAGTAAGATATCTAGGCAAATCTTTCTTAATTTTGGGAGAATCCAAATCTTTTATTGGATTTACCTCTAATAAATGCACTTTTGTGGTAAGATAGTTAAAAAATGAACGAAGTGTCGCAATTTTTCTAGCGCGGGTAGCCGCTGACACGCCATAACCGGTACGGCTGCTGTTAGGCTGCTGAGCACGATCTCGGCTGAGGTAGGTCAAATAACCGTAGACTTCCGTCAGAGTAATGGCACGGATAAATGAAATGTCCACATCCATAATGGATATTTCGTCCCAGGCCAGATCCCGCAGAGAACGATCCCGGGACTGCTTCAGATATCGGAAGAAATTACGAAGGTCCAGGAAGTATTCGTCCACAGTTTTTTGCGAGTGAGCTTTGATTGTTTCGTGGTACGCCAGGAAGTCGCAAAGAATCCTAGGCGCTTGATCTCGATAATCCATCATATGAAATTACAGCATTCTCAGCGATATGTAAGACTACTTACAGCAGTGCAGGTACAAATTCCAAATCCAATCAGAATCCAGGACTGCCAAGGCCGCACCAGAGGCCGGGAGTGCCAAAAAGGGATATAGCCTTCAAAACGGCCAAAACCGCAGAAAGCCCTCCCTCTAATTGAACAAAATTTTTATTTTGTTCAATTAACCATCCCAAATATAGCGTCCCCTTCCGGGACGCTTGGCTGCTCCTATATTCTGATATGGTCAACATGCTTGCCGTGTTGTTACATTGATATCCATACAGATATGTGAGTTTACTTCGAATTTACTGATCAAACACTCAGCAATCGATATCGTCGCAGAAATGCTTTCCTCCTTTTTTCATTTATGTATGTGCTTACACTTTTGACTCCTGAATCCATCAATGATCTTTTACTATCGCTAGTCTATCATCACGCTTTTTCCTTGTCAATGGCACATTCCTTACGGATACTTCCTGGATACAAGCTGGCCCTGTCCCTCATCTTTTTAACGGTTTTTCCTAAACCTGCTGGCACCGTATATTAATTATAAGTTGCTTCTCCCCCACAACACATAAAGTTACGGCAGATCACTAAGCTCAGCTTGCTAAATTTTGCGTGAAGCTTAGTGGTCTCCGTATAATTGTTAATTTTTTGTCAGTGATCTTAATGAGACTTCTTATGCTTTTCCTAAGACTTCCCGAATGGCCTCTCCAATATGGGCTACCTCCACCACACGCAGCCCGTCCGGTACGGGGGAACGCTTGTCCCGGCGCTTGGGGATGACACAAGCCTCAAACCCCAGCCGATGCACCTCACTGAGCCGCTGCTCCAGATTATTGACCGTCCGAAGTTCCCCGGTAAGCCCCACTTCCCCGATAGCCGCCGTGTTTTCCGGCACAGGCTTGTCCAAATAACTGGAGGCCAACGCCAGAACTGCCGCCAAATCCGCTGCCGGTTCATCCAGAGTCAACCCCCCGATAATATTCATGTAAGCATCGCACACCGATACCTTCAGCCCGCCCCGCTTCTCCAATACCGCCAGCAGCATGGCTGCACGGTTATAATCAAAGCCGTTGCAGGAGCGCCTTGCTCCCCCACCATAGGCCGCCGGAGCAAGCAAAGCCTGAATCTCCGCCAACACAGGCCGTGCCCCTTCCATGACGCAGGTCACACAGGTTCCCGGGGCCCCCTCCGGCCGGCCGGACAACAGCATTTTCGAAGGATTTTCCACCTCCGTCAGCCCTTGGGCCTGCATCTCAAACACGCCGATTTCATTCGTGGCACCAAACCGGTTCTTGGCCGCCCGGAGGATCCGATAGCTCATGTGCTGATCCCCTTCAAAGTAGAGGACGCAATCCACCATGTGCTCCAAAACCTTTGGTCCTGCAATGGAGCCCTCCTTATTGACATGCCCGATCACAAACACCGTAATATCCTGGCTTTTGGCCAACTGCATCAGCGCCATAGTACATCCCTTTACCTGGGCCACGCTGCCGGGCGCACTATCCAGCTCTGGATCATAAAGGGTCTGAATAGAGTCAATGATCAGGACATCCGGCTTTTCCTGCTCCACGGAATCCAGTACATCCGGAAGACTGGTTTCCGACAGCACCAACAGCTCTCCATGGAGCGCTGAAAGACGCTGTGCCCGCAGCTTCAGCTGGCTGACCGACTCCTCACCGGAGACATACAGCACACGGAAAGACTGGCACAGGCTCTTCGAGATCTGAAGCATAAGCGTTGATTTTCCGATTCCCGGGGCGCCGCCCACCAGAACCAGTGATCCCTTTACCGCACCGCCTCCTAAAACCCTGTCCAACTCCCCCATGCCGGTAGAAAACCGAATTTCATGGCTTTCTTCAATATCTGTAATGCGCATTGCCTTTACAGTTTTTCTGTTTGCAGAACGGCTTGAGGCTCGGGCTTTAGGAGCCGCTTCCTGCTCCACAATAGTATTCCAGGCGCCGCAGGCCGGGCATCGGCCCGCCCATTTCGGCGTCTCATTTCCGCATGCGGTACAATAAAATACCGTCTTTATCTTTCCTGCCATGTAGTGATGCTCCGTTTCCTTCTTCTGCTGAGTTGTGATATACCATCCTGGTACCTCAGAATAATTCCTTTCCTATTATAATATAGGAAACGCTGCTTTGCCAGCCTGTTTTTCTATTCCAGTGGTTGATCCGTGATATCCATTGCCGCCGACAGAAGAATAACCGCCAGCTTTGTCTGATAGCTTTCCTCTTTGAGCTGCTGCAGCTCATCCCCATTGGACAAGAAGCCGCATTCCACCAGTATCGCTGGACATTGGGCGTGTTCCAGCAAATATACGCCGTCGCCCATAGGCCGGCAGGTCTTTGCCCGGACATTGATCGTCTGGTTCAATACATCCTGCATTCCCTCTGCCAACACTTCACTGCCTTCCACCGCGCCATAGAATACCTGAGCGCCCCTGGTGTCCGGAAATTCCGGCAGACTGTTCTGGTGGATACTGATAAGCACACCATTCTCTATTTCCGAACAGAACGCAGCCCGGTTTTGGAGATCCTGCCGCTTCTTTTCCGCTAATGTACTGGCCGTTTCTCCATGAAGGGAAATATCCGTTTCTCGCGTCAGAACAATCTCCTGTCCCAAAAAGCCAGCCAATTCCTTCATTTGGAGGGCAATGGCCAGATTGATGCCCGCTTCGGGGGTCCCATCCGTTGAAACCGCCCCTCCGTCTTCGCCGCCGTGTCCGGGATCGACAATCAATACAACGCCGTCATCTCCCGACAGCACAATATTCTTGGACGCGTTGATAGCGCTCCCATGCCACAGGATCGCAGCAAAGCCTGCAAAAAGGCCCAAAAGGCACAAAACATAGATGGCGGTCCATTTTTTAAAGGTAAGGAACAATGTGAACACCCCCTATGCACACTGTATGCGCCGTTGTCTCCTTCTATGACCAAGTTCCCTCTTTCTTCAAAGGCGCATAGGATGGTCTTGGAGGCGGCACTCCGTCTCTATCTTCCCTGAAGGAGGCATCCACCCTTGGAGAACAAGAATTCCGCCACCTGCGGTAAGGCAGAGGGATCTTTGCCCGGCGCCTGCGCCAGCATGGTATTTCCCTATGTGGCTATGCAAAACACCAATCCTGACCGCTATAACCAGAATGAGGCATTGGCCGTTGGGACCCTTTTCCCCGGCCTGCGCATGCCCTTTTTTAAAGAGACCCAGGCCCGTATGCAGTGTAGCAATACAGCCCTCTGTGAACTGATGGCCCTGGATTTCGCCATTACAGAACTTGGGCTTTACCTGGATACCCACAGCAACGACACGGAGGCCCTCCAACTCTACACCAACTATGTCACCCTGGCAAAGGAGGGGCGCCAGCGGTATGAGGCAACCTACGGCCCCTTGCAGCAGACTGGCGTAAGCCTTGCCGGGGGCTATACCTGGCTGGACGATCCCTGGCCCTGGGACAGCAATAAGGGGGGGCAGAAATAATGTTTGTATACGAGAAACGTTTGCAGTACCCTGTCAAGATCACCAAGCCCAATCCCAAGCTGGCTTCCTGGATCATCAGCCAATATGGCGGCCCTGACGGCGAACTGGGAGCATCTCTGCGCTATTTGAGCCAGCGTTACTCCATGCCCTATCCGGAACTGAAGGGGCTTCTTACCGATATCGGTACAGAAGAACTTGGACACCTTGAAATGGTGGGCACCATCGTTCACCAGCTGACTCGGAACCTGACAGAGGATCAGATCCGGGAAGGCGGTTTTGCTCCCTATTTCACTGACCACACCACCGGTGTCTACCCCACCGCTGCATCTGGTTCCCCCTGGAACGCCGCCGGCATCGGCGTAAAAGGCGATGTGATCGCCGATCTTACAGAAGACCTGGCAGCAGAGCAAAAAGCCCGGGTAACCTATGACAACATTCTTCGTTTGAGTGACGACCCGGATGTATCTGACGCCATCCGATTCCTGCGGGCCCGTGAAATTGTCCATTTCCAGCGCTTCGGTGAAGGGCTCCGCCTTGCTAAAGAAAAACTTGGTGAGAAAAACTTCTACTACATGAATCCATCTATTGACCAATAAAATTTCGCCCCGGCAGGCTTCTGCCGGGGCGAAATTTTGCTGTTTTTTCTTAAATTTAGTGCCTTATGCCAGGAACTGTTCCAGGGGCCGTTTCTCCTCCAAAGCAGTCATGACCTGGGCCATGGCGGATACATCGCCCACCAGATTCACGCCGCAGAACTTGCCATTGACGAAATAGTACCGGGCCAGGTGCCCCTTGGCATCATCACGCAGCTCCAGGGTGCGGTAGACCTGCCCCGGCTTCTTCCCGGGATCGCCCAGTGAGAACACCTCAGTGCCCATACCGTGGAAGGACAGCACCGGCTCAATAGGCTCATAGTCCACCAGGTCACCGGTAGCCCTGGCACCAGCCACCTTGCCCTGAGCCTGGGCCTCCGGCCAGAGAGCGTAGTTCATGCCCTCGAACTGAGCACAGTCGCCGCAGGCAAACACGCCGGGAACACTGGTCTCCATCGTCTTGTCCACTACAATGGCCCGGTCCACAGCCAGCCCCGCCGCCTTGGCCAGGGCCACGTTGGCCCGAACGCCGCAGGAGACAATCACCAGCTGGGCAGGAATCACCTCCCCGCTGCCCAGCTTCACACCGCTGGCCTTCCCATCGCCCTCGATGGCATCGATCTTCACACCCAGCTCTACCCGGACGCCGGACTGGGCGCACTTCTCCAGCAGCAGCGCCGCCGCCGCATCATCCAGCTGCCGGCCCATCAGGGTGGGCGCCAGCTCCAGCACTGTCACCTCGCTGCCGCTCTTGCGCAGCTCCCAAGCGGCCTCCAAGCCCAATACACCGCCGCCGATAACTACCGCCTGGCGGACAGCGCCCATAGCCTGGACTTTCTCTACATCGGCAATCCGCCGGATGGCCACCACGCCTTCCTTATCCCGACCTTCAATGGGCGGAATGAAGCTTTCACTGCCCAGGGCCAGGATCAGTTTGGTGTAACGCAGGGTCTCACCGCCATTCAGGGTAACGGTATGGGCAGTGGCATCAATGGCTTCCGCCGTCCGGCCCAGCATCTGGGTAATAGACCGGGCCTCATACCACCCAGCAGGATGAAGAGCCATCTGCTCCTCAGTAAGACCGGAGAGCATAGCTTTGGTAAGCATGGGCCGTTGATAGGCAGGGCCCTCATTGGAAACCAGGATGATCTTACCAGTTGTATCACGATCACGGATGGCCTCCGCCGCGCTGACGCCAGCACACCCATTGCCCAGAATCACATAGGTGTTTTCCGTATCCTTGCGGAAAGAGGTATCCTCTACCTCTACCTCCACAAACTTGTCCCGGCCCACGCCGCAGACAGGGCAGGTATCCAGGGATGCGTCGAAGATCTCACCGCAGACTAAGCACTTCACCAGCTTCCGGGGGCCGCGGCCGGCGGGCTTCTCTTCCTTCTTCACCGGATCATAGTAGTCAGGGCCTACGCCGCAGACAGGGCAAACCGGCTTATCCCCAGCGAATACCGCGCCGCAGATCCGGCCGCGCACCAGCTCCGGTTCCTTAGGGGCAGCGGCGGGCGCCTCAGTGACAGGATGGAAATGCTCCGGCCCCACCTTGCAGACGGGGCAGACCTCCTCTCCCTCGTCAAATACCGCACCACACACGTCACAGCGTACCTTGGCCTTAGGGGCCCGCTGGGCAGGCCGCAGATCTGCCAGCAGCTGCCGCCCAAACTCCGCACCATAGGCCCTGGCGTCCGCCAGCTGGCCGTCATTGGGTTTGAAGCGGACACGGAATCCCTCCACCGTCCGCAGCTTCAGCTGCTTGAGCCGCTCCATGATGTGGGGCACGCCCTCTCCGCTCCATCCATAGCTGCCAAAAGCGCTGGCCAGCTTCCCGCCGTGGGTGGCGGCAAACATGCCCGTGGTGAGATCCCAGATGGGCTTAAGGGCCTCCCCTACAATAGTGGGAGTGCCCAGGAGGAAGCCGTCGGCATAGAGAAGCTCCTCCCCTACCTTAGCAGCGTCGGCAGTAACCATATCGTAAGTGCGCACGTCGATCTCCCCAGCGGAGCGAATCCCTTCAGCAATGGCCTCCGCCAGCTGTCCGGTGTAGCCATAGGCACTGACATAGGGAATAATGACCGTGGGACGAGGATTGGGGTTGATGACAGTGGACCACTTCTCATAAGTCTCCAGCATCCAGGGAATGTCACAGTCCAGCACCGGGCCATGGCCGGGGCAGATCATGTCCAAGGCCAGAGGCTTTACACGGCCCAGGGCGTCCAGCATGAAAGACTTGTAAGGCCCGATGATGCAGTCATAGTAATACTTGGTGGCCCGGAGATAGCCCTCGTGATCCGTCACCTTACTGGCCAGGATACCATCGCAGGCGTAGTGGGAGCCGAAGGAGTCACAGGTAACCAGGATCTTGTCCTCCCGGATATAGGTGTACATGGTATCAGGCCAGTGAAGGTTGGGCACCACCATGAACTCCAGGGTCTTTCCATCCAGCTCCAGAGTCTGGCCGTCCCGGACAGGGATGGAGTAGAAGTCCCGGTTAACAATCTCCTTAAGAAAACTAATGGCGCAGCCGGTGGCTACAATCTTGATCCTTGGATTGAGCTCCAGCAGCCGCTCCACGCTGCCGCTGTGGTCAGGCTCCGTGTGGCTGACCACCAGGTAGTCCACCTGATCGATGGGAGTGATCTCCCCCACCTTTTCAAGCCAGCTGTCCAGGCACTTAACCTTGGCGGTCTCAAAGAGCACCGTATGCCGGCCGGTTTTCAGAACATAGGAGTTGTAGGTGGTACCAAACTCCGTGTACATGATGATGTCGAACACCCTGAGGTCATGATCCAGGGCTCCGGTAAAATAAAAACCAGGTTTCAGTTCCAAAATTCCCATAGTTGATTCTCCTTTGTTTCAGCAGTAGGGAAAACAGCCGAAGCCGCTTACATTGTCTATATTATAACATTCTTATCCATTCGCCAATCCTTTTCATGGAAATTTTTTATCTTCTCTCTTTTTAACATAGGGGCCTTGTCTTTCGCAGTCAATCCGCTACAATGAGACTAAGCTGACCAGCCAGTCAATACAGGGAGGGATGATAATGGCCCAAGTTTTTTCTGACCTGCCAGCGGAAAAGCAGCAGCAGATCCTGGACGCCGCCGCAGAGGTCTTTTCCAAGGAAGACTACAAGCGGGCCAGCACCGACGATATCGCCGTCCGGGCCGGTATCTCCAAAGGCCTCCTTTTCTATTATTTTAAGAACAAGCAGAGCTTGTACCTCTATGTTGCCGACCATCTGCGGAGCTTGGTAGAACGGCAATTGAAACGAGAGCAGTTGGCAAACATCACAGACTTTTTTGACATGCTGGATTATGGTGCAGCAGAAAAGCTTCGGCTTTTCCAGCGCCAACCCTGGATTCTGGATCTGGCTCTGCGGTTGTATTACGCCACGGACAAGGAAGTGGCCTCCCCCCTGCGCCGACGATTCATGGAAATGCTGGAGGAGATGTGGGACATATATTTTTCCCATATTGACCACGAAAAGTTCCGTCCAGAGGTGGGCCCGCGACAGGTTCTGGATCAGCTCATCTATCTCATTGACGGTTATCTCCACCAACAGATGATGCGGGGCAATAAGATAAACATGGACGCACTAATGGCGGAGTACAACCTCTGGCGGGATATGCTTCGTCAGTATGCCTATAAGGAGGAGTATCAATGAATCCTGTGATCGAGGTGCAAGGCCTCACGAAAGATTACGGCCAGGGACGCGGCGTATTTGACCTGACGTTCCAGGTGGAAAAAGGTGAGGTTTTTGGTTTTCTGGGGCCAAACGGGGCTGGAAAGACCACTACTATCCGCCAGTTGATGGGCTTTGTCCGGCCCACCCGTGGCGGCGCCCGGATCTTGGGCAAGGACTGCTTCCGGCAGGCCGCTGCCATCCAGGCCCATACTGGCTATCTGCCCGGAGAACTGAGCCTGATGGATGATCTGACCGGGGACGGCTTCCTTCGCTTTATGGCCCAAATGCGGGGCATGAAGGGTTTGGGATCTGCTGAGGAGTTGAAAGAGCTATTTCGTCTGGATGGCCGTCAGAGTCTGCGAAAAATGAGCAAGGGCACCCGGCAAAAAGTAGGACTTGTATGTGCGTTTATGGCCCATCCAGAGCTTCTCCTGCTGGACGAACCCACCAGCGGCCTGGACCCTCTGATGCAGAATCGCTTCATAGAACTGCTGCTTCGGGAAAAAGCCCGAGGTGCTACTATTCTCCTTTCCAGCCATATGTTTGAGGAACTGGAACGAACTTGTGACCGGGTGGCCATCCTTCGGGCGGGGCATCTGGCGGCGGTGGAACCCATTGCCGCACTGCGGCAGACCCGAACGAAGCGATATCAATTCACTTTCCCATCGCCTGCGTCCGCGGCGGCCTTTTCCGCCGCCTGGCCCGACGCGAAAGTGGAGGGCAGCAGCGCATCGGTGGCTCTGACAGGTCAGGAAGAGCTATCCCGACTGCTGAGCTTGGTCGCCGGCTATGATGTAAAAGATATGTCCGTAGACGGCGGCAGCCTGGAGGATGCCTTCCTGGGCTACTACGGAGAGGAGGTGTGAAGCCATGATCTGTGTACCTCTTTTGAAGCGGGAAATAAAACGCAATATCCCTCTGCTGGCCATTTTTGCCGGAATATTGACTCTATACGCCAGCGTGATTCTCACCATGTATGACCCGGAGCTGGGAGAAAGCCTGGCCATGATGAAGGACGCTATGCCCCAGCTTTTTGCCGCCTTTGGTATGAGCGATCCTGGCACTACTCTAGCAGAATTTTTGGCCAACTATCTATATGGCTTTTTGTTTCTTGCCCTGCCACTGGTCATGATCATCCTCCTGACCAATCGGTTATTGGCGGGATACTTGGACCACGGCACCATGGCTTGGCTGCTGGCCACCCCACGCCCCCGGCGGCAAATTGCCGCTTCCCAAGCCCTTTTCCTGATAGGGTCTATCCTTGTGGCCGTACTCTATGCCGGAGGACTGTGCGCCCTGCTGTCTGCTTTTATGTATCCGGGAGAACTGGCTTCCCTCCCCTTCCTGCGGCTGAACCTGTCCCTGGCGGCCCTGCTGTCTCTACTGGGCAGTTTGTGTTTTGGTGGCGTATGCGCCCTTCCCGACAGCCGCCAGGGGCTGGCTGCCGGTGGCGGATTGTGCGTACTGTTCATGCTCCTTCAGATGCTGTCCCAGGCTGGTGAAAAGTGGGAGTGGCTGCAATATCTGACGCCGCTGACTGCCTTTGACAGCGCAGCCCTGGCCCGGGGAGAAGGGTCTATGTGGCCCGCCTTGGTTCTTTTTATGACAGCCTTAGCATTGTACGCTGCTGGTGTGGGGATCTTTACTCGCCGCGACCTGTGCCTCTGACTCCAAGGGTGCCAAGAGAACTTTATCCTACGTGTAAAAGTATAAAAAGCCGGGGGAACTCCCCCGGCTTTTTATGCTTCTATTGACCCAAACTACGAAAAGTAAATATGCTTTACAACAGCGACAGCTGCTCGCTTTCATCATTTTCTTCCAAGTAGTTAGATGCAGTCGATACGGTCGCCTTCTCCTGCTGTGAGGGATTGGAACTGGCATCCGATGTCCCGGCGGATTCAGAAAAGGCACCACTACCCTCCAGCATGGCTACAAACTCCTCTTCTGTCAGCACCGGAATTCCCAGTTCTCCCGCTTTCCGCAGCTTGCTGCCAGCATTTTCGCCAGCCACCACATAGGTGGTCTTTTTGCTGACGCTGCCGCTGGCCTTTCCGCCTCGGGCCTCAATCAGAGCGGCAGCCTCTTCCCGTGTAAACCGCTCCAGGGCTCCGGTGAGTACAAAGGTCATCCCCTTGAACTGATCTCCCGCAGGGGCCTCCGCCGCCTCCATAGAAACGCCTGCCTCCTTGAGTCTGCCAATCAGGTGCTGGGACTGTGGGCTTTCCAGCCAGGCACGGATATAAGCGGCGGTAACACCTCCCACGTCCGGGATAGCGGTAAGCTCCTCCTCGGAAGCTGCCGCTAGAGCGTCAAAGGTACGGAAGTGAGCGGCCAGTGTCTTGCCGGCTTTCTGTCCTACCTGCCGGATTCCCAAGGCGTAGAGCAACCGCTCCAGCCCCCGGCTCCGACTGGTATCAATAGCCCGCAGAGCGTTTTCCGCAGATTTTTCGCCCATGCGCTCCAGAGAGGCAAGCTGTTCCTTGGTCAAAAAATACAGGTCTGCCGGTGTTTTGACAAGCTCCTCAGCAATCAGCTGGCTCATGACGGCGGGTCCCATGCCCTCAATATCCATGGCATCCCGGCTGGCAAAATGGGTCAGGTGCCGGTGAAGCTGTGCCGGACACTCCGCTCCGGTACAGCGCAGGGCAGCTCCGTCCTCATCCCGCACCACAGGAGCGCCGCATACCGGGCACACCGATGGCATCTGGTACGGTACAGCCTCCGGAGGCCGCTTGCTCAGCACTACCTCTACCACCTCCGGGATGATCTCCCCCGCCTTCTGAACCATCACCGTATCGCCGATACGGATATCCTTCTCATCGATAAAATCCTGGTTATGCAGTGTGGCAGTGGTCACCGTAGTTCCTGCCAGCCGCACTGGCTCCACCACCACCTTGGGCGTCAGTACACCGGTGCGTCCTACCTGGACAACAATATCCACCACCCGGCTGGGCTTGCGCTCCGGAGGATACTTGTAGGCAATGGCCCAACGGGGACATTTTGCGGTACTTCCTACCGCATTGCGGTCTGACAAGGAATCAAGCTTTACAACCGCTCCATCCATATCAAAAGGGAGTGCCTCCCGCTCCTCATTCAGCCGCCGGATCTCCTCGTTAATTTCCTCCGGCTGAGACAACTGTTTGCGGGGGATCACCGGGAATCCCTGGCTCTCCAGATAGGCAAGCGTCTCGCTGTGGCTGGAAAAATCCTTTCCTTCCGCCAGCTGCAAATTGAATACCCGAATATCCAAGCCTCGTTTGGCGCAGATCTTGGGATCCAGCTGCCGGAGAGAACCTGCCGCCGCATTGCGGGGATTGGCAAAGAGACTTTCTCCTCGCTCCTCCCGCTCCCGGTTCAGGCGATGAAACACAGTTTTCGGCATATATACTTCCCCCCGAACGATCAGCCGGGGTAATTTATCCGGAAGTGTCATCGGAACAGAGCGGATCGTCCGGATGTTTTCCGTCACATCCTCTCCCACCCGGCCATCCCCTCGGGTAGCTCCCTGGAAAAACACACCGTCCCGATACTCCAGCGCCACCGACAGGCCATCTACCTTCGGTTCTACACTGCATACCGTTTTCTCCAGGTTCTCATCCATTCTCCGGCAGAAGTCCTCTACCTCTTCCGGAGAAAACACATCCTGCAAACTCTCCAGCGGAACCGGATGCTCCACCTGGCGGAAGCTCTCCAGAGCCTGACCGCCTACCCTCTGGGTGGGAGAATCGGGCACAATCTCCTCTGGGTGCTCCGCTTCCAGTTCCTCCAAGCGGCGAAGCATCTGGTCATACTCATAATCAGGAATTGTCGGATCGTCCAGCACATAATACCGGTATCCCGCTTCCGTAAGCTCCCGGCGCAGCCGCGCCATTTCACTTTTGTAATCCATGGTAATTCCTCCCGTATCAGCTCATTGTGGGAGCTTCAGCCATTGTTGATGGTATATTCATAGGCATCCTCCGCCACAGCATTCCCTGAATCAAAGTATGTATATGTGTCTGGAACTGCACCTACAATTACAGTTTCTGCCACAGAAAAGGCATTGCTTACCTTGGTAAAAGTGCTGAAGCCCGGCAGCAAAATAGTCACCGACACATCTACATACAGAAGGATACTGTGGGTGGTCTGGTTGATTCCGGCGTGGTCAAAGGCATTTTCAAAATGGGCGCTGCAGCTGCCCACTGACTGCATCCTCACCCGGATTTTTGGACCCCGGCCTGCCAGCAAGGCAGAACCGGTCAGCGTTCCCAACGGAATAGCCAGTTCCGTGTTGGAAACCTCTCCTAACCGCTCCAGCACATCGCTGGTAATAGCAGACTGAAGGCGGTTAAACGCCGCCATATTGCTCTGAAAAGCAGTTATACTGCCATTGGCATCTTTCTGAAAGGTGATCAGCTCATCGTATTGAATGTCACCGCTGTCAATGGCGGCATTGACAGCCTCGGTAACCAGACGATTGACGGAATTGGTTACCCGAGTCACCGCCAAATCCCCCAAAATCGCCTTTAAATGAAATAGCCCAATCACAGATAGGACGATCATGCAAACCGCTGCCAGTAGGCACAGCAGCCGCGCCCGCTGTCCTCTGCTCATGGGCGGCCGGTACCGTCGCCAGCGCATAACACCACCTCCTGGTTATGCTATGCGGCCACAGCTTTTCCCTATTCGTGGTTTTTCCGGCTATTCAGGCAGCGCCATGACAAGATCCTTAAATACATGTCCCCGTTCCTCAAAATTCCGGAAACGGTCAAAGGAGGTACTGGCCGGCGACAGCATCACCACATCCCCGTCCACTGCCTTGCTGTCCGCCAGTGCAACAGCGGAAGGATAGTCCTCCACCTCAAGAATGTTCAGACCCTGGTAGTTCGCCGCCTCTGTTACCGCCTTGCGGATGGCTTCCGCCGTAGCACCACATAGAATCAGCAGTTTTACATGGTCATTGATAACCGGGCCCAAAGGTTCATAGCTGACTCCTTTGTCCTTACCTCCTGCAATCAGGATTACCGGCTGTGAGAAAGACAGCAAGCCTGCAATCGTACGGCTTGGGCTGGAGGCAATGGAGTCATTATACCAGCGCACCCCATGCCGCCGGCGCACCAGTTCAATCCGATGCTCCACTCCGCCGAAAGTGCGGGCAAACTCCCGGATGATTTCATCAGAAACCAAGCCCTCCACAGCGCAGATGGCTGCCATATAGTTCTCCACATTATGCCGGCCAGGAATCAGGATATCAGAAATGGGTAAAATCTCCCGCTCGGCTCCCTGGCTCCGGTACCAGATGGCGTCATTTCTGAGAAAGCATCCATCAATATCCAGATTATCTGTCATTGTAAAGTATTTTACGTTGCCAGATGTTCTGTGAGACAATTCCCGAGTAATTTCATTGTCCCAGTTGCATACCGCCCTGTTGTCAGGCTCCTGGTGGCTAAGAATCGCCGCTTTAGCCTCTACATACTCCTCCATATCGGTATGGATGTCCAGATGATTGGGGGCCAGATTGGTCAGCACCGCCGTAGCAGGACTCTCCTTCATTGTCATCAGCTGGAAGGAGCTCAGCTCCACTACCGCCACATCCTCCGGCTGGATGGTCTCTGTCTCTGCCAGCAGGGGATGGCCAATATTGCCACCCAGATGGACGGTTTTTCCAGCCGTCCGGAGAAGGCCAGCGATGATAGTCGTAGTCGTCGTCTTCCCATCGCTGCCGGTAATGCCGATGATGGGACAGGGACAAACTGCAAAAAATACTTCCATCTCCGAGGTAATCTGGCTGCCACGTCTCCGGGCCACCTCCAAATAGCGGGGATGGAGCCCTGGCGTACGAAATACCACATCCTGGTCAAGGCCCTCCAGATAGTCCTCACCCAAATGAAGACGGCAGCCCTCCGCCTCCAGCTCATCGGCCAAAGTCCCAAGAGCTGCTTTGTCCTTTTTATCACAGACAGTTACATCAATATCGGCTCCCCGAAGCAGGCGGATCAACGGCGTATTACTCACGCCCACACCAATTACCGCCACCCGCTTTCCTTGCAGGGACTGAAGATACTCCTGTATGGTCATATGGATCACTCCTGTTTTCATAGGATTTGATTTTATCCTGAGGTATTATACCACCCCGCTCCTCTTCTGACAATAAAATTTCCCCAGCAACGGCTTCTTTCATTGACAAGGCGGCTCGGTTCCTGTAAAATAATTGGGCAAGCAGGACAGGCGGTCGCGTGGCGAACCCGAAAGGGCCGCCATGAGGAAAGTCCGGGCTCCACAGGGCAAGGATAACGGGTAACGCCCGCCGAAGGCGACTTCAGGAAAAGTGCAACAGAGATATACCGCCTCATCCCTCGTAAGAGGGCGGCTTTTTGCCGTGAGGTAAGGGTGGAAAGGCGAGGTAAGAGCTCACCCATCGGCTGGAGACTGTCCGATGCTGTAAACTCTATCCGGAGCAACACCGTGGGAGGACATATGGCTGGCCCGGCCGTCCTCAGGAGGTGGCTGGAGTGGTCTGGCAACAGGCCGCCTAGATAGATGACTGCCAAATACAGAACCCGGCTTACAGTCCTGCTCGCAACAAAACACAGCCCCTCCGGCGGAATACGCCGGAGGGGCTTTCTTTGTCTCTATTTATTCCTGCTCCCAGTTGTGCCAGACGTTCTGAACGTCGTCGTTGTCCTCCATAAGGTCGATGAGCTTGGTCATGTTCTTGATGTCCTCCTCATCGGTGAGCTTGATGTAATTCTGAGGTACCATTTCGATGGCCGCCTCGGCAAAAACATATCCCTTTGCCTCAAGCGCAGCAGTTACAGCGTTGAAGTCATCCGGATCACAGGTGATCTCAAAGATGCTGCCATCCGCCTCAAAATCAGCGGCGCCGCAATCCAGAGCGTCCATCATCACCGTTTCCTCATCCAGGTCGCCGTCCTCGTTATCAATAACGATAACGCCCTTGCGGTCGAAGCTCCAGGACACACAGCCGCTGGCGCCCATGTTTCCGCCGTACTTGTCAAAGAGGTGGCGGACCTCAGGAGCAGTGCGGTTGCGGTTGTCGGTCAGGGCCTCCACGATGACGGCCACACCGCTGGGGCCGTAGCCCTCGTAGACCACCTTCTCAAAGTTATCGGTGTTACCAGCGCCCAGAGCTTTATCAATGGTACGCTTGATGTTGTCGTTAGGCATATTGGCAGCCTTGGCCTTGGCAATCACGGTAGCCAGACGGGAGTTGTTGTTGGGATCACCGCTGCCGCCCTCTTTTACCGCCACGATCATTTCGCGGGCAATCTTGGTGAAGGCCTGGGAACGCTTGGCGTCCGCAGCACCCTTGGTCTTTTGAATATTATGCCATTTGGAATGTCCAGACATAGGTTCTGTTCTCCTTAATTATATAGTCTTTATATCTGATATTGAATGATATCCCCATGGACGGAGGATCGAATTACCGCCATATCAGGGAACCGGCTGCGGAGAAACGCCTCCAGCACAGCACACACCACGTTTTCCGTGGGATAGTGGCCGGCATCCAGAAGGTTCAGCCCCAAACCGGGTGCATTTTGAAAATCATGGTACTTCAGGTCTGCGGTCACAAAGGTATCGCATCCCAGATCCCGGGCCAAGGCAGCGTATTCACCGCAGGCACCGCCGCCTACCGCCACCCGGTACACCGGATGGCCGCCATCGGCATAGCGTACACCGCCAGCCTCCAAGCTGTCTTTTACAAAAGCTGCAAAGGCGGCCAGCGACATTTCCTTCTCCAGGACTCCGATCCGTCCGATGCCGTCCTCGCCGAGAGGTGCGACCTCACGCAGACCCAAGACAGCGGCCAGGGCATCATTTACGCCGCCGGGAGCGCTGTCCAGATTGGTGTGCACGCATATGGCAGAAATGCCACTTCGCAGCAGCGTGGCGATCAGCTTCCCCTGTGGCCTGTCCATCCGGACATTCTGTACCGGCGACCAGGCGCAGTTCATCAGGGGATGATGGGCCACGATCGCTCCGCAGCCTTTTGCAGCCGCTTCGTCGACCACAGCCTGGGTAATATCCAGGGCAATCAGAACAGATTCCACCTGTTGGTCAGGATCCCCCACCAACAGGCCTACATTGTCCCAGCTCTGGGCCAATTCCCGGGGCGCCAGCTCATAGAGAGCAGCTTCCAGCTCACCGGCTGTCGGCATTTTCCCACGCTCCTCTCTTCTTTTCCAAGGCCGCAATCACGCGGCACACTTCCTCCCGTTTTGCTGCAGCAGTGCTGTCCCTGGCACGGGCCAAACCGGAGGCCGCCCGCCGCAGGCGCAAAAGCCTATCGTCCAGATAAAGGCCCCACAGAGGATCATCCTGCAGCAGGAATCCTCCCCAAGCCTCATCCGGTGCCGCAGGCAGCATACTGCCGCCACGCACAGTCAAGATTGGGTAGAGAATGCCCTTGTCTGCCACAAGCCGTTCCGCCTGGACAGCGTAGCCGTGTTCCGGCAAATAGGTGCGCAGAACCTCCGCCTTGCTCATCGGCTGAAGAAGCAGCAGCGGCCCTTCCCTGGCCCAGGGAGCTGCCGACAGAATCTCTGTAATCGTATCGCCGCCCATACCGGCAATGATCACCGTGTCCACCTCTTGTAGGGACACCGGTGCCAGACCATCACCCAAACGAAAGTCGATCCCGTCTGTCAGGCCACAGCGGTCTGCAGTCTGTCGGGCATGCTCCAGCGGCAGCGCACCGATATCTGTGGCAATGGCATGGGCAATTCGCCCCGCCAAAAGCAAATCAACGGGGATATACCCATGGTCAGTGCCGATATCCGCCAGGCGGCAGCCGGGCGGCACGAGATCTGCGATCGCCCTCAGTCGGGGCTGAAGCGCCGGTCTCTCTCCCATGAATACCATCCCCCCCTTTCCGCGCATGGACAGGGACTCACCGCATACCGCGCATGAGTCCCTGCAAAGCATTGCCTATTCCTTACTTGTTGGCCTCGGCGTTGATGACTTCCAGCAGCTTCTCGCAGTCCACACCGTGTACGGCGCAGGCCTCTTCCACTGTCTCGCCGCGGCTGCTGGGGCAGCCCAGGCAGTGCATACCGATGGAGAGGAAAATAGGAGCAGTCTGAGGAGCGATATCCAGGATGTCACCAATAATGGTGTCTTTGGTAATGTTGACCATGGGTGTGATACCTCCAAAAGAAATTAGCGCAAATAGTATACCCCAATTCTCCGTAGATTTCAATACTATTTTGCCGTTTTCTCCCCTGTTTTCCTGTCATCCCTTGTTTTTTCGCCAGTCTGTTCTCAATGGCAGTATCCTTCCCTGCTTTTCCCTTCTTCCTGTACCCAAAAAGCAGCGGCAAAGCAAAAACGAAAGGGCACGGCGGGAAGATCGCCGTACCCTTTCCTCGCGGTTCCTTATAGAATGATACAAATCAGGCCGCCGCTGCCTTCATTGACGATGCGCTGGAGGGTCTCCTGGAACTTCATCCGGGCATCCATAGGCATACGGTATAGCTTTGCCTGCAAGTCCTCGTTTACCAAATCGTGGAAACTGCGACCAAAGATATTGGACTCCCAAATCTGGGCCGGATCGTCGTTGAACTTTTCCATCAGGTAGTTGACCATGTCCTCGCTCTGCTTTTCGTTGCCCACGATCGGTGAAACTGTCGATTCAATATCTACCTTGAACATATGGACCGACGGGGCGCTGGCCTTCAGCCGGATTCCGTAACGTCCGCCTTGGCGCATTACCTCCGGCTCCTCCAGCAGCAGTTCCTCCCGGGTAGGCATCACGATCCCATACCCAGTATCGTATACGCTCTGGAGCGCTGACGACACCTTGTCGTACTGGGCCTTTACCTCCGCCAGCTCTGTCAGCAGGCTCATCAGATCGCCATCGTCGCCCACAGTAAAGCCCGACTGACTGCTGAGGGTCTGATAGAACAGTTCCCGGGGCAGCTGCAATTCTGCCGCCGCCACGCCGCATCCCAGATCAATGGACAGCACCCGGCTCAGAGAGATGTTTTCCTCCTCTCCCATGGCCTTTACCGCCGGCTCTACCTCACGGATATGGCCCATCCGCTCCCCACCGGAGCGGACCACGCCGTAAACCGCCTGACGAATGGGGTGGCTCATAGGGAGTGCATCTACCCAGGCAGGCAGATACACCTGCATCTCCCGGAGCGGGAATTCATACAGGATGCTCTTGATAATGTAGGTGATGGCCTCTTCTCCCAGCTCCAGGCAGTTTACCGGCAGACACCGCACGCCAAAGCGGCTCTCAATATCCCTGCTGATACTTACCGCCCGGCTGCTATGGGGTTCCGTGGTGTTGAGAAGCACCACAAACGGCTTCCCCAGTTCCTGGAGCTCTGTAATAACCCGCTCCTCCGGCTCCAGGTAATCCTCCCGGGGAATATCGGTGATCGAACCATCCGTGGTAATGACAATACCCACCGTGGAGTGCTCCTGGATCACCTTCCGGGTCCCCAGCTCCGCCGCGTCAGCCATAGGGATCTCATGATCCATCCAGGGCGTCATCACCATCCGAGGTACGCCATCCTCGAACTGACCCATGGCCCCTTTCACCATATACCCTACGCTGTCAATCATCCGGACAGAGAAGGTCGCTCCTCCTTCCAGGGTCACCTCCACTGCTTCCTCCGGCACAAACTTTGGTTCAGCCGTCATGATCGTGCGGCCGCTGCCGCTCTGGGGCAGCTCGTCGATGGCCCGCTCCCGGCGGTAGACGTTATCAATGTTCGGGATGACGCAGGTCTCCATAAACCGTTTGATGAAGGTGGATTTTCCGGTACGCACCGGCCCCAGCACCCCTATGAACAGGGATCCTCCCGTCCTGGCGGCAATATCCTGATAGATATCGGTATTCGTCATAGTACCCTCCCATGCGCCACAGCGCGTATATTTTTCTCAAGAAACCTCCGTGCATGGGAGGTTTTTCCTTTCCGGGACTCCCGCTGTAACTGTATGACAGCCTGGACAGAAATATTCCTCAACCATGGCAGCTCCCAGAAAAAACAGGCGGGGCCTCCGGAGAGCGTATTCCGCTATCCGAAGGCCCCTGGGCCTCTCCCCCCATTATCCGGCTTTCTATCTGGCTCGGGGGATCAGCAGCAGCCTATCATGAGGCAGCTGGCTCTCCTCCGGGATCTCATTGACCTCCAGAATTGAGCGGCATGTAGTCCGATACTGCTTGGCCACAGACCACAGACTTTCCCCCTGCCCCACCTTGCGCAGAATCAAAGACGGTCCTGCCTCATGGCTGTCCTCATCATCCGTTTCTCCGCCAGCTACGCAGAGATATCGGCCATCCCTGGCCGTCTCCATATCACAGTCCACCTGAAACCGTAATTCCACACCATCCGGAACAATAGAAGCCATCACATCACCCCGGCAGGCAGCCTCTGCCTCCGCCCGGCAGCCATCAGGAATTTCTCCCTCGCAGACAGTGGAAAAATCCCGCCGCACACTGCGCAGAGCGTCGTTTTCATCCAGATACAGGCATCTGGCCCAAAGCGGGATCTCCAGGGTGCCGGAACCGCCGGAGGAACGTACCGCACCGCACCCTACTTCCGTGTCCACCACGGCTTTCACCTCTGCCCCAGTTTCCAGCAGTTCCCGGACATTGAGCCGGCAGCTGCGCCGCTCCGTATCTTCTCGCAGCGACAACTCCGATGTTTGGCAATTCACCGCTGACGACGTGCTGTACAAATCGGCGATGAAATCGATCTCCTCCCGGCGGCGAACTGTTACCCTGGCCCGCAGCAGCAGGGAAAGCGTCAGCATATGGGGATCATCCGGGCTATCCTCCGTACCAATCCGGCAGTCCGCGCTCAGAAGGCGGTAGGAAGCCCCGCTGTCCAAATCATCGGTGAATCCGTTCCCCTCCAGGATCTGAGAAAAGGGGAGATCCTGCTGGAGCACCGACAGACGTCCGCCGTTTTCCCGGTACAGGACGGAGGCAGAGATCAGCCCCTTTACCACCAGCTTGCTGCCAATCAGTTTGCTGTCTGTCCCCCGAAGAGCAAGCCGGGTGCAAAGGATCTCTGATGCCGCGCCCCGTCCCGGAGAAAGTGGCAATTCTTCTATAAAGGTAAACTCCTTTTCACGTACTCCCGCTACAACCCATGTTTCCTTTTTTTCCCGCAAAAGCTGGATAGAGCTGTCATCCTCTCCGGCATCTGTGCATACAGACAGTGATACATGGCGGCAGCCAGAGGGATAAAACATGAGATTGGCTCGTGTAAGAACCTTCCTGGGGTTAAGCATCCGGGTATCGATGCTCTGCAGTTCCCCGCGGATATCCAGAAACTCCGCGTCTGCAGCATCTTGCCCCTCGCCGCAGCACTGGAAGGGAATCTGAAAACGCAGCGCGCAGGGGCCGTCCCCTTTTTCCGGTATGTACAGTACCGATACCTCTACCGTGCCGCTGGCACAGAATCGCCCATCACCAGTCAGTTCCCGTCCTGTCAGGCAGACCAATCCGGTGGTATCCACGATTCGCGCAATATCGGCACAGCTGTCCGGCACAATGCTCTCCCGCATGGTTTCACAGGAAAAGGGCGGCCAGGCCACCCCCTCGTAGTAGTCATGGCCGGCCTTTTTTAATTTTAGTTCCATATGTGGCGTCCTCCCTTTGCATAGATCCAAGGCCCGAGGCGGAAAGTCAAGCCCCCGTCACCTCCACTGTATGAGAGGACGCGCCGTTTCATGCATGGATCCCGAACAGCATCCGCAGGATCCCCCGCAGCAGTCGGGGAGATTTGACGACCACGATCTTCATAAGAACCTCCTTTCTATCTGCGCAGGCAGGCACAGCCACACCCAATAAGCAAAAATGCCACCAGGAACAGTATGGCGCCTGTTGGAAAAATCGCGGCGATCAGGATCCCCAGCCCAAGAGCCAGGGCGCAGATCCCCAGGCAGCGACAACCAGGGCCCATCTCTCCTCGCCTCC
>ERZ1643251.1656-NODE-1656-length-24811-cov-5.771247_pt1 | contig 24811 bp, 20 predicted proteins | sample MGYA00579261_ERZ1643251 | MGnify/ENA primary metagenome ERZ1643251 (study PRJEB29033, sample SAMEA4952267) | chicken gut metagenome | biome: Broiler Chicken; feature: Gastrointestinal Tract; material: Caecum | place: Ireland | collected 2018 | study: Broiler... | reverse complement strand
TCGTAATACGGGTTACATGCCTCTCTTGCCTGGAAGAAGATATCCGGGTTCTGAGCGGAACCTCTCTGGCACGGATGATTCGGGTTCAGCGCGTGTGCGCGGAAAGCGTCGATGGCATCCATATTTACCAGATCTTTCAGATCATCGTAATCCCATGTCTCGATCTTCTGGATCTCGTGGGATGTACGGAATCCGTCAAAGAAGTTGATGAAAGGAAGCTTTCCCTCCAGTGCCGCACAGTGAGCGACCGGTGTCAGATCCATTACCTCCTGAACGCTGGACTCGCACAGCATCGCCGCACCAGTCTGACGACAGGCGTAAACATCAGAGTGATCTCCGAAGATAGAAAGTGCGTGGCTTGCAAGCGCGCGGGCGGATACGTTGAATACGCCCGGAAGCTGCTCGCCGGCAACCTTGTATAAGTTCGGGATCATAAGGAGAAGTCCCTGAGACGCTGTAAATGTAGTTGTAAGAGCTCCTGCTGAGAGTGATCCGTGAACAGCACCCGCTGCTCCTGCCTCTGACTGCATCTCTACTACATGTACTGTCTGTCCGAAGATATTTTCCCTGCCTTCTGTTGCCCATTCGTCAACATGCTCCGGCATAACGGATGACGGTGTGATCGGGTAGATCGCAGCTACTTCTGTATACGCGTATGACACGTGAGCAGCGGCCTGATTACCGTCCATGGTCTTCATTTTTCTTGCCATTTTCTTGTTCCTCCTTGAGTTTTACATTGAAAGTACGCTTCGGCGTGACCGCCGAAAAGCATACCGCCACATATATTCACATTATATCGCCAAAAATGCCAAAAGTCTATAGAACGCGGGCGGTTTTTTGTATATTTTAACGTACAGATGGTTTATAAAGTGCTGAAAAACCGGGCTGAGTCTGTGCCCCAGCCCGGTCTTGATCTCTTCCTCTTAATTAATACATGAAACTCTCCGCCAGCGCGGCATTCTCTACAAGCTTCCGGTACGTGGGCGACGTCTGCTTTAATTCTTCATGCGTACCCTGCGCCTCTGTCCTTCCCCCGTCGATCACCACGATCTTATCCGCGTGTTCCACGGATTTCAGCCTGTGTGAAATAATAATGACTGTTTTGCCATTCATCAGGTGGTTTAAGCTGTCCTGTATCTTCTGTTCATTCTCAACGTCAAGCGCCGCCGCAATCTCGTCGAGTATGACGATTGGCGCATCCTTAAGAAACGCCCTTGCGATGGACAGCCTCTGCCGCTCCCCGCCGGAGAGAGTGACGCCGTTCTCACCGATCTTTGTGTCGTACCCTTCCGGGAGACGTAAGATGAACTCATCACAGTTTGCCAGCCGCGCCGCCTCCCTCACCTGCTCATCCGTCGCCTCTTTATTGCCGAGACGGATATTTTCCATCACAGATGTATTGAACAGCGTCACATCCTGAAATACAATGGATATCTTCTTATAGAGGGAAGCTGCTGAGATGTGCTTAATATCCTTTCCGCCAATGTCGATGGAACCGGTGTCATAATCATACAGACGGGATACAAGCCGCAGGATGCTCGTTTTTCCGCATCCGCTGACTCCCACCAGCGCCGTCACCTCCCCCTGTTTCGCCTCAAAGGATACGCCCCGCAGCACAGGGCTGTCTTCGGTATAAGAAAATGTCACGTTGTCAAGCCGGATGTCGCAGCCTTCTTTCGCCTCTTCTGTCCCCTCCTGCACCGGGGCGCTGCGGATCGCGTTGATGCGCTCGATGCGGGCATCGAGATAATACAGTTCGGATACATTTTCATTGATCGTATCTACAGACTCCTTGATCTTTAACGCGGCAACAATATACCCCGTCAGCACAAGAACGCTGATCTCCCCGCCGATCAGCATATTCACTCCGATAATAATAACAAGGGCAAGAGAGAGCTGCATCACGATATTTGACGTGAGCAGAGGGATGGCGGAAATGATCTCGCTTCTTAAGTGCAGTCTCTCGCTCTCGTCCATCTGCGTGTCAAGACTTGTTTTCAGCGTCTTCTTCATCCCGAAGCTCCGAATCTCCTGCGCATTTTCGATTGCCTCCTGAAAGCTCTCCGAATTCTTCCGAAGCTGCAGATAATATTTTTTATTGATCTGTATCTGTACTTTCTTTGACCACAGGATCAAGCCGTATCCCAGAGCGATGGGCACGATCACGGTCAGTCCCAGTTTCGGGTTATACCCGATGAGCATCACCGACAGAAGCGGAAAGTAGAAGAAAAACGCGACAAACTTCGGGATGGAATGGCTCATGGCGTGTTCGATTGCCTCTACGTCCGCCATGATCGTCTGCGTCAGGTCGGACATATCGTGTTTGGAAAAATACGAAAGGGGCAGCCTGTTCAGGCGGTCCGCGATCTCGATCCTTAAGTTCGCGCTCTCCTTATATGTTGTATTATACATGCGGTCATATTCGATAAACAGCAGTATCAGTATGACGATCAATATGACCACTGACAGGATAATGTAAAACGAAGCTGCTCTGTGACTGCCCAGCACGAAGTCATCGATCACCAGCAGGAGCAGACATGCCGGCGCGTATGCGGACAGCGATACAAGAGCAGAAGCCAGAATCGCTCTCATCGTCTCCTTTGCCCCCTGAGGCGTCAGGGCAAAACGTCTTTCTAACCATTTACGCATGTTCCTTCACCCTCCAATCATTTGCCTGCGCATACAGGTTCTGGAAGAACCGGTAGCGCGAGTCTCTTTCCATCAGTTCCTTATCATTGCCTCTTTCTATGACGTTGCCATCCTCGATAACCAGTATTTCATCTACATTTCTCACACTGGTCAGGCGGTGGGCAATCATGATGACCGTCTTGTCTTTCATCAGTTCAGCAAATGCCTTCTGGAGCTCATGCTCGTTTTCCGGGTCAACGGCAGCGCTTGCCTCATCCATGATGACGATGCGCGCGTCCTTTAAAATCGCCCGGGCAATGCCGATCCTCTGCTTTTCCCCGCCGGAGAGATAGACGCCTTTCGAACCGATCATCGTATTCTCCCTGTCTTTGAACTTATCGAGGATGCTGCTGCATCCCGCCCTGCGAAATGCCTCCATAACTTTTTCTCTGTCCGCATCCCTGTCCGCCAGCGCGACATTTTCATAAAGGGTCTTCTTAAACAGCTTTACATCCTGAAACACAAAAGAAATGTTATCAAGCAGCGCCTTTTCGCTGTATTCCTCAAGGGGCGCCCCGCCGATGCGGATCGCCCCCCGCATCCGGCTTGTAGAAGCCGGAGATCAGTTTGGCGATCGTTGACTTTCCACTGCCGCTGGCTCCGATCAGCGCATAGCTCTTATTCTGCTCTAGCTTGAAGCTGACGTCTTTTAACACAGACTTTTCCCCGTATCCGAATGTCACACGGTCGAACTCAATATCAAAGCCTGTGAATGTCTCCCTGTTTCCGTGCCTCAGGGAATCCTTATGCATCTCCCCGTACATCTCTTCCAGCTTATCCACCGCCATGGCTCCGTTGAAGGAATACATGACCACATACATGATCTTCATAATGGTGGCAAACATCACGCCGGATAAGAACATCAGCATCAGAAGCTCCACTGCGGTTCCCGGCGTATGTCCGAACACTCCCGGGAGCAGAAAAATAAAGGGCGTAATGACCGCAGTGACCGCGATGATCAGCCACTGAAGCAGAACCCACGGCACTTTGCAGCTCATGGAATAGTTGAAAGCAAACTTCGCATAGTCGTTGATCGCGTCGTACAGCGCCTTGAAGGACTTCGTATCCGCATTGAAGATCTTGACCACTTGGATACCCCGGACATATTCCACAGACTCCGCGCTCAGCCGTTCCAGCGCCTGCTGATAATATTTCATAAACTTCGTCTCTCCCGACATGCTCATATAGAGCGCCACCGCCGCCACCGTCAGCACTGTCAGACCCACCCCCACGCGGATGCTCACCAGAAATCCGACGATGAGGAGCAGCACCGGCTTTACCAGAGCATTCGCGATATCAGGGAGCAGATGCGCCACAATCGTATGGGTCTGGGACGCATTGTCGTCGATGATCTTGCGGATCCTGCCGCTGGAGTTCAGGTCGAAGAAGCGGAAGCTCGCCTCAGACAGTCCCTCGATCCCTCGCTTTCTTAAATTCGTTTCCAACCGGAAGCCTAAGACATGAGATGCAAGCACCCCGACGAAGTATACCGACATGCCGCCGATCAGCAGTCCGAAGATCACCCACGCATAAAATGCACTTCCCGAGTGATCCCCCGCCATGATCAAACGGTCAAAGAACAGATAAAGATAATAGTACGCGCCTACAACGGCAAATGTGGACACTGCGGACAAAACCATTGACACAAATACCAGATACCGCTTCTCCGGCACGTAGGCAAACAACTTTTTGTAAAGTTTGAACATAATTCCCCGCCTTTCCTGTCAAGCCTCACTTTTTGCTCCTTGTTAGTCTTGACATATTTTAGTTAGTTTTAACTAACTAAAATTATAATACCGACGGAAAGAAACGTCAAGATAATTTTCCCCAACAGGTTCATACAGTAGCTCCTAAAACTTTCCCTCTCATACAAGAAGAGGCCGTCGTGCAAAAGTATTCTTTTACACGATGACCTTCTCTTTAGGCTCGCACCTTTAGGATATCCACTTCCGGTCTATCTCTCGTTTCAGCTCGCAGAACATATCATAGAACTTCTCTTTTGTCCATAAGACGATCTCCATTGCCACCTTTTTATTATAAGAATGAGTCACATTGTTCCGCTCCTGCAAAGCTTTCAGCCAAAACTCCTCATCCCTGATAAGACCGGCTTTGTAAGCTGTCTTTAAGATCAGCTTCGGAGACCCGGTGGCTCACTTTAATATGCTCTTCCCCAGTACACCATATGCTTCGCCGGTTTTCCGCAGCATACGCACACATCAGACAGATGTTCCTCTTCCAATGGGATACATCTGGATGTAACGCCGCCTGTCTGTGCTTTGATCTCATCTTCACACTCTTCCTCGCCGCACCACATTGCTTTGACAAAGCCTTTCTTCTCCGTGACGGCTGCTTTCATCTCATCCATCGTCACAGCGGAGCTGATGTGATCCTCAAGGAAAGCCTTTGCCTTCGCGTAGAGGTCTTTCTGGACTGTCTCCAGAATCTCACCCAGCTTTGTCCCGATCTCGTCAAGGGCAACGACGATCTTCTCTCTCGTGTCACGGCGCACGATCACTGCCTGACCGTTCTCGATATCCTTCGGTCCGATCTCGATACGCGCCGGGATACCGAGCATCTCCTGCTCGCTGAACTTCCACCCCGGGCTCTTCTCGGAATCATCGATCGCCGCGCGGTAGCCTGCTGCCTTCAGAGCCGCAAGGAGCTCATTCGCCTTGTCGAGTACACCTTCCTTGTGCTGCGCGATGGGAATCACCCTCGTCTGCACCGGAGCGATTCTCGGCGGGAGCACAAGTCCGCTGTCATCGCCGTGCACCATGATGATGGCGCCCATGATTCTCGTGGACATTCCCCATGATGTCTCATACACACTGTGAAGCTCATTGTTCTTATCCGCGTACTTGATGTTGAACGCATCCGGGAACGCGTTTCCGAAGAAATGGCTCGTGCCGGATTGGAGCGCCTGTCCGTCGTGCATCAGCGCCTCGATCGTGTAAGTATCCTGCGCGCCCGCGAACTTTTCGCTCTCCGTCTTGCGTCCTGCGACAACGGGAATCGCTAGGTCTTCCTCTACAAAATCTTTATACACCTTCCACATCTGTTTCGTGCGTTCTTCCGCCTCTTCGTAAGTCGCATGGATCGTGTGACCCTCCTGCCAGAGGAATTCTCTGGAACGAAGGAACGGTCTTGTAGTCTTCTCCCATCTGAGCACGGAGCACCACTGGTTCCACACCTTCGGAAGATCACGGTAGGACTGAACGGTCTTGCTCCACACATCGCAGAACAGCGTCTCGGATGTGGGGCGGATGCAGAAACGCTCCTGAAGCGGCTCTGTGCCCCCATGTGTCACCCACGCCACCTCGGGCGCAAAGCCTTCGATGTGATCCTTCTCCTTCTGGAGCAGGTTCTCCGGGATCAGCATCGGAAGATAGACATTCTCCACGCCTGTCTCCTTAAAACGTGCGTCCAGATCTGCCTGAATATTTTCCCAGATCGCATAACCGTTGGGAAGGTAGTTTAAGCATCCCTTTACTCCCGAATAATCACACAGCTTCGCCTCGCGCACAACGTCTGTGTACCACTGCGCGAAGTCTTCATCTCTGGAAGTGATCGACTGTACCAGTTTCTTTTCCTTTGCCATTGTTCTCTCTCCTTTTTATATAAAATCAGTAAAACTGCGTTTTGCTGTATCCTCTCCCACATGCGCCAGCTCGATTCCGTCGCTTCGCAGTTTCTTCTCGCTGTATGGCGCCCACACCGGCTGGCGTATGCTCGGATTTGAAAAACAAAACGCCGGGACATCCAAGTCCCCGAATAACAAGGGACCGGATCACCCGGCGGTACCACCCTAATTAACATCCTGCTGGCAGGCTGTTCTCTCATTTGCCCGTAACGCAGGTCTGCGCCGTGCTTTCACACGGATGCTCCCGGGCCGGTTCTATACGTTCCTGCAGAGGCTTTCACCAGCCGCCTCCTCTCTGTGGCATTACTCCGTATATACTAATCCCATTCACCGCTATTGTGATTCTAGCGAAAAAAGCTAGCTGTGTCAAGCATTTCAAAACGTTCTACTCCCTCATAAAATAGGACCAGCATATGAAAACAACACCGACAATAAAGTAGCCCACGCACATGGTCTTCCACACCGCCACTACCCAAGGCCGGATTGTTACCTTGCCGCTTATCTTGTAGAATAAACGAAGCCGTGCGCCCGCCGTCTTATCCGAAAATCTGATGCAGAATATCCACACGCCCGCAAAAAATGTCAGCAGAAGTCCTGCCGCTGTCAGCTCCCAGCGCCACACATACGGATGTTCCATGTTGTACTCCACTTCCCTGCGGGATATGACCGCCGCGGCGATCATATCTGACGGATATTCCGGTAACGGCTCCATAAAAAAGCGCGATGTCCAGTCTTCACCGAACGTCTCTGACGCGCCGTCATAGAACGGTGATCCGTTCCACACCGGCTCGCCGGCATCCGACAGATAGAACTGAAATTCCATGCCGTTGGGAAACGTAACAAATCCGTCAGCACTGTATCTGCTTGAATACTTTGTCTTTTTCACATAACTGCAGACATATTCTTCTCCGCCGAACTCCAGCGTGTCATCCTCGTATATCCAGAAGTCATCACCAACAGTAATATCCGGTGTGTCCGGCGTATCCTTCGCATCCGGCGTGCCGGCCACAGTAAAATGCACAGCACCATCATCACGCACTTCCGCTTCGAACCTATATCCCAAAGCTTCCGGCGTCTGGACCTTTTCCGTATAAAAGAACTTGTGATAAATACCAAGGCTGACAGCGAGTATGACCACCGGCACCCATGCCGACAGCAGCTTTACCGCCGCAGGGATAGATGAACGGCGTGTCATCCCTGTATCGCCAGCAGCTTATTTTTCAGCTCCGCCTCCATGTTCCGAAGCTCCGCCTCTGCCGCCTGCCGTTTCTCTCTCCCTTCTCTCTGAATGGTCATAACCTCGTCCAGAGTAGAGATCAGCGTCGCATTTGTCGTCTTAAGCGTCTCCAGATCCACAATGCCCCTCTCTGATTCTCTCGCCGTCTCAACCGTCGCCATCTTCAGCTTCTCCGCGTTCTTTTTAAGAAGCTCATTTGTCATGTCTGTCACTTGCCGCTGGGCTTCCGCCGCCTGTGCGGAATGCTCCACGCCAAGGGCCAGCACCATCTGGCTCTTCCACAGGGGGATCGTATTGACGATGGTAGACTGGATCTTCTCAACCATCACAGTGTCATTATTCTGCACAAGCCGGATCTGCGGTGCTGTCTGGATAGAGATCATCCTCGTCAGCTCAAGGTCATGAATCTTCTTCTCAAACCTGTTGCACATCGCGTCCAGATCCTTCGCCGCCTGCGCGTCCTCTGCAAGTCCGCTCATCTGCGCCCGCTCATGGAGCGCCCGCAGCTCCGTATTTCTCACCTGCGCCAGTTTCTTCTTCCCGGCAAGGATGTACATGGATAATTCTTTGAAATAGGTAAGGTTCAGCTCATACATCTTATCCAGAAGGGCAGAGTCTTTTAAAAGCTGTACCTGATGGGATTCCAGCACTTTGACAATCTCATTGACATTCGTCTCCGCTTTGGCGTATTTTGCTTTCATGGACTCGATCTTATTCGATGCCTTCTTAAAGATACCGAAGAAGCCTTTTTCCTCTTCTTCGTCAAAGCTTTTAAGTTCCTTGACTACATCTGTCAGCAGGGTGCCCACTTCTCCCAGATCCTTGGACTTTACATTCTCCAGAGCGGACTCTGAGAAGTCTGCCATCTTTTTCTGTGTGCCCGCGCCGTACTGGAGCACCATAGTGGAGTCCGTCAGGTCGATCTGCTGCGCGAACGCGTCCACAGTCCTCCGTTCTTCTTCGGTCAGAATGTTGTCGTCCATTGGCGGCTCCTCCGGCTGCACTACAGGGGACTTCTTCTCCTCCTGCGCCGCAAACGGATTCAGTGTCAGTGTGGGGGCAGTGCCCATGTCTTTAAACTCATTGCTCATATCTTCGTCCTCCATTCATCTTTGCTTTCAGTCCGTCCTCCGTCAGTCCCTCCTGCGCCAGCATAGTGTGCAGCACGGAGATATCTGTGGACAGATCCCACGCCGTATCCTGAAAAAGGTCGTCCAGAAGCTTCTCGAATGCAATATTCAGTGTATCAAGCGTCTTCTCAATCTCCTGCTTTGAGGAGAGGATATTCTCCCCCTGAACAGGCTGGGCGTCCAGTTTCTCATATGCCTCAAGGAGCTTGATCGTGGTGGGCAGATAATATTGCATCAGCTTCCCGATATCATCCACACTGTCAGGATTTTGCTCTACCCGGTCAAAGATCCTGTCGACCAGCATTTCCATACGGGAGATCTTCGCTGAAATCTCTTCACCGGGTATGGCGTCGTTCGCCTCGCGGATCTTCCTAACATAATCATCGCCCTGCTTAATAATACTCTGCACCTCAGGAGTAAGCTTCTCATACTCTTGCCGTGCTCTCGCCTCCGCGGCCTCCCGCTCTGCCTTCTCCCTGCTCATCCGTTCCATGAGCGCGTTGTACTGCGCATACGCCTCATTGCTCGTCATCAGGCATGTTCCCTTCGCATCCAAATGTCCTTGAAGGAACCAACCCTTTCGTATCATTTTCTTCAAGTCCTTCACCACAGCTTTTACCGTGCGTCCGGTTCTCTGCGCCAGCTCTGCCGTATTGCAGTATTCCCGCGCGCCCAGCGCTTTCACGTAATTGCGGAAGCGTCCGACACTGCATGCCATGCTTGTCCCTGTAAATGCCATCCCGGCAAATATGACCGCCGAGATTCCCAGCAGTCCGCCCGCGATCTTCGTCCCCAATACCCAGCCGCTTCTCATGCCGATCAGGCAGAGGATGAACAATACGACAAGAGAAGCCAGACCGAACGTATAGCCTGTTGCCGCCAGAAATATTCCCCCTACTTTCGGCGCCGTGCCTTTGAGATACAGCCGGCTTTTCCGGAGCTGCACCGCTCCTGCACTAGGGCCGCCCTGCATATTTGCTCCCGGCGTGTTCCCCCCATTCTGCTGTCCGGGACTTGATTTACCCTGTCCGCCCGCGCCCGGATCCCGATACCAGCCTCCATTGCGCAGTCCGTCGGACACAGCTCCCATGGCTTTGCCGATTGTATCAGAGACAGTTTGATTCAGCCTGCGAAAATCCTGATTATCGACTGCGTCCTGTATCGTCCTGCGAATCTCATCCCCAAACCGTTCCCAGTCATTATTTATCATGGAATTCCTCCTTAAATGCTTGACCTTGAAAATCTTTTGTATGATAATCAGTTTAGTCGCAACAGACCCAAAAGTCAAGAAAGGTGCACTACATGAAAGAAGATTTAAACAGCCTTATTATATACGAAGATGCGCAGATCATTGTCTGCCGCAAACCCGCAGGAATCGCTGTACAGAGCGCCCGCCCCGCAGAGAAGGATCTGGAGAGTCTTTTGAAAAATTATCTGGCCGCGTCACAGACGCAGGGCAGCCGGGGTGGCCGCAGCCGCAGCGCCCGGACGGCACAGGGGCAGCGGACTTGCCCGGCTGGTTCCTCCGCCCCGTATCTCGCGGTCATCCACCGCCTCGACCAGCCTGTGGAAGGACTTCTCGTATTTGCCAAAACGCCGCAGGCCGCTAGGGATCTGAACCGCCAGCTCACCTCCTCTGTGTTTGGAAAATATTACCGTGCTGTCGTATCCCGCACTCCTGACCCCCTCGAGGGAACGCTTCAGGACTATCTGGTCAAAGACGCCCGCTCCAACTCCTCCCGCGTCTGCGGAAAGGATACGCCGGGTGCTAAAGAAGCCTGTCTTCACTATAAAACAGTCGAAACGTATTCTGACAGCGGCACCTCTCTTGTAGAGATAAAGCTGGACACCGGGCGGCACCATCAGATCCGGGTACAGATGTCGCATATAGGATGTCCTCTCGCAGGCGACTATAAATACGGATATAAAAGCGAAAAAAACGCAGAGCCGCTCCGGCTCTGCGCGTATAAGCTTTGTTTTAAACATCCTCTCGACAAAAGGAATCTGACATTTGAACTGCCGTAAGCGAACTCACTCTGTCTACCGCCTCAACACCAGCACATCGTCCCTGTATATCTTTGTCTCGCCATTGGGGATGAGGATATTTTCCCCTCTTTTTACCATGATAATCAGCACTCCTGAGCTCTGATCCAATTCCCTGATCATCTTATCCCTCCACCTGTGGTTCTTTCCGATGCTGACCTCATGAAGCGTGAGGTTCTCCCGGTCTTCAAAGGCGGGAGCCGCGCAGACGATCAGATCCCCGCTGTACAGCCGTGTGCCGCCGTTGGGTGTGATTGACAGATCTCCCCGGAACACGAGCACAGCAAGAAAACCCGGCGGCATAACCACATCTTTTAGCTTCTTACCCGCAAAGGGATGGTCTGGCGTTACCTTGATCTTGATGAAGGCGATCTCGCTCTCCTCCTGATAATCATTGAAGGTTCGCAGGACATTGGCATTTTTATCAATCATCTTAAGTTTCCCTGCCACGGCGGGAAGGAGCGTCCCCTGCCCCGCGAGCGAGAGCAGGACGATCACGAACACAAGGTTGAACAGATTATATGTCATCGGTATATCCGCCAGCACCACATAGATAGAAAACACGATGGACGCCACACCTCTCAGACCCGCCCACGATACGAGTCCGATCTGGGCCATGGAAGCGCCAAATGGTCTGAGTACGAGGAATACCGCAGCCGGACGCCCGATAAATGTCATGAACAAACACACCGCCAGCGCCGGAAGAAATACCTCCGGCAGCTCCGCCGGAGTTACCAGAAGTCCCAACAGGAAGAAGATGACCATCTGGGCAATCTCTGTCACAATGTCGAAGAACCGTACCATGTCTTTTTTGTCCTCGATAAAGCCATTTCCCATGAAAATCCCGCACAGATACACACTCAGATATCCGTTGCCGCCGATGAGCGACGCCAAGGCATACCCCGCGATTACAATGGCAAACACGAACACTGTCCTTCCCTGTTTCATGCGGAAATCAATATTATCCATGATATACACTGCTGCCTTTCCGATAAGCAGTCCGCACACGATACCAAATATAATCTGCTTCGCCAGCATGGCCGGTACAAAGATCTCCTCACCGGATATAAGGGATATCATGAGGATGGTCAGCATGTAGGAGATAGGGTCATTGGAGCCTGACTCCAGCTCCAGCATGGAGTCCGTGTGGTTTTTCAGGGACAGTTTTTTCGACCGCAGCACATTGAACACGGAAGCAGCGTCCGTGGAAGCGATGACAGCTCCGATGAGAAGTCCCTCCTGCCAGCCAAGGCCGAGGAGGTAATGCGCCGCGCCTCCGGTCAGAAGGGCGGTCACGACAACTCCTGCCGTTGAGAGCAGGAAGGATCTTGCCATGACGGGACGGGCCGTTTTTAAATTTGTGCCGAATCCGCCGTAGAACATGACAAAGATCAGGCTGATCGAGCAGACCGCCTCGGACATCTCATAGTCATTAAAAGGAATCCTCAGGAAACCATTTTCCCCGAAGCACATTCCCAGAGCGATGAACATAAGAAGCGAAGGTATGGGGAGCTTCGCGGCGATCCTGTTCATCAGGATGCAAAGTATGAGTACAATGGCTGCAAGAAGTAATAAATGGTTCATCCGTTCCTCCTGTTTTATCCGTGCCCCGCCGCAGATACTATCACCGACAGAGAATCATTCCTATAAATACATCAGCGCCAGTGTACGCAGGAGATATCCGCCCTACACTGACGCTGTCAGTTTACCACAATATCTTTATATCACGCAAGACATCCTCGTCCCGCACTTTGGAAACCTATCTTTTCTGAAACCCGGCTTATGCCTCTTCCGCCGCCGTCTCATCCTCTTCTTCAAGGGACTGCTCATATCTCTCAAGGATCGTAGACTGGATCCTCTCTCTTGTCCCTGAATTGATCGGATGTGCGATATCGCGATACTCGCCGTCCATTGATTTTTTGCTCGGCATCGCGATGAACAATCCTTTCTCACCCTCTATCACCTTGATATCATGGACAACGAATTCCTCGTCGATGGTAATAGATACGACCGCTTTTAACTTCCCTTCTTTCGCAACTTTGCGTACGCGTACATCTGTGATCTGCATATTCTCAGGTCTCCTTTCTCTGCCGCATTATCTCCGGGTCCGACATACCGGCGTCCCGCCCTCATGACCTTGCCTCTTTCCTGTTTTCCTCACAGGATCATAATGCGTATCTTTCGTTCTTTTCAACTACTACTTTGACACCATTTTCCCCGACATGCCTTGTGTTCGCCCTGATTGTGTCACGGCTCTCGACAATACAGTTCTCAATGTACGTGTTGTCGCCAAGGTATACATCATTCAAGATAATGGAATTCTTGATCACACAGTTATTTCCAACAAAAACCTTCTTGAAGATCACGGAATTCTCAACCATGCCATTGATAATACTTCCGCTTCCCACCAGACTGTTCTTAACGACTGCGCCCGGATTGTATTTTGCGGGCGGCTGGTCGCTCACCTTGGAAAATACTGCCGGCATCTCCCGGAAGAAGTAATTGCGCACTTCCGGTTTCAGGAAATCCATGTTTGTCTGATAATATGCGTCTACCGTTGATATGTTGTTCCAGTAGCTGTTTATTTTATAGCCATATATCTTTTTCAGGTTCTTGTACCTGATGAGGATATCGGTTACAAAATCGTGTCTCTCTTCCTCCGCGCAGTGCTCTACGAGATCGATAAGCAGTCTCCTGCGGATCACGTAGATTCCCGTGGATATCGTCTGGGAGTGTGCCACCATGGGTTTCTCCTCAAACTCTTCGATGCGGGAATTCTCATTCATGCGGATCGTGCCGAAGCGGGTCGCGTCATCCTCCGGCTCCAGCTCCTTGCACACTACGGTGATGTCCGCTTTCTTTTCGATATGATATGCAAGCACATCATTGTAGTCCAGCTTGTACACCGCGTCGCCCGATGTGATGATCACATACGGCTCATGGCACTTTCTCAAAAAGTCGAGATTCTGATAAATCGCGTCAGCGGTTCCCCTGTACCAGTAGCCGTTGTCTGCCGTGATCGTGGGGGTGAATACATACAGTCCTCCCTGTTTGCGTCCGAAGTCCCACCATTTGGATGAGTTCAGATGCTCGTTCAGCGACCTTGCGTTATACTGGGTCAGCATGGCAACCTTCTGAATATGAGAATTCGTCATATTACTGAGCGCGAAGTCGATCGCCCGGTAGCTCCCGGCGATCGGCATTGCCGCCACAGCGCGCTTTGCCGTCAGTTCGTGCATCTTCCTGTTGTTACCGCCTGCCAAGATAATACCTACCGCTCTCATATCCTGTCACCTGCCTTTATCAATGTCTCGCCGCTCTCGAGCACACCGTCACGATAATCCTCGGGGATCGTCACGCCGCTGATCGCGGTATTCTTTCCGATCTGTACATTCGGCGGGATCACGGAATTCTCTCCGATAGTGGCCAGACCGCCGCTGTATATATTCGGCTTCGTCTTGTTCTCCACCTCGGCCCCGACACCGATGACAACATTATCTCCAATCTCAGTATCCTCCGCGATGATCGCTTTCTCGACCACGCAGTTCTCGCCGATCTTCACTCCCTGCATAATAATCGAATCGCGCACCACGCTGCCCTTGCCTATGGAAACGCCCCCGCCTAAGACGGAACTGTGTACTTCACCGTAAATCTCAGAGCCGTTGCTGATGATACAGCGGTCGACCACTGCCTCCTCGGAGATGTACTGGGGCGGAAGGCTCGCGCTGTTCGTATAGATCTTCCAGAACTCCTCATACAGGTTGAACTCCGGGATAATATCGATCAGCTCCATGTTCGCTTCCCAGTAGGAGCTGAGCGTTCCTACATCCTTCCAGTACCCGTTGTACTCATAGGCGAACAGCCTGTCCCCTTTGCCGTGGCAGTAGGGAATGATATGTTTTCCGAAATCGCAGTTCGGCTGGTCTTTCAGCTTAATCAGCGCTTCCCTGAGCACCGGCCAGCTAAAGATATAGATACCCATTGACGCCAGATTACTGCTCGGCTTCTCCGGCTTCTCCTCAAACTCCCTGATCCTGCTGTCCCCGTCTGTCACCACAATACCGAAACGGCTGGCCTCCTCGATGGGCACCGGCATGGCCGCGATGGTCACGTCCGCATTGTTTGCCTTGTGGAAATCAAGCATCACTTCATAATCCATCTTGTAAATATGGTCTCCGGAAAGGATCAGGACGTAGTCCGGATTGTATGTTTCCATATAATTCAGATTCTGATAGATCGCATTTGCCGTCCCTGTATACCACTCGCTGTTCGAGCTCTTCTCATAGGGCGGCAGGATAGATACCCCACCGACGTTTCTGTCCAGATCCCACGGAATCCCAATCCCGATATGCGTGTTCAGACGTAACGGCTGATACTGCGTCAACACGCCCACTGTATCAATACCTGAGTTAATACAGTTACTCAGCGGAAAATCGATAATCCGGTACTTACCTCCAAAAGCAACCGCAGGTTTGGCGACTTTCGCCGTAAGAACACCGAGCCTGCTGCCTTGTCCTCCCGCCAGCAGCATGGCGATCATTTCCTTTTTGAACATTGCGTCACCTCATTTCTAGTTAGATGTTATCATTATACCATAGATTTATCTTTAGCCAATAATTTTTTACAATTTTTTTTTACAATTTGTTCACTTTTTGTTAATTTCCCACAAAAAGAACTTCTTTTATTTTTTATCATATATAGTATAATATAGTAGGCAATTGCAATTTATTACTGAAAATTAAGAAAAGGGAAGAGGCATTCATATGTATAAGATCGATTTTGAACACCCGATCCACATTCATTTCATCGGCATCGGCGGCATCAGCATGAGCGGACTGGCAGAGATCCTTCTCAGGGAAGGCTTTACTGTATCAGGCTCTGACACAAAGGAATCCCCGCTGACAAAAAAACTGGAATCTGAAGGCGCACACATTATGTATGGACAAAACGCCGGGAATATCACCCCCGGTATCGGGTGCGTTGTATACACTGCCGCTATCGGCCGCAGCAACCCCGAGCTGATCGAGGCAGTGGCGCAGAAGATCCCCATGCTGACACGGGCAGAGCTTTTGGGGCAGCTTATGAAAAACTATGACACACCGATCGCCGTATCCGGAACCCACGGCAAGACGACGACCACTTCCATGATCTCACACATCCTTCTGGAGGCGGACTTAGACCCGACCATTTCCGTGGGCGGCATCCTCAAAGCAATCGGCGGTAATATCCGTGTGGGAAGCTCCGGCACCTTCATCACAGAGGCCTGCGAATACACGAACAGTTTCCTAAACTTCTTCCCGAAGATCAGTGTTATTTTAAATATAGAGGAAGACCATCTGGACTTCTTTAAGGATCTGGAGGATATCCGTCATTCTTTCCGCCAGTTCACTGCTCTTCTTCCTGAGGACGGCACTCTGGTGATCAACGGCGAGATCACGGACCACCGCGAGATCTACGAGGGACTTCCCTGCAAGGTCGTCACCTACGGCCCGGGGGCGGATTATGATTACAGCGCGTCCGGCATTTCCTATGATGATAAGGGACATGTCTCCTTTGATCTGTCCCGCCGCGGGGAATATGCAGACCACATCGTTCTCTCTGTCACCGGGGATCATAACGTATCCAACGCACTGTCGGCCATCGCTGTGGCGGATCTGCTCGGCATCCCCATGGACGTCACGAAGAAAGGACTTCTCTCTTTTACAGGTACGGACCGCCGCTTTGAGTACAAAGGCGAATGGAACGGCGTTACCATTGTGGACGATTACGCCCACCATCCGACAGAGATCGAAGCCACGCTAAAAGCAGCGCAGCATTCGCCGCACAACGCGGTGTGGTGTGTTTTCCAACCCCATACTTATACCCGCACAAAGGCATTTTTCCGGGAGTTTGCCGAGGCGCTCTCACACACCGACCATCTCGTGCTTGCCGACATTTACGCGGCGCGTGAGACAGACACTCTGGGGATCTCCTCGAAAGATCTGGCGGAGGAGACAGCGAAGTTAGGAACGGACACCCATTATTTCCCGAGCTTTGAACAGATCGAGGCATTCTTAAAGGAGAACTGCCGCCCCGGCGACCTGCTCATCACCATGGGCGCGGGTGATGTCGTGAATATCGGGGAAGACCTGCTCGGATAGACCCTTGCCGCCCGCCGGAGCTGATTACCGCAACGCCAGAAAACACAAGGCCTGCGGGAGTTATCCACATGTTCTACACAGAGTTATCTACAAAAAACCCGGAGTTACCCACGAAAAAATACTTTTTAACCGGGAGAGAAAATGATATATTAGTTGTACACTTCACAGAATACAACTAGAGAAGGTGGGACAGGATAGCTATGAAGACATTGACTCTAAAAAATAAATTTCAGACAAACGCGACGCTGCTTCCGAATGATTTTATTGACAACTATATGATTGACGCCAACGGCGAGTTTGTAAAGGTATATCTGTTTCTTCTGCGTCACCTCGACGACCCGTGTTCGTCCCTGACGCTCACGACGATCGCAGACTGCCTGAACAACACAGAGAAGGATATTCTCCGTGCTTTCCGCTACTGGGAGAAGAAGGGTCTTCTGCGTATGGAGCATGACAGCGAGGGCAGGATCACCGCGCTTGAGCTGCAGAAGACCGCGCTTCTGCGCAGCTCGGAAAGCATCTCCGCGCCTGCTGCAGCAGAGCCTGCGCAAAATGTATCGGATCAGTCTGTCCCAGAGCACAGCGGCACGGCCCCAGAGCCTGCGCAGGGCACACCTGCACACAGACAAGCCGTCTCATCTGTCCGGACAGGGAAAGCTGTGTCCATTGACACGCTGCGCGCCCAGAAGGAGATCAAGTCTCTTCTGTTCATTGCCGAGCAGTATCTTGGCAAAACCCTGACCCACTCCGATATGGAGACGATCACATATTTTTATGATACGCTCCATATGTCTGCGGATCTGATCGAGTATCTGATCGAGTCCTGTGTGGAGAACGGACATAAGAGTATGCACTACATCCGCAAGGTAGCCTTCTCGTGGACAGACGAGGGGATTGTAACGGTGGCTCAGGCAAAGGAACAGTCTGCTCTCTATAATAAGAACTGCTACACCGTGCTGAACGCGTTTGGCATCAAAAACCGTGCCCCGGCGGCATCGGAGCTTACATATATCCGCAAATGGAACGAAGATTACGCGTTTTCCTCTGATATTATAGCGGAGGCCTGCCGGCGCACAATCACCGCCACTCACCAGCCAAGCTTTGAGTACGCGGATTCCATCCTTACAAAATGGCATGGCAAGGGCATCCGCCATCTGAAGGACATCGAGACGCTCGATGAGGAATACCAGAAAGAGCGTGCTTTAGGAAGATCCTCTGCACGGACAAAAGCCGTCACAAGAAATCTGAACAACTTTGAGCGGCGCAGCTATGATATGGACTCTCTGGAAGAGCAGTTACTGAACAGCAATTAGAAGGAGTATGTCAATGGCACTCAAAAATGCACAATACTACACAATCATGCGGGAATATGAAAAGAAGCAGCTCAAAAGCCGCGACATCCAGACCGCCCGCTATGAAGAAGTATATAAAAAGCTCCCTGAATTCAAATCGCTGGATGAATCCATATCCATCCTCTCCGTTCAGTATGGCAAGAAACTGCTGGGGGGCGACAGCCGGGCGCTAGACTCCTTGAAGGAAGAACTGGAGATCCTGCGCAGCAGCAAAAAGAATCTGCTCGTTTCGTCAGGCTTTCCCGCTGATTACCTAAAGCCGGTCTATGAATGTCCGGACTGTAAGGATACGGGATATATCGGCAATGAGAAATGCCACTGCTTCAAACAGGCTGTTATCCGCCTGCTATATGAACAGTCCAATATCAAAGAATTTCCAACAGAGGCTTCTTTTGACAATTTCAGCCTTGATTTTTATTCAGCTTCACATTATGATAAAAAAACCGGGCGCTCCGCCCGCGCGATGATGGAGGAGACGCTTAAGCGCTGCCACGATTTTATCGACACCTTTGGAGAGGAATTCCGGAACCTTTTTCTCTATGGTGATGTAGGGGTGGGAAAGACGTTTCTCTCCGTCTGCATAGCAAAGGAGATCATGAACCGGGAGTATTCTGTGCTATATCTCTCCGCTCCACAGCTCTTTGTCACACTGTCGCAGTCGAAATTTGACCGCAGTGATGCGGATGCGCAGAACATAAGTGATTATATCTTCAACTGCGATCTCCTGATTATCGATGATCTTGGGAGCGAATACACGAACGCCTTCATTACATCACAATTTTTCACCTGTATTAACGAACGGCTCATACATAAGAAATCAACGATTATCTCAACGAACCTGTCTCTGGATTCGATCGCCAATCTCTATACAGAGCGCTCATTTTCCAGAATCACCAGCAGCTATACGATGTTGAAGATCATCGGTGATGATATACGAATCAAGAAAAAGATAGAACACAGGGAGGAACGTAAATGATACGTCGAACAGAACGGATTCTGGAGAACATACCGGTCGGGAGCCTTGGCCTAGTAGCTTTGGAAGGCTGCGAAGAGCTGGGGCGGAAAGTAGATGAATATCTTGTCAGATGGCGCCATGAAGCCAACAATGAGTACAGGGACGACATTGCTTTCCCGGGATACGAAAAGGACACTTATCTCATCAAAGCACGCGTACCCCGCTTCGGCTCCGGAGAGGCAAAAGGAATCCTCGGGGAATCCGTGCGAGGAAAAGACCTGTACCTGATGGTAGATGTGTGCAATTACAGCGTGACCTACTCTCTTACCGGAAGGATCAACCATATGTCCCCGGACGATCATTTCCAGAACCTTAAGAGGATCATCGCCGCCATCGGCGGAAAGGGACGCCGTATCAATGTCATTATGCCTTTCCTCTATGAGAGCAGGCAGCACAAGCGGAATTCCCGCGAATCTTTAGACTGCGCGCTGGCGCTCCAAGAACTGGTACGCATGGGTGTTGACAATATTATCACCTTTGACGCGCATGACCCCCGGGTACAGAATGCGATCCCCTTAAGCGGCTTTGAGACAGTGTCCCCGACCTATCAGTTTGTCAAGGGACTTCTTCGCACTGTGAAGGATCTGCAGATCGACAGTGAACACATGATGGCCATCAGTCCGGATGAGGGCGGTACAAACCGTGCCGTCTACCTTGCCAATGTACTGGGCCTTGACATGGGGATGTTCTACAAGCGCCGGGACTATACAAGGATTGTAAACGGCCGCAACCCGATCGTAGCTCATGAGTTCCTCGGAAGCTCCGTAGAGGGAAAGGATGTCATTATTATCGACGACATGATTTCCTCCGGCGACAGTATCATCGACGTCGCCACTGAGTTAAAGCGCCGGAAGGCAAAACGGATCTTTGCCGCCGCTACCTTCGGCCTGTTTACAAACGGCATGGAAAAGTTTGACAAAGCGTACAACGAAGGGATTCTCCACGGTATCCTCACGACCAATCTGATCTACCAGACACCGGAGCTTCTGTCCAGACCGTACTATATCAACTGCGACATGAGCAAATACATCGCACTCATTGTAGACACACTGAATCATGACGGCTCGATCAGCACGTTCTTAAACCCGAACGAGAGAATCCAGCACATTATTCAGAAATATAAAAACGGAGAGCCCATTTAACGGCTCTCCTAAATTGTTTTACAACTGCTTATGAGGAAGGCTTATGAAGAAAACATTTTTCTACGACACTGCATTTACTATATTTATGCTGCTTGCCGCCACTGCGGTTTCCTTCTGCTTCTTTCAGTTCGGCAACAAGAACGTGGCGAACACTGCCGTTATCTACACGCTTGCCCTGATCCTGACCGCGCTGCGCACCTCAGGCTATGTCTATGGCATCGCCGCCGCGCTGTTCTGTATGTTCGCGGTGAATTATTTCTTTAGCTACCCGTATTTTAAATTCAACTTTTCCCTTGACGGCTACCCGGTCACTTTCATCGGTATGCTCGCCATCTCTGTCATTACCAGCGCCACTACCACTGCCCTGAAAAGACAGCGGCAGGCCATCGCAGACCGCGAGAAGGCCCTTGCAGAGGCAGACAGAGAAAAGCTGCGGGCCAACCTGCTGCGCGCCGTGTCCCATGATCTGAGAACCCCCTTGACCAGCATCATCGGTTCCGCTTCCTCTTATCTGGAAAATTACCCGGAGCTTTCCGATGCCGAGCGCATGGAACTCCTTTCCAATATCAAGGACGATTCCCAGTGGCTGCTCAACATGGTGGAGAATCTGCTCACAGTCACCCGCATCAACAATGATTCCACGGATAAAGTCAAAAAATCTCCTGAGGTCGTGGAGGAAGTTGTTTCCGAGGCGATCCAGCGGCTCAGGAAACGCCTTCCTGACATCCGTATCCGAGTGAATATGCCGAATGATTTCCTCATGCTGTCCATGGATCCCACACTGATCGAGCAGGTTCTTATCAATCTTCTGGAAAACGCCTTTATCCACTCCGGAAGTCCTGATCCCATTGATCTTGTCATCCAAGAGGAAGAGAAACGTATCACCTTCTCAGTCCGCGATCACGGCAGAGGTATAGAAGCCTCCCGGCTCCCCTATATCTTCGAGGGACAGCAGGCCGCGACAGAGAACTCAGACGGACGTAAAGGAATCGGAATCGGTCTTTCCATCTGTAAGACAATCATTCAGGCCCATGGGGGACAGATCACAGCTTCCAACCACCGGAATGGGGCAGAATTTACTTTCACACTTCCGAAAGAAAAGGAGAATACTTCCAATGCCTAAATTCACCGTACTTATTATTGAAGATGAAAAGAACATACAGACTTTTATGGGAAAAGTGTTAAAAAGGCACGAATACCGTGTGCTCTGCGCGGATACGGGCACACAAGGACTGGAGATCATCCGCTCCCAGTGCCCGGACATCATCCTTCTGGATCTGGGCCTGCCCGACATGGACGGCGGCAGGATTATTCAGGAGGTGCGCACATGGACGAGCACACCCATTATCGTGATCTCCGCCCGCACCGCAGAACGCGAGAAAGTATCCTCTCTTGATCTGGGCGCGGACGACTACATCACCAAGCCTTTCGGCACTTCCGAGCTTCTGGCACGGATACGCGCCTCCCTGCGCCACAGCAACCGCCTGCGCACGGACAGCGCCCTGTACATCCGTCCGTACCGCCATGGGGAGATGATACTGGATTTTTCCAAACGTCTGCTGACCATTAAGGGCGACGTCATTCATCTGACGCCTATTGAATACAAGATCGTCGCCTATCTTGCGCAGAATTCAGGGAAAGTAATCACTTACGCTTCCATCCTGTCAAATGTATGGGGCCCCTATGCGGACAGTGACAATAAGATCCTTCGTGTCAATATGGCAAATATCCGGCGAAAGATCGAGGAAGATCCGGCACAGCCAAAATATATCTTTACAGAAGTCGGCGTAGGATACCGAATGGTGGAGGATGAGGAAGAATAACCTCTTCGTTAAGAATCTGCTAAGGACTTTTCCGCTTTATTCCCCCGCACACTCATCTGTTATAAAATGAACCTTGTATTCAGTATAAAAAGGAGTGTGCAGCATTATGAATATTGGTCTTATTCTGCTTATGATTATCGGAGGTTCCGTAGGTATCTTCTCAACACTTTACATCGTGATCAGCCTTCCGGCAACGATCATCCAGAAGATTTACCGGAAAGCGCGTTTCGGAACATCCCTTTTTAAGTAACTAAAAAAGAATCCTGCCAAAAATCCCGGACTACATTACGCAGTCCGGGATTTTCTTTATTCTTGCCGCTATTCATTTACTCTTTTGGGGAAATGAGTCTTTCGTCCGGCTTACTCTTCCGCAGCTTCATCGCCTGCAAGTACAGGCTCTTCCTCTGCTTCTGCGTTCTCCTCCGCCGGGAGATCTGTCTCCTCCGGCATTTCCTCGGACAGCTCGATCTCATCATCCATACTCAGCTCAATCTCTTCGTTGAAATGAAGATCTGTGTTGAGCGATACGTCGCGGTATTTCTTCATACCCGTACCAGCCGGGATATGTTTACCGATGATGACGTTCTCCTTGAGGCCTACAAGGTGGTCTACCTTGCCCTTGATTGCCGCCTCGGTCAGTACCTTGGTCGTCTCTTGGAAGGAGGCTGCTGAGAGGAAGGAATCTGTGGCAAGGGAAGCCTTTGTGATACCAAGCATAATCTGCTCGCCTGTTGCCGGCTCTTTGCCCTCTGCTTCCATCCGCTCGTTGACCTCATTGAACAACAGGACGTCTGCCATTGTTCCCGGAAGGAAGTCTGTGTCACCCTTCTCCTCAATGCGGACTTTTTTCAGCATCTGGCGGACAATAACCTCGATATGCTTATCGTTGATATCAACACCCTGCAGACGGTATACGCGCTGTACCTCCTGCAGCATATAGTCCTGTACGGCGCGAAGACCTTTGATTTTCAGGATATCGTGCGGGTTTACGCTACCTTCTGTGAGTTCGTCGCCTGCCTCAAGCACTGCTCCGTCCTGCACCTTGATGCGGGAACCGTAAGGAATGAGGTACGCCTTGGATTCGCCTGTCTCGTCGTTTGTAACAATAACCTCTCTCTTCTTCTTCGTATCGGAGATGGTCGCTTTTCCGGCAAACTCCGTGATGATCGCAAGACCCTTCGGCTTTCTTGCCTCGAAGAGCTCCTCGACACGGGGAAGACCCTGTGTGATGTCGTCTCCGGCAACACCGCCTGTATGGAAGGTACGCATGGTAAGCTGTGTACCCGGCTCACCGATGGACTGTGCCGCCACGATACCGACTGCCTCACCGACCTGTACTGCCTCGCCTGTGGCCATGTTCGCTCCGTAGCACTTCGCGCACACGCCGTTCTTGCACTTACACGTGAGAATGGTACGGATCTTCACTTTCTCAAGCGGATTTCCATTCTCATCTACACCCTTCTTCATCACGCGCTCCGCGCGGTGCGGTGTGATCATATGGTTTGCTTTCACGAGCACCTTGCCGTCTTTATCCTTGATATCCTCGCAGGAGAAGCGTCCTGTGATACGCTCCTGAAGGCTCTCGATCTCTTCGTTTCCATCCACGAACGCATGCACATACATACCCGGGATCTCCTGACCCGGCTCTACACAGTCGGCATCATGGATGATCAGCTCCTGAGATACATCGACAAGACGTCTTGTCAGGTATCCGGAATCGGCTGTACGAAGCGCCGTATCGGACAGACCTTTACGCGCTCCGTGGGCGGACATGAAGTATTCCAGTACGTCCAGACCTTCACGGAAGTTGGACTTGATCGGAAGCTCGATAGTACGTCCGGTCGTGTCCGCCATAAGTCCGCGCATACCCGCAAGCTGTTTGATCTGCTTGTCAGAACCACGGGCTCCTGAGTCCGCCATCATGAAGATATTGTTGTATTTGTCAAGACCGGTAAGCAGCGCGTCCGTCAGCTTGTCGTCGGTCGCTTTCCATGTCTCTACGACTTCTTTATAACGCTCTTCCTCTGTGATGAGACCGCGCTTGTAGTTCTTTGTGATGCGGTCCACCGTGTTCTGCGCTTCCTCAATCATCTGCGGCTTCTCCGGCGGCACGGTCATATCCGAGATGGATACCGTCATAGCTGCCCTTGTGGAAAACTTGTATCCGATGGATTTTACATCATCGAGCACCTCCGCAGTCTGTGTCGCGCCGTGTGTGTTGATGACCTTCTCAAGGATCTGCTTTAACTGCTTCTTTCCTACATGGAAATCCACTTCGAGAAGAAGTTCGTTTCCTTCCACTTCTCTGTCCACAAAGCCAAGATCCTGCGGGATGATCTCGTTAAATAAGAGACGTCCCAGTGTGGCGTCGATCACGCCGCTCTTCTTTGTGCCGTCCGGCATTGTCTTTGACACACGCACTTTGATCTGGGAATGGAGAGTAATATATCCGTTCTCGTATGCAAGGATCGCCTCGCTCACGCTCTTGAAGAACATACCCTCGCCCTTTGCCCCCGGACGGAGCTGTGTCAGGTAATAGATACCGAGGACCATATCCTGTGAAGGAACAGCCACCGGACCGCCGTCTGACGGTTTCAGCAG